>VYLR01000034.1_pt1 | contig 108429 bp, 109 predicted proteins | sample 5114291 | NCBI WGS metagenome assembly VYLR01 (sample SAMN12291774, study PRJNA351875) | freshwater metagenome | isolation source: freshwater lake | place: USA: Michigan, Lansing Lake | collected 2013-08-14 | reverse complement strand
TATCAAATTCAACTACTTTGAAAGGTGGCGCCACTTTGTTTTTTACCACTTTTACTTTTACCCGGTTTCCGGTAATATTGTCGGCATCTTCCTTGATCTGGCCTATTCGTCTTATATCCAATCGCACAGACGCATAAAACTTAAGCGCATTTCCGCCTGTTGTTGTCTCGGGATTGCCAAACATGACACCAATTTTTTCGCGCAGTTGATTGATGAAAATACACGCGCATCCTGTTTTTGAAATAGTACCCGTTAACTTTCTAAGGGCTTGCGACATCAATCTGGCTTGCAGACCCATTTTACTTTCGCCCATTTCGCCTTCTAATTCAGCCTTGGGTACCAACGCGGCAACAGAGTCGATTACGATAATATCGATGGCTCCAGATCGAATCAAATGTTCTGCAATTTCAAGTGCCTGTTCGCCATTGTCAGGCTGAGAAATCAATAGATTTTCAGTATCAATCCCCAGCTTCTCTGCGTAGCTTTTGTCGAAGGCGTGTTCCGCATCAATAAAAGCAGCCAGGCCGCCCTTCTTTTGCGCTTCGGCAATAGCATGTAGCGTAAGTGTTGTTTTTCCGGACGACTCCGGTCCGTAGATTTCTGTTACACGGCCTCGTGGCAAACCACCAATCCCCAGCGCGATATCTAACCCCAGCGATCCAGTTGAAATGGCCGGGACATCACTCACCTTTTGGTCATTCAACATCATTACGGTGCCTTTGCCGTAGGTCTTCTCCAGTTTGTCGATTGTTAATTGTAGGGCTTTCAGTTTTTCTTTTGCGTCACTCATATTTGTAGTAGTTGTTTCGTTTTTTTTGGCTCAAATTACCAACTAAAATTTAAGGAGGCTGATAAAATTGAAATGCTAAATTAATTAGTAATTACTAAAATACAAAGCAAAAATTTATTTTTATCCAATAAAATTTTGAAACTAACCTAATTTGCGCCCATCATGTTGAAAAAAGCCATTTGGAGCGCAATTATAATAGGAGGCATTCTTATTGTTTGGAACTGGTCATTGATTTACTACGGTATTCGCCAAGGAATAGGTCAGTTTGAAATTATTTGGAATGCAAGGCCTGTCGAGGAGTTTATGGAGGATCCTTCCTTCCCCGATTCACTAAAGTCTAAATTGAAGCTTATTGAAGATGTAAGGAAATTTGCCATTGACTCACTTGGACTTAAGGATACGGAGAACTACAAAACCCTTTATGACCAAAAGAATAAAGAAGTTATGTGGGTGGTGCAGGCATGTGAGCCATTCGCTTTAGTGCCAAAGCAGTGGCATTTTCCGATTGTAGGATCCGTTCCCTACAAAGGCTTTTTTAATAAATCAAAGGCGCTTGATTTGCGAAAAGAATTAGAGGAGGAAGGCTATGACGTAAGCGTACGAAACCCTGGTGGATGGTCTACTTTGGGATGGTTTACCGACCCTATTTTAAGTGGCATGTTAGATCGAACCGAAGGTGACTTGGCTAGTCTCATCATTCATGAAATGGTCCATGCCACCGTTTTTGTAAAAGACGATGTCGACTTCAATGAAAACCTAGCGGATTTTATTGGAGACACCGCTGCCTATGATTTTCTCAGGTATCGTTTTGGTCGGGAATCAAATGAGTACATGACCTATCTTCACCAAGATCAAGACTACCGAAAATATACCAAGCATATTTTGCGGGGAACTCGCTCACTGGATAGCTTGTATCAAACGATGCAAAAAAGTGATCCATTCAATAAAAAGAAACGACAAAAGGATGCGATGATTTCGAAAATCATTTCAGCAATAGACACACTTCATTTGTATGAAAAAAGAAATTCTGCTGCATTGAAGAAGAAGCTCCCCAACAACACCTTTTTCATGTCGTATCGGTTGTATAAATCGAAACAGAACATTTTTGAAGAAGAACTCGACAAGAAATTCAAAGGTGATATTCGGGCCTATGTTTTCTATCTGAGCAATCAATATCCATTCCTCTGATGCTTTGCTTGCCTATTAAGTAATTGTTAAGTTAGTAACATTGGTTTTTAAATGGCTTAATTTAGGTCTACCTTTATTCCGCAATAAAAAGCGTTGACTATGGCCAATAAGCCAACACAGAAAGTTCTGGTTGTAGATGATGAAGAACCAATCTTAGAACTTCTGAAGTATAATCTGGAAAAACAGGGCTACGATGTACGAACGGCAGGCGAGGGAGTCGAAGCAGTAGAAATCGCCAGGAAATTTCATCCCGATTTGGTGCTATTGGATATTATGATGCCCAAAATGGACGGTGTAGAAGCATGCCGGCAAATTCGCGCCATGCCTGAGCTAGTAAATACCTTTATCGTTTTTTTAACCGCTCGCGCAGAAGAGTATTCAGAAATTGCTGCTTTTGATGGTGGCGCAGACGACTATATTTTAAAGCCTATCAAACCTCGCGCGTTGATGAGTCGAATCAGTGCGATCTTCCGAAGAGACTCTAAGAAAAAGCCAGCTTCCTCTCAAATCAAGATTGGCGAACTTACCATTGATCGCACAAGCTACACCATTCGTGTAAACAATCGCGAAGTCAGCTTGCCAAAAAAAGAATTTGAGCTGCTCTTCTTTTTAGCTCAGAATCCCAACAAGGTTTTCAATCGAGACGAACTCCTTCAAAACATCTGGGGATCGGATGTCTACGTCTTGGCAAGAACGGTGGACGTGCACATTCGAAAAGTGAGAGAGAAAATTGGTGAAGACTATATCACCACCGTAAAGGGCGTTGGCTATAAATTCAATATCGGCTAATTCACCCTTCATTTTCCGTAGGTTCTGATCATTTTGTACTTTGCAAGCCATTTAACTAAAAAATGGTTTATAGTGCGCGTACGCTTGCTTTGTTGCTGGCTGTTTCCATTGCGGCAGTAACGGGTTTGTTCTTGTCTTTGGTCGAGAATGTAGACCAGAGTGCGCTGATCGTTGCCACTATTATTAGTTTCTCATCGTCCTATATCCTCACATTTGTCATTTTAGAGTTTTTGATTTTTCGCGAAATCAATAAAATTTATAAGATGATGGGTAAACTTCGAAAGAAAGAGCTGTCTGGAATAGCCAGGGAAAAATCGGGTGCACTCAATCCACTTCGAAACATTAACGAAGAGATATTCTCTTTTGCTACACTTAAACAGAAAGAAATTGATGAGTTGAAGAAGTTGGAAGCTTTTCGCAAGGAGTTTATTGCCGATGTCTCGCACGAGTTAAAGACACCCATTTTTGCTGCGCAAGGTTTTGTTCACACGCTCTTAGATGGAGCCGTGAATGACAAGAATGTGCGCACCAAGTTTCTAAAGAAGGCAGCAAAAAGTCTAGATGGCCTAGATGAATTAGTGCAAGATCTCTTAACTCTTTCACATTTGGAGGCCGGGGACATCAAAATGCATTTTGAACAAATTGATATCCACAAAATGTGTGACGAAGTGGTCGAACAGTTCGAAGAAAAAGCCGAAAAGAAAAAGATCAATGTGCGCGTTTTAGCCGATCATCATTCAAAGATTTTTGTTTTCGCTGACGCGAAACGCCTTTCGCAAGTGATCACTAATTTAGTTTCCAATGCCATAAAGTATAGTGCAGAACACGGGGAGGTTTCCATAACATTTGATGTATCAAAGAAGTCAGTGACCACCTTTGTTACCGATGCAGGAGAGGGCATACCCGCCAGCCATTTGCCCCGCATTTTCGAACGATTTTATCGGGTTGACAAAAGCAGAAGTCGCGAGAAGGGTGGCACAGGGCTTGGACTGGCCATTGTTAAGCACATCTTGGAAGGACACAATTCAAAAGCGGAAGTTCAAAGTACGCTAGGCAAAGGCTCTGTATTCAGTTTCAAATTGCCACGTGCAAAAGTGGATGACACAGATTCATTAGACGCATCGTAAATTGCCGCGTGAAAAACAGCAAATACAATTTTAAGGAGTCCATCTTGTTTGAGAACGAAGACTATGTCTTGATCAATAAACCGCCTTTTATTTCAACCCTGGAAGACCGCCACGACCCAGATCATATTTTGAGTCTGGCCAAGCAGTGGATTTCCGATGCACAGGTTTGCCACCGATTGGATAAAGACACTTCTGGCGTTCTTGCACTTGCCAAGAACCCAGAAGCCTATCGCCACCTTAGTATGCAATTTGAGAATAGGGAAGTGTCAAAGACGTACCATGCAGTAGTTGACGGCATCCATTCTTTTCAGGAAAAATCAGTTGAGGCTTCTATACTCAAGCTCAATGATGGCACCGTCAAGATTTCAAAGGAAGGAAAGCCAGCACTCACTTATTTCACCACCAAAGACACCTATAAAGCCCATACGTTGGTGGAATGCCATCCCATTACAGGGCGTATGCACCAAATTCGAATCCATTTGCGGTTGCTGAAGGCACCGATTACCGGGGATGAGGTATATGGGGGTAAGCCATTCTTTGTTTCTTCGGTGAAACGCGGATTTAATTTAAAAAAAGAAGCGGAGGAGGCACCGCTTATTAAAAGGATGGCTTTGCATGCATTTTCGCTCGAATTTGCCCTTTTGAACCACGAAACGGTCAAAATCGTAGCTCCTTACCCGAAAGATTTTCAAGCCTTGGTTAAGCAATTGAGCGAAAACAGGAGATAATACAGGTACTAAACCCCAAAAAGCTAAAAATCAAATGGCAGGTGTTGGATATTCAGTTTCTTGAACCTACTTTTGTGTCCCTTTTTAAAAGGCAATAGTTATTTCATCGTTAAAAAGCTAACAAAGTGGATCACAATAGTTACAAAACACTGAATGCCAATGATGCAACTGCCGACAAGCAGTGGGTTATCGTTGATGCCAAAGATCAGATTCTAGGTCGTCTGGCCAGTCAAATTGCTCGCGTTTTACGTGGCAAGCACAAGACAAGCTACACACCCAATACTGATATGGGAGACCATGTGATTGTTATCAATGCTGAAAAAGTAAAGATGACCGGTAAAAAAATGAACGATCATTTCATGTTTTTCTACTCTGGCTTTCCGGGAGGTCAAAAGCAGGTATCGCCTAAAATGATGTTGGAAAAGCACCCCTCTAGATTAGTTGAGCACAGTGTGCGTGGTATGCTTCCAAAAAATACAATGGGTCGTCAATTGTTTAGAAGCTTGCATGTGTATGCAGGTGCTGAACATGACCATGCGGCACAAAAACCTAAAGAATTAAAGTTTTAATACATGGAGATAATCAACACCATCGGACGGAGAAAGACCTCAGTAGCCAGAGTTTATGTAAAGCCAGGCAACGGTCATATTATTGTGAACGAGAGAGAATTGAAAGATTATTTTCCGTCAGAAATACTTCAAACAACTGTGAAGCAAGCGCTTACTCTAGTAAAATTAGAAGGCAGCTATGATGTGAATGTCAGTGTAGAAGGCGGTGGTACAAAAGGTCAAGCCGAAGCGATTCGTTTAGGAATAGCTCGTGCGTTGGTAACGATTAACAACGAAAATCGTCCTGCCCTGCGAAAAGAAGGTTTGATGACACGCGATTCACGCATGGTGGAGAGAAAGAAACCAGGTCGTAGAAAAGCAAGAAGGAAGTTCCAATTCAGTAAGCGTTAATCGATAAGCATGGCAGAGAATATAACAACTCAGAGTTTGATGGATGCAGGTGTTCACTTTGGACACTTGACCAGAAAGTGGAATCCTAAGATGGCAGAGTACATCTACATGGAGAACAACGGCATCCATATTATCGATTTGAACAAGACGCTAAAGTGCCTGGAGGAAGCGACCTATGCGATGAAAAACATCGTACGCTCTGGCCGTAAGATCATGTTCGTTGCTACGAAAAAGCAAGCAAAGGACATCATCAACCAAGAAGCAACTCGTCTCAATATGCCTTTCGTGACCGAGCGTTGGTTGGGTGGTATGTTGACCAATTTTGCAACCATACGTAAGTCATTGAAGAAATTGGCTCAGATCGACAAGTTGATGAAGGATGATTCCTTCAACAACCTAGCTAAGCGTGAACGGTTGATGATTGCTCGTGAGAAGGCGAAACTAGAGAAGTTGTTAGGTGGTATTACTGATTTGAATCGTTTGCCTGCCGCATTGTTTGTGATTGACGTAAAGCGCGAGCACATTGCCGTTGCAGAAGCACAAAAATTGAATATTCCAGTTTTTGCAATGGTGGATACCAATTCAGATCCTTCGAATATCGACTTCCCGATTCCTGCTAACGATGACGCGTTCAAGTCCATCTCTATCATCACCAACCATTTGGGCAAGGCCATGGAGGAAGCATTGATGGAGCGTAAGAAGGATAAAGAAGAAGCAGGGATGAAGAAAGAGGAAGATGATAAGAAGAAAGTTGACGAAGCCGTAGAGACAAATTAATTGTTGATTGGCCAAGCTCACGCCTGCCTACCGGCAAGGCAGGCAAGGCCGATTTGAAATAATCAAAACATCGGCCTTTAAGTCGATGTTTTGTTTTTTTAAGATAAGTAGTAACAGTAAATTTTTAATTAATAAAGTATGATTAGCGCACAAGACGTAAACAAACTCCGCACCATGACCGGTGCAGGTATGATGGACTGTAAAAAAGCTTTAACCGAAGCAGAAGGTGATTTTGACAAGGCTATTGAAATATTGAGAAAGAAAGGACAGAAAGTTTCTGCTTCGCGCTCAGATAGAGATGCAAAAGAAGGCTCTGTGTTCGTCAAAGTTTCTGACGATAAAAAAGAAGCCGTGTTGATCGCATTAAATTGTGAAACTGATTTTGTTGCAAAAAATGATGAGTTCCAAAATTTAGGCAAATTGATTGCTGAAACTGCTTTTGCGAAAAAGCCTGAAACAAAAGAAGCATTGTTAGCTGAAGTAGTTGGTGGTCTTTCATTAAATGACAAGATCACGGAGTTGGTAGGAAAGATCGGTGAGAAGTTGGAAGTAAGCTCATTCATTCACATGAAAGGCGAAGCTGTTGTTCCTTATATTCACTCAGGAAGCAAATTGGGCGTGTTGGTTTCCCTCAAAGGTGTAAATGGCAAAGATGTAACCGAAGCAGGAAAAGACATCGGTATGCAAATAGCGGCCATGAACCCGGTAGCGGTGAATGAAAGCGAAGTAGATAAGACGTTGATTGAGAAAGAAATGGAGATTGCCAAGGCTCAAATTTTGGCAGAAGGCAAGCCGGAGCACATGATTGAAAAGATTGCGCAAGGCAAGTTGAACAAGTTCTTCAAAGAAAGCACTTTGTTACCTCAGACTTTCGTCAAGGACAATTCGAAGACTGTTGCTCAGTATTTGGATAGCGTGACTAAAGGGTTGACTGTTGTAGAATTCAAGAGAGTAGCGATTGGATAGTTGCAAGGTATCCTACATTTTCAAAGTGTAGGATACCTGAAATTCAAAAGGGAGCGATGAGCTTCCTTTTTTTATTCATAATTTCCAAAAAGAAACATACGATTTTCATAATGATACTGGACTATCTAAAAAATGCAAGTCTTTATTCTTATGCCAACGTTAGAATAGAAAAGGCATTTCAATTTTTGCGAGACACTGATTTCACAGAAATGAATTTGGGTAAGTATACTATTGATGGCGACACGCTTTATGCGATCGTAAATGAGTACGAAACCAAGCCAATTCGCGAAGGCATTCTGGAGGCACACAGAAATTATATAGACATACACTATATCATAACCGGGAGCGAGTGCATCGCCACTACGTTTTTAACGGATCAAGTGCCTACTAAAGACTATGACGAGCAAGATGACTATATGCTTTTTAGTTGTGCCTGTACACCTCAGTTGTTGAAGCCGGGGATGTTTACATTGCTTTATCCGCATGACATTCACATGCCCGGTGTGCACGTAACTGAAAAGACATTTGTAAGAAAGGTGGTTGTAAAAGTGATGGTGTAGGATATTGACCGAACAGATAACTAAAAATTAGTTTTTCTTTTGGATCTGCCTTTGCTTAGAAAGATGGGTAGACACCCGAACAAGACAAAAAGTCAACACTAGTCCTGCTGCGAAGAAGCGTAGAACGACCATTACATCTCCTACTAATAATTGATATGAAAATGTCTTTGAACTCTCCAGCTTATCAAAAGCCGACATTAGCCCGAATAAAATGGAGAAGCCGACCCACCCCATCAAAAGAATAAAAATGTATTTGCCCCGGCCAAGCAGATTACCTTCAAGATTACTCTTCCTCCAGTAGACAACGATCGCTGCTACAAGAGCTACGTTGATTACAAGAAGAAGAGTGAATTCACTCATAGTCTAGGCGGCAGGATTCTTAGCCAATAATTTAAGAATTATGTATGAAAGCATCGATAAACAAAAGATGAATAACCCATACATAGCAGTGATCACGGCTACTCTCATGCCCCCCATGATAATTTGAAAGGACGATCCCTCCTCGTGGCTCGATAGCCAACTAAATGCTTGGAACAATCCAAGAATCGTACAGGCAGCGCCAAAAGCTGCGGCTAGAACGCCTATCTGCCTGACTGCTTCAACAAATTTTGATACCTCGCTTTTTTGAGAAAGTCTGAAAACGGAATACATGACGAGGCCTATGTTGATTGTCAATAAAATCGATAGTGGAACCATAAAGACAATACCTCCGTCATTGTGTAGTTCAGTAATTGAGATGGCTAGCATAATTTATATAAAGTTAAGTTTTTATTTTTTTTATTTCTTGGAAGGACAGAATACTTTAAGTCAACGCTTTTTTGAATCATAATTAAAGCTATTTGAATTTTTGAGAAGAAGAATGAATTAGTCCAGGCATTAAACAATCGAATTTTTGACGGAAAGTTTAAGAACAATGTAAGCTAGCATGGAGACACAAAAAATGAATAACCCGTAAATGACCGTTATGATGGCAACTTTCATTCCGCCCATGATTACCTGAAAGGGTAACATTTCTTTCATTCCCTCTAAGGCATCGAAGGCTTCCATTAATCCAACCATTGTGCCAAGCGATCCGAACACAGCTGCAAGTATACCTATCAATTTGATCGCTTCCAGGTATTTGGTTGGCAACACTTTCTTTTGGATCAAGGTGAAAGTCGAGAATAAAATGAGCCCGATGTTCGTGAGAAACAGTAGGGCTAAAGGAAACATAAAGGGAGGTCCTCCAGTCATGTGAAAGTCGTAAAGAAAACTTGCCAGCATAGGTTTCATAAAGTTTGAGTTTAGTTTTTGTTTCAGCAAGGTTAAAGCATAAAAGCATCAAAATTTTTTCTTTCTGACGAAATGGCCATCACAAAAGGGCTATTGAAGTCCTGGCAAAGGATATGGCGAAAAGGTATTGAATGTTGTCGAAAAGGTGTGAACAGCCTCTAAACTTCTATTTTTTAACAAGTCTTGCAGGATTTTTCCTAATTATGCAGACGGATGAATCGAATAGCAGCTTGGTTGGACTATCTCTTCACGCGCCAACGGTGGGTGATTCATGTTTTCTTTTGGCTGTTCGTGCTGGCGTTGTATGTGATTTTCTTCGGGCGCAAAAACAATAACTATCTACAGACATTTTTCTTTGTCGGCCTATTGATGCCTGTCACCATTTTCACCACCTATTTCTTGAACTATTACTTGGTGCCTAATTATTTAATGAAAGAGCGTTACGCTTATTTTGCCACCTATTTTGTTTACTCGCTCATTGGATCACTTTTTCTGGAAATGATGATTTCAGCACTTACGTTTATTGTGATGGCTGAACTGAACATTCACGACATGAGCCCCGCTTCCATTGATTTATTTTTTCTGCTGGCCTCTTTATTAATGGTAGTCTTCTTTGCGATGGGAATTAAAATGCTATTACATTGGAAGCAGTCCAAGGAGGATTATCAAAAGCTGATGCGCGATAAGATCGAAACCGAGTTGAGGTTTTTGAAAGTGCAGTTGAACCCCCATTTTTTATTTAACACGCTTAATAACCTCTATTACCTCACTACAGAAAAATCAAATAGAGCGCCACAAGCGATTCTTCAACTAAGTGAAATTTTAGACTATGTACTTCATCAAGGCAAAGCCATACTCGTGCCTCTCGAAAACGAATTGAAGCAAGTAGATAACTATATTGCTTTGGAGCTATTGAGGTACGAAGACCGTATTCAAATTGATAAAACGACTGAAGGCAATATCAATGAAAAACAAATTGGCCCGATGATGTTGATTACGCTCATTGAAAATTCATTTAAGCATGGTGTGATGAAAACGGCCGGAAAAGCTTGGATAAAAATGAGTGTCGATTGCTCGTCTCATACTACAACAATTCAAATCAGCAACAGTGGTCGGCCGGCAAAGCAAGGAACCGGCATTGGGCTTTCTAATTTGCGCAGCCAATTGGATCATTTATACCCTGAAAAATATTCTTTGCAAATTGACAGCAATCGGGCTGATCAGTTTTCCGTTCGCTTGGTTTTAAATTCATGATATGAAATGGCCATTAATTGCTCTACACCCAACGGTATGTTGATCTCGGCATTCTCCCGCAAGGCGGGACAGGCAATGCGACCATTAAAAAGTAATTGTTAACGCATGAAAATTAAATGCCTTGTTATAGATGATGAACCATTGGCGAGAAAGCTCATGATCTCACATATTTCAAAAATTCAAATTTTGGAATTGGCAGGGGAGTGCACCAATGCCATTGAAGCAGGAAATTTTTTGCGAACGTCAAAGGTCGATCTTCTCTTTTTAGATATTCAAATGCCTGAGATCAACGGCCTGCAATTTATTGGCACTCTTAAAAATCCGCCAGCGATTATTTTAACAACTGCCTACCGTGACTTTGCGCCCGAAGCTTTTGATTTGGATGTAGTGGACTATTTGTTAAAACCGATCTCGTTTGAGCGGTTTACTAAATCAGTCAATAAATTCTTTGATAAGCGATTGGAAGGAAAATCAAGTGAAGTAGTAGATCCAGACAAATCTTCGGCTTTCATTTATTTGAAGGCAGATCGGAAAAATCACAAGATACATTTGAAAGAAATCATTTACATAGAGAGTTTAGATGATTATGTGAAGGTGCATTTAAAAGAAGTTACCTTGGTTACTCGCGAAAACATTAGCTCGCTTGAATCCATACTTCCCAGCGGATCATTTGTTCGGATACATCGCTCGTTCATTATCAACACCCAGTACATTTCAGCTATATCGTCTGATAGCATTGAAATCAAAGGGAAGGAACTTCCGATGGGTAGAGCTTTTAAAAAATCGGCTATGACTGTACTTTGTATGAAAGGAGATAAATGATTTGTCAACTATCGGCCTTCAGGATTTTTGAAGCCTTAGAGGTTTTCTCTACCCTAAAAATCCAATATTGGTCTTTTGTTGTTCAATTCTTGGAGGTGGATTTTTTCGAATTCATTTCGGTTGCCAAACCATTCTAACACTTCCTCCCGTTTGATAAACGCTGGTGTGTCATTTAGAATTAGTTGATACGAACTCCGTTGCCAGTCAGAAATATTTTTTGCGAATCCATGATAGATAGGATTGCAATGGATGTAACAAATGATATTGGTAATGTAGCGGTCATCGGTTATTTCTTTTCGTTTAAAATTGGGTATGAATAGGCTGCCTTTGCGTTTGTACATTTTGTTGAAAGCCTGCGTGTAGCCACTAAAGAGGTTACTGAATTGCTTACTTATTCGATATTCTAACTTTTGGAAAGTTTCGAACCTTCCAAAAACTGATTCAATTTCCTCTTCTGTTTTTATTTGAACTAAAAAATGAATATGGTTTGGCATCAGACAATACGCGAATGTATCAGCCACGGGACTGATGAAGTGTTGGTATCTATGTAGAAAATAACGATAGTTTTCGTCCGACAAGAACAGATTTTCAAAACCGTTGGCGTGGTTATAAAGATGGTAAAGCTTTCGGGGTTCCATACTTTTTGACAGGTGACTAATAGATTTCAAACTTTTGGAAAGTTCGGAACTTTCCAAAAGCTATTTATCCTGAGAGTAGAAAGTTAAAACTTTTCCCCATCTTTGCACTAAGTCATCAAGACTTGCAAATTGTAAAGCCCATGAAGTCCTTTATGTTGTTCATCCTCGCTTAAGAAGCTTCGATGATCATTTTTGGTCGCAAAGACCAAATCGTTTCCCAGAAGGGATTTCTTCATTTTTTCATACTTTTAATTTTTCATAATGAAAGCTTTTACAACTAAGGCATTTTCTATTTTTCGCTTATTCAAAGAAGCCGTAAAAGGCTCTGAACAAAACTTTACAGAAGGAAGTATCAATCGTGCCATTTTCCTCTTGTCCATTCCCATGATTTTGGAAATGGCAATGGAATCATTGCTGGCGGTGGTCGACATATTTTTTATCAGCAAACTAAACAACAATGATGCAGTGACCGCGGTAGGTCTTACCGAGTCAGTATTGGCGATTGTTTATTCATTAGCGATGGGTTTGGGTATGGCGGCTACGGCCATGGTCGCGAGGCGTATCGGGGAGAAGGATCAGCCAGGAGCGGCAGTGGCGGCTGTCAACGCTCTTTACATTGGTTTGATTGTTTCGATAGTGATTACTCTTGCCGGAATTTTCTTTTATGATGATGTGCTGCGATTAATGGGCGCATCAGAGAGCGTAATTTCAGTTGGCTCGGGATATACACAATGGATGTTAGTTGGAAATATCACCATCGTTGCCTTGTTTTTAGTGAACGCCATTTTCCGTGGTGCGGGTAGTGCGGCTATTGCGATGCACTCGTTATGGATAGCCAACATTTTAAACATGATTCTTGATCCGATACTCATTTTTGGATGGGGACCAATTCCTGCACTAGGAGTGGAGGGGGCAGCTATTGCTACTAATGTTGGAAGAGGTGCTGGTGTGCTTTACCAACTGTACTATCTCTCAGGCGAAAAGGGAGTCATCAAAATTCATAAGGAAAATATAAAAATAGATTGGGGTATTATCACCCGCCTTGTGAAAGTATCAACTGGTAACATCGGGCAGTTTTTGATTTCCACCGCCAGCTGGCTTTTTATGGCACGGATTATTGTAACTTTTGGAAGTGCTGCCTTTGCGGGTTATCAGTTTGCTATTCGAGTAATCATATTTACGATTTTGCCCTCTTGGGGCATGGCCAATGCAGCAGCAACCTTAGTCGGTCAAAATTTGGGTGCGGAAAAGCCAGAGAGAGCAGAACAGTCAGTGTGGAAGGCCGGTTTTTTAAATATGGTTTTCCTCGGCTTGATATCCATCACTTTCTATTTTGTGTCGGATCCCATCATGCGAATCTTTTCTTCCAATGAAGAAGTAATTCGCTATGGCGCGCAATGCCTTAAGATTGTGGCTTTTGGGTATGTGTTTTATGGATATGGAATGGTGATTGCCCAATCGTTCAATGGCGCTGGAGACACACGGACTCCAACTATTCTAAATCTGTGTGGGTACTGGCTTTTTCAAATTCCGCTGGCCTACTTACTAGCAGTTCAATTCGGACTTGGACCCAGTGCAGTGTTTTGGGCGATAGCAATTGCTGAATCGGTGATGGCGATCGTGGCCATTGTTATCTTCCGAAAGGGCAAATGGAAGGGAGTTAAGATTTGAGTTCAGTTTATAGTCCATGGTCGATAGTCCATTGTTCATAGCTGCGTTAAGTTATTTACCATTGACTATGTACCATTGACTATTGACCATCGACTTATTGACTTTTCTTTATTGACTTTTCTTAAACGCTGCCTTAACTGCATTCTCAAGCTCTTCACCCGCTTTTTTTAGGCTGGCTTCCACTTCTTTCCAACGCTCCTTATTTTCAGCGTCATTTTTAAGTTTGTCAGCGGCCACTTTCAGTTCCTCATATTTTTTCTTTAGATCGGCCTCCACCCGCGTGCCGGCATCTTTAGCGTCCACCAAAAATTGATCTAATTTCTTCCCGAAGTCCTTAAAAAACTTTTCGGCTGAGCCTTCTTGATTTGGTTCTTCCATTTGATATTGCTTTTAATGCATACAAATCTAATCAACTGTTGCCATTCCCTTGGAATTAATCAAGGTTGGAATTTTAAAAAACCAAATTTGAATAGATTGGACAACTAACTATTTCAGCCCAGGGTTCACCGAGTCGATGGCAACTATTTGCAATTTTGGCTTAAATTTGATTTCTAAATCCGACCCAGTTTGAAAACGAACCTCATTTTACTTGCCCTGGCTATTATTATAGTGCTAAGTGCCTGCGCACAATCTAACTCAGGCTATCGGCCGCGGCATAAAAAGCCCAACCCTAATAAACCGTTGCCTTGTCCACAAAAAGACTGTTGAGTCATGCGGAAAATTGTGATCGCCATTGATGGGTATTCCGCTTGCGGCAAAAGTTCTACAGCCAAGAACGTAGCCAAGGAGCTGAACTATCGATACATCGATTCTGGAGCGATGTACAGAGCCGTCACCCTTTATTTTTTAGATCATCTGGTAGCGATCACCAACTCCAAGGAAGTTGAAAAGGCAATACGCGAAATCCAGCTTTCTTTTCGGGTCAATGCAAAAGGGGTTTCCGAATTGTTTATGAATGGCGTTAACGTGGAAAGGGACATTCGAAAAATGCGAATTTCAGAGAATGTAAGTCCGGTAAGTGCCCTAAAAGAAGTTCGCGAAGCCATGGTGGCCATTCAACGAAAGTTGGGGAAAGAGAAAGGTATCGTCATGGATGGCAGAGATATTGGATCGGTCGTTTTTCCCCAGGCCGAGCTGAAACTTTTTCTTACTGCCGATATGTTGGTGCGGGCTTTCCGAAGGCAAAAGGAACTTCTGCAACGCGATGATCTAGTCGATATTGATACAATTGTTGAAAACCTGACTAAACGCGACCAGATTGATAGTACCCGAAAGGAGAGCCCTTTGATAAAGTCACCAGATGCTATTTTGATTGATACGACCCACATTACTATTGACGAACAAGTAGATGAGGTAGTTCGGCTGGCTTTTTCAAAAATAGTCACCTCGACTTGACCTCCATTTTCAAGTTGGCGCAAGGCTCAAAAATTCTTTGATTTATCTCCCCTTTGCTGCTTGAATTTAATTGCTAATTTTGCCACGTTCCTTCCTAAAATGCCTTTTTTGGTTGAATTGAGAAGGGATACTAAACTTAACTTATTGCCAACTCCTCATGGGCAAATTCATCCGACTAAAAAAAGGTTTTACCATTAATCTGGCAGGCAAAGCTGCTTCCAAAGTGGTGGAAATAGATCAACCTGACACATTTGTCATAAAACCCACAGACTTCCACGGCACTTATATGCCTAAACCTGTCATAAAGGAGGGGGATACTGTAAAAGCTGGCTCTCCGCTATTTCACGACAAGCGACATGAAAATGTTATCTACTCGGCACCCGTCAGCGGTGAAGTGGTCGAGATTAAGAGAGGCGAAAAGCGCAAGCTGCTAGAAATAAAAATCTTGGCCGATAAGAAGGTGGAATACGAGATTTTCAAAAAATATACGATTTCCGAGATTTCAAACCTATCAGCTGCGGCATTGAAGGAGCAACTTCTGGCATCAGGAGTTTGGCCTAACTTGATCGAGCGCCCCTTTGGCGTAGTGGCCGATCCGGGAGTGACGCCAAAGGCGATTCACATTTCTGCATTTGATACCCACCCGCTGGCACCTGATTACAGTGTGCTATACAAAGGGCAAGACCAGTACTTTCAAGTGGGTGTGGACATTTTGAAGAAGCTTACATCTGGGGCCGTTCATATCAACACGCACGCTACTAGCGAAATTTCAACTGTTTTCTCGCAAGTGAAGGGAGCAGAAGTTAATAAATTTTCAGGGCCACATCCTGCCGGGTGTGTCGGTGTTCAGATTCATCATTTAGATCCGATCAATAAAGGGCAAATCGTTTGGACAATTGCGCCAGCAGGTGTGATCCAGATTGGTAAACTATTCCTGAACGGAATTTATGATGCATCAAAGCTGGTGGCGCTGACTGGTTCTGAAGTTAAGAACCCTCAATATTTTAAAACCTACACAGGAGCCTCCGTAAAAAAATTCCTTCAAGATAACTTGAAACAAGATCACGTGCGAGTGATAGCTGGAAATCCTTTGACGGGCACTTCAGTAGGAAAGGAAGGACACATCGGATTTTTCGATCAACAAATTTCTGTTTTACCTGAAGGTGATTACGCGGAGTTTGTGGGTTGGATTACTCCTGGTGAGCGCAAACTGAGTTTCCATCGAGCTATTGGGTTGTTTTCGTTTCTTTCACCTACAAAGGAAAGAGTGGTGGATACAAACACCCACGGAGAACCCCGCGCTTTTGTACAATCTGGTATTTTTGAGCAGGTGGTTCCGATGGATATTTTACCTACCCATTTACTAAAGAGCATTCTGGCCGAAGATATTGATGAAATGGAAGCATTGGGCATTTACGAAGTCATTGAAGAAGACTTGGCGCTTTGTGAGTTTGTAGATGTATCTAAGCACAAGGTGCAGGAAATTTTGAGAGAAGGTCTTGAATTGGTTCAACAAAGTTAATACAGCGATCAGATGGAGTTTATTAAGCATCAGATAGAAAAAGTAAAGCCCAACTTTGAAAAGGGCGGAAAGTGGGAAAAGCACTATTATTCCTTCGAGGCATTAGAGACATTCTTATTTGCGCCTGCAACCACGAACGGAATAAAAGGAGCACAAATTCGCGATGCCATTGATTTGAAACGGTTGATGATGACGGTGATCATCTCCATGGTGCCATGTTTATTGTTTGGAATGTGGAATGTGGGTCACCAACATTTTTTAGCTATTGGTCAGGCCGCTTCATTCATGGATAAATTTTGGATTGGAGTAGTTCAAGTAATGCCAATCGTAGTTGTTTCATACGGAGTGGGCTTGGGTATTGAGTTTATGTTTGCCACATACAGAAGACATCCGGTCAACGAAGGATTTTTGGTAACGGGAATGCTCATTCCGTTGGTCATGCCTCCTGACGTACCACTTTGGCAAGTTGGCTTGGCCACTGCTTTTGCCGTGATTATTGGTAAAGAGGCTTTTGGTGGAACGGGCATGAATGTGATGAATGTTGCTTTGACGGCTCGCGCCTTTTTGTACTTTGCTTACCCTACTGATATTTCGGGAAGCGTTTGGACTTATATTGGTGAGGCAAAGACAGTCGCTGGATACTCTGGTGCAACGCCTTTGTCTTTGGCCGCAGATGCAGCCACAACAGGAACCAACGTAGTTACTTCCCTCAACTCTTTTGGTGCTGGCTGGAATGAAGGTGTATTTTCGTTCTGGAATATGTTTATGGGTATTATGCCAGGTTGCATTGGCGAGACATCCACATTAATGTGTTTAGTGGGTGCCTTTATTTTGGTAGCCACAGGTGCAGGAAGTTGGAAAGTGATAGTGAGTGTTTTTGGAGGTGCTTATGCAATGGGCCTTTTGTTAAATCTGATTGGCGGAAATGCCTTTGTAGAAATGCCCGCTCATTATCACTTAGTGATTGGCGGATTGGCTTTTGGCGCGGTTTTCATGGCGACAGATCCAGTAACGGCCTCACAAACAGAAACAGGGAAATGGATTTATGGGGCATTGATTGGTATCTTTACTGTTATGATCCGGGTATTTAATCCTGCCTACCCCGAGGGGATCATGTTGGCGATATTGTTGATGAACGTGTTCGCCCCGCTCATAGATTATTTTGTAGTTAGTGCAAACAAAAAAAGAAGATTACAACGTGCGACAGTCTAACCTTTACATCGTTTTATATGCTGCGGCCATCACCATCGTGTGTGGCGGAGCATTGGCAATTGCTTCACAAACTTTAAAGCCCCTACAAGATGCTAACATCGAGTTGGAACGCAAGAAGAATATCCTCGCTACAGTAATGGAGTTGAAAGACGGAGATGATGTTGTAAAGCTGTATGCTTCGCGGGTGAAAGAAAGTGTTATTGATTTTCAGGGTAATGTAAAAGTGGGCATGAAAGCAAGTCAGGTGGTGATTGCTGAACAATACAAGCTGAAGCCGGAGGAACGCCTATTGCCTATTTATGAATTTAGAAATGAGACCGATTCAACGAAAATTGAAAATGCGGTAATGCCCGTCTATGGATATGGATTATGGAATAACATCTGGGGATTTGTTGCGCTACAATCTGATTTGAATACCGTGCAGGGTGTAAAGTTTGAGCATGCCGGTGAGACGCCCGGTTTGGGTGCTCGAATTACTTCTGATGATATACAAGTTCGATACAAAGGAAAAAAGGTTTTTGAAGGAGACAAGATCATGTCCGTTCAAATGCAAAAGGGGGAGGGTATGGATTATTCTGCTGATCCTCACAAAGTAGATGGCATGTCAGGAGCAACCCTTACCGGAAAAGGTGTAAACAATATGCTCGCGGATTATTTCTCTTGCTATAAAAATTATTTAAAGAAGAATCAACAAAATTTATCGCTAAACCTATGAGCACAGCAACAGCGGAAGTAGATGTGGTGGAGAAAAAAGCAGAACCGCTTTTCTCTAAGAAAAACAAAAAGCTGATTACAAATCCACTTGACATTGATAATCCAATCACGGTGCAGATCTTAGGTGTTTGTTCTGCCTTGGCAGTGACGACTCAGATGAAACCTGCTTTTGTTATGTCCATCGGATTGATGGTGGTAACGGCTTCCTCCAACGTGGTGATCTCAATGATGCGAAATTCAATTCCTTCCCGTATTCGAATCATTGTTCAATTGGCTATTGTATCGCTATGGGTGATCTTAGTAGATCAGATTTTGAAGGCTTATGTCTATGACGTCTCTAAGCAACTATCAGTGTTTGTTGGGCTAATCATAACCAATTGCATTGTGATGGGTAGGTTGGAAGCGTTCGCTATGGGTAATAAGCCCTGGCCTTCATTTTTAGATGGAATTGGGAATGGTTTAGGATACGGCATTATCCTGATGATGGTCGCCTTCGTTCGTGAGTTGTTTGGTGGCGGTAGCCTTTTTGGATTTAAAGTATTTGAATCAATGGGCGTTCACTATATCGGCAATGGCTTACTGTTGTTACCAGCGGGTGCTTGTATATTGGTAGGTATTATTATTTGGGTACAGCGTACCTTGAACGGACATCGCGAGACGCATTAAACTAATTTGATATGGAAAATTTAGTAAATATTGGTATCCGGTCGATTTTTATCGACAACATGATATTCGCCTACTTTCTGGGAATGTGCTCGTTCCTCGCCATTTCCAAAAAAGTAAAAACTGCCATTGGCCTTGGCGTGGCGGTTGTTTTCGTAATTGGAATAACCGTTCCTATCAATTGGTTAATTCAAAACCGTGTGTTGGTACCGGGAAGTTTGGCGTGGCTGGGTGACGATTTTAAAAATATCGATTTGGGCTTTTTGCAGTTCATTATATTCATTTCAGTAATTGCTGCTATTACCCAATTGACCGAAATGGCGGTTGAGAAATTTTCACCTGCATTGTATGGCACGCTGGGAATTTTTCTTCCTTTGATTGCGGTGAATTGTTCAGTATTAGGTGCTGCATTGTTTATGGTGGGTCGCCCCTACAATTTGACAGAAGCAACTGTTTTTGGACTTGGTTCAGGAATAGGTTGGATGCTGGCTATCGTTGCGTTAGCAGGGGTTAGAGAAAAGATGAAGTATTCAAATGTACCTGCTCCGCTTAGAGGGCTGGGCATTACATTTATTTTAGTAGGGCTGATGTCGCTCGGTTTTTTGAGCTTCCTCGGCTTCTCTTTATAAAAATTGGCGAACAATAAATAGAAAGGCTTCGCAAGAAGCCTTTTTTGTTGGTAGGCATTTGATAGGTAAATTGATTTAACAAAACGTGTATGAAAGGCTTTGCTGGAAAGATCGTTCGGTACTTTTTTAATGGTACTCTTTTTATTGTTCCGTTGGTAGCAACTGTCTATTTCATCATTGTTTCCTTTCAATGGCTGGACAGTCGATTGAATTTGCCGTATCCGGGTGTTGGCTTTGTGATTATTCTAAGTGTCATAACGTTATTCGGCTACCTCACCTCCAATTTTGCCTTCAAGACTTTTTCAAATTGGTTTGACCTTGGCATGAACCGCGTTCCATTGGTTAAACTAATTTATTCATCCATCAAAGATTTGTTGGCCGCTTTTGTGGGCGATAAGAAGAAATTTGATCGCCCTGTGCTAGTTCGAATTAACAAAGAGAACCAACTACACCGAATAGGATTTATCACTCAACAAGATTTAAGTGAGTTGGGGCTTCCAGAAATGATAGTTGTTTACTTTCCTCAATCTTATGCGGTAGCCGGAGATCATTTTGTGGTGCCTCGCGAGAATGTTCAGCCATTGAATATCCCTGGGCCAATTGCAATGAAATTTATTATTTCTGGAGGGGTGAGTGGATTTAGTCAGGTTGGGGCGTAGGGAAGTTTAGAAATAGATTGTGGTCATTTTTGTACCTTTACCAAGCGGATGAAGTTCTCAAACTATTTTGTTGAAACTCGTAGGAGAGCGGATAGAGGTGGCATTGAAATGGATTGGATAGAAAGGACATATCTTTTTCCGCAGAAGGAAGCTATTCAGTATGATGGAAGAATAAGGAGATGGAGGTTTATTGATGAAATTGGTAAATATTTGAGAGTAATAGTTTTAGAAGACGGAATAACAATTCACAATGCTTTTTTTGACAGGTCATTTAAATAGTAAGCTATGAAAATTACTTATTTCAAAGATACAGATACACTCCTTGTAAATTTTAACAGCAGGGAGATATATGAAACAAAAGACCTAAGTGAAAACGTACTTTTAGAGTTGGATAAAGAAGGAAATGTTGTAAGTATGACAATCGAGCATGCTGCAAACCAAACTGAGATAGCAAATTTTTCTTTTAATCAAGTGTCCGCGTTGTCTGCCTAGCTGTCAACTAATCACTCCCGATCCAATCAAGTCTTTTTCTTGATACCATGCCGCAAATTGGCCCGGTGTTACTCCGCGTTGAGGTCGATCAAAAATAATGTAGAGGCCTTCCTCTTTTTTATGCAGGGTGCATTTTTCCAATGGTTGGCGATAACGTATGCGTGCCATATAATTTTTAGATTCTCCAATAGATAGTTTCAAATCGGTGCGAATCCAATGCTCATCTTCATTAGGAATGAATAACCCTTTCCGATAAAGTCCCGGATGGTCGTCACCACTGCCCGTGTAAATAATATTTTTTTCAGTATCAGTGCCGATCACAAACAAAGGCTTTTCATGCCCGCCAATGTTTAAACCTCTACGTTGGCCAATTGTATAATAGTGTGCCCCATTGTGTTCACCTATTATTTCACCTAATTCAGGCCTTAACTCATAGGGCTGAGAAATAGTAAGGAGATCATTTTCCGCAAAACCATTGCTGAACGCGTTTGAGTCAAATGGTAATTCAATTACTTTCCCTTTTTTGGGTTCAAGCCGTTGTTGTAAAAAATCGGGTAAATGAACTTTGCCTATAAAACATAATCCTTGAGAATCTTTCTTTTCAGCCGTATCGAGTCCTGCCTTTTTCGCAATAGCTCTTACTTCTGGTTTCAGCAATTCTCCAATAGGAAACAGTGCTTTCGAAAGTTGTGATTGATTAAGCTGGCATAAAAAATAGCTCTGATCTTTATTCGAATCCTTTCCTGCCAGTAATTGAAAAATTTGCTTCCCCTCTTTTTCTAAAACCCCTTTTCGGCAATAATGCCCGGTGGCCACAAAGTCCGCGCCTAATTTTAATGCCGCGTCCAGAAACACATCAAATTTTATTTCACGGTTACAGAGCACATCCGGGTTTGGAGTTCTCCCGGCTTTGTATTCGGCAAACATGTAGTCAACAATCCGGGCTTTGTATTCACTACTTAGGTCAATCGTTTGAAACGGGATGCCCAATTGCTGTGCAACGATCATGGCGTCATTGCTGTCATCCAGCCATGGACATTCGTTGCTGATTGTCACTGTGTCGTCATGCCAGTTTTTCATGAACATGCCGATCACTTCGTAGCCTTGGTCTTTTAACAAGTAGGCAGCTACGCTGGAATCAACGCCTCCGGATAGACCGACTACAACTCTTTTCTTCATAAAAGACACAGGCTACATGCCCCAAGGCTCAGGTGATGCAACTTCCACTTGCAACCTACAGCCCAGCGCATGTAGTTATTTTATCAATTCTTTGGAGTTAAATTCTCACTTAAAAGTTCATTCACGATTTCATTAAATCGCTCTTTGAATTTCTCATAATAGATTCCTGTCCCAGGACCTTCAAAGCCGGTTCGAATGTGTTTCACCTTTCCATCTTTGCCAATGAAAATGGTGGTAGGAAAGGCGATCACTTTGTTGAGCATCGGTAAACTTTGAGATGCCTTTTCTTTGTCGTTCGTTCCGGCAATGACAAAATCATAGGGTACTTTTAATTTCTCTTTCATTTTTCTTATTCGACCGATGGCGTAGTCGAAATCATCTTTGCGCTCGTAGGCGAGCCCAAGTATTTCTACCCCTCGTTCGTGATTTTGCTTGTACCACTGCGAAAGGAACTTTGTCTCATCCATACAATTGGGGCACCACGTACCGAAGATTTGAAGAATCAATACCTTGTTGGCATATTTTTCGTCTGACGGACTTATCCGATTATTATTTTCATCTGGGAAACTAAAAGCAATTCTATCATACCCTTCCTTCAAAAACGTAAGAGCCTCTGCATCTGGCATCTCCGCGTTTTCATTTTTTATTCCTTTAAAAACTTCATGGGAGAGTTTGCCTGAGAAGAAAACGCCTTTTAGTGAATCGCCTTCGAAAGAGGCAGTGAAAAGAAACGCGTGGTTGCCATCAAACGTACTGAGCTTAAGTTGACCATCCGCAACATTACCTTGTAAGTAGCGATAGTCACCAGTAGGTGTTAAAAAGGTTCCCGTTGCTTCGTGGCCAATTTGTTTAATCAAGCCAATAGATGGATAAGATTCTTTCTCGGAGAAAAAGTTGAGTTGATACTTGCCGGAAAAATCTACCGTTGATTTTTCGGTATGAGGAAACCGAAAGTCCTCTCCATGTTGGGCTTTGAAAGGGAGTTTAAAGGTGGGGTCATAATTTTTGATGTAGTAACCTTCCAGCTTGTCTCCGTTGATTTTTGCGATCAAGTCAATGTCAAAAATAAGCATTGTTATTTTGACGGAATCACCGTTAATGGTCACCTCATCTTGCGGCAGCTTTTCTTCCGCGTTTTTCAGGTATACTTGGTACTTCCCGGATTCTTTAGTGACTTCAAAATTGAACGGGAGCTCTTGTCCCTGCATTTCTATAATGCCCCGCCAGTTTCCGATTTTCAATTCTGCTTGTTTCTGGCACGAAATACACAACAAAACGACCCCCACAAGGCTTAAAATTCGCATGATCCGCTGATTTTTGAGTTACAACACAAAAATGCGACAAATGATTCTAATTTCGTTGACCTTTACATGGATTCGTTGTTGGTTGTTCGAACACCCAACGAATACTAACTAACATCCAAGTCATGTTTCAAAATTTGAAAGTACTCGAGTTGGCCTCGGTCCTTGCCGGCCCTAGTGTTGGACAGTTTTTCGCTGAGTTAGGCTCAGAGGTAATTAAGGTAGAAAATCTAAAAACTGGTGGCGATGTCACACGCAGTTGGAAGGGGGCGGGGGAGCAGACAGACGACCGTTCCGCTTATTTTTGTTCATGCAACTGGGGAAAGAAATCTGTTGCAGTTGACCTAACCACGGACGAGGGTAAGCAAATAGTAAAGAAACTGGCAAAGCGATCCGATATCATTATTGCCAGTTATAAGCCGGGTGATGCCGAGAAACTAGGTGTCTCCTACCAACAGTTATCAATGGATAACGACCAACTAATTTATGGCCAAATCACTGGCTACGGAAGCGATGATGATCGTGTCGGCTACGATGCAGTAATTCAGGCGGAGTCTGGTTTTATGGACTTGAATGGGGAGAAAGATGGACTACCCACGAAAATGCCCGTAGCATTGATTGATGTTTTGGCAGCGCATCAGTTGAAAGAGGGATTGCTGCTTGCTTTGTTGAAGAAAGAAAGATCTGGAGTGGGAAGTTTGGTGGAGGTGTCTTTGATTCAATCTGCGTTATCTTCACTTGCCAACCAAGCCACCAATTGGCTGGTAGCAAAGAAGCAGCCCACACGGCAGGGGTCTGCCCACCCGAACATAGCTCCTTATGGCGATTCATTTTTGACCAAGGATGGCAAGCGAGTTTTGTTAGCTATTGGTAATGATAGACAGTTCAAAGATTTGATTGCAACTCTTGGCATCAGTGATCATGTGCTTGATCTAGAAGCATGGGCGTTGGAAATTAAATTTTTGTCGAATCAGCAACGCGTTGAAAATCGATTACAGTTGAATGAACTACTAGAAAAAGCCATTGTGCAATTTGAATCGAAAGAGTTAATGAGTAAAATTCACCATCTAAAAATTCCGGCAGGATTAATTGAAGACGTGGCAGAGGCATTTTCCACACAAGAAGCAAATGAAATACTGATTAGATCAACAGAGCTAACTGGTGTGAAAAACTTTGTTGGAAGAGTTTCTAACATCAAACTGCCAACTTCGGTTTTGTCACCACCTCCGCGTTTTGGCGAGCATACCGAGGATATTTTATCTTCGTTGGTGTAATGGCGGTTTTTTTATCTATACTTAGTTCTTGGCAAGATCGAAACAAGAACGGTACTGGGTGTACGACAGTTTTGCATTTCTCCGTGACCCTTGTGGTTTCTTTGAGTTCCCTGTGGTAAAAATGCAAGCCACTAAGTGCTAAAAGGTTGCACAAAGTACACCATTGAGCTATCCACCCTAAGCAAAACTGTCGTACACCCGTACTATTTGTATTTGGTTTTCAAGCGCTCTTTGTTTTCAATTAAAGATCGAGAAGGGCTTTGGAAGCGATTCCAAGGCACTTGGGGTGGGCGAGTCGTAAAAGAATTTGAGAAAGATCATCCTGTAGGATCACCAGTGAAAGTTACTTAGTTAGCACCAGCCAAAAGATAAAGCACTGCCATTCGGATAGCTACACCGTTTTCCACTTGATCGAGGATGATTGAGTGATGAGAATCGGCTGCGTCACTAGTTAGCTCCACGCCTCGATTGATAGGACCCGGATGCATGAGCACAATTTCTTTCTTTAAATCATCCAGTATGTTTTTATTGATCCCGTAGTAAAGCGAGTACTCACGAAGGGACGGGAAATATTTAATCTGTTGCCGTTCTAGCTGGATACGAAGTACATTAGCTACATCACACCAGGCTAGTGCTTTCTTGACATCCCATTCCACCATTACGCCCAACGAAGAGATGTATTTTGGAAGCAGGGTAGGCGGTCCGCAAACCATTACTTCTGCACCCAGTTTCTTCAGCGCGAAAATATTTGACAGTGCCACTCGTGAGTGAAGAATGTCACCGATAATCGCAATTTTCTTTCCTTCCACAGCACCCAGTTTTTCTCTGATTGAAAAACTATCGAGCAAGGCCTGAGTAGGGTGTTCGTGGGTTCCATCGCCCGCGTTGATGATGTTTGCCTTGATGTGTTTTGCTAGAAAATGAGGAGCGCCCACGCTGGCATGTCGCATCACCACCATGTCCACTTTCATGGCTAGTATATTATTTACCGTATCCAACAATGTCTCTCCCTTTTTTACAGAGCTTGTGGAAGTACTAAAGTTTACGACATCGGCAGAAAGGCGCTTTTCTGCCAGTTCAAAAGAAAGCCTGGTGCGTGTTGAATTTTCAAAAAAAACATTAGCAATTGTAACGTCTCTTAGCGAAGGCACTTTTTTGATGGGTCGGTTGATGACATCTTTAAAGTTATCGGCAGTTTCAAAAATAAGCTCTAGGTCTTGGCGAGTAAGGTTCTTGATTCCGAGCAGATGCCGTTGACTGAGCTTTGACATATTATTTATCCTTGTTGATCAACCAGATTTTATTTTGGCGATGGCCTTGCGCTTCCAATTCTACCAATACACGCTGTGATTCGAGCGTATCGACATAGCGGCCGACATAATCTGCAGAAATAGGTAAGTCGCGGGTATATTTTCGATCTACCAGTACTAACAACTCCACTTTGGACGGACGACCGAATGCGATCATCGCATCGAGCGCTGCACGAACCGTTCTTCCGGTAAAAAGTACATCATCGATCAAGATCACGTTCTTGCCCTCAATCACAAAATCGATGCGAGTTTCACTGGCTTTTGCCGGGATTTCCCTTCGCCTGAAATCATCGCGATGAAAAGTAGTATCCAAGTATCCCAGTGGAATCTTTTTCTTGACTAGTTTTTCGAGCTTTGCATGGATTAACTCCGCCAAAAAAATGCCCCGTGGCTGCATTCCTAAGATGACAGAATCGGAAAAATGAGAATGAGCTTCAATGAGTTGCTGGCAAAGGCGATCGAGGGTGATATCCAGTTGATTTGAATCGAGTACGAGTTTTTTCTGCATACGCCTGCGCGAAGGTAAGTAAAATCGAGGTACGAATTACGAGATACGAGGTACGAATTTCCTGATTTCGATTGGATCTCAGCGATACCTGATCTTGTTGATAAAGAACACTTTTTTAAATGGCTCTTCACGTCTTTCTTTTGATTTGCGGATAGTTTGGACGCCCGAGGCAATCAAATGCTTATTGTACCAGTAATCCAAATGGTTTTTTTTTGCGTCTTCCTTGGTGGTTACACCCATATCGCTAAATAGTTTCAGTTCATTGGAAGCCTTTCCTTCAAGCACTTGATTGTCCTTGATCACTTTGGTGCGAATCAGGTTTTCAAACAGGTAAATTAAATCGATGTGGTCGTCACCAGGGGCAATTTTCACAAACTGTTCCAGTTGAAAAGATTTCACATCGTTAATTTCAAAGCTATTATCCCACCTCACTTTTCCACTCGCATCGAAACCTATAACAACAGCATGGGTATACTGATAGCCATCGAAAATGTAATCTGTCCGATAGCCAGATCCACCAGCATAACTTTGGCCAAAGTTGTTATTAAATGAACCCCCTGGCCGACTCTGATAAATATACCGAGGGTAGAAAGCCTCACCGAGCATCACAAATTGATCTTTATAGGGAATCAACTCCTGCACCAACAGTCGATAATTGAACTTCGTATTTTTTCCTTTTACCCTTCTCCGCTCGATACGGTTTTTTATTCTACGTTCTTGGTTGGCACGTAGATAATGAAAGAAATTTTGTAGATCCGCAAAGTTGTAATACCGTATTGTGTATTCGCCATATGAACTAATTGTTGCTACAAATATGCCACGCGAGTATTCGGTATTTCGTCCATAGACACCGGCCACGACTTGCTCATTGTTTGGCATTTTGATCGACCTTCCGAAAATCAGGTTTCTTTTTTCGCGCGACTCCAGCACGGTGGTCTTGATCAACTCTCCTTCGGCATTGTAGTTTCTAATCCACAAACTATTCCGCTTTTCATAATTCTTTGCACTCACGATGATGTCAATAGATCCATCTTCGGTTACCTTCATCTGGGTAAGCTCTCCGGGTTCATTAAAAAAGCCTGGAAGGACTTTCGATTTCTGAAGCGTTAGCGAATAGTGCAACACGAGCGGCCTGTAGTTGTAGTAACCACCGATCATAACTGCATTGTTGGTACCTGCAAACTCAGTGGGCAAAAATGGAATTGCATTTTTGATGACGTGCGTATTATACACGCCAGAGTTAATGTTCAAATCTATTAGCAAAAAACCAGCAAAGCGAGGATTACGCAGCAACAAATAGAGAATGTTCTTCCGGGTGGTGGCCTGAGGTATAACAAACCCTCTATCTATTGGTACAAACCCTTCCCATTTCTGGCGTAGGGAAGTGTCGAGCCGAATCAATGCAATTTGATCAAACTCTTTTCCGCTTAATTGACTGTATACGGTGAGCCCCAAACTGTCAACTGCAATCCGGTATGCCTCATCGTCTTCGGTCAACATGCCTTTTTCCCATCGCCCAGTTTGTTCAACCTGCCCAAGCAGTGAAGACCAAAAAAAACAGCCGATAATAAAAGCAACACTATTCAATCTTTATTTTATTTATATAAAATACTTCCCGGTTTTCTCCCTCTGTGCTACGAATCGTTTGATTGCCAAAAAGGAAGAAGAACGATCCATACCAAAAGCGAACTAAGTTGACTTCACCATTATCCGATCGAACTGATTCGGAAGGTGATTTAAGTTGAATACTTACTTTTTCGTCCAATAAAGCAACTCCATCTAACTGGCTAACTTGATAGTGTATTTCTTTTTCTTTGGAATAGACCAAGGTACATTTTGTGGGTGCATAGATAAAATCGGAAACCTGTTCAGGAGAAACCATTTTTAAATTGTCCAGTTTGAGTCCGTGGTCAGCGACCAATTCTCCCTTTTCATTGAAAACAGCCAGACTTCCATGAAGCATTTTCGTTTCTGGCGCATTGTTGTTGCCAACTGAGTAGGGGTACCCATAGTTAAACGGTGAATAGAAATTTCGGTAGGGGTTATATCCATATGGTGAGTAGGGGTAGTTGCCATACGGGCTGTTATTCCACCTGTTATTGTTAACATTGGCAGAACTGTAGTAAGCCTCCATGTAAAAAAGAAATCCGTTCTTGGTTTCTTCCAAACGAGCGGGTATAACGTTGGCTTTGAATTCGGGAATTTTTCCCAATTTTCTCCGGGTTTCGGATTTCACTTTTGTTTTTGCGGCTGCCTTTGGCTTTAAATAATCCAAAAAATGGTTCAGTTGAGCAAAGTCGTAGTAGTTCACTTTTTGATCTGTGTAGGGATCCACCAATACAGTAAACACACCAGCCGCCTGTTTTAACGACCCCTCGCCCCACGTGCCCATGATCATTAACTCATCGCGGATCAATGTGCTGGTAAAGCCGCTAAGAATCACTTTGTCGGGATCTACCTCAATGACATCATCCAATAACATCGCACCTGATCGGTCAAATGTTTTGGAGATAAGACGTTTTTTCAATTTTGATTCACGTTCGGCAATGAGCACGTTAAACGTATTGTTGATATTGACACGCACGTCTAGCAGTTCAGTATTATCAATCAAAAGGCCCGGAATGATTTTCGCGTGATCATTCGATAGATCGTAAAGCAGAACGGTTGGCTGGTTAGAGACATAGCCTGCGAGTACAACCTGATTGGCGACTACATTGAAGTGAGTCAGGCGAATGTTGAGCTCCGGTTCGTAGTTGTGTTCTTCCGTTTGGCCAGCCTTGAAGTCGACTTTGATGATTTTCAATTTTCCCTGCTCCGTTTCACCCACGCGAAAAAGAAAATACAATGTTTCGTCTCGGTATTCATGTCCTATCAAGTTGAATCTATTTTCGATGAACAATTCTTTTGCCCAGGTTTCCTGCAGGGTAGAATCCACGATAATTAGTTCCCATAGATTATCTCCTCGCTGATATTTTTGTTGATCGCGAATTAAGGCAATTCCTTTTTCACCCATTGAAACAACAGTGAAGTCATGATCGCCACTTTTCTTCTTTTTTTCGAAACGCGCAGGTTGCGAAAGTTGAGCCAAGGAAGTGACTTCTGCCATCAGTAAGAAAAATGCAAGCAATAATGGTGTTGATTGTGAGATCAATAATTGAGCAAGTCGCTGGAGTATTTCTTGAATTCTTTTCACCTGCATGGATGTGTTATTTTTCTGAAAGAGCCAATATCCAGTCAAATTCTTCTGGCTTAACAGGCTGCACAGAAAGACGTGAGTTGGTTACCAAAACCATTCGGTCTAAGTGTTTGTCTTTCTTAATAGTTGCTAATTCTACCTGATTTTTCAGCTTTGTCTTTGGCTTTAGTTCTACCGCCACCCAGTTAGGATCCTTCGGATCAGGAAATGATTCTTTGCTGATTTCGGCAATACCGACAATCGCCTTGCCTTCATTACTATAATAGAAAAGTGCCAAATCACCTTTCTTCATGGCTTTTAAGTTGTTTCGTGCTTGAAAATTGCGTACGCCATCCCAAGTGGTTTTTTTATCTGTGATCAGGTCTTCCCATGAGTACACGTCCGGTTCTGACTTTACGAGCCAATAATTCATAGAGGTTCTAATTTTATTTTCTAAAGTAGTAAATTCAGTTGGTATTTTTCATCTCTAGAATCAAGCTTACCTTTACCCCCACTATGAAGATTTTGGTCATCCGGTTTTCGTCTATTGGAGATATTGTTTTGACCACGCCTGTGGTGCGTGTTTTAAAAACGCAACTAGACGAGGCTGAAATTCATTTTGTTACAAAGTTACAGTACAAAATGCTGGTGGAAAACAACCCCTATATCGATAAGGTTTTTTGCCTGGAAAAAGAATTGAATGACTTGGTCGAGCAGTTGAAGGTTGAAAAGTATGACTATGTCATTGACCTTCATAACAATCTTCGTACCCGAATCCTAAAATGGAAGCTGAATGTAAAGTCGTTTAGTTTTCGCAAACTGAATATAGAAAAGTGGCTCTTGGTTAACTTTAAGATTAATAAACTCCCTGCTTTGCATATTGTAGATCGGTACCTGGAAACCGTCCAAGCGTTGCAAGTGAAGAATGATGCGTTGGGGTTAGATTACTTTATTCCCGAAAAAGACGAGGTTCCTTTGGACTGGATTCCGGAAACACACCGCAAGGGTTACGTAGCTTACGCTATTGGCGCCCAGCACGAAACAAAAAAGTTGCCGGTAAAAAGAATGATTGAGCTATGCGACAAAATCAATAAACCAGTTATTCTGCTTGGTGGCAAAGAAGATTTTCAAAACGGTGAAATTATTCGTGAGTTTTTTGAGCGTTCGGCAAAAGGAAGCGATTTCGAACAAGGATTACATGACTTAGGAAAAAAGACAGTTGTTTATAATGCGTGTGGACTGTATAATCTCAATCAATCGGCCAGTTTAATAAAACAAGCGCGGTACGTATTTGCCCATGATACAGGACTAATGCATATCGCGGCCGCATTGAAAAAAGAAATATTTAGCATCTGGGGTAGCACGATTACCTCTTTTGGCATGTATCCCTATCGCACCAAGTTTACGGTTTTAGAAAATACTAGACTAGATTGCAGACCGTGTTCAAAAATAGGATTCGACAAATGCCCCAAGGGACATTTTAAGTGCATGAATGAAATGGGATTTGATTTTTATTTGCCTTAATATCGGATTGAACATTTTTTGAGAGGAATTTAATCTTGTCTTCCTGTGCAGTTGAGTTAATTTTTTCGGAAACGGAATAGTTGAGATAGATTTTCTCAGCCAGCGCGATCGACTAAATCAGTTGCATTTTTTTAGCGCAAATGATTCAGTATTCTTTTGGCTCCTGCTTCACGTGCCGCATGCGAATTATCCGAACCTCATTGTCCGTATGCTTATACGCAATTCGATAGGAGTATTTTTCAAATGCACGGTAGTTGCCCTGGTTGTTTTTCTTAAATTTGTCAAGTGGATATTTACCCGGGTTGGTGGGAAGATTGTCAATTACTTTGACAATGCCGTTTCTTACTTTCTCTGCGTTCGTGTATGATTCGTCCTTGATATATTCGTAGGCTTTCCTAAAATAGATTGAAGCCCGTATGTTCCATACAACCACGGGTTTTTCTTTCTTCACCATTCCTTCATTTGTTTTTTTAAGTCCTCATGGCTAACAAACTCGCCTCTTTCTATTTCTGCTTCAGCTTCCTCCAATTCCTTGTTGTACTGCTCTATACTGATGTGGCCATCGTTTTTTAGTCCATAGTGAACAAGGTGTTTTATTGCTTTTAAAAGTGAGATATCATTGATTTGTTGAAGCTCTTTGATGATCAGAGAACGCTCTATGTTGATGTCCATAATTTGCAAAAATTTGTTTATCAAAGATACTGGTTTTAGCGTTCTTTTTTTCTTCTTTTTAAAGGGAATTACCTTTGAATAGAGGCTCGTTTTCTGTGGTACGAAACCAGTTAGAGCTTACAATTTGTAAACCGATTTGCCATCTAGTATCTTTCATCTGTGCTGAGATGGATTCCATATGCCATGGTACGGATAGCTGCGTTTCTGGTAGCAGGTATCCTGGTAGCGATTTATTTTCCTGGTGTCTTTGGCTTGCAACAGGCCGTGACTCTGTCTACTATTTTAGTGCTTGGCTATTTTCTTGTCAACTGTTTTTTTCGCGGGCGAGAAGCTGGCTTAGCATCGGGACTGGTTGGACTTCTGGCTATATCTTCTCTAGGATACGTGCTTGTGTTGATTCGAACAGGCGAGGGAGACCGGACTCTTTTGCAGTCAGCTAAAGAGCCAACAAAAGCCTATTTGGCCATTGTTCGAAGTTCTCCGGAGTCAAAGGCCAAAAGTTGGAAGTTTGAAGTGGAAGTAGCGGCCATAAAAAATTCGCGATGGCGACAAGCAAAGGGGAGGGTGCTTCTTTACGTTTCAAAAGGTATAGGCGAAGTGTCCTGGAAATATGGTGATCAGCTGCTCATAAAAGGAAGTCCTCAAGCACTTAGACCACCTGCGAATCCGGGTGAATTTGATTTTAAACGATATCTTAGTTTTAAGAATATTTATCACCAACAATTCGTTTTACCAGAGCAGGTTCGGTGGATAGCACCGGCAGATCGCAGAGGATTTATTTACTACTCGCACCAAGCTCGCGCGTGGGCCCAATCGAAACTGAATCAATACGTAGCTGGAGAGCAGCGACAAGCCATCGCAGCTGCACTTGTTTTGGGAGTAACCGATGGAATCGATACCGATTTGTTAAATGCGTATGCAGCAAGTGGAGCGATGCATGTACTAGCTGTTTCAGGATTGCATGTGGGCATCATTTATGGAATCCTCCTAGTGCTTCTAAGGCCTCTCAACCGGTTTGCCTGGAGCAGATGGGCGGTGGCATCGATAAGTCTGATCTGTCTTTGGGTATTTGCTTTTGTTACCGGCCTTTCACCTTCGGTTCTTCGGGCGGTTGTCATGTTCTCGTTTGTAGCAATTGCTCGCCCATTTGGCAAACGAACGAATATCTATAACACACTGGCGGCTTCCGCTTTTGTGCTGTTGCTATACAATCCTTATTTGATTATGTCAGTTGGGTTTCAACTGTCTTACCTCGCTGTGTTGGGAATTGTTTATTTACAAAGACCTATTTATAACTTGTGGGAGGTAGAAAACCGATTGGGTGACTGGATTTGGCAAATCACTTGTGTGTCCATCGCAGCTCAGGTGGCGACATTTTCACTCGGGCTTTTGTACTTTCACCAATTTCCTGTTTACTTCTTGATCTCAAATTTGTTTGTTATTCCGCTTTCCACGGGTGTGTTGGTGCTGGGAATTTTAGTGCTTGCGTTCAGTTTCATTTCTCCCCTTGCAATTATGCTTGGCAAATTGCTCACGGGAACAATCTACCTTTTGAATGAAACAGTTTTTATTACGGAAAAATTACCCTTCAGTCTCATCAGCGACATTCACATTACTACGCTGCAGTGCTGGCTACTGATGGCGTTTTTATTATGCTTGATTTTTCTGTTTGAGTTTCGTTCGGCCCGATGGCTTTTTGCATCAGTTATTTTTGTCATTGTTTTTTGTTACGCACAATGGAATCACTTTTTTAATAGGGTAAACAGGAGCCAATTTATTGTTTATAGTGTGTCGGGTCATCATGCATTTGAATTTACAAAAAATGGCCAATCATACTTTCAATCAGATTCTGCATTGTTGGAGGACAACGACCGTCAGCGTTTTCATATTCGTCCCAATCGGTTACTAAACGGGGTGGCTCGTGTAAGTGGAGTGGAATCACTTCCTGCGGCCAAATGGACAAAAAACATGTTGATGGTTGTGTGGCAGGCGAAAACCATTGCGCACATTTCAGAAAAAGGCAACAACACGCCACTCAACTTTCAAGTGGATTATTTGATTGTGAGCAACAATTCTTTGGCATTCGATAAGGAATGGACGGGCTCAGAAAAAATTGGGAAATTGATTGTGGACGGAAGCAATTCACGAACTTACATCAACAAGATGCGTAACTTTGCAATGGAAAAAAAGATACCTTTTTATTCCGTTCTCGATGAAGGTGCTTTTACGTTAACCAATTAGACAATGAGTTTGGTAATTTATACTGTTCAGGATCGTATTGGGTATATCACGCTCAATCGCCCGGAAAAAAGAAATGCGTTGAGTGGCGATATGGTCACCGAATTGAAGGCCGCGTTTGCGAGAGCAGAAGAGGATGAAACAGTAAAGGTGATTGTATTAAAAGCCAATGGAGAGGCTTTTTGTGCGGGGGCAGACCTTGCCTACCTCCAGCAACTACAAAAATTTTCGCTTGAAGAAAACCTGCTGGATTCTAACCATCTAAAGGATTTGTTTCAACAGATCTACCAATTAAAGAAAGTGGTAATTGCAAACGTTCAAGGTCATGCTTTGGCGGGAGGGTGCGGGCTAGCAACGATCTGCGACTTTGTCTTTTCTACTCCAGAAGCAAAATTTGGTTACACCGAAGTTAAGATCGGATTCATCCCAGCTTTAGTGAGTGTGTTCTTGATTCGTAAGATTGGTGAGCAAAAAGCGAAACAGCTGTTGCTTAGCGGTGACCTCATAAAGGGAGAAGAAACCGTTCGAATGGGCTTGGTCAACTACCTTTATTCGAGAGAAGAATTAGAGCAACGAGTCAATTCGTTTGCACAGTTTCTCATCAAAAACAATTCGGGTCAGTCCATGGCGCTTACCAAGCAGATGATAGGAGAGGTGCAATCAATGCCTCTCTCAGAAGCCCTTGCACATGCAGTCGAGCTGAATGCTCTGGCGCGTGGCTCTGCCGACTGCAAAAAGGGAATTGCCGCTTTTTTAAACAAGGAAGAAATTGTTTGGTAAGCGATTATTTTTCCATAACGCTATATCGAGGCCGTGCAACAGCATAAGCCACTAAAACGTCATCCCATAGGCAATAAGGCATCGGAGCAGTTTGGATTTGCCATGCGCCTCAATAGTGACTGGTTTCCAGTGATGGACGAGTTTTTCAAAGCAAACGGAGGCTATATGAATTCCCCTCAATACAAGGGTATTTTAAAAAAGCACTTAGGCGAAATTGGTGTTAAACTTTTGCAATCGGCAACCAAATAGACTTTACATCTAAGTATTTACGTTCGGTATGGCTTACTGTTCGCGAATCGTATTTACTTTTACAGGGTGTCGCCTGATTCAATACTCACAAAATATTGGGGCCATACTTCGTTTAGACCTCCGCAAGAAGAGATTATTCAATCCGTTCTAGGGGGAAAAGACGTGGTAGCCATTTTGCCAACGGGTGGAGGCAAATCAGTTTGTTTTCAAGTGCCTGCACTGGCCATGGAAGGCCTTTGCGTGGTGATCACCCCATTGATCGCTCTCATGCAAGATCAGGTGGAGCAACTCAAACAGAAAGGTATTGCAGCTATCGCTATCCACTCAGGATTGAGCCATCAAGCTATTGACATTCTTCTGGATAACTGTATTTATGGACAACAGAAATTTCTCTATCTGTCCCCTGAACGCTTGCAAACCGAGTTATTTCAGGCGCGTTTCAAAAAAATGAATGTGAATCTTATTGCTGTGGACGAAGCGCATTGCATTTCGCAATGGGGATATGATTTCAGGCCACCGTACTTACAAATTGCACAGCTGAGAGAAGTGAAGCCGAATGTCCCGATTATTGGATTGACAGCATCCGCCACACGCGTGGTGAAAGAGGATATCATTGCGAAGCTGCAATTGAAAAGCCCGGCCGTTTTTCAAATTAGTTTTGCCCGCGAAAATATTTCGTTGGTTGTAAGGAAGACCGAAACAAAAGAGAAAAAACTTTTAGAGATTCTTAGAAAGGTTTCTGGGTCGGCCATTGTATATGTGCGCTCTCGAAAAGCCACCCAGGAAATTGCTCGCCTGCTTCAACGCAATAAAATTAGCGCAGCTTTTTATCATGCCGGTTTAAGCCATCAAGACCGCACGAATCGCCAACAAGATTGGCTTGCCGATCGATGCCGAGTGATGGTGGCAACCAATGCATTTGGGATGGGTATCGATAAGTCCAACGTGCGCTTGGTCATTCATCTTGATATTCCTGAGGACATTGAATCCTACTACCAAGAGGCAGGTAGAGGGGGGCGTGATGGAAAGAAAGCGTATGCAACGCTGATCTTCCACGAGGCCGATGTACAGTCGCTGCGCCACAAAGTGGAACAATCACAGCCTCAAGTCGAATACTTGCAGAAAGTATATCAGGCGCTGGCAAACCATTTTCAACTCGCAATGGGGAGCAGTCAGGGAGAAAGTTATGATTTCGACTTGGATCAATTCTGTAAAAAATTTTCCTTGAAGTCTGCGGCAGTTTATCCAGCCCTAAAAAAGCTAGAAGAAGCCGGCCTAATAACTTTTAACGAAAGCTTCTATCGACCCTCTCGTGTTCATTTTTCAATTGACAAAAAGAAGATATATGAATTTCAGGTTGCCCATGCTCGGTTTGATTCCATTTTAAAAGCGTTGTTGCGACTTTATGGCGGAGAACTCTATGCGGATTTTATGACGATTTCTGAAGCGCAGTTGTCAAGCGCATTAAAATTATCAGTACCACAAGTAAAAGGGGAACTCCAACAACTTCACGAGTTACAACTACTAGCCTACGAACCTTCTATAGACAATGCACGGATTACATTTGTCTTGCCGCGCCAGGATGCGGAGCGATTGCCCATTGATCGAATGGTACTGGAAGCAAGGCGAAACTTACATTTGCGCAAAATGGAGTCAATAATCCAATACGCTGAACAGAGTCAACGATGCCGCATGCAACTGATTCAAGAGTATTTTGATGAGATTACCTATAACACCTGCGGTATCTGTGACGTGTGTATTGAAAAAAGAAAGCAATTGAATTCGACTACCACAAAAGATTATGAAACCCAAATTATCTATCTACTCACTAATCATGCGATGTCGCCAGAGGAATTAGAACAGCAAGTAGCTCCGAAAGAGAAAGACCTTTTTGTTGAAGTCCTCCGTGAAGCGGTGGATGCGGGACAGGTTTACTATGACGAGAACTGGTTGTTGCATTTGAAAGATTCGAAGAAGTAGTATTTTGCATGAATTGATGAAAGCGCCAAAGTATTCCGTTGTCATACCAGTATACAATCGCCCGGACGAGATGGAGGAGTTGTTGAATAGCTTGGTTCAACAAACTTTTTCTGATTTTGAGGTAATTGTAGTTGAAGATGGGTCTTCGATACAGAGCCAAACGGTAGTTGAAAAATATAGAGCCAATCTAACTATTGAATATCTCGTCAAAGAAAATACAGGTCCTGGGCCATCAAGAAATGTTGGTTTTCAAAAAGCCCGAGGCGATTATTTTGTAGTTTTTGATAGTGACTGCATTTTACCCCGAACCTATTTTGAGGCGGTTGAGATTTTTCTAAGGCAGACAAAAGTGGATGCTTGGGGAGGTCCAGATCGGGGCCACGAAAACTTCACCATTCTACAGCGGGCGATGGGCCATACAATGTCTTCGTTTTTTACAACGGGCGGCATTCGAGGTGGTGCAAAAATGGTTGGCAATTATCAGCCTCGCAGTTTTAACATGGGCATTAGTCGGTCAGCTTTTGAATTGACCGGTGGGTTTACGTTCGATCGTTTTGCTGAAGATATTGAACTTAGTATTCGAATGCGCCAATTGGGATTGTCTATCGTATTCATTCCAGACGCCTACGTTTTTCATAAACGTAGAGCAACGCTCTTTCAGTTTTACCAACAGGTTTTTAATTTCGGGAAAGGACGAGCAAGGATAGGTGCTTTACATGCAGGGGAGGTTAAATGGGTGCATTGGTTTCCCACTTTTTTCCTGTTGGGTCTTTTTTCTTTGGGCCTTTTGTTTTTGTTCAATTCACCAGCTGCGCTAGTGGTTGGAGTTGGCTATTTAGCCTATGTATGTCTGGTCATGTTGGACGGGCTGAAGAGGACAAAAAGTAGTACGGTGGCATTGTTGTCTGTTCCTGCTCTATTCGTACAATTGATCGGGTACGGTACCGGTTTTTTTGCTGAAAAGCTGAAATTATTACAAGCCAAAAAATAGGTTAACTAACAATAGATCACTCATTTTATTTGATTTTTCCCATTTTTTGAGCGATACTGTTCTAACCCAAAGATAAACTTATATGACGCGACTGCGCATATCTGCCTTCTTTTTTTGCACAACTAGTCTATGCTCAATGGCAAACTCTGTTAGTGCCCAATCAGCTTCAACCTTGCCTAATGGGTATTATATTGTTGTGGCCTTCTATTTATCAGGCCAGGAAAAATTTGCACAAAAATATTCCGCTGAGTTAAATAAAGCAGGTCGGCATTCTAGCCATGGATTTGATGCCAAGCGAAATTATTATTAGGTATATCTGGATTTCTACACCGATTTTTCTACCTCTAAAGAAAAAATGTTGAACACACGAAAAGAAGATGGCTTTAGAAAAGCCTGGGTTCGGATCATGAAAGACGGAACAAAACACCCAGTAGAGGTAAAAAATTAAGCACCAAGACCATCAGCGGCTAAAATCGAAGAGGAGGTTGCAAGGCCAGCGGAAGTGGTCGAGCAGAAAGTGAAGGAAGCGGCAGCTCCAACAGAGTTGGTAATAAATGAGCAAACGCCAGCAACCGTTGCCACGGAAGTAGTAGAAAATCCTAAAGCAGACCCAGTTTATATACCACAAACCTTAAAAAACACGCAGGCTTTCTTCAGCCTCTATAATGCTGCCAATGGACTAGTTCTTGATGGTGAGGTAGAAGTAATTGATACCGAGAGAGCCACGCTACTTTCTAAAATGAAGGCTAATTCTTCCCTCACTGTGCCCGATCCTATAAGTAAATCTGGAAAACTCTCACTGATCGGCAGTGCATTCGGGTTTCAAAAAATTCAACACGAGATGAATTACCACAATACCGAAGCAGACACATTGCAAGAAGCTATCGATTTGATCGGTAATCTCTATATGGTCAAGTTCGATCTTTCGCGCATAGTGAAGGGCAATATAGCCACTTTGTACAATTGTATTTCAGTATGATGCAGTTGTGATGTTGCCGGAGTTCAAGTATGAGTTAAATAAATGGTTGCAAATGATGAAGGATAGCCCCAGCTATCGAATCATGCTCCATGGGCATACCAATGGCAAAAGGCGAGATCCATTTACTATGCTACCCGGAATTGGACTTCTTCGAAAGACAACACGTTGTCATCACAGCCGAGCCAGCTTGTACAAGATCTAATACGCCAAACAAAATTGATGTTGAAGCTAACGCCCGATGAGTTTAGAAGCAGAGAGAAAGAGATGTATGCACCTTTCTCAAAAAAGTCAATTCTTTCCATGCAACTAAGCGAGTTGGGTTTGCAAAGTGGCGCGATATCCAGAGTCAGTCAGTACGTGAGTAAAATAATTATCGCAATCGACAATATGAAAACTATACACACCCATCGTACACCCGTAACGTTGCGCACCTACAGCAAAGTGTTCATTTATGTGTTTTCAATTATTTATGCACCATATTTTTTTGCCAGTACGTTTCATGAGTACTCAGCTCAATTAGAGTAGGTGATGCTCATTCTTTATAGTTTCATACTTGCGAGCCTGGAAAATATTCAAGATCACCTAAAGAATCCCTTTGACGAAATTGGAGAAGGCGATACCGTAATTGATGCAGACCAGGTAAAAACGTTAATGGTATAGAACGACAAACCTAGCAATTGTTTTGGTTAAAAGGAAAAGGTCTGGTAATAAGCCAGACCTTTTTAAGTTGAGTTGATGATATTTTTGTGGTTGTTTCTAGGCAAATCGTCTCGCTACCTCATTCCAATTCACCACATTCCAAAAAGCAGCGCAATAATCCGGTCTACGGTTTTGATAGTGTAGATAGTAGGCATGTTCCCAAACATCAAGACCCAGTATTGGCGTACCTTTTACTTCGGCTATATCCATTAATGGGTTGTCTTGATTGGGGGTTGACGTAATGGCTAGTTTACCATCTGCGCCTTTGATGAGCCAAGCCCAACCCGAACCAAACCGAGTTGTGGCTGCGGTGTTGAATTTCGTTTTAAAGTCTTCAAAATTTCCGAAGGCAGCATTGATTGCATCTGCTAATGCTCCCGCTGGCGCACCTCCAACATTGGGTGCCATGATCGTCCAAAATAGGCTGTGGTTATAGTGACCACCGCCATTGTTTCGAACGGGCATTGGGTGTTCTGAAATGGTTGCACAAATTTCTTCAATACTTAGATTTTCCTCTGGCTTGCCGGCAAGGGCATTGTTAAGATTAGTAACATATGCGTTGTGATGTTTGCCATGATGAATTTCCATGGTGCGTGCGTCAATGTGTGGCTCTAATGCATTGAATGCATAAGGCAGTGCAGGAAGTGTAAAGGCCATAGTATATTTTATTTTAGATGGTTTGCTTTTGTCACTCCAAATATAAGAACCAATTCGCTATTTGTCGTTAGTACTATTTCGGTTTTCGAACTTTGAATGGCTAATATTTTTTCACCAATTCCCCCAACGTTTTTAGGCCTTTGTCAATCTTTTCATTCCAAGGCGCACCGTAACTAAGCCTAAAGTAATGATGAAACTGCCCTTGTGAGGAGAAGATTTGACCAGGCGCAATCCCGATTTGATGATGTAATGCTCGTTTGTGGAGCTTGAAACCGTCCAGCTTTTTGTTCATTTCCACCCATAAAACAAAGCCGCCTTGGGGCCTCGTAATTCTAATGTCTTCGGGGAAGTATTCGGATATTGCTTGAAGATATCTTAGGCATTGAGTGTGAAGAGCTGTGCGAAGGTGCCGCAAGTGCAGTTCATAGCGACCATTTTGAAGGAAGTGTGCAATGGCAGATTGTGCCAACGTATTGGTCGCAACGTTGTTCATTCGTTTTAAACTCAATACTTTTTCCTTGAATAGCCCGGGCACCGCCCAACCTATTCGATAACCGGGAGCCAACGATTTTGAAAATGACCCGCAGTGTAGTACAAGGCCATTTTCATCAAAAGATTTACAGGTCTTTGGTCGCGTTTTGCCAAAATAGAGTTCACCATAAATATCATCTTCAATCAAAGGAATTTCTTTTTTAGCAAGCATCGTCACCAGTTCTTTTTTCTTTTCGTCTGGCATGCAACTCCCAACAGGGTTATTGAAATTGGGCACGAACAAACAAGCCTTGATGTTTAGTTTCGGGATGGCTTTCTCCAAATAATTCAGATCGATCCCTGTGATAGGATCAGCGGGAACTTCAACCACATTCAATCCCAAGCTTTGCATGACTCGAAAGATTCCATAGAAGGTCGGGCTTTCAATGGCAACTGTATCTCCTGGTTTGGTTACCGCCTGCAGGCAAAATGAAAGTGCCTCCATGCAACCTGCTGTTACAACGATATCCTGCTCGCTCAAGGTGCCGCCCCAGTTAAAACTAAATCGAGCAATTTGTTTACGCAGTTGTTCGTTGCCTTGGATGTGCTCATAGCCAAGGCAGTGGTCAGAGGAATGATTCAAACAATGCAGCACCGACTTTTTTAGTTTCGTAGCAGGAAGTAGACTAGAATCAGGTGCGCCCAATGAGAACGATGTGAGTTTGGTTGAACGCAGATCGTTGTACACACTGGTGATCATTTCATCCAATGTAACAGGCAATGCTTCGTCTGTCGGGGTGCAACTCGTGGGTATGGCAAAATTATGCTTTGGGGAAAATTTTACATAGTAGCCGGATTGTGGCCTGGCTTCTACCAAACCCTTGCTTTCTAGGTGATAATATGCCTGAAAGGCAGTGCTTAGGCTGATTCCTTGTTCCTTGCTGAGCGACCGAACCGAGAGGAGCTTATCTCCTACTTTTAAGGATTGTTTTTCAATGAGTTGCTCAATTCGATCGGCTACTTCCTGATAGATGTGCTCTCGTGTGCTTGTCTCCATATCGTAAAGCTGATATGGTCAAATGTACTAAAATCCAGAGTGATATTTTTTGGTGATCAAAATCGTGGTTTCCACTCGACTAAAAATTGGTACTTATCTGCTGCCCGAATTTGTTGGTCATGACATGCAAAAATTTTTCAGTGGGCTTGAGAACACCAGAAACACCTGATTCCATGGTTTCAGAGTTGCCAAGAAGCTGAATAGACATATCATTGATTTTCACCACCCGGTGTAAATAAAATGAACCATTTGTTACCATCGGTTTTGAAAAGATGATTACTCCACGTTCATTTAACTTAATAATGTAGGGGCTACACTCGCCACTACTCATCTTGGTTCTTATTTCTCTTCCTGTCTGGTCGCTTAGGATGAAATAGTTTCCAGCCAAAAGATATCCGTCAGAAAGACTTATAACGTCTGCTAATGTACCGGTCAAAGAAATATTTTCTTTCTTCCATGTTATTTCTCCTAACACGTTTATACCTAGCATGTCAATCGGTTCTGCTGAACTATATTTTTCTTTTTGCTCAACACCTTTCAGCACAAGGGTGAAGGAATTACTTTTTTCAGCATACAACAATGCACGAGGGAATGATTTGTTATCTAATTTTTTGCGAAGCCGTTCTTCACCCTTTTCATTGAGGTAGACGAACGTATTCAACACATCACCGCGAGTAGCGTGGATGGAGCGAATGACTAGTGCGCTTCCCTCTTGAGTGAGTACCAGAGGACCCAAGTAGGCATGTGCATCGCCAATCGCTATACTGTCTACTGAAGCAGTAACATCCTTAAACCAAGCGGGTTTACCATCAGGATTAATCCGCATAACAAAAGTACTAATGAGATTTTTTTTCTTGTCGGGTTTGTAAATACCTGCCAGATAAGCGCTGCCGTCTGGATTTTTGCGATTGAATTTTGTGAACAGCACACCCAAATCTAGGGCTTCGGGAGTTGGTGGTTGGATGAGTAGTGGGATGGTATACCGGCCGAATTTCAAGAAGCCTTCTTTGTTTGTGTAGCTATTGTCTGCAGTGTTGAGTCCAAGAATATTGTTTCGAAGCTGCACCCCAAATTCTGCATAGGAATCATTGATGATTTTTTGTTCCGTCTCAGCATACTTTTCCAAACCTGGTACGCCACCAAAAGTCTTGGTCACGAAATCCCTATGTTTTTTTGCCTTTGCGTCAGAGACTCGAAATTTAAATTCTTTTACGAGTGTATCTGCTTTTCTGTTTGAATAGATCAATTGACTGAAAACCTCTGCATTTCTGGAAGTAGGTAATGTATCCAATGATTTAGACTTCCACTGAATTTCTGTTTCTTGTTTATATGCCTTGTAGTCAAGTAACGACAGTATCATCGACTGGCGATCTAAATTACTCAAGTTAAAAGTCAATTGTTTATCAACTTTTATGGGAGCAGGGAAATTGGTAAACGATGCCCCGATCTTGGAGAGATTTTCGTCCATTTTTTGATTCGTTGAGGCAATTTTTTTTCTGAAGTCGCTGACGTCACCGGCTATTTTACTTTTTACTTGATTTACCCAGGCACTATAATCCCAAAGCTGAATCTGATCAGTAAGAAAGTTGATGTTGGTCAACAACCCATCCAACCGATAGGTCACGATGGGACGAACTTTGTAAGACGGGCGATGGCCTTTGATGGGGTATTCTTTGATGAGTTCCAAATACTTATTGAGGTAAACGAGTGATGAATCGTAGTCGATTTTTATTTTTGATAGGCGCGAGTCTATCAACTCATCATGCATCAAATACAAATCCTCTATGGTCGAGAATTCTTCTGTTACTCCAGCAAACTGGCGCACAGCTTGATCATAAAAATTTACACTCTTTGTAAATGCTTTATAGATAGAAGGCATTTTTGCTTTAAATAATATAGCCGAATCATAGCCACCGGTAATTTTTGCGGATACTCGGGGGAACTGAATGGCCGGATTTCCTTTCGCATCGAACGCCTTAAAGATCGGGGCATAGTATTCTTCGTTTCGGTTCACTTCGCGCTCATCCACTAATTGTTTTGATTTTAGGTACCTGTTTGTTGCTTGTTCCGCATTAGCCATCGCGAAAGCATAATCAGTTAAGGGATCTGCATTTTTGTAATTCGCTTCATACAACAGCGCCAACCTGAAGTTGGTATTTGGGTGATCGAGATCGGCAGCCAGGTATTCTTTCAACTCATTTTTTTGACGTTCAGGCGAATAGGTCGACAAAAGCGGAACCAAATCACGGAATTTGACTCGTTGCGCATTGGCCAAGAGCGGTGTCAGAAAAAGTAAAATATATGCAAGGCGCTTCATGAATTAGATACTTAAGATTTTTAATTCTACCCTTCTGTTTTTTGCCCTATTCTCATCCGAATCATTTTTAAATTTGGCTTGTGTTTCGCCATATCCCTTTGCTGAAAAACGTTCTACTGGAATATTGTTTTGGGTCAAATATTCCATCACACTTTTGGCGCGCTTATTGGAAAGAATCAAATTGTAGTTGTCAGAGCCGATGTCATCGGTGTGTGCATCAATCTCAACTTTTAAAGTTGGGTTTTCCTTCATCAATGTAATTACACGGGTTAACTCAATAAATGAACCATCTGATAGTTTGTCCGAATTGGATTCAAAATTGATATCTTTCAAAGCTAACTGTGCGTTCAGCTCAAGTTTCATCAATTTTACATCGATAGAATTTACTTTGTCAGTAGTTAAGTCAATAGCGGTTGAGTTGAAAGCATACCCCTGATCGGAAGTAACTTCTACTTCGTAACGATCTCCGGCACGTAGTGATACCATTTGATTACCATCTACTTCGATCACTTCGCCACGAGTTTTGTTTTTCAATAACACTTTCGATTTTACTTTTGAATTGTTTACCATGTCCGCCACATTCAATGCCACCTCTACTTTCTCGGGAACCAATTCAACGAACTTATCAAAATCTCTATAAATGACCAGACTGGAAACATTGAATGGTATTGCTTCGCGTTTAAAATAGGGAGCTTTCACAACAATCAAATATTCCTTTCCTAGAGGCAGGTCGACAGTTAGTCGTCCGGTTGAAACATTTGTTTTTTTGTCGATAATAAAATTGTCTTGCCCTTTCTCCTGTATAGTTACCTCTGCCAACAGAGGTTCAAAAAATTCGTGATCGTTTACATTGATGGAAAGATGAACAGCCTTGAATAGTTTTACATTTAAATCAATCTCTTCATATTTTTTCTTTGTTCGAATATCCAAGGAATAGGTAAAGCTAGAATAATCTGGCTTACGAAATTCAAAATTAAAACTGCGACCGACCGGCAATACCACCGTGTACCGACCATCATCAGAATTGCTTTCGGTACGCAGGACGACTTCGGATGTAAATGCATCGGTGACTACAATTTCAGCACCTATTCCTTTTTTGGAATCTTCATCCGTAATGTATCCCTGTACGATATTGTTCCTGAATTGCCTCAGTTTGGGCGGTATCACAACAGAGTAAATATCGGCATTATTGAAGGTGTAATACATCAAGTCACCTTCCGCAGAAATGCAGGGCAATTGGTCGTCCTTGTCAGTATTCACAAAAGCAAGGCTTTCGGGCATTCCCCATTCGCCAAGATCATTTAACTTCGACTGATACATATCGTAGCCTCCTTTCCCGCCCGGGCGATTGGATGAAAAAATCAGTGTTCGCCCATCGGCCATTATCTTAGGTGCTTTTTCGCAATCTTGATTAATAGGCCATGGCAGTTTTTCTGGTGTACCCCATTTTCCACTTTTGTCGCGAACCGATTTATAAATTGCGAGACAAAATTGGGCTTCCTTTTTAAGTTCCTTCGAAGTAGGGCCTTCAGAATTTTGTCGCACGAAATAGAGCGTAGAACCATCCGCACTTATTGATGGAAAGCCCTCATAGGCTGGGCTATTAATGGGTGCACCAATTAGTTCCGGTTGGCTCCAACCGTCTTTTTGTCGGGTGGAGAAAAGAATTTCTGAATTTCCTTTCGCGTCCTTAAAAAAGTAGAGTTCATTTCCATCAAAGCTTAAGCTGGGTCCACCAATTAGTGCTGTCGAGTCTCCTGACTCATTTATTTTGGTAACGGACTCAGGGTTTTGCCATTTCCCTTCACTTATTCTTGTCTGGAATAACTGGTACGACCTTTTGCTTTTCGCCTCAAAGATAATTACGCGTCCATCGGCTTGAATAGTCGGTGCGTATTCGATCTGGATGGGGTCACTAATCGCTGGCTTTTTAGTGTTGCCATAGTAGACCATAGAATCTACGGGCGCGGGAGATGTAGTCGCGGTAGGTGGTTTTACTTGTGCTGTCGAAAGAGATACCCCACACAATGCAAAAGCCAGACAAAGCAATCGATAAATCATAAAACTCTTGAGTCAATAAAACGATTCCAAATTTACAATCCATTCATAACAAATTGCATTTCGAACAACCATTAATTTCCAATCATCACAAATGCACCCCAGTAGTAGGGTAGTTTATGTTTTTCCTTGATCGCCAGTTGTGCTGCCCGAAAGGCTTGAAACTTATCCATGCCATTGATCCACTGGGTATAAAAAGTGCTCATTAATTCTTGGGTGGCTTCGTCATCAACTTGCCATAGACTCATGATAACTGTTCGTGCTCCAGCAACTAAAAACGATCGTTGCAATCCATACACGCCTTCTCCATTTCGAACATCACCTAGTCCAGTTTCGCAAGCTGAAAGCGAGACCAATTCGGTATTGTCGAGCGTTAAGTTCATCGCTTCATAGGCCGTTAACACTCCGTCTTCTTGCATTCCGGTCTGTTGCAACCCCGCGCCTGCTAAAAGAATACCTGATCTGAATAGCGGATTTTTTGCCAATTGACTTTCTTCGTTAGACTCCAAATCATCATTTACATCTACGTCATTTAGAAAAAAGCCGTGGGTGGCAATATGCAAAATTTGAGGATTACTAATTTTTTTGAAATTCTCTTCAGTGGCATCTAGCAGCGTGAAGGATGAAGTTTTCCATGCTTTGGCCGCTAGGGCCTCGTTAAGTAAATCAACTTCCTTTTTAGTGGCAGGCAGCATAGGAATTTCTTCTCCCTGAAATCCATATCGGGAAGCGCGTTTGCCGCCCGTGCTGGCAATGACTTGGTTAGCGGCCGTCAGGTTGAAATCGGCATATCCAAAAATACTTGCCTGATTGGAAGATGTTTTCATGCTTGGGTGGGATTCAGTGAGCTCTCTGGTATTGCTTACCAACCGAATGTTAAATTCATCAATGGCCCATTTGTTAGTGTAGGGGTTCTCAATGCAGTTGAGGTTGATCTTATTGAACACGCCATCGCAGCTGATGAAAAGTGTCCTAGAGGCAGGAAGGATGGTGAGCAACGGGCTCCAGAAATGTTTAAACGAAATGGTGTCTCTAAAATGAAATTTAATAGCATTCCGGTGATACTTGTACCACTTGTTCTCCAACTTATCACCCTCCGGCCAAATAAATAATTGGGGTTTTTCACTAGTGGCGCTTACGATGAGGGCAGCATAGTAGATCGAATCAGGTACATACTTTTTTTTGATCCGGATGATCTCTATCGCTGTCTCATTAGGCTTTAGACTGGCTTTTACGTCTTTCCACGAAACATTCTTTTTCCCAAGGGCGAACTGCGAGGAGCGTGCAGATAGGTTCTTTTCTAAGTCATTTGCTTTCTCTTCCTCTTTCACTAAATCGATCCCTAAGCGTGTACGCTCCTCAGTAGTAAGGCTATATGAACGAACCAGTTCTTCTTTTGTAGCCTGCCATTGGCGGAAGAGATTCTGCAACTCCACATCACCACTTTTCATAATTGCATTCCTTACTTTATTCGAGGCATTTAAGAGAATGGCTTTTGTGGATAATTGGATGTCATAAAGTTTTTCGATAACACCTTCGTTTGCCGATTTTTGGTTGATGAGCTGTACACAAAAATCCTGATAAGATTCGAACACGGGTTTAATTCGATTGTAGAAGGCACTCTTTTCCTTTTCACTCAATGCGTCAAAATAGGTGGTTATCTGACGTTGATATTTCTCAACAACAGACGTAAAATGTGGAGCTGCTTCAGCAAATCTTCCGGTCGCGTAATAGACACCGGCTAATCCATAAAGTGATCGTGCGTAATCTGGATGATCTTCTCCCAACATCGATTTTCTAAGGTTCACGCTTTCTTTCCACAACGCTTCTGATTCGGCATATTTTCCTTGATCTTGATAAAGAGAGGCGATATTGCTTATCACCGTTACATAAGAGGGATGATTTTTTCCAACTATTTTTTCCGTGAGCGAGCGGACAGTTTCCATCATAAAGGCAGCCTTTTCCAAGTCTTTTTTCTTTTGGTAGAGTGTAGCTAAGTTTTGAAGCGAGACCAGGTATTGTGGATTCTTGTTGCCGAGTACGGCTTCATCTATTTTATTGGCTTCTAGCAATAGAGGTTCTGCTTTTTGATAGTTTTCCTGTAACTGATAAAGCGAAGCAAGATTTTGCAATACCGTGGCGTACTCTGTTGACACCTTGCCGTTTGTCTGCTCTCTAATAGCCAATGCTTTCGTAAAAAGGGGTTCTGCTTCCGGAAAATTCCCCATTGTCTGATAATAGAGGGCTAGTGAATTAATAGCAAACGCATACGATTCACTTCTTTCTCCATTTAATTTCAAGAATAAATCTGTTCCCTTTCGCAAGTACATCTCTGCTTTTTGATATTCACCCGAGACTTGGTGATATCGCCCTTTTCCCAACAGCATAGCACCGTATGCCTCGGTATTTTTCTTTTTTTCGGAATTATAAAAGGCTTCGGCTGAATCAAGTTCAGTTTTGGCTAACTCTCGGTTTCCTAATCGTAAATGGAGAGATGCAATATTTTCAAGTAAAATGGGGTAGTATTCATGCTGCATACCCTTGGTTTTTTTTAATTGAACAAGTGCTTTTTGCATAGTAGCGGACGCCTCCTTTAGCTGACCTTGTTCTTGTAAAAGGGATGCGTAGCTAGCCAGCACTGTTATAAATTGATCATCCTTGTTCAATTGGCCTGCGTCATAGTAACCAATCGCAACTCGGTATATTGAGTCTGCAGCAATATATTTTGCTTCCTTCTGAATGCATTGCGCGAGACCAATCAGGGCAACGGCCATTTCATGAGAAGGTTTAGAGGCAAGTGCGTTGATCACTTTTTCATAGTCTCTCTTGGCCTGTTGTGTTTGATTTGCTTTGTACAGGATAGACGCTTTTTTATTCAGCGAGTTAATGGCGCTGGGGTGAACCTCTCCCAACGTTCCGGCTATAATCGAGTATGATTCATCAATAAACTGAATCGCCTTTTCTAACTGTTTTCGTTCGGCCTGTAATAAAGCCAAATTCTGCAACGTCTCTGCATACAAAAGGGATTCTGTTTTTTTTGTTTTGTCAAGTTTAGAGATCGACTCTTCATATAGTTTTTGTGCGGATTCAAATTCCCCTTTCGCTTGGAGCAAAGCGGCTCGATTGTTTAAAGCGGCAGCATAAGGAAGTCTTCCTTCAGGATGTTTGGCCACGATTCCAAATAATGATTCCGCTAACTCTTTCTTACCCAGTTGTTCTAAATTGATCGCGCGGCTGTTCAATAAATACAAATATTCATCGTCATCGACAGCTTCCAATTTTTCAAATAGGACCTGACTTACCTGATACGCAGCCTCTGCTTTTTCATACTCTTTCAGTTGGTGCTGTGTTTCTGCCAATCCCTTCACTACAAGCGCGTAGTCGATTGTTTCTGTAATGCTACTGTCTTGATATTTTTTTTGTGTTTCTGAAAAGACTGTCAAAGCAGTTTCAGCGTTGCCCATCTCTAAATTCAGTAGGCCGAAATAATACTTTGATTGTAATGTTTCAATCTTTTCAGACTTTAGGCGAGCGAAAGCATCTTTGAAAAGAAGTAACGCTTGGTTGTTATTGTTTGCCAGGTAATGATTGATGGCCATGTTTAATTCACACTCGACAATCGGATTTTCATCAACAGAGTAGAAATTTAACAGCACCTCTTTTGATCGAGCCAGCTGTTCTATGGCCTTCTGATAGTCGCCCATTTCTTGATGAAATTGAGCCGTGTTCTCAAAAGCAGCAGACAGCACCAGGTCTTTTTTTCCTTCGCGAATCTGAATTTCCTTTTGGGCGTACCCCAGTCCTTCCTCTAATTTTTCTTGCTGAAAACAGACATTTGCAAGTATTCTTAGAATGGAAGCGTAGGCGTCATTAGTAGCCCCGTCTTCTTCCTGGTATTTCTTAAGTGCCTGACCAGCTTCTACATAGGCTGTTTCAAATTGGTTGCTTGAATAACTTGTCTGCGCCTTCTGATAAAGAGTCAGCCATTCTTGAGCTAGACTACTAAATGAAATGAATAGACAGGACAGAAGAAATAGGCAGCGCATGGACTCAATTTGTAATCTTCAAAGATCGGTCTTGCGGGCCATACGGACAATACCACAAAATAGGTATTTATATTTTAACTGATCTGGTTAAAATACTTAAAACTGAAACTGTTTTATTGCCGTTATAAGATCAATTTTGAAGTCGAAATTATAGATGGATAGGTGACATAGGTTATTTTTAGTTTTTGGTGCGGCTGTTCGAGCCATTGCGTTAATGCTTCGATATCAACAAATAGTTTTCTGACCAGAAAAGTTGGCAAACAAGCCATTAAAGAGTAAAGCGAGCGAAGAGAATTTTGAAGAAATAGACGATGAAAGACAACAAGAATTTAATTGCCTATCTGGCATTAGCGGCCGTTTGTGTGATTTGGGGCACCACTTATTTGGCGTTGCGAATTGGGGTAACTCAGTTTCCACCATTCTTGTTTTCCATGCTGCGGTTTTTAGCGGCCGGCCCAATCTTGGTTTTGTTTATGCTTACAATTGGTAAAGTGAAATGGCCAAATCGCAAGGTACTAGTTGACCAAGCTATTTCCGGACTGTTCATGGTCACATTGGGGATTGCCATGGTGGGCTGGGCGGAAGTTTACATTTCAAGTGGAGTTGCAGCAATCATTTGTTCTATGATGCCCATTTGGACCGTTCTCATCAATGTACTGGTCACTAAAGATGAGAAACCCAATTGGTTGATCCTTCTTGGATTGGCAACAGGGCTAGCAGGCATCCTTATGATTTTTGGAGAACATCTGACAGAGTTTTCGAATGCCAATTACACAAAGGGAATCGTGCTTACTTTTTTGGCTAATCTTTTTTGGGCGATTGGTAGCATCTGGATTAAGAAGAAGAACCAAAACTCCAATCCGTTTTTGAATGCCGGATTGCAAATGTTGTTTGGTGGTTTGTTTCTCATCCCAATTAGTTTGGCGTTGGATGACTACAGTGCCATTCGTTGGAACAACGAGGTTATTTTTTCCTTAGTCTACATGATATTGATAGGCTCGGTGGCCGCTTATGCCTGTTACTCCTACGCCATTAAGAAGTTGCCAATGACCTTAGTTTCATTGTATGCCTATATTAACCCAATAGTTGCTGTCATTTTAGGTTGGCTTATCCTTAATGAGAAGTTAAACTTTCAAATTGGGCTGGCTATTATCGTTACCGTTGCCGGTATCTATTTAGTTAATAGAGGATATCAACTCAAAACAAACCCGATAAAGCCTCTTTCTAAAATAAAATCAACGTTCAAAAATTTCACCACCACAACTTCTAAGTAAAATGGAAATCAAAATTTACCAGGTTGATGCGTTTACCAACAAGGTGTTTGGTGGAAATCCCGCGGCAGTTTGTCCATTGCAAGAATGGTTACCTGATTCAGTAATGCAAAACATTGCGATGGAGAACTGCTTGGCAGAAACCGCTTTCTATGTGAATGAAAAAGGGGGTTTACGCATCCGATGGTTTACGCCTACCGTGGAAGTGGATCTCTGTGGCCACGCTACATTGGCAACTGCATTTGTATTGTTCAATCAAGAAAACTACCAAGGCGACAAGATCACATTTAATTCGCGCAGCGGGCAATTGACAGTCGCGAAATCAGGTGACACGCTTACACTGAATTTTCCTGTCGATTCACTGACAGAAGTAAACGCAATACCTGAGTTGGAAGAAGGGCTTGGAGTAAAATCCATGAAAACATTTAAGGGCAAAACAGATTTCATGTTGGTTTTTGAGAATGAAGACCAAATCATTAACATGAGTCCGGATTTTAAACTGGTAGGAAAAGTAGACGCCCGCGGCATCATTGTAACGGCCAAAGGCAAACACGTTGATTTTGTTTCAAGATTTTTTGGTCCACAGTCGGGTATGGATGAAGACCCTGTAACAGGGTCGGCACATACTTCTTTAGCTCCTTATTGGGCAAAAATTTTAAATAAAACAGAATTTTCGGCTCAACAGCTATCCAAACGGCAAGGAGAATTGAAGTGTAAATTAATGGGTGACCGTGTTGAAATCAGCGGACGTGCAAGATTGTATTTGGTAGGTAAAATATTTGTTGATTCTTGAAAAACACTATGATTCGAATAGAACAAGCGACAATCGATCACCTGGATAGCCTGGCTATTCTGTTTGATCAGTATAGGGTCTTTTATGAAAAGCTATCTGATGTAAAGGCTGCAAACGAATTTCTGAGACAACGAATCGAGGCAGATGAATCGGTCATTTTTGTTTCATTCGATGAAGCCAATGTAATGACCGGTTTTACGCAACTTTATCCTCTATTCTCGTCAACGAGAATGAAAAGGCTATGGCTGCTCAATGATTTATTTGTAGACGTGACTTTTCGAGGGAAAGGATTTGCAATTGCGCTGATAGAAAGAGCCAAAGAGCATTGCAGACAAACAGACGGATGTGGGTTGATTCTTGAAACTGCTAAGTCTAATACCATCGGCAACAAGTTGTATCCTAGAGCTGGTTTTCAACTAGACCAGGATCATCATTTTTACAGCTGGGATACTGATTGATAAACGAACATGAGATTTGATCCTGTGCAATTGAAAATCTAATGGAATTTTCTAAGAGTTAAAATGAATGCTCGGTTAAAAAAGGAGAGTGAAGAGTGGAGTTCGCTGTTTGCACGCATTTCAGCGCACAGTGCCGCGTACCTAGATGATTTGGATACGCGACCAACTACACCATCACAAGTTCCATTACTGCGCAATAAACTTGACCAATCCGGTGTTGGTACACTCGGTGCGTTAACGCAATTCAACGAACGATTTGAAGCATTGATGGTTGGTTCATCCGGACCACGCTATTGGGGTTTTGTAACTGGCGGAACTACTCCGGCAGCAATCGCAGGCGATTGGCTTTCGACAGTGTATGATCAAAACCCACAAGGACTAAAAGGACCAGGTGATGTATCTGCGAACGTGGAAATAGAAACGATTCAATTGTTACTGGATCTATTTCATTTGCCTGCTGATTTTTTTGGCGGATTTGTTACAGGAGCAACGATGTCCAACTTTACATGTCTGGCGGTGGCGCGCCAATGGATTGGAAAACAGATTGGAGTAGATATTGCCAAAGAAGGAGTGAAAAAGGGAGTTAAAGTTGTTGCCGCCACACCACATTCCTCTTCGATAAAGTCACTGTCGCTGTTGGGTATCGGCAGTAGCAACGTGGTCAAAATAACCATAGAAGTTGGCAATCGAGAGGCAATCGATGTAGCTGCGCTAGAACATTATCTGCAAAAAAATCCAACAGAACCCGTCATTTTAATTTCCAGTGCAGGCACAGTCAATACGGTTGACTTTGACGATTTCAAAGCCATTGCCAAACTGAAAGAGAAGTATTCATTTTGGTGGCATATTGATGCTGCCTTCGGTGGATTTGCTGCTTGCTCATCGCACTATCAACATTTAGTAGAGGGCTGGGAACAGGCAGATAGTATTACGATTGATTGCCATAAGTGGTTAAATGCACCCTATGAGAGCGCAGTATTTTTCGTGAAACAAAAGCACAGCCTCCTTCAGGTAGAGACGTTCCAAAACTCCAACGCGCCATACCTAGGCAACCCGTTAGAGAATTTCAATTACCTGAATTTCCTTCCCGAGAACTCCCGTAGGTTGAAAGCACTATCCGTTTGGTTTTCGTTAATAGCATACGGCCAGGAAGGTATCCGATCTATTGTGGATGACAACATTAATCATGCGGTACAGTTTGGTAAGGGCATTGAGAGATCTTTAGATTTTGAATTACTGGCGCCTGTGAGGTTGAATACCGTTTGCTTCACATTGAGAAAAGAAACAAACCCGGATGAAGTAACGGTGTTCCTGAAAACATTAAACGCTACCGGAAAAGTATTTATGACTCCCACACTTTACAAAGATAGAAAAGGAATTCGCGCGGCATTTGTGAATTGGCGCACCACCACGGACGATGTCAACTTGGTGCTAGTTTTGATGGATGAAGTAATTAACCAACTTAGAAATGGTCATTGATCAAAAAATAATGTTTGGTATTACTGATTGGAATTTGGTAGCTGCAGAGCACCACGAAGGTGCCACGGGTTTTGCGCTTTGGCGCGTACAACATTTTGGCAACGTGCGTGTGCGGATGGTAGAATATTCGGCTAACTATCTCGCAGATCATTGGTGCAAGAAAGGGCATATTATATTTTGTGTCGAGGGTGAAATGATTACCGAATTAGAAGATGGCAGAGAATTCAGTTTGAGTGCAGGCCTTTCGTATCAGGTAGGGGATGGGGCAGAAGCGCACCGCAGCCGAAGTGAAAAAGGTGTGAAGTTGTTCATCGTAGATTAATAATTCGTTGGCTTTAAAAATTAACATATGTATACACCCGCTTACGCGAAAAACGAAAACGAAGAAGAACTAAAAGATTTTATTCGAAAGAACGGATTTGGTATTGTAGTTAGCACGGTGGATGGAAAGCTATGGGCAACGCACATTCCATTGATTCTTGTTGGGGGCAAGTTGCAAGGACACATAAGTCGTGGCAACAAGCAATGGTGTGCGCTGCCACAAAATGAAGAGGTGATGGTGATTTTTCAAGGACCACACACCTATATTTCTTCCTCATGGTACAATCATGAAAATGTGCCCACATGGAACTACATAGCGGTTCACGTGTATGGTAAGGCGCATATACAATCAGATGAGGAGTTGATCGAATCGCTCCGACAATTGACAAATAAATACGAAAAGGATTCAGTGCATCCGGTTTCTGTTGACACGATGTCAGAAAAATTTCTTCATGCCGAGTTGCCTGGAACGATTGGTTTTGAAATTACCATTGAACGAATGGAAGCAAGCTACAAGCTCAGTCAAAATCGTGATGAGAAAAACCACACTCAGATTATTTCAGAATTAGAGAAAAGGGGCGATAAAAATTCTGTGAGCATTGCGAATGAGATGAGAAAGTATGGATGCCACAAATAGTTGAATAGGAGAGCCTCTAAAAAGTTTGAGGGCTGTGTGCCTTACATGGGCATCGGGCCGGCAAAATTGGGCAGTAGAAATAAATTTTTAATTCAGGATAACTCTGTAATTTTACACTAACTAAAAAAACAAAAAGGCCATGGCAGTACTAACAGAACCCATCCACGTTGAACGAGTTGCGAAGTCCCGCCTATCTGGTATCGATTTCAACAATCTTGGCTTCGGAGCACACATATCCGACCACATGTTGATGGTCGATTATAACGATGGACAATGGCAAGAACCGAAAATTGTGCCTTTTGGTAATTTAGAATTATCACCTGCCATGTTGGCGTTGCATTATGGCCAGACGGTTTTTGAGGGCATGAAGGCTTTTAAAAATGATCAAGGAACGATTACCATTTTTCGCCCTGAACGACACCATAAAAGATTGCTGAAATCTTTAGATCGCATGTGCATGCCAGCCATTAGTGAAGAATTGTTTCTCCAATCATTAAGCGCATTGATCGAAGTAGATGCTGGTTGGGTACCTACAACGGAAGGCGCCTCTCTTTATTTAAGGCCCTTCGTATTTGCCTCAGAAGCAAAGCTGGGTGTAAAAGTTGCCGAAGAATACAAGTTCATTATTTTAACAAGCCCGGTTGGGCCTTATTTCTCTAAGCCTATCCGCGTAAAGGTGGAGGAGGAATTTGTAAGAGCTGCGGAAGGTGGTACCGGATTCGCTAAATGTGCCGGCAATTATGGAGGAGCTTTTTATCCTACTATGTTAGCACAAAAGCAAGGCTTCGATCAAGTGTTGTGGACGGATGCGAAAGACCACAAATACATCGATGAGTCAGGTGCCATGAATGTGATGTTTGTGTTGAATGGCAAATTGGTTACTCCAAAACTTTCTACTTCATTGTTGGATGGAGTAACACGTGATTCTATCCTTACGCTTGCGAGCGCAATGGGAATTGAGAAAGAAGAGCGAAGAGTAAGCGTAGCCGAAATAGAGGAGGCATTTAAAAACAAAACCATCACGGAAGCATTTGGCGTGGGCACGGCAGCAGTTGTTTCCCAAATTGCAACGATACATATTCATGGCACAGACTATAATTTGCCGGCTGTTGACTCAAATAGTTTTCAACTGCGTGTTAAGAAAAAACTGAATGACATCCGCAAAGGCATTGAGCCGGATACCCACCATTGGAACTACTTGGTTAAATAATTGTTTGATCTGATCATCGAGGTTCGGAGCTGGTGCTTCGAACCTCGTTTTGTTTACGAGTATTTATGTTATTTTTCTGTCTTGACATTTTTTTGTATCTAAACTAGGTAGTATGTACATTGAATACAAAACAGATCGCGCCATCACCCCGGACGAATTCATTGATTTGTTACAACGATCTACTTTGGCTGAGCGCAGGCCGGTTCATGATAGATTGAGAATTGAAAAAATGTTGGCACACGGCAACATTCTGATCACCGCGTGGGAAGGTGATTTGTTAGTTGGTGTTTCACGCGCATTGAGTGATTTTTCTTTTTGTTGCTATTTATCTGATTTGGCTGTTGACAAGGCCTATCAAAAGGCTGGTATCGGCAAGGAACTGATTAGGCGCACGCACGTTGCAGCTGGCGAAGAACAGGTGATGTTAATTTTACTGGCTGCACCCAAGGCGGTGAACTACTACCCGAAAATAGGCATGGAGCAATTTAAGGATTGCTTCGTGGTCAGGAGGAAGGGGTGACGGTTTTGAGCTTGGCGTAGTGGCGGATTTTCACCAGCTGGCGGATTGATGCGGAGTCCGCCATTGGTGGATGCCTAAACATCCCGATGTATCGAAATCTGCGGAGCACCGAACCGCCACTTTTGCCAAACCCGTGTTAGCGGTTCGGGCTTTTATTTCTTGACATTTAAAAGTCCTTGCGAACCAAAATTTGTCAATAAACCTATTGTTATTTGCTCTAAATGCTCATTGTATTTTTGTATTAGGTCGCCCATACCTATAAAATCCACAGCAGTTCTAAATGGTCTTTCACCTTTAGTCTTTTCAACTAATTCCATAAAAGCATCAGCTACTTTTTGAGGATTCTGTTGCGGATTTGCTTCTAAAAAGCTCATAAAGCCTTTTAAAGATTGCTCTGGTGCTTTGGCAAATTCTCCGTAAAATGGTTCTTGGCTTTTATCACTTGGATGTAGCAAATTTTCCGCAAATGCAGTTGGGTATCCTCCTGGTTCAACTATACAGTTTTCTATTCCAAAGCCCGAAAGTTCTAATCTGTAGTTTTCCGCCATAGCTTCTAATGCCCATTTTGTTGATTGATACAACCCATAAAAAGGTAATGCAACTCTTCCCAAACAACTTGATGTATAGATAATTAACCCATCTTGTTTTTCACGGAAAAATGGAATTATAGCTCTATTCATTCTTTGAACACCAAATAAATTGATGTCAAATAATTTTTGGTAATCTTCTACGGTAAAAAACTCTTGCATACCGTGCACTCCAATACCAGCATTATTGATTAAGACATCTAAACCATTTAACTGGTTAATTGCTTCTTTAACACCGGTTGTAACACTTTCATTGTTGGTGACATCTATCGAAACGATTTTAGCACCCGCTTCAGACAATTCGGAAGCAATTGATTTGTTTCGTCCTTCAGCGTCACGCATCGAAGCCGCAACTTGATGCCCTCTTTGTAATAATGTCAAGACGGTCAATTTACCAAATCCACCGCTTGCTCCGGTAATTAAAATTCTTTTTGCCATTTTATTTAAATTTAAAATATAGTACAAAACTAGGAATAGTAAATGACTTGGTTATGGTGAGAAGTTCCTATTATTTGGTGAGAAGTTCCTATTATTTGGAGAGAAGTTCCGTTTTAAAGTGAAGTTCACGAAATTGTTTAGGTGTTATTCGTTCAAAGCTTTTGAAAAACTTTATAAAATTAGACGGATCAAAAGTCAATGTATGTGCAATATGTGAGATTGTGTTATTAGTAGTTAGTAATAAATCTTTAGAAATTTCAATGAGCCTTTCTTCGTAAATATCGCAAGGGGATTTTCCTAAAACTTCCTGAATAGTGTTACTCAGGTGTTTGGGACTTACAAATAACAAGTCTGCCAAGTCCTTTATTTCAAAAGTTTTTTCAGATTTCCCTTCTTTCAAATCTGTTAGGTGCTGGTCTAATTGTTGAAGATACTGAGAAACAATTTCTTTTTGTCTGACTGATACTTTTTTGCTTTCTATTATCATACTATCAAAGTTTTTTTTGTTTGTAGTCGTCATAGCCTGACCGCTAACGTTTTGCGGCTTGGCGTATTTGCGGATTTTTAGCACAAATGTTTAATCGAAGAACTGCACTTGAACCAATCACGAAACTGACATACGAAGCACTGCACCCGTCATTACGCCAAACCGCTGTTAGGCTATGTATTTCTTATGTCACTAGTTCAGTCAGTCGTTTTTTGTAATTTTCAAAGGTAATATTTTTTTCATTTTCAGCGTGTCTTTTTGCACAAAAGACAATAAATGGCTCAAGGCTTTCCATTCCACAGAGTCCGAACGTACCAATGAATAAATGCTTCAGTACATCTTTGATTGTACCCCTTTTCTCCGGTGTCCAAGCAAAATCGGGTGCTCCTGTGGTCATACTCACTAAAATTTTCTTTCCTAATAATGCTTTTCCACCACCATAAGCCCAACCATAACTAAACACACGGTCAATATATCCTTTCAAAAGTGCTGGCATACTATACCACCAAAGCGGAAATTGAAAAACAATCAAGTCAGCTTTGCTTAATAGTTTATGCTCTTTTTCAATGTCTGGCGAATAAGTCTGGTTTAGAGATGCTGTTTGTTGTTCAACTTGCAGGTCAAAAAAGTCACTATTGTATAAACTTCTAAAATCACCTTCATCAGCCGATGCTTTAAATTTCATTTGATACAAGTCACTCAAAGAAACAGACCATCCAAACCCTTCAAGAGTTTGGATAGCTATGTTTCTTAATTGTCCGTTGTAGGATTGCAAATTGGGATGTGCAAATACTATATGTGCTTTCATTATAAAAATGCTTGTTTATTGTTCTTGAAGAAAGTTTCAGCACTTGTGTATTCTCTGCCAGTAATGTTTTTGAAGTCGTCAGAATATCCAGCTGTCCAACCTTGTTTTATAATGTAGTTCAGTTCCATCATTGCATTAACCATCCACTCTGGCATATGATTAGAAAGCATACTTTCTTTTGCCTTTTCTTCGGGTACGTCTATGTAAGTTATTTTTTTTTCTAGAATGGCACTCAAAGTTTCTGCTAAACCTTGGTTAGTGTAAGTCAAACCACTTAAATCGTAAGTTTTACCAAAGTGGTCATTACTCGTTAAAGCGATTGCGACAATCTCTCCCAAATCGTTAATGTCCAACATTGACAAGTTGGCGTTACCGTTTGGTAAATAAAAACCACCATATTCTTTTATTGTCTGACTGTGAAAGTTGATGAAGTTTTGCAAAAAGCTGTAAGGTCTTACAATGGTGTAATTTAAACCTGATGCTCTAATCAAGTCTTCACTTACACCAGCCCAACGAGCCATTTGAATTTGTCCGTTGCTGTCTGCTCCTGAAGCAGTGCTTCTAACCAAATGTTTCAGTCCATTTGGTTTTGATGCGATAATAACCATTTGTGTAACGACTTCTGGATTTTGCATCAAAGGTGTAACCAAAAACACACGGTGTTTTCCTTGCAAGGCTTGGTTTAGACTCTCTTGGTCGGTGAAATTTACAATAATTGGTTTTGCTCCAAACTGACTCACTTTTTCAAAATCTTTTTCAGATTGAACACCTGCAAAAACTTCAACATTTCTGTTTTGTAAATTTTTCAAAACTGCTGTGCCAATATTTCCTGTGGCACCTAATACGATTACATTTTCCATTGTTTAAATTTTAAATTGTTATTTGATAGTTCAAAGATGAGCCAATGGGCCGCCTTGTTGATAACCAAAAACAATGGAATAATGACCAAAATTACTTTTGACCATTTTTATACTCTTTAGGTGTACAGGCTGTATGTTTTTTGAAAAATCGGATAAAATGCGTAGGTTCTTCAAAACCAATATTATAAGCAATTTCTGAAATATCGTTTGCAGAGTATTTTAATTGCTTTTTGGCTTCTTCAATAATCCTTTCTGAAATGATTTCTTTGGCAGTTTTGCCAAGTATTTCCTTTACGGCTTGGTTAAGTGAATTGGCTGAAACATTCAATCGTTCGGCATATTCACCGACTTGTTTGTGTTTGATAAAGCAATTTGTTGCCAAATTTTGAAACTGAAAAACTAACTCTTGCTTCTTGGAGTATGGCTTGTAGTTTACACCGCTTATTTCTTGCAAACTTTTGTATTTGAATAAAAGAGAAAGCAAAAACGATTGTATAATTTGAACCCTGTATGAATTTGGTGTGTAAAATTCTTTGTAGAGCTTTTCAAAATCAATGGTTAATTCTTGGGCTTGTTTGGTGGATAATTTCAAAAAATTTTGTTGAGAAAGATTGAAAAAAGAAAACTCCTTTTTAAAATTACCGCTAAAAAAATTCAAAAATTCTAATTTGAAATAGACGACAAAACCTGATGTAAAGCTATTTCGTTGCCACGAAAAAATATGATCGGGCGATAAAAAATAGAGTGTGTTTTCGAGTGTGTTATTGCATTGGTCGTTTATGTCTGCAATGGCATTTCCCGAGTTCAGAATCAAAGAAATTTGATAAAATTCTTTTTGATAAGCTGGCATTTTTAAGGCTTTGTCTTTCGGTAGTTCGTTAAATCGAAACACGAAAAATTCAGCAATATCTGTCCTTTTTTCAAAACCTGTTGTCTCGAAAAATTCATTGATATTGTTAAATCGTCTTATTCTTGTTTCCAATGTTGTTAGTTGGTCCGTTGATATATCGCCTAACGTTTTCGGGCTTGGCGAAGGTGGCGATTTTTACCACAAAACTTGATTTGAAAAACTAATTTTTGATTAACCACAAAACTGTCTTTGAAACACGAAACCTCGCCTTTTGGGTAGGTGCTGTTAGCGGTTCGCTGTCTATTTTCCATCAACAATTAATTTTTTTATTCCTGTTTTATTTCCGTCAATAATTTTCAGAAAGTAAAGTCCTTTCTGTAGTTCTGATATGTCAATAATTCTCTTATCTTTTGAAAGAAAAAAAGTTGATAATTCTTGTCCTATTGAATTAAATATTGTGACAGAAATATTAATTAAATTATTCCATTTCAAATTTAATTCGTCCTTGGCTGGGTTTGGATAAAGTAAAATTTCATTTTCAAAAATTGGGTCATTAATTCCTAAAATAGGGTCAGCTACTTCTCTGACTGGTCGCCCACTCCAAGGGCAAAATTGACCAACAGTTCCAACCCAATAAGCTGTATCAGCGTCAACATCTGTGTAAGGACAACCATCGCAAACTTCCATTGCCAATTCGACAAGACTCCATTGATTAGGAATAAAATGCCATAAAAACCAATGACTCGCATTATGATTATGTCCACCGTTACCATAGTCAATGGGTCCGTTAATAAAGTTTCTTTGGTTTAAAGGTCTAGCTATGTTTGCGAGAACAGTATCAATTACTACTTGGTCAGAAGTTGAAGCAATAAAAGTTGTGTCTTGCCAATTTCCGTGTCCACAATAGGTATCGGTCGAAAATTCAAAATACCTTGTGGTTTGCGCTTTACCAATGAAACTCAATGATAAAAGCACTATAAAAGTCAACACTATTTTTTTCATTTGTCTATCTGTTTGAATATTATTATTATTTTGTTTGTTCAATTTTGCCTTGGTCGTTTTTTACAATGACCGCTAACGTGAGTATTTGCGTTAGAGCGGGGCTTTAGAAGCCGCGTCCTGTCCCCGTGAACAAACGTTGAACGAAGATAACACTTTGTACTTACACGTCACCCCACCATTGCGCAAACATTTTGTTAGTGTTTGTTGCGCTCTGTCCTGTCCATTTCGTTAAATTCCGCTTTTGAACTTAGTGTGAAATGTGGTCCCTTTGCTAACATTACTTTCAATTTCGATCTGTCCACCACTTAGTTTTACAAACTCGTAACTCAACATAAGACCCAATCCACTACCTTTTTCTCCAGCAGTCCCATTGGTACTTTGCGTCTTTCTAATTGAAAAAAGTTTACTTTTCGCCTCGTCAGAAATTCCTACTCCATTGTCTGAAACGGATATTTGAACTTCTCCACTTGATAGTAATTTAGCTGTCAAACTTACCAAGCCGTTCTTATGGGTGAACTTGATAGCATTATTCACAAGATTTCTAATGATAAACTCTATTTGATTTTTGTCGCCAATGATTGTAATTGATTCCCCAACGGAGTAGCTCAAATCAATACCTTTTTCTAATGCAATGTTTTTATAGACTTCACAAATGTTCGAAGCGATGTCTTTAACCTTAAAGACCTCTTCATTATACTGATAGTCATTCATTTGTATCCTCGCCCAAGTAATTAAATTGTCCGCCATTTTAATTGTATTGTCAACAGAGATCCGAAGCCGCTGACTCATAGTCACTATTTCATCTTTATTGAGATGGTCAAAATGGTCGATGAGTAGACTCGAGAAGGCCTTCAATGAATTAAGTGGACTCTTTAAGTCGTGGGCTACAATACTAAAGAATTTGTCCTTTGTGTTGTTTAAAACTTCGAGGTCATTTCTTTGTAATTCAATAGTTGAATTTTGCGCCTTCAATTTTTTATTAAATTGAATAAATTTTATAAGCACCCAAAGTAAAACTATTGCTGAAATGATTATCGCAAACAAAATAATGTTTTTACTTTCTATTTTCTGCAATTGGAGTGAGTTAAGTTTTTCTAATTCAATTTTAGCCTTAGATAGCTCATGAACCTGAACGATACTTTTTATTAGGCTGTATTTGTCACGGAGTTGTCGTTGTATTAATGAATCGCTAATTATTCTGTAAGAGATAACATAACCTCTAACGGCTTCTTGGTCATTTTTCGCTGATGAATAGAGTATCAATTCTTGGTAAGCTCTCTGTAAGTAGTTTATAAGATTGTTCTTGATACTGAATTCTGAAGCCTTTAAAAGGAATTCAAATTGATTCTTTAAATCCCCTGTAAGTTTGTAGATTGTTGCCAGTTGAATCAATGATTCAGCCGTTGCTACTTTCTGAGAATTTTCATCTAACTGAGTTGTTATTGCAAGAACTTTCTTGAAATATTTCTCGGCTGAAGCTAGATTTTTTTCTGATAATTCTATCATTCCCATTACTTTGTAACAAGATGATAAAACAGGCTTATTGTTAAGTGAGTCATTGATTTGTATTGCATAAGTTGTTAACTGCCGACTTTTTACTAGATCACCAATATTAAAGTAACTCTCACCGAGATTGTGAGACGTAACGCCAATTCTTTCTTTATCATTTAGTCTTTTGAATATCGCGTAAGACTTTTGATGGTAGTCAATTTCTTCCTTCCTATTTTGAAGTCGTCCGTAAGTATGACCTAACGAGATATAGCAGTTAGCTATTCCAATAGAGTCATTATTGAGTATGAAAATGTCTAAAGCCCTTTGTATATATTCCATACTAATGAAATAGTTGTCATTGTACGAATAAATACTTGATAGATTTCTATAGGCATATGCAGAACCAATTGAATAATCTGCCTTTATTGAAAGTGCTAACGCCTTATTGGAGTATGCTAACGCCTTTGCTGGATTTACAAAAGTCAGTCCTCTGCCTATCAAATTTAATGTTTCAATACTGTCAATAGTTGTTAGGCCCTCAGTGCTCAATTCCCTCTCAAGCGACTCAATATCTTGACTCATTGATTGATGGAATAATACGAAAGTCAAAAATATTATCTGGGTAATTCTCATTTTGTCAGTTCGATATTTTATGTTCTGATTTGCAATGACCGCTAACGTTTTGCAGCTACCCGAAGGGCGGGACTTTTACCACAAAACTTGATTTGAAATCCGCCAGCTGGCGGATGATTAACCATCAGCCGAGGCTGATCTGCAGAGCAAGCACTGAACCGCCACTTTTGCCAAACGGCTGTTGGCTGTAGTGTTTACTACCACTTCAATTGATAACTGTCTTAGCCACTAATAAATCAATATCATTGGATGCATTCGCTCGAGTTAAAGTAACCTCTTCCACTAACTTCGTGTCTTGTTCTCTTGTCGAGTAAAACACAATTTTTTCAATTACGTTTGTCTCCTTTTTTGATAATGTCCTCACAAGAATAACATTAATAGTCTTTCTGTTGTTATTTTGAATAAATTCCACAAAATTAGAGTTCGTAAAATTATTTCCCCGAATATCGTCTCTAAAGTCGCCCAACTTACCTTCAGCAAAAACAAAATATCTGATGTTGTAAAGTTCAGAATCCCTGACGTCAGAAAAAACAATATTAGGTTGACAAATTGCTTCATTTGGAAAAGCAAAGAAAAGAAATGAACAGAAAAATGTCTTGAGTAGATTATTCATGTTTGTCTAATTTATTTATGTAAATAGAGTTTGTTGTTCTGGATAATACAACATTCAAAGGCTGGTATTTTGTGAATTGCAGTTGTGCCTTTATTTCTGATTTTCCTTTTGGAAATTTCACATAAATAGCTTTTAAGTGAGTCTTATATACAGCATCTTCAATCATCATATATTCTAAAATCGCCTCATCACTTTTTAAAGTTGTTTCATGATAAGGAACACGAAATGTTTCATCAGCTTTATTTATGAAAAATACTTTTTCTTGGATATTTTCTTTTGGCATTATTTTGTTAGTGATTAGAAAAATAATAATCCATAACACTATTGGTCCTGCAATTTTTACAGATAGATTTACTAAAGGTATCTTTTCTAATGTGGCATTGTGTGGCCACAAAATAAAAAACATCAAGGAGAGATACAATGATATAATAATTAGCGCAAAAAATCTGATTATTTCAAAGTCAAGGTATCCTGGAAAAATAATTAAAAAGAAAACAATAATCAGCACTAATAAAAAAGACATGAAAACCAACCAGCGAAAGTGTTTTGGTTCAAAAATAGATGTATCTAAATTGTTAGGTTTGGTGTTTTTTATTCTTTCTTCCATAATTGTCAGATGATTTTAATCTTTTAGTGTTTGTTAACATTACAGCTAAAGGTTTCGGGCTTGGCGAAGATGGCGATTTTCACCATCCGCCAGATGGCGGATTGATGCGGAATCTGCCTAGCCGGATGATTAACCATCAACCGCGGCTGATCTGCGGAGCACTGAACCGCCATTTTTGCCAAAACCGTGTTAGCGGTTCGTTGCTTGTATCTTTTGTCCTTCCGATTTAGTTTGAACAAAGTCTTCATATTTGGTAAAATACTCTAGTCCTAAAACTAATAGCATTGAGCTTATATTGTATACTTTCTGCAAGATCATTGCCAACCCCAAATAACCAAACCCAAAGAAGAAAAAGAAACAGTAAAAAGTCAATAAGCAAATAATACAGCAGAATTTGAATAAATGAAGTTTTGACTTGAGGATAAAGACAGTAATGGTAAATAAACCAAGCAATGTTAAAATGATCGATATTGTTCCCAGATCATGCAGGGGTGTCGCGATTAAGAAAATAAATATAATGTTGGTAACACCTATAAATTTTAAAATTTTAGCCGATTTTATAGAAGGAATCTTTTTTGACATATTGATAAAAAAAATCCCATAACCAACCGAGTGGAATGCCATTCCTATAAGTGCCCAAATCCAGCCAGGGTTTTCCGAACCATTTATCGCTTTTGTTTCAAACAAATTGCTTATGAAATTTTTTGACCAGCCAAACCCTATGGAATTTTTGTCAAGCAATGAGCCACCAGGATAAACTAAGATTGCTATTGCCAACAAAATCACGGAAATGACCATACAAATCAAAACCGAATATTTCTTAACCATTTGCTTGATTGTTAAACTCTCCATTTGTCTGCTAGTGATGTGTGTTTGGTAGCAAGTTAGTTTATGACGAACGCTAACGGCTTGCAACTTTGCGTTCGGGCGGGATTTTTAGCACTATACTAAATACGAAGCACCGCAGTTCGAATATAGCAAAAAGCGTCAGACGAAGCACTGAGCCTCGCCTGACGCAAAACCGCTGTTAGCCGTTCGTTGTTTTTACTTAGTCTTTCGTTTCCTACAAGATTTGGCGACTTTGTTGAAGTCAAGGCATAAATTTAAGAAAAATTCAAAATCATTTTTGTTCTTAAACCCGTCCGGATTTACATAGCAGTAACCTTTGTATTCTTTACCTTTCATCAACATTATCTCATAACCATTTTTTTCTGAAAGTTCTTCTTGTCGGCTTGGGTCAAAGCGCAACATTAAGTTTTCGCCACTTACACAAATGCAAGTTTTTCCGTTAACCATAAAATTCAGAACATTAAACATTTCTTTTTCTTCAATTTCAATGTTTGGAATTTCAGCCAGATATTCTCTTACTCTGTCAACAAGATTTGTGTCGTAAGCCATGACTAAACTCTACTTTCGTGAGTGAAGTCCCACAGTGTTGCCTTCTGTGTCAATGAAAATAGAGATATAGCCGAATTCACCAATATTCATTTTAGGTTGCACAACTTTTCCACCTGCCTTATCAATTCTTTGTTCTTCTGCAATGTTGTCTTCGGTTTCAAAATAGATAACCGTATTGTTGCTACTTGGAACAAAGTCAACTTTCTCCACCAATGCACCTGATATGTCGTGGCTTTCAGGGCTAAAAGGAAAGAATGATTGCTTACCCCATTCAATGGGAGCATCAGTTAGCTTTAGGTTGAAAACTGTTTCGTAGAATTTTTTTGCTCGGTTTAAGTTTGCTACATAAAGGTCAAACCAACCAACTGGATTTACATTTACCATTTTAACATGATATTTAAGTTTTTGCACTATTGCGAAGCAAAGGTAGCATCGACCTATGCGGCAAAATTGTAAAAATGGGACAATACTATTTTTTGTCGAAGATCAGAGACATTTTTAGGTCGTCTCCGAAAAACTCCTTTGGTGTCAATCCTGTAAATTCCTTGAATTCTTTAATAAAATGTGCTTGGTCAAAATATTCGTTTTTATAGGCTAAGTCAGTTAGGCTAGTAATCTCTTCATTCAGTAATACTTTTAAGGTTGTCTGAATTCTAATTGTCTTTGCGAGCTGCTTTGGGCTTAACCCTATGGCTGAAGAAAATTTTCGAGCCAATTGCCTTCGGTTTATGTTATTGTTCTTTGAAAATTCATTCACAGAGAACTGTCCATTTGTATTGAAGATGGTTTCAACCGTTGATTTTACTATACTGTCGATTCTGCGTTTATCGGCTAATTCTCTGCAAAGAAAGGACTCAATAATTTGAATTCTTTCAGATGTAGAGTTTGCGTTTAAGATTTGATTGCCAAGTTTTGTACCATCTTCTCCAAATAATACTTCTAATGGCACCGCAGTGTTTTTCATTTCTTTGATTGGAATTGAAGTAAATGGTAAAAATCCATTTGGTTTGAATTGCACAACAAAACTGCCGGTTACTCCTATAGGCTCAATCACATACGGCTTTGTCAATTGTCCGATTAAAAAGCATTTTGGTAAAATTGTTATTTCGCCATTTTGTGAATGATGTTTATAAGTGTCGCCATAATGAAAGATTAATTTCATTGTTCCGTCTGGTACGATGGCGTTTTTGAGAGGTATATTTTCCTTTTCACCATCTAATGTCCAATACCGTTTGACAAATTCTGTCAGTTCGATAGTTGGCTCATATGTTTTCGGATTTAACTCCATTGTCAGTTTTTGTATGGTGTATTTTTTAATGACGGCTAACGTTTTGCAGCTACAAGAAGTTGGCGATTGCGAAGCACAAAACTATCCACTGAGCTTCGATACTTATTGGACACAAAGCCTAGTTTAAATATTAAACCGCCCAGTTCTTGTAGGTGCTGTTCTATTTCGTGACCGGTCATTTCTAAAATTTCAATTTTTTAAGGTGTCGTTGCATTTCTCTTTCTACTTGGTCAAAGTCGGGCAGGTCTTTTATTTGTTCGCTCAAGGAGCTTTTCCACCTTCCTTTGTATTGTGGTAATCTTTCGTCCAATTTTTTCGGAAAATCAGTGTGCTGTATATCCTTGCTTTTGCATTTAGCTTCAAATTCACTTATATAAAAACCGGCATCCATTTCATGTTCTTCCAGCAAATACCAGATGTCATAAAAATCTCTCGCTTGCATTCGTTGCATTACCGACCGCATTTTTTCCACCAACACTTCTTCCAATGGGTAACAAAGCAATTGGTATGCATCCAAATCGGAATAGTCAACAAACACATCTTTCATCACAGGTTCAAACACTAATTGTTCACTGTGAGAAATGTCCACTTTTGCGCATTTGTTATTTCCCTGTCCGCCAAGCGGACCAATATAGCTAATGTAAGAATTAATGCCGCCATCTTCATGGCCGTTGTTGTCAATGATTTCAAGCGGAATGTTGGCTTCGTCTTTTATGAATTCAAATACTTCGTTAAACCATGAGAAAATTTGTTCATTGGATGCCTGTGCCGAGCCGGCCGAAACATCGGCATTTAGCAATGTAAAATCCAAGTCCTCCGAAAAACGATAATCCTCAAAATAGACTTTCTTTAAAACAGTTCCGCCTTTGAAACCTATTGTTTTTGAAAGCTGCCTATGTTTTGCAATGCCAAACAGAATCCATGAAAGGATATAATCCTTTTCAATCTGCTGGTCACGAACTCCAACTGCTCTTGCTTTTTGCTGTATTTCTCCTGGCTTAATCATGTATAAAATGCAGATTTAATTGTTTCGGTTTCCAAATTTTGTTGGATACTCCAACGGCTATTTCGCTTGCCTGTTTTGGGTAATTCAGTATCGAGCAAAACATACGAAGCTGTTTTTAATTTTTGCAACTCATCAATAATTTTTGTGCTGATGTCCAGCATTTCTAAGAGAAACCCTAATCGTTTTATTACCGCTTGTGAATCAAATTTCTTCGCGTATTCGAGTAGTGTGTCGTAGTTGATTTTGTCTTTTGAAGTGTATATTGCTCTTGCTACTTCAACAATGCCACCTGAGTATTCAGGTTTGAACAAACAGTCAATAAAAGTTTTCTCTAAGTCTGAACAACGCACCTTATTATAGCTGTCTATCCAAATTTTCTTTTCACCAAAAAAATGTTTTTTGTTGTGATAGATAAATTGAAAAGGAACTTTTTTGATTTTTATTTCCGATGGTCGTATTTGTTTTGATACAACGATTTGTTCTTTCAGAGATGGTTGTGTAATCAGGTTATGAATCTGCAAAGCAGAATAATAGCCGATATAATGGTTAGCATCATTCACTAAATGCTCCGCAATTAAATGCCAATCGGGCATAAAGGTTTCCGCATTTTGCTCGTAGGGAATGATGTAATAAATACCTTCTTTCAATCGCATTAAAAGCCCCCTTTTTGTCATGTCGCTTAGCAGTTCTCTTACTGCACTTGCTTTAGAGTCGGGCAGGGCTTTGTATACCAAAGAATAGTCAAAGCAATTCCTGTTCTGTCTGTTGAAATAGGATAGAAGTTCGCTTGATTGCGTTGATATGTATTTATTTATCATAGTATCAATGTCAGGTTTAACCTGACTTCAATGATACAAAAGATAATTAATTTTGTGACGTTACTTTGTAAGAATATTATTATTCATAGTCTAATAGTCAGGATGAACGTGACATTAGTGATAAGAAACATCATTATTTGTCTGTGCAATGCCAAAACTGGCTCTTTTGCAAGTCTTGGTCTGTTCTTGGGCTTATGTGGCTTGCAGATATGCCAAAGTGCGGTTGGCTAAAATTGAATGAAAAAAATGTACGATTGGGAAAATAAAAAAAGGAAGGGTCGGTCCCGATAGCTATCGGAATGTCGGCTCAGTTGCTTTCTGTTTGAAATATGGTCTGTAGATTGGTCACCTGCCAAAATGGTTTGTCTTTCGAATGTTAAATTTTGGTCGGTCTGGCCCACCATTTCTTGTAGCAGTGTCCTGTGTTGGTTTCATCACTTCGTTTTTCTTTTCAGACCTACTAAATATTTCTTCTTTATCATGGCTGCGATTTCAAGGTCGGGGCTGGAATAGCGGGTCAGTTTGAAATTACACGTTAACTACCAATGTGCAAGCATTTTTAGCACAGAAGTTTATTTTAACTCAAAATAAACCGGAAGAATTAAACTTGATTTTACTTTTTTCCCTTTGTAGGTTGCCGGATCCCATCTTCCTGATGTTGACATTAAAACGTTGAGAATCCTCTTCTCAGTTGGCTTGTCCAATGTCAGAAGAAAATGGGGGTTATTTACTGCACCTTGTTCGTCTACTGTAAACCGAATAGACACTTTTCCGTGTTTTCCTTTCAGCCTTGTGATAAACGGGTATTTTAATTCGCTTAACAAATATTTATAAAATTCGGCCATTCCACCCTTATATGACGCGGTGTCACCTACGATAGTATACACTCCGTCAATTGTTATTTGCTGATCGTCTTCGTAATGATTGAACGTTTTGACTTTTGTTTGCAAGTTTTCTTCCTCCCATATCCCTTCTTTTTTGTAGCAAAGACATTTACCTTTGAATGAAATGCCATCCTTGATGAATCTGGTTGTCGGCATTTTGTTGACTAGTTCGTCTTTCGTGACTTCAATTCCATTGCTATCAAAATATGTCCAATTACCTTTTTTTGAGTCTTTTGCCAGCTGTCCGATGGCCAGCTGTTTTGAGTTGTCATGGAAAAATGTGAAGTCACCATCTTTTGTTTTTCCGTTTCTTGCCTTTGCAATACCGGAAGTTACCATCACACCGTTCTTGTAGTAGTCTTTGAAGATGTAAGTGAATTTCTTATCTGAGTGGTTTAGTACTATTCTTTTCATTGAATAGGACGAGTCGACAACGTAGTTCTCGCAAGAGTCCAGAAAAAGTATTTTTTCTTGTCCAAAAGAAAAAAATGAAATGCTATTTAAAAGTATAAGAATCCTAATTGTGCGCATAAAAAAAATACTGTTTTGAGTTGCTGCCAACCTTTCGCGGCTGCAGGAAATTTGCGGACACAAAGCTTGATTTAACCAACGTACTGCCAATTTCTTATATGTGCTGTTATGCGGTCGTTCTTTTCTCATTCAGTCGTTTCGCTTTTGTCGTCCTTATTAAAACTTAGATTCAAGATAAATTTTTTCTTTACGTTGTTTGAGTAGTCCATAAATGCCCAACCTTTTGACTTTTTAAAATGTTGAAACGTTTCCCAAAAATGATCAAAGTCCGTTTTGTCTAAAAAGTCTTTGTCGTTGCTTGCAAAAGGAATAATGAACACAAATATTTTGCAAGTAAAATGAAATTCTCCAACCGCGAAAGGAATGCTCTTGTCCTCTGTCTTTCTTATGTATTTAACAAGCTTTGGTTGTTTAGAAAATGAGTGATATGAAATCATTTCACCTACTAAAGGCAGTCTATCAACTTCTTTGTCGCCATTTATCCATTTTATTGTTTCTGCAAAATTTGAAAGTTGATTTGTGTCAATGACACTTAGAAAATACTTACATAAACTTTTATAAATATTTTGAACAGCAAGAGGTTCTTTTGCTTCAAGTTTCACTTTGTAAGGCATAGAAAATTCTTCTGGTCTGTTCTCAATACTGTGAAAAGAAAGCATCACGTTTTCCTCATTCTTCAGTTCAAAATTGTCGCCCTTAAATTTTTTACTTCCTCCTTTACCTTTCACGTGAAAGAATGTTCTGAAAAGTGATAGATACTGGATTATGTCCGGTTCTATTGTTCTGCTGAAATGATTATTGCATTTGTCGCACTCTTCGTTAAGGATAATAGTTTTGTTACCTAACGCTTCTGAGATTGCGTGTGCTTCACTTTCATATTCGGTTGGTTTACGCTCGTTATTGCAAAACCTACAAACTCTTTTGGTTTTGTCTCTTTCTCCAATGTAAACTCTTTTATGTCCAAAAGCTGCTATTGTATATTTTGTCAATAGGTCACCAAACAATTCAGAGGTCTGTTTTTGAATTTCTTCAACATCCTTTCCCTCATCAATTGCTCGTAAACGGTCGTATAGTTTAAGGTTGTCGTCAGTTTCTAGCTTTAAATTGGGTAAAAAATAAAAATGCTCGTCTGCTTTTAGTTTACGAAAGAATGCACTAACAGCGTTGATTGGAGGTATTTTAGATTTGAACTTTTCAATAAAAGCTGTAATTTTTGCTATCGTGTCAGGGTTGTTTTGCTGAAACGATTCTACTACAATTTTTTCGTTTTCTTCGTCAACTCTTGCAAAAATGAAGAGAAGTTCTTTTACGAATTCTTCTACGTCTTCACGATTCGATGAATTGATGTCGAACGAAATTGTGTCGTTAAGTGCTAGAAAAGTTATTGTGTATTTATACATATTTTCTGCCTTACGGAGTCGTTAAATGTTCGCACTGTCGGTTTTTTAGAATGCCGCATAACGTGAGTATTTGCGTTCGAGCGGGGCTTCCGAAGCCGCGTGTTGTCCCCGACAACGAACGGATTAAAGATACAAAAACGTTGGATTGCGCGTCAACCCCGCTTGACGCAAATACATTGTTAGGGGGTGGGCTTCACGTCTCTTTTTCCTTGCCTTACTGATTCATAAAAATTGCCCGTAAAAAAAAGGTGAAGATTTCCTCCCGTCACTCTTTCCCTAAGTCATGTTATTTTTATTTTGATATTTTCTTCTGTCTTGGTATCGAAATCAAAGTCGTCTATAATTATCAGTTTATTATACTGCTCTTTTAGCCATCGATATTTCTCGAAGATATCAGGACTTTCAAAATAAGTATCTAGTCCTTTCACAATCGCCTTACGAATATTTGCCAAACTTGAAATTAATTTATCATTAGTCATTTCAATCCAGCTTTGTGTCACTTGGTAGTAAATCATCTGATGAAAACCATTGCAACCATCATCAAATCTGTTCAAGTATTGATGATATGGATACCTGTCGCTTTTAGCTTTAAGTGGGTAGTTTAGTTCTTCGATTAATTTGTCGGATAGCACTAGTCTTGGATATTTCGCGCTTTTTGTTTCGAGTAAGTAGGCGTCAATCAGACCTTGACCAAATACTGTTCCGTTCTGATTATGAATAATATTACCGATTGTTATTCCTCCTCTAAACAAAATTCCTTTTTCAATTAGTATCGCCCCAATATAAGCCAAGTTGGCAATGAGCGTAGATGTCATCTCATTTATATTGTTGTCAACTTTAACAGAAACAACTATGCTATCAGAGAATGAAGTGCTGTTAGTCTTACCTCTTATATCGAAGTTCTCAACTCCTTTCTTTTGAGCATCTTCCTCAATCTCCACAAATTTTAGATCCCATTTGTCTGATGCCTCCCAGTCCTTTAAATAGTCAAGTACCGAATAAAGCAATTCCATCTTTGACGAATCATATTCCGATTGTCTAACTATCTCCTTAAAGCCAAGTATATCAATGAAGGCGATAATTCTCCGTTGATATTTTATTTCTGTTATCAATTTAGTCTTGTCCAATTTTAGCGATCTGTTCAAGCCTTGCCCCCAACTCGTTTAAAAGAATGATTTTTTTAATCCTCAGCTACCCAATTTAGCTTGCTAGAGATAATTTTTCCCATCCTTTAAAAATAGCCGTTTTATCTCACAGGTTATCAGAGCGGCTCTTTATATTCTGTACGTTTTTATGCCATACCCAGGATTCTAGATTCTGTTCTCACTAAAATCCGCTGTCCCCTTTGCCGGCTATTACCAATGGCTTGCCAAAATGGCCTGAAAACCGTACCTTCGCGCATCATTTCACAAAACGGGCTTTTTAGCCCATAAAATCACAAAAAACATGGGAAGACCTCCAATTTTACCGAAAAAGAAAAAAGATGGCTGGTACATTGAAGTGCGCAACAAGGGCGCCAAAAGCGGTATGATTCTAATTCGCGATACTGAAGTGGCTATGTTCCAGGCTGCCAAACAATACGAGACTACCAAAGATGTTCTCATCTTGGGCGAGCACCGTAGCGGAAAGCGCGTTGACGAAAAGAAAATCAAGAAGACAAAAGTGTAAGATCGATTCTGATCTACCCAAAAAAGGCCTCTGAACGAGGCCTTTTTTATTATTTGTCTCGCAATCTTTCAAAAAATTGACTCAGCAGTTCCTGGCTTTCGGCTACACAAACGCCTTTTTGTATTTCTGTTTTTGGGTGTAGCAAGTTTTTTTGATGCATAGAGAAGCCCCTTTGTACGTCATCTGCCCCGTAAACGAGCTGCTGCAATTGAACCCAATGCAAAGCCCCGGCACACATTACGCAGGGCTCTAGCGTTACATACAGCGTGCATTCATTTAAATATTTAGAACCCAGTTCGTAAGAAGCTGAAGTAACGGCCAGCATTTCGGCATGTGCGGTGGCATCTGTCAGCAGCTCTGTTTGGTTGTGCGTACGCGCAATGATCTTGTTTTGGCAAACCACAATGGCGCCCACGGGCACCTCGCCCACCTCCAATGCTTTTCGGGCCTCTTTCAAGGCTTCTTGCATAAAGTATTCGTGCGATTTTTTTTGAGCTAAGATTTCCAACCTGTACTGTTTATTCTTTCAACTTCACGGAAGTCATCATTGCGTGTACTATCGGTTGCCACTCACTTTTTAGATCTTTAGGACAAGAGAATGAAAAAACAATCGCCCTATCTTTCTTAATCAGATATTGAATATACGTGTAGCGAAAAACGGCAGACTGTTCACCTTCTTTCATTCGGTTTCCGTTTACTCGTGATTCAAATTCAAAAAAAATGAATTTGCGTTTGTTGATCTCCTTTACGCCTTGATCAATAAAATCAACACGATCAAACAGATTCGTGATTCCTGATTTGAAAAATTTCTGTGCTAATTCAGTATTATCGTCTGGCCATTGGGTGGCAGACGTGTTTATACTAAAGTCAGCTGTTCTATTCCTATTTGTATAGGCAGCCAACGGGGCCCGCACGGAGGGATAGCGTTGCACAATGTCGTCCGGGGTCATGGGTGTCAACTCGCTCGGCATAGAAACGGTGATCCCGTCTGCCACTTTTGTCTTTACCAACTTACTTTGGCTAAAACCGAACACGAAAACGCACAAGAAAATGAGTGATTTTGGCATAGTCAGGCTATTAATGGATTGATCTTTTAATAACGCAAGAGATATCCTTTTATTAATTTGCGCCTTCAAATTTAATCATTTTGCTATGCTAAGGACTCATACGTGCGGTGAACTTCGAATTGGTGATGTAAACAAGGAAATTACCCTAACGGGATGGGTGCAACGGCAGCGCGACAAAGGCAGCTTACTGTGGATCGATTTGCGCGATCGGTATGGCGTTACACAGCTTTTTTTAGAAGAAGGCAAGTCTGAAGCCAGTTTGATTCAACTGGCGAGAACTATGGGAAGGGAGTATGTTATTAAAGTAACGGGCATCGTTGCCGAGCGCCTTTCAAAGAATGATAAAATGCCAACGGGCGATATTGAGGTAAAATTGACTTCGCTCGAGATTTTAAACACCTCCAAAACTCCACCTTTCACCATCGAAGATCAAACCGATGGGGGAGAGGATTTGCGAATGAAGTACCGTTACCTGGACTTGCGCAGAACAACCGTACGTGAAGGGTTGCAGCTAAGACATAAAATGGCTCAGCAAACCCGTCTCTATTTAGATAGCCTGGATTTCATTGAAGTTGAAACTCCGGTTTTGATCAAGTCAACACCAGAAGGCGCGCGCGATTTTGTCGTTCCTTCCCGAATGAACCCGGGGGAGTTTTATGCCTTGCCGCAGTCGCCTCAAACATTCAAGCAATTGTTAATGGTTTCAGGATTTGACCGCTACTATCAAATTGTAAAATGTTTTCGCGATGAAGATTTGCGAGCCGATCGTCAACCGGAATTTACCCAGATCGACTGCGAGATGGCCTTTATCACACAAGAAGATATTCTCAAGACGTTTGAGGGATTGATCCGCCATCTTTTCAAATCCGTGAAAGGCATTGATATGCCGTCAGTCCCTCACATGACGTATGACGATGCGATGAAATATTACGGCTCCGATAAGCCCGACACACGGTTCGAGATGAAATTTGTTGAGCTGAATGATGTGGCCAAGGGAAAGGGATTTGTAGTGTTTGATGATGCCGAGCTGGTCGTTGGTATTTGTGCAAAAGGATGTGCAAGCTATACCCGCAAACAACTAGACGAGTTAACGGAGTTTGTAAAGAAACCACAAATAGGTGCCAAGGGAATGATCTACTTGCGCTGTGAGGCAAACGGCACGTACAAATCATCGGTTGATAAATTTTATGATGAGATTGAATTGAGCCGATGGGCGCAAAAGTTTAATGGCGATGCGGGCGATCTTATTTTGGTATTGTCGGGCGAAAAGGAAAAAACCCAGAAAGCACTTGGTGAACTTCGGCTACACCTGGCGAACCAATTGGGGCTTCGGGATAAAAACAAATTTGCACCACTTTGGGTAGTGGATTTTCCGTTGCTGGAATACCTGCCTGCCGGACAGGCAGGGAATGAAGAAATGGGCCTGCCTGCCGGCCAGGCAGGTCGTTGGCATGCCATGCATCATCCGTTTACGTCACCTAAGCCGGAAGACATGGGATTACTTGATAGCGACCCCGGAAAGGTACGTGCGAATGCATACGATATGGTTTTGAACGGAACTGAAATTGGTGGCGGTTCAATCCGTATTCATGACCGCGCTACTCAACAACTGATGTTTAGCAAATTGGGATTCTCGCCAGAAGAAGCGAAAAAACAATTTGGGTTTTTGATGGAGGCATTTGAATATGGAGCACCTCCACATGGTGGCATCGCGTTTGGGTTCGATCGACTTTGTTCCCTTTTTGGCGGTGCCGATTCGATCAGGGATTTCATTGCGTTTCCAAAAAACAATGCGGGGAGAGATACGATGATTGATACGCCATCTACTATCTCACAAGAGCAGTTAAAAGAATTAAGCATTGATGTGAAGATAAAATAGAGATGAATCATTTTAGCCTGAATAAGCTGGTCATTCTTATCGCTGCATCGTTTATTTCGTGCGATACCGGTACAGAATGTTGTGCACAGAATCCAGGCTATACACCTTCGTCAATCGGCTTGGGAATCACCGGAGACGCAGCCGATGTGCAGACCACAACCCAATTTGGTGTCGTGCTGATGGGCGGAGGAACAGATGTGGATGAAGCCATCAGATGGATGATTAACAAAAGCGGGGGAGGGGATTTTGTAGTGATTCGTGCTTCTGGTTCCACTGGCTATAACGATTACATCAAACAATTAGGGAATGCCAACTCGGTAGAAACCCTATTGATTGATTCGAGAGACAAGGCAAATTTGGCAGAGGCATCTGAGAAAATTAGAAATGCAGAAGCTTTGTTTATTGCGGGTGGCGACCAAAGCAATTATGTCAAATATTGGGCGGATACAGAAGTTTCAAAGGCAATTAAATTTCTCGTTGAATCAAAGAAAGTTCCAATTGGGGGTACAAGTGCAGGCTGCGCTGTTTTAAGTGAGTACATTTTCGATGCGAAAAATGGCAGTGTCATTTCCAGTGAAGCGTTGACCAATCCGTACGTCCATTGGTAAGTATTTCCAAGAGTTTTATTCTGGTGCCTGTTTTAAAAAATGTAATTGCAGATCAGCATTATTCACAACGCACTAGGCAGGGAAGGCATGTGGCTTTTATGGCACGTCTGATAAAGGACTTCGCAGTTCCTTCCCCCATCGGCATTGGCGTAGATGAAAGAACGGCTGTCGCGATTGAAGAGAATGGAAGCACCAAAGTTTTTGGATCTGGAACTGCGCATTTTTTGTTTGCTGGTTCGATACCAGAGCAATGCGAAGGCGGCAAAAAATTGATGTGGAATAACCAAGGTAAGGCGCTGCAATTGTATGCGCGCGTAGGTAGCGCAATTGGGACTGAAGGGATAAACGTACTCCAGACACCTGTCGCGCCACCAGATCAGTATTGGAGTGTTATTGACGGAGAGTTGAAAGTCAACTAACGCGTTCCTTTTACTTCTGCTCAATTAGTTTTTGAATCGCCAGATATTCATCACGAAGACGTGCAGCTTCCATAAATTCTAGTTCTTTAGCGGCCTTCTCCATCGCTTTTCGAGTTCGGTCGCTCATGGCAACAAGCTCGTCTTTTGTGAGGTACGCAGTTACAGGATCAGCCGCCAACGATTTTTCTTCGTCCTCGATATAGTAACGTTTGAGTGTTTTTTTGGAATCGGCCACTTTTGTTTGGCCTAGAATCGAGTCATGAGACTTTAAAATTGTCCTTGGAGTGATACCGTTTGCAAGATTGTAGTCTTGTTGAATTTTTCGTCTGCGATTTGTTTCATCAATGGCATTTTGCATCGATTCGGTTACCCGATCGGCATACATAATCACTCTACCGTTTTCGTTTCGAGCAGCTCGGCCAATCGTTTGAACAAGGGAACGCTGATTGCGAAGGAAACCTTCCTTGTCTGCATCTAATATGGCAACCAAAGAAACTTCCGGTAAATCCAATCCTTCTCTAAGCAGGTTTACGCCTACTAAAACGTCAAAGACACCCAGACGAAGCTCGCGCAAAATTTCTACGCGATCCAATGCTTGCACCTCACTGTGGATGTACCGACATTTTACACGCGCTCGCTCCAAAAACTTTGTTAACTCTTCGGCCATTCGTTTGGTGAGGGTTGTCACCAATACCCGTTCTTTCTTTTTTACGCGTTCATCTATTTCTTCCAGCAAATCATCAATTTGATTCTTACTTGGTCGCACATCAATGATCGGATCGAGAAGTCCGGTAGGGCGAATGATTTGTTCTACTACGATGCCCTCTGATTTTCTCAACTCATATTCAGAAGGCGTGGCGCTTACGTAAACAACTTGCCCAAGTATGGCCTCAAATTCATTAAACGTTAAAGGACGGTTATCGAGTGCAGATGGCAATCGGAATCCATAGTCGACCAGGTTTACTTTGCGCGATCGATCACCGCCCCACATGGCACGGACCTGAGGCACCGTCACGTGGCTCTCGTCTATTACCATCAAAAAATCGTCTGGAAAATAATCGATTAAGCAAAAAGGTCTTGCACCCACACTGCGCCTGTCAAAGTAGCGCGAATAATTTTCGATCCCGCTACAATAGCCCAACTCACGCATCATCTCCAAATCAAATTCAGTGCGTTCCTTTAGTCTTTTTGCTTCGAGGTGTTTTCGTTCTCCTTCAAACATTTCTACTTGTAACACCATGTCATCCTGAATCTCTCGGATGGCTTGCTGCAACATATCCTTTCCTGTAACAAATAAGTTGGCCGGGAAAATAACGCTTTGCTTTTCGTCTGAAATCTTCTTTCCCGAAACAGGATCAATCAATTGGATGGATTCAATTTCATCACCAAAAAAGTATACTCGCAGTGCATAATCTGCGTAAGCAAGAAAGACGTCTACCGTATCACCTTTCACGCGAAATGTACCGCGTTTAAATTCTGCCTCGGTGCGGCTGTACAGAATGTCCACTAGCGCAAACAGCAACTTATTGCGAGGAATGATTTCTCCCACTTTTAGTTGAATTCTATTCTTGCCAAATTCTTCGGGATTCCCAATACCATAGATACAAGAAACAGAAGCCACCACGATTACATCTCTTCTTCCGGAAAGCAAAGCAGAAGTCGCACTCAATCTAAGCTTTTCAATTTCTTGATTAATCGATAAGTCTTTTTCAATGTAAAGATTGGAGGACGGGATAAACGCTTCCGGCTGATAGTAGTCGTAGTACGAAATAAAATATTCCACTGCATTGTGTGAAAAGAATTGCTTGAATTCACCATACAACTGAGCGGCTAGCGTTTTGTTGTGGCTTAGAATAAGAGTCGGTTTATTCGTTTTAGCAATAACATTTGCGATCGTGAACGTCTTTCCCGACCCGGTAACACCTAACAAAGTTTGATGGAGATCTCCGGCATTTACGCCCTTGACAAGTTGTTCAATTGCCTTAGGTTGATCACCGGTGGGTTCGTACTCACTCGTTAATTCAAAGTCCATAAGGAATTGTCTGTGTTGAAACTAAAATTGAAGCGGCATTTTACAATACCACTAATGGCAAGAACAAGGAACTAATTGTTCCAAATGGCCCATGCCTTCTCAGCCTGGATGTGCAACATTTCCAAGCCGTTTTTGATGGTCGCTCCGCGCATTTCTGCTTTCTGCAAGAACATCGTGCGTGCAGGATTGTAAATCAAATCGTAAACAAAGTGCTGCGATGTCAAGAGTTCATAATTGATCGAGGGCATTGCATTTGTTTCGGGAGACATGCCCAACGGAGTGCTGTTGATGATCAGCGTAGCATCTGTAATCAGGTTTCCATTTTTTTCTAATGCCTCGTATGTCAAATCTGCTTTTCCTTCTTCGCGAGATACGACTTTAAAAGGAATCTTTAGTTTTCGCAACGCTTGTTGTACGGCTTTGGAAGAACCGCCTGATCCAAGTATTAAAGCAGTGGCATTTTCAATTTTAGGAAACCACTTTTCGAGGGTCTCATAAAACGCATCACTGTCCGTGTTGAATCCTTTCAGCTTTCCGTTTTGTATTTTAATAACATTGACAGCTCCGATTTTTTTTGCTTCTGAATCGATATCGCTCAAGAGCTTGATCACCTTTTCTTTGTACGGAACGGTTACGTTTAGTCCATACAATTCAGGATTGTCTTCTAATAATTTCTTAAGTTCTTCTACATTACCCAAAGGATAAAGGTCGTAGTGATAGTCGCGCAGTCCTTCTCTGAAAAATTTTTCATCAAAGAAAGATTTTGAGAATGAATGAGAGACAGTCGAGCCGATTAAGCCAAATTTCTTTTCCATAGTTTTAATTTTTTGTTTTAAGAAGGGCAGCAATTTTTTCTAAAGCCACCACTAAAAAAATACCCAAAGCTGCGAATAGAATCGCTTGGAATAGCAAAGGATCATTACCCGTCTTGGCCAAGTATTGTCCTGGCCAAATACTCTGATCGAATGCGGGCACCTGGTTGCCGGCATGATCCATACGGTAGGCAATAATTTCCTTCCAGGGCCAAACTTTATTGAGAGAACCTATCATAAAACCAGATAGTAAAGCTAATGCAGGGAAACGATAATGAGTAAACACCCAGCCTAATATTCTGGAAAAGCCTAATAGTCCTAAAAAACAGCCAAAAACAAACACAAAAATGACCGGAATATTGAACGTTATCAACGCATTGATCATGTATTCATATTTACCGATCAACAAAAGGATAAAGGCGCCTGATATACCGGGAAGAATCATCGCACAAATAGCCAAAGCTCCGCAGAAAAATATAAAAGGCAAATTCGTGGGTGTTTCGGTAGGCGAAAGAACCGTAATAAGATAAGCGATGACAATGCCCGCTAAAAATGAAACGATACTAGATATGCTCCAGACCTTAATATCGCGCATGATCATAGGTGAAGAAACCAAGATCAATCCAAAAAAGAAGGACCAAATTTGAATCGGGTGATGTTCAAGAAGGTACGTCATTAACTTTGACAACGATAGTAAACTGGTAACAATACCAGCTAATACAGTGATCAAAAAGTTGGCGTTTATCTTCTTCCAAAAATCAGCGATTTTAAATTGCAACAAAAGGCGGAAGGCGTTGACGTCAATGGATTGGATAGAGTTGATTAGCTCCTCGTAGATGCCGGAAATAAAAGCAACGGTTCCACCGGAGACACCAGGGATTACATCTGCACCTCCCATGCCGATGCCTTTTAAATAGAGTAAAATATAATCTTTAGGTCTTCTCACGTACTAGTCAGCCTCGAATGCAGGCGTTGAGTTATCCTTTTTTCTTTCAAGACCCAGGAAATGTAAAAAAGTATCTCCTCTGAGACCCAGACGAATCGTTTCTAGCGGAATGATTTCATTGGGTGCGATGTTTCCCAGATTTACGTTGGCCCCCAATAATTTGATGAACCACACCTGCTGGGCTTTTTGTGGCGCTTCCCAAATGATTTTTTCAAACGGAATTTTTGTAAGAATTTCTTGCACTAATCCAGATCTTACTTCTCCGCTTGACCTAAACAAACCTACGTTCCCACCTTCGCGTGCTTCGCCAATTACTTTCCAGGCTCCCGCATCCAATTCTTTCTGCATCAAATCAATCCATTGATAAGGAGGAATAATTTTGTCTGCGTCCTTGGACCCCACTTCTGATAGAACAGTTACTTGTTTCGAAAGTTTCGCTATATAGTCGAGTTTCTTATCGTGGTCCAGGTCGATAGACCCATCTGAAACTTCTGCAAATGTCATGTCGAATTTATCAAGCACTTTTCGATAATCTTCGAATTGGTCGCGGATGATAAAGGCCTCAAACAAAGTACCACCAAAATAGCAAGGAATCCCAGCATCTCGATAGACCTTTAACTTGTCTTTCAAATTGGGTGTAACGTAAGATGTTGCCCAACCCAACTTGACAATGTCAACGTGGTCGGCAGCAATGCTCATGAAGTCTTCGGCTTCGCGTACGCTCAGTCCTTTGTCCATGGCCATGGTAAAACCTTTTTGCCTGGGCTTTTTTGTTCGCTCAGGTAAATTGTTCAAGTGGTAGTTCATCAGGAATTTTCTTTTCTAAACTGATCGATGATTTTATAGAGGGCTTTCTGTGTTTCTAATTTCGGAAAAAACTCGAATAGAATCTTATGCCCTTCAAAGTCCAAAATTAATGCATTTTCCAAATAAGTAAAGGCTTCTTTAAATTGGCCCGACTCAACTAGGTAAATGGCCATCCGATACAGAAAATCTGGTTCTTTAGGTGCGTCTACCATGCCTTGCGATAAAACATCAATGGCCTTATCAGGTTCGCCTTGTTCATAATAAATAAATGACCAATTCAACCAGATCTCTTTGTCTTCCGGTGCGAGATTGGCGGCCTCCTCATAAGCACTTATACTTGAAATAGTGTTGCCTATTTTAAATTCAGCGTGTGCTGCGGCTTTCCAGTATTCGGCATTGAGGTGATTGATTTTTATGGCTTTGTTGAAAAAATGGAGTGCTTGATACCATTTTTCTTGTTTTTCTAAACAACTGCCAGCACCAAACCAAGCTTCATCGTAGAGCGAATCTAGTTTTGCCGACTTCTGAAAGTATTTTAATCCTAAATCAAAATGCCCCATATTTTCGTAGGCGGCACCGATGCAACAATAAACCTCGGGACTAGGGCCTTCAATCTCTACTGTTTTATTAAACTCCTCCAACGCCTCCTTATACTTCTCAAGGTTCATCAATGAGTTGCCCATATTGAAGTGAGCGGAGGCGAAGGTGTCATCGATGGCAAGGGCATAGCCATATGCTTCAATTGCTTCGTCAAACTTCTCTAACTTATTGCAGACAATACCCAAGTTATACCAAGCAGCAGCTGAGTACGGATCTTCATCAATGAATTTTCTGTAGTAGGATAGGCTACCTTCTAATTGTCCGGCTATATCTAAGCAGAAGGCTAGTTCATATAGTGAGCCCTCATGATTTATATTTTCTTCGATTGATTTTTTGTAGGATTCAATTGCTTTATCATACTCCTCCAGACTTTGATAGGCTAATCCGATGTTATAGTAGATGTCATCTTTTTCGTCATCAGCAAAAGAAAGAATTTCTTCATACAAAGAGATGGCGTCCTTGTGTTTTCCTTGAAGTGATAAAATAGAGCCAATCGAGAGATAAATCTCGATATCCATCGGGTGTAAATTGCGCGCCATTTCTAGTAGCTCTAGCGCTTCTTCGTATTGTTCTAAATTGGAAAGAATTTGAGCTTTGATAGCTATAAGACCCGTGGAAAATGGAAATTGCTCCATGGCCTGATTAATGGCAGCTAATGCTTTCTTAAACTTTAGCTTTTCCATATAATGATCAACGATTACTTCATAGGCATCGATATCAAAATATCCAATTGAATTAGCCCGTAGATTTTCTTCGTATCGCTTGATCAACTCCTCTTCTTCTTCCCTCTTTCTGAATTCGTGGCTCATCGGTCGAAAGGTTTTCCTAAAGTAAGGAAAATTTTCAGCAGTAACAATTTTACCTTACAATTCTTGCAAAGTTCTTGCAATTAAAAGTAATCAACAAGTTGTGTTTGTTATTTGTTTATGCTATACGTACGTAAATAGTACTCGCAACAGAAATCAACTGTTTCGTTTAGTGGCCGGTAGTTGACGCCCAGGTCGTTGATTGATTTTTGGTTTAAAAAAATAAATTTTTCGCTTGCGGACTTAACTGATTCTCGCGTTACCAAAGGGTGTGTATTCAAAAGCCGACTCTTTATTTCTTCAAGAGTCGCAATTGCGTTTAAAAAAAAGGGGTTGATCTTTATAGATGGAGCTTTTTTGTTAAACTTAAAAGCTATCTTCTCAAACAAATCTTTGTAAGGAATCGCTCCTGCACTGGCAATAAATCGTTGGGTCAGGAAATTTTCATTCAGCAACCTAAATACGATCTCAGCTACATCCCGTACATCCACATAATTGCAATTGCCAGCGCTATAGAATTTTTTTTCGCTCCAAACATAGTGAAAGAGTTTTGAACTACTTTTCCCCCAATCGCCCGTGCCAAGTACAAGGGATGGACTTACAATCGTGGCAGGAAGGCCCTCTTCGATCCCCCGATAAATCTCTAATTCTGCCAAATACTTTGATTCAGCATACGAAGAGTTTAGCGCATTGTCTTCCCATTTGGTGGTTTCATCAATAGTTTTGATTCTTTTCTGGCGACCAAGAGCAGCCACGGAGCTAATATGAATCAACTTCTTTACGCCACTGGCAAGACATGCGTTGACCACATTTTTTGTGCCCTCCACATTTACTTGAAACAACTCTTGTTTTTCTTTTGGATCGAACGAAACCTTGGCCGCGGTATGGATGACAACTGAAGCATTTTTAAAGCATTCGGTCAAAGCACTTATGTCAAGGATGTCGCCCGTTTTCCATTGAATTTGTTGGACAGAAGGGTTCGTCAAACGCAAATCGCTGGAGTCTCTTTTTAAACCGCACACAGCAATGTCTTCTGATAGTAGACGCTGTGCAATAGCAGCGCCTACCAAACCATTACCACCAGTAATAACGATCATAATCCTAAAGGGTGTTGTTCAATAATGGCAAAGAACATGCTTTTTGATAGTGTCTACTCTCCTGCAAAGACTGTAGCATTTTAGATTGTATACGGTTGTGGCAATCACTTCCTAAAAAATCCACCCATCCTTTGTCAATTAATTGAATTGCCATCTTCTGAACCGACTTTGAATACGCACCACCGATTGAAAGAGAGTTTAGTTGAAATAATACGCCTCTATTTCTGAAGTCTTCGGCTTTCTCCATGGTCATGTAGCCATATCTTTCAGGATGGGCAAGAACCAAACGGTATCCTTGTGATGAAGCTTGAAAAATGAATTCTTTCATTTGCAACGGTTCGCTTATGAAGTTGGTTTCAAAGAGTAGGTACTTGTCTCCAAAAGTAAGCAGCGATTCTTTATTTATTATTCTAGTATAAAGAAATTCGTCTAAGTAGTATTCGGCTGCTGCTTGCATTTCCATGTTGATGCCTTTTTTCGTCAAATGCGACTTTAGCTCATCTAATTCTTTTTGAATTCCTTGTGGTTCGTTGCGATAGGTATCGCTCATAATATGCGGGGTGGTGATTAGTTTTTTAAACCCCATTTCAAGAAGATCAATAATTACGTCTTCGGCTTCAGCCAAACTCTTCACGCCATCGTCTAAACCCGAAAGGAGATGAGAGTGTACATCCACCGAGAGTGGGAGTTTGGGAACTACTTTTTGTTTGTTGAAAAGCGAGAACACTATACTTTTACTAAATCTCTCCACCCTTTGCGCTTAGGCCGATCTTCATAATAGCCATACCCATACGTTTTTCCTGTAGCAGGCAGCGCATTTAATACAACAGCTAAATTCGTCAGTTTATGAATGCTAGAAATTCTATTTAACGTGTTGACAAATTCTTTTTTCGAATAGTTTGCGCGCAGCACATAAATAGACAGGTCAGCACGTTTCATTGCCATAATTCCGTCTGTCACTAATCCCACGGGAGGGGTATCGATGACAACAAAATCATACGCTTTCTTTAGCTCTTCTAATAAACTTGTGAACTCTCCATTCAGCAGTAATTCAGACGGGTTGGGAGGATGAGGACCTGCTGGAAGGAAGTCAAGGTTTTCTAGGCCTGTCGACTGAATGCATTCGACCCAGGCAGTTTTCTTAATCAATGTTGTACTCACCCCTTTGGATGGATCGAGTGCAAGCATAGCGCTTTCATTTTTTTGCTTTCTCATGTCCAAATCGATCAATATAACTTTTTTCCTGGACATAGAAAGAACTGCCCCTAGGTTTGTAGCCAGAAAAGATTTCCCTTCGCCCGAAATTGTAGAGGTGACTGTAATTACTTTTTTATTACCTCCTATGGTAAAGAAATCTAAGTTGGTCCTCAATGATCGGAAAGATTCACTGACCATTGATTTAGGATTGTCCACAACTTGAAACAATGAATTTGATTTTCGATGTGAGTTAGGGATAATACCAAGAAGCGGTACATGTATTGATTTTTCAACTTCTTGTGCACTTGTAATTTTATTATTTACCAAGTAAGCAATTCCGATGAAAAAGAAATTGATAACAAAGCTTGCCACCAGTCCAATTCCCAAAATCAATAACTTTTTTGGTGAAATGGGTACTGTTGGAAGAGATGCCGGTGAAAGAATCTTAAAATCAGGCACGTTGCCCGCTTGTGCAATCTCAAATTGAGCTTTTGACTGCATCATGGAAAGATAGAACTCTTCATAGAGTTTATAAAACCGTTGATTTTTGGAATACTGCGTATTCTTGTCAGGCATCGTTGCGAATCCTTTTTCGAGATTTTCTTTCCTTTGCCGAAGCTCTGACAACGTCTTAAGCCAATCGCTCTTTAGTTCAGTCAATTGCCTGAAGATTGTTTCTTTGGCCAAAGACACTTCTTTCTCTTTTTGGCGAAAGGCAAAAGTATTTTCATTGTAGGCCAGAGCCAATCGATCACGGTCTTGTTGCAGTTTATTAAAATCTTCAAGTTTCTTGTTAATGTATTCCGGTAAAACTCGTTGTTGCTGCAATGAAAATGGAAGTTTATTGTCATTGATTTGTTCAATAATGCCGTTAAGTTGTTCAATCTTTTTTGTTAGTTGAAATCGAGCGGAATCTGTCGCATTGATTGCAATGATAGTTCGCTTTAGATCTTGTGATAAGTCGCTACTTTTATTTTGAAGTGTAAAGTTTTCAAAATAATTTTCAAAATTCTGCATTTTCTTCTCGACCTGTTCGAGCTCATTGTTTAGCCATCCGATTTTTTGTCGGTTAGCAAGATTCTTTTGTTCGCTACTGTAGAAGATATAGAGTGAGTCAATTTTATTAACGATATCGTATGCTTTTTTGGCATTATTGTCTTTAAAGGCAACGCGAATTGTGTTTGCGTTAAAATTAAGTGGTGATACGGAAATGTTTTTTGCCAAGTAATTTACTAGTGTGCCTTTGCTATGAATCACGAAAAAATATTTGTTATCGCTAAGTTCAAAAAGACGGCTCGGATGAACATTTATGGTTGCACCATTCAGACTAAAAGGTTCGTTAAATTTTCTACTGACAAACTCACCGTCCGGGTCAATTTTAATTTCGAATGTTGCTTTGTCTATGATGTTTATAAACACGTTTTGGTCAAAAAGATGAGTTGCGTCATCTTCTACGACTTGGACTAAGAATGGAGAGCGTTTATACATTTCATCTGTCAACACATTGCCTATGCTGTAGTAACTGGTACCAATATCGAGAGAGTCAATTAACCTGCTAAAAAAAACTTTGGATTTAATTTGTTCTATTTCGCCAGAGATTAAATTCAAGTTTTGGTCTTCCACAATGCTCTTTAAACCTAGGCCAGTAGCGTCTTTCTTGATTTCCAACTTCATCTCGGATTCTGACTCAAATAAATCCTTGGTCCATCGAATGTACAAATAGGCGGCTGAGTTGCAGATTATAAAAAAGAATAAAATCCACCACTTGTTTTTTCGAACAACCGACTGGAGTTTATCGAGGTCTATCCCTTCGATGGGTGCGGTGTTTATAGGTTTATTGTTTTCCAATTTTTCTGTTGCACCATTTAAAAACTTCGTAAAAGAACCACAAGCGTTGTCAAGCTTACAGCAAGGCTGAATAGAATAGCATTGTCTCTCAAGCCTTCATTAAATGGTCTTCGAATAGGCTCGATATAGACAACATCACCTGGTTCTATTATCATGTTGCCCTCTTGAAAGCCCTTGATAGTACTAAAATCAATGTTGTATACTTTGTCGTCTCTAATCACTTTAATTTTGTTTGCCTTAGCGTCATTGTTAACACCTTTGGCCAAGGCAAGTATTTCAATCAGCCGTGTATTTTGATTTGTCAACGGGATTACCAATCCTCCAGGAGCTCCCAATACGGTGACTCGTTTATTTGTAAAATTGATAATCACAAATGGTTCCTTGAAAAACTTTGCATATTCCTTTTGCGTTACTTCTTCAGCTTGCCGAAGTGTTAGTCCTTCCACATTCAACTCCCCAATGACTGGAAATTTGACAATCCCATTAAGCTCAACCAAGTAATTGATGACAATGATCTCGCCTGCATTAGGATTAGCATTTACCGAAGTCAATTCCGGGTTCGGATCGATGATGCGTTCTCCTTTGTTTGTAAAAACATCTAAAGTGAGCAGGTCATTTTTCTGAATGACGTAGTTTTTCTCTGCCTTTGACGCCTCACGTTTGAATACCTCTGGTTTGGTATCATCCGTTGATCTAAACATAATGTTCTGCTTATACGATGCACACGAAGAAAGAACGCACAGAGACAAAACAAGACAGTATTTTTTCGGCACAGCCAACGGTTTCATTTGCATCAAAGTAAGCAATTATTGAGCATAAAATAACAGGCACTTCAACTTATTTGAGAAGTTGCCTCAAAACGTTTCACTTATGCTAAGTATGAATTCCCGGTTGCAAATAGCTCAGTACTTTCAGGTACTTATTAAAGACTAACTTTTCGTCAAATTTTTCTACCATCTTTCTGCGCCCGTTTTCGCCTAAGCTCTTTAGTGTAGCGTCATCAAAGTTTGCCATCTCGAACATTTTGTTAGCCAAATCTTCTGAGTCTCTAAGTTTACACAGTAGGCCATTAACGTTGTGGTCAACCACGTTGTGGCATCCAGGAACGTCAGTTGTAATGATTGGTTTTGCTGTACTTGAGGCCTCAAGCAGTGTTCTGGGGGTTCCCTCGCGGTAGGAAGGGAGAACTATACAATCCGCTTGCTCAATAAATTTACGAACATCTTTGGTTGTCCCCAAGTACTCGATGGTTGAAGACGTCACCCACTCTTCTATTACATTCAATGGAATTCCTCGTTGGTGTTTTGGGTCTTTTGCACCCAAAATTTGAAATCTCGCTTTCAGTCCACTTGCTTTTAGTTTTTTTACGGCATCGATGAATTCTAAAATACCCTTATCGGTAATTAAGCGCGAGATAAGCAAGAAAGTAAATTCCTTGTTGCGTTTGAAATCAGCCGCAGTAAAGTGGGTTAGGTCTATCCCAGAACCCGGTAGTAGATCTGTGATTTTCTCAGAAATGATTTTCTTGTCAACGAAAAGATCCAAGTCATCCGGGTTTTGAAAAAAAACCTTTTTCGGATACCGAAAAGCTAACTTGTAAAGAGAAATAGCGATTTTAGAAACCAAGTTGTCTTTCAAGAATATCGTGCCAAGCCCACAAACATTATTTACGGCTGGAATTCGCAGCATTGCTGCGGCCAACGTGCCATAAATATTTGGTTTGATCGTGTAATGAAGCACCACATCAGGCCTCATTCTGCGATAGATAAAATATAGCTCAAATATGAGTGCTGAATCTTTGATTGGATTTGCCCCGCGACTGTCCATGCGTACATCATGGTGGATACAGCCAACCTCTACTAACTTTTCCGTGAAATCATCGTGGGGTGCCACTGTATGAACCTCATGTCCCTCAGCGATAAGACATTTTACGAAATTCAACCTGAAGTTGTAGATATTCCACGAAGTATTTAATACAATAGCTACTTTCATTCGGCAAACAAATCGCTTGGATTGGCGGTCCAGGCAATTATTTAAGGTTTAGAGAAAACGACAAGAAATCGATCCTAAAGGAAAATTTCCCGTTTCTACATTCCACAAAACTATTAAAAAGTAACCTGATGGGAAAACAAACTTGGTAATGAAGTAAGTTTGTGGTTTGAAATGACAAATACAGAAAACAAGGCCGTTTTGATAGCGTTGATGGAACCCTCATCGCGACCGGAAGTAACAACTGAGCATTTGGATGAACTAGCTTTTCTTGCAGAAACCGCAGGTATCCAGTCGGCACAGCGCTTTGTTCAGCGCCTGCCGCATCCAGATGTGAGAACATTCGTAGGAAAGGGCAAACTGGAGGAAATCAAAAACTTTGTTTTTTCCAACGGGATTAGGAGCCTGATTTTTGATGACGACCTTAGTCCTTCTCAACTTCGAAACATAGAAAAGGAGTTTAACCCAGCCTCGCGAGAGGAGAAGGTGAGGGTCTATGATCGAAGTCTTTTGATTCTGGATATTTTTGTCATGCGGGCTCAAACCGCTCAGGCACGTACTCAAGTTGAGTTGGCAATGAATCAATACTTGTTGCCTCGGCTTACAGGGATGTGGACTCACTTGGAGCGTCAGCGTGGAGGTACTGGATCTAGGGGAGGATCAGGCGAAAAGGAAATTGAAACAGATAGACGTAATATCAAAAACCAGATTTCTGTATTAAAAGAAGACCTGAAAAAAATTGATAAGCAACGCATTACTCAACGTAAATCACGAAACAATATTGTGCGTGTATCTCTGGTGGGCTATACCAACGTGGGCAAATCGAGCCTAATGAATGTACTCTCAAAGGCAGATGTCAAAGCCGAGAATAAACTTTTCGCTACAGTAGACGCGACCGTCCGGAAAGTAGTGATAGGTGACATACCATTTCTGCTGTCTGATACTGTTGGGTTCATCCGAAAATTGCCTCATCATCTGATAGAATCATTTAAGTCTACTCTAGATGAGGTACGTGAAGCAGACCTATTGATCCATGTGGCCGACATCGCCCATCCGTTCCATACCAACCATATCGAAGTAGTGAAGCAAACACTTGCTGAGATAGGTGCGGGCAACATTACAACCTTGCTTGTGCTTAATAAAATTGATCTGTTAACGGACGCACCTGTCGATTATGAGCAACTCAAAGGTCATTACCGCGAACAGGGATTTGAAAACGTAGTTTTTGTATCGGCTGCAACAAAAGAAAACTTGCCTCTTCTCAAGAAAATTATTTTTGAGGAAGTGCGAAAGAAGCATCTTCATATTTACCCAAACTACATTCAGTCCGATGTTGCCGCATACCTGGACTATACCGAATAGCGACCACACGGATTTGCAGTTTGTTGGTTCAACTTTTGACAAGAGTGTTTTATTATGGTAAAAATTCTGACAACAAATCAAATCAAAGACCTCGATCGCTACACGATTGAGAATGAGCCAATTTTGTCCATTGAACTTATGGAACGGGCGTGCATTGCTTTCACAAATTGGTTTGTCTCTCAGTACGCCACAAAAAACATTGGGATCGTGTGTGGTACCGGAAACAATGGTGGTGATGGCCTAGGGATCGCAAGACTACTAGCCGAAAAAGGATTTTCAGTTAGCGTTTGGGTGGTTCGAGGGGATTCAAAAGAAACCGCGGACTTTAAAACCAACCTCCATCGACTCGCGGGTAAGCTTACCGTAAGTGAGATTATATCGCCAACTGAACTCCCCGATTTTGGGAGTTGCGATGTGCTTATTGATGCCATTTTCGGCTCTGGTTTATCGCGACCTGTTGCAGGAGTCTATGTTAGTGTCATCGAGCAAATGAATGGTGCAAGCGCGATCAAAGTTGCCGTTGATGTTCCCTCCGGCCTGTTGGCCGATCAACCAAGCAAAAGCAGTATTGTTAAGGCTCACCAAACAGTTTCCTTCCAAACTCCTAAACTGGCATTTCTTTTTCCGGAAAATAGTCAGTTTGTAGGCGACTGGATAGTTCTTGACATTGGCTTGGCCAAGGCCTACATCGATCAACTTGTTGGGTCAAATTTTTTGATCGATGAAGATGATATAAAAAGGGTTCTTCGCCCAAGGCTGCGTTTTTCCCACAAAGGAACCTATGGTCATGCGCTACTCATTGCCGGCTCGCACGGGAAGATGGGTGCTGGGGTTCTGAGTGCCCGAGCTGCTTTGAGATCGGGGGTTGGCTTATTAACAGTGCATGTGCCCAGAAGCGGAAATGAAGTTCTTCAATCCTCGGTTCCGGAGGCGATGACCTCGATCGATGAAAACGAGAATTTCTTTTCGTCTATCCCACAGGCTCTCAACTATCAAAGCATCGGTATTGGTCCCGGATTGGGCAAAAACCCGAAGTCAGCTGCTGCGCTCGGTAGGCTGCTTAAAGATTATGCAAAGCCCTTGGTCATCGATGCAGACGCCCTAAACCTGCTCTCGGAAAATCGGGAAATGATATCTCTGATTCCCACTGGAAGTATTTTAACCCCTCACCCCAAAGAGTTTGAAAGGCTTGTGGGAAGTTGGGCGAATGATTTTGAAAGACTCGAAAAGCAAAGGAATTTTAGTATTGAGACAAAGGCTGTAGCTGTTTTGAAAGGTGCTTTTACGTCAATATCGACTCCGAGCGGCACCGTTTATTTTAACCCGACTGGCAATGCCGGAATGGCTACCGGTGGATCTGGAGATGTTCTTACAGGAGTGCTAACTGGTTTGTTGGCTCAGGGTTACCCGCCTGAGGAGGCGGCTGTTTTGGGTGTATATCTACACGGCTTGTCGGGTGATTTGGCCGTTCAACAGACAAGTATGAATTCGTTGATTGCGTCCGATTTGATTGATTTTCTGCCACAGGCATTTAGAAAGATTCAAAAAGAAAAGGCAACAGTTTAAACTTTTGGCTTACAAATTGCATCAAAGAGCTATTAAATCACGTAAGTAGCATTAATGAACGCCTCAAGGATTATTTTTATTGCCATACTCTGCTTTTTTTCTGTTCAATCCCTGTTTGGGCAGACTAAAGATGAAGCGTTTTTAGGGCAAACAGACCCCGTTAAACTGATTCAGCTTTTTCCAAACCCAGCCTCTGAATTTTTGACTGTCAAATTCGAATATCCGGTTGCCAATCAATCAAAGTTCACTTTTCGGACAATAATTGGAAACGAGATCAACCTTGAAACAGAAGTGATCGATGAGTTTGAAGTACGCTTTAGAGTGAAAGAAATTCATGAAGGCTACTATTTTCTTTCCATCCAAAATGAGCAATCGGGCTTGAAATCGACCCACAAGTTTCTGAAGCGCTAGCAGAGATTTAGAATTCTGCTTCTATACCATTCTTCCTTTTGCTACTTTTCTGGAATAATGCCGGTTAATTGAATTCCTATATTTTAGCCATTGACATTGGAACAACCAGTTCAAAGGGAATGGCCATTACGGCCAACGGAGAAGTAGTAGCTGTCCGGCAAGAGTATTATACCACCACCTATCCACAACCCGGCTTTGCAGAGCAAAATGCAGAAGACATTTTTCGCGCTGTGGTGAAATTGATTAGTGAAATCTTAAAAGACTGTTCGTCACGTGAATGCCTTGGTATTTGCTTCAGTGCGGCTATGCATAGTTTGTTGGCGGTGAACGTGAATGGTGTTGCTATCACACCTATCATTATTTGGGCAGATACCCGTGCCACAAAGCAGTCAAAAAGACTCAAGGAAATGGGGGTTGCTCAAGAACTGTATGAAAAAGCAGGAACACCTGTACACCCAATGTCTACGTTTTGCAAACTTCTATGGTGGAAGAAAAATCAAAAAGATATCTTCGAGAGTGCTCATAAATTCCTATCGATAAAAGAGTATGTCATCTTTCAATTAACAGGAGAATACTTGATTGATTTTTCTACGGCATCAGCCACTGGTCTTTTCGATGTAAAAGAATTGCAGTGATATGTTTCAATCGATTAAAGAGGTTTCACTTATCGTGTTGGTGATAGCCGCTGGTGGTGGATTCAAGCAAGTACTGATCGATAGCGGTGTTGGCCTTTACATCAAATCGCTTGCGCAAGACTTTTCACTTTCTCCGCTATTATTGGCGTGGAGTGTGGCAGCGCTGCTTAGGGTTTCGTTGGGTTCTGCCACCGTAGCAGGTCTTACTGCTGCCGGAATTGTCCTCCCTTTTTTATCTCAGCCAGGAGTTCATCCTGAGCTGATGGTATTGGCTGTTGGTGCAGGCAGCCTAATGTTCTCACACGTTAATGACACCGGCTTTTGGATGTTTAAGGAATATTTTAATTTGACCCTCAAACAGACCTTCCAGTCCTGGACAATAATGGAGACTATCGTTTCCATCGCGGGCTTAGTAGGCGTTTTACTCTTAGATCAAATCATTTAACAAATAGGCTATGCAAATAGGATTAGTAGGTTTGGGAAAGATGGGATACAATCTGGCGCTTAACTTTAAGAGTAAAGGCTTTGAGGTGGTTGCATTTGATGTCAATAAGTCTGCCGCAGAGAAAATTTCGAAGGAAGGTGTTTCCACTACCTCTGTGATGAGCGATATGGCTTTGGCATTGAGTGGGCGTAAAGTAATCTGGCTAATGGTTCCGGCTGGTCATGTCGTAGACGTGGTATTGAACAATCTTAAAATTTATTTGAACCCGGGAGACATCATCATCGATGGGGGAAATTCTCACTTTAAAGATACGCTAGCGCGTGCGCGCGATCTTGAGAAAATAGGAGTTGAGTTGTTGGATTGCGGAACAAGTGGCGGTATTGATGGAGCAAGAAATGGTGTCTGCACAATGATTGGCGGAAAGAAGGAAGTATTCGATTATTGTGAATCCATTTTTAAAGCCATCTCGGTGCCTAATGGATTTTTGTATTGCGGCAAAACAGGCAATGGACATTTTACGAAAATGGTACACAATGGCATTGAGTATGGCATGATGCAGGCGATGGCCGAGGGCCTGGAAGTTCTTCATCGCTATGATACAGAAGTGGACTTAGCAGCAGTGTCCAAGGTTTGGAATCATGGTTCTGTCGTGCGAAGTTGGTTAATGGAGTTAACTCAATCAGCGTTAGAAAAAGATAAAAACCTTGAGTCGATTAAGGGAGTTATGCATTCATCGGGTGAAGGAAAATGGACGGTGGAGGCTGCCTTGGAAATGGGTGTTCCTACTCCTGTGATCACCATGTCTTTATTGATGAGGTATCGATCGCAAGTAGAAGATACGTTTTCTGGAAAAGTAGTGGCCGCCTTACGAAATGAGTTTGGTGGTCATGCAGTTGAAAAAAAATAATGGGGTGGCTTAGTAAACACTCACATAACTGATTTATGTTTTTTTTCTCCCTTAGATTTTTTGCATGACAATGACACGGTGGTGGGTGATTATTTTTTGGTGGTTAACATTTACGGCCAGTTCTCAACCCATCCGGGAGGCCGACTTACTTCAACGCCTATTTGAGCTACAAAAACTTCAGCGGCCATCCCTACTCCCAGGAATCGTTCCTTCTTATGTTACACGCAAGCCGAGGATGAGTGAAGCTAAACTCAACAACAATATCTTTTATAATGATTTGCTGATCTTTACTCTTCAAAATCTTGGGCCGTCATTAAGTAATCACAAGGCAATCGTTGATAGTATTATCAAATATGCTCGGATACCCTTTGATAAGTTTGTAAATAAAAAAGGCCGTGGCACCTACAACTTTTGGCGAACTGATAGTGCGTACACATTTCCGTATAATTGGTGGGTCAGTGTGTTTCGTAATGATTATGCCCCTCCTGACGATCTGGATGTAACAGCCCTTTCGATGCTGGCACTGGCAAGTGATTCGAGCTCGATCGCATCCATTCATTCGATCATGCAGGGCTATGTGCACAATGGAAAAAAGAGCAGGAGCGTAGGTAAACGATATCAATCGTTTCAATTTTATTCCAGTTGGTTTGGAAAAAAACTTCCTGTGGTGTTGGATGTGTGCGTGTTAACAAATATACTGTGTATGGTGGAGGCAAAAAAATTAAAATGGACAAAAGCCGACAGTGCAAGCTTAGATGTAATTGTAACTGCAATTCAAAATCAAGATATAGTGCGGCAGCCGTTGGCGGTTTCACCCTACTACGGCAAAGCGTCACTCCTTCTTTATCATATTGCGCGGCTGATGCACGTTCGTACGATACCAAAACTGGAGGCACAGAAACAAACACTTTGTGCACTTGCGGTTGATGAATTTCGGCACAGTAAAGATTTATTGGAAAAGATCATTCTTAGCATTGCTCTACTGAAGTGGGGATATGAGATTCCCCAACTGGTGATTCCCGAACAGCCTGAATTGAATGCTCGGATCGAAAGGAGCAACTTTCCCTTTTTTATCGGCAACGTTTCATCGTATCTATCCAATGGAAAAAGAGTAGTTCTTACTAACCTAAAAGTGGGATTGTTTTATCATTACTGTCCTGCATGGAATGATGTACTATTACTGGAATACTTGGTCCTAATGAATCAACGAGCTGATGGAAATTTAACCCAGATTAAGAATTAGATCAAAATGTAATGTTTGTAGGCTTACCAGAACTTCATGGTAACGATTTTAAACCGACAATCGAGGCACAACTAAGAATCCGTCTGTTAACTTTACTTCAATTATTTTTAGATCGAGTACTTTTTCAGTGCACTTTTTAGGTGATTGTCGACCACAAGCATTCGCAAAGACGCGGGCTGAATTTTTACGTCAAGCGTTGACGCTGGGCTTTGGGTTTCACCGTCAATGTGAAAAGCCATCGGTTTTGAGAATGTGAGTTGAACGTTTTTTGCTTTTACGATCTCTACATGCCGTGATTTATTTAATTGCCCGGTAAACATGTTGTAACCAAATCCGATCGACTGGAGAATGGGCACTTTTCTCACAAAACAAACGTCCAACCATTCATCGCAGACAGACGCTTGAGGAGCCACTTTTGCGTTGTTGCCAAATTGCGATGAGTTGGCGAGCGCAACAATGAATGATTTTTTACTTACTTTTTTATCGTCTAACCTAGCCTCGAAATTAAATTCGTGAAAACTAAAAAATTCTTTGATTACCAATTTGGAGTATCCGAAAAATCCGCGCATGCCATTTTTTCCAAACAAACTCGCTACATGACCATCGAAGCCAACGCCCGAAACATTTACCGACAGCATTCCATTAACTAAAAAAGTGTCCATGTCGATGATTTCCTGCGAACCGATTAGTTGTAGCGAACGCTTAAAATCCATGGGTAATTGCAGGTGCCTGGCCAACCCATTGCCCGATCCATTTGGCAAAATACCCATCGGAGTTTTCGTGCCTACAAGCCCCTGTGCCACTTCGTTCACGGTGCCATCGCCACCCACCGCGAACACTGCGGTGAACTCATTACTTTGTGAGGCGTTTCGTGCCAGCTCAATAGCGTGTCCACGGGCCTGGGTGAACTCTATTGAACACTCTATTTTTTTTAAGGCGCAAAAATCGATGATACGACCTTCAATAGACGGTCGGTAAACGCCACCGGAAAATCTATTGATAATGAACAATACCTTCTTATTTTCGCTCATAGAAAGGTCAAAGATAATTAATGCGATCGATCTGGATTATTGTGAGATATTAAATTGATATGACAAATGAGCGAATTCAAGCCCAGGAAAATCAAGTTTAAGGCGTGGGACAGCGAACATCGCTTGTTGATGCGCTTGAACAGCATCGAGTGCAGCAAGGGAGAATTGGTGAAGAAGGATCATATCCTACTGCAATTCACCGGACTGCTTGATAAAGATGGCGAAGAGATATACGATCAGGATATTTTGACGATTTCAATGGAACGATACATAGTATTTTGGAATGAGAACCAGAATGGATGGTATTATTCGGCATTGAAAAGTAGACACTCTTTCTCGCCTTTTTTAGAGAAGCAAGCCACTACCATGAAGCGTTTTTGCAATAATTTTGAATTGGTGGAGCGGCCAGAAGAAAAGAAACGCTAACTACTTAGTTAACTTTGATTGAATGTAACTAACGGCTTGCCCAATGGTTTGCATTTTTTCTGCATCGTCATCGGGAATCTTAATGTCAAACGTTTGTTCAAATTCCATAACTAATTCGGCATAGTCAAGGGAATCGATGCCTAGGTCCTTTACAAAACTTGCATCGGTAGTAATTTGAGAACTGGGTACGCCTAATTTTTCGGTGAGAATGGAGGTTACTTTCTTTTCAACGTCTTGCATGTACATCGGTTAGAAGCACCAAAGCTAAAAAAATCTTTTGATTAGTGCATGGTTTGCCAAGTGTCAAAATCTCAGCAAAAACTCGGTTCCTTCACCCAATACCGACTTCACGGCAATGTTGCCTTCGTGCTGCCGCATGATTTGCTTGGAGAGACTTAAGCCTATGCCGGACCCTGTTTTTTTCGTAGAGAAAAAAGGAATGAAAATCTTCTCCAGGGCTTCCGGTTCAATGCCCGTTCCATTGTCTTTTACAGATACAATTACCCCTCCGTTTTCATTGACATAGCTAGACAGCATTATTTTCTTATCCAGCTTTTCGCCAAAAGCTTGAATAGCATTTTTAATCAGGTTAATAAGAACCTGCTCAATTAACGTTTTATCAGCTCGAATGCAGAGGGTGTCTGGCTCTACGGCAACTGAAATAATAATATTGTTATCGGCTAGTTCTTTCTTGTGCAGCATGGCGAGTTCATCCAGTAGCGGACGGATGCAAACTTCGGCCAATTTTGGTTTGGGGATATGGGTAAGGCTCCTAAATTCTTTTACAAACTTAATGAGCCCTTCACTGCGCCTACTGATGGTCTGGATGGAGAGGTGCATATCTTCTGCTTCGCCTTTTTCCATGTTTAGCTCGTTCGCTAAAAGTTTTCGGTGCAACTCTTCTTCTACAACGCCCGCCAGAGAAGAAATCGGTGTGACTGAATTCATAATCTCATGCGTCAACACCCGCACCAGATTTTGCCACGCTTCCATTTCTTTTTCCTCCAATTCACTTTGGATGTTGCTCATGGAGATCAACTTCACTTCTTCTCCGCGGAGGGTGAGTTCAATGGCATAAATAGACAACTGAATAGTTTCGTCCCCATTCTTAACGCGTACTAGTTCGCGACCGCCCGTTTTTAGTTTCAAGAAAGCTTCTACCATATCTTCGCTCACGTCCCTTAGGTCGTGGAGGCGGTCTGCTTTGTCTATATGCAGAAGTCGCTTCGCTGCGTTATTGATAATTTGGATCGTTTCATCACGCTTGAACGTAAGAATTCCAATCCCCACATGTTGCACTATATTTTTAAAGAACTGGTATTCAGAGTCTTTTTCTTTTCTGGACTGGCGTAATTTTCCCAGTGCTTCATTCATTTCGCGATGCAACTTTTGCACGGATGGGTCGGGGCTTTCTGTTTTAAAAGAGGACGAGAGGTCGTCAAATTTGATAGCATCTAAGAAAGAACTGACATCTTGTGTCGGTCGTTCTACTACCTTGACTAGTTGAGAGACTTGGAATCCGATAGCTGCGAGAAGCGCAAGCGCCAAAAAAATGCTCGTGTCTTTTCCATCGAGTATAACCGTAAAGGCGAAGATGGTGAAAACCAAAATGGCAACACGGGTGGCTAATGGCGAGCGCCAGTTAAATTCCATATTTCTCCATCCTTCGGTAGAGCGATGCGCGGGTGAGACCTAGTTCATCGGCCGCCTTGGAAATATTTCCGTTGTGGAGCTGTATGGCTTTGATGACGGCTGATTTTTCTACCTCGTCCAGATTTAAGGTGTCACTTGCCTGTGCTTCGTTTCCTTTGCGACTAAAAAGGAAATCACTTTCCTGCAGCGTGGGAGAGTCGGCCATGATCAACGCCCGCTCGATGGCGTGTTGTAATTCGCGTACGTTCCCCGGCCAGGCATATTTTTTTAATTTATTGAGGGCTTCTGGTGAAATTGTCAGTACGTCCTTTCTATATTTCTTCGAATAATAATTCAAAAAGTGATTGGCCAACATCGGGATATCATCAATTCGCTCGCACAATGGAGGAATGGTCAGTTCTACTGTATTGATCCGATAGAGTAAATCCTGGCGAAACTTTCCTTCTTTCACCATTTGGTGCAGGGGCATATTAGTGGCGCAGATCAAACGGATATCGACATCGATATGTTGATTGGACCCTACGCGAGTCACTTGTCTGGATTGCAAAGCGCTTAATAATTTGCTTTGAAGGCTCATGCTTAGGTTTCCAATTTCATCGAGGAATAAAGTGCCACCATTCGCTAATTCAAATCGACCCGGTCGATCTTCGCGCGCATCGGTAAACGAACCTTTCTTGTGACCGAATAATTCACTTTCAAAAAGAGTCTCCGTAACAGCGCCCATATCAACAGCCACAAAAGATTGATCTTTTCGTAACGATTTTTGATGGATCGCGCGCGCGACCAACTCTTTTCCAGTGCCATTTTCGCCAAGTATCAAAATGTTTGCATCTGTTTTGGCTACTTTATCAATTAGTGAAAACACGTCTTTGATCGCGTTGCTATTGCCAATAATGTCTCGAAAGGGCTGACTGATTTGCTCTTCTAGCATTTCTTTCGCTTTCCGAAGCTTATCTACTTCATTGTACGATTTTTTTAGCTTGATAGCAGTTGATATAGTAGCGATCAATTTCTCGTTCTGCCAGGGCTTTAACACAAAATCTGTCGCACCTTCTTTCAGCGCGCGCACCGCCATTTCTACATCGCCAAAAGCGGTGATCATAATGACTACGGCTTCGGGTTCTCTTTCCTTAATAACCTTCAGCCACTCAAAGCCTTCTTTGCCGCTCGTGGTGTCTTTGCTGAAGTTCATATCCAGCAAAATCACATCGTAGGTATCGTTGTTGAGGAGAAAGGGAATTTTATTCGGGTTCTTTTCAATGATGACCTGATGATTCGATTTCTTCAATAGCATTTTGGCTGCCAACAGTACGTCCTCATCATCATCAATCATCAATATTTTGCCAGCTTCGTTCACAGTAGGTTAGGTTTAGTTCGTTGCTTACAAGAAAAATTGTGCCAATACAGGAAGTGTCCGAAAATGCGGTTTTCGCTCCCCCCCTTGTTCTTTGGCGTACAAAGATGTTCAAAAATGAACACATCAAAAAGCCAAACTTCATTTTGAAACTTTTTGCCTGATGGTTTGCTTCCTAACAATTCTAATTTTGCCGACTCAACCATGCTAATTTTTTGGGCTATTTTTGCTGGGTTTCAATGCTTATTTTAAACCTATTATTCTGTTGAGTCAAAGGCTAGTTTGTTTGCTGTTTTTCTTAGGCCTGTTTTCTCCACTGCTCCATGCGCAGGGCAAGAGAGATTCGAGTAGACACATTTCAGCCACACGCAAAGCGTTGAAAAAAGGAATTGCACTGATATCTACTTCTCCGAATGACACGATAAAGAATGACTGGAGCGGCTCAAACTTCGATGACTACTCCAACAAGGTCATTAGAAGAATAGATGTGGAGTTTATCGGACTGGAGCGCTCGGTTTACGATACTACCAAGAGGCTGAACAAAACCATAGGGAAGATCGCTAATTCACTTCACACACAAACCAAAGAAAATGTTATTCGCAATCATCTGTTTGTTTACAAAAACAGACCGCTCAATCCCTACATGCTTGCAGATAACGAGCGCTTTTTGCGTAGCCTGGATTTTATTTTGGATGCTCGCATGGTGGTAACACCAATAGAAGGAACCGATTCTGTTGACGTCTTGGTCGTCTCTCGCGATGTGTTTAGTTTAGGTGGTAGTTTGGGAGGGTCGCCCACGATACCTGAGTTTTCCTTATATGATGCCAACTTAGCTGGTGGCGGACAACGATTTCAGTTTTCAGGTAAACTCGACCCAAGCCGTGACCCTCGGTTTGGGTATGCCTTGCAATATCAGAAGAGTAGTTTGCTAGGTAGCCTTGCCAATCTGGAGATGGCGTATACGGAACTGAACAACGGGGTTAGTCTTGGATCTGAAAATGAGTATGCGTATTACGTCCGGTTACATAGGCCGCTGGTGTCACCATACTCTCGTTTAGCTGGAGGCATAGAAGTGAGCAACAATTGGTCGCGCAATATTTTCAATCGACCGGATTCTACTTTTTTAAATTATAAATACCAATTGGTTGATACTTGGGCTGGTTTCAACCTGGGTATAAAAAGAGAATTTGCAAATCGCAATCGCTACTTTTTGGCCGTCCGTTATTTCGATAACTTCTTTTCGAAACGGCCCGCACAAGACGCCATTCGCGAGCAGGTTCGCTATGCAAGCAGTAGTGGCATCTTGGGAGAGCTGACGTTCTATCGGAGAGACTTTTTCAAGACACGGTATGTGGTTGGTTTTGGGCGAACGGAAGATGTTCCGTTTGGGATCAGTGTGTCTGCTGCGATGGGGTACCTGACTTTATTGGGAAAGGAGCGGCCATATACGGGTGTAAAGATAGACTTTAGCCAGGCGAGTAAACGAGGCGATTTTTATCAGATTGAATTAGAGTCGGGTGGATTTGTACAACAAAAAAGTGAAGACGTGTTGGTGAAAGCAGAGGCTTCCTTTTATACCCGAGCCTACAATACCGGAAAGTCTAAGCTTCGCGGTTTAGTTTCGGGTGGCTATACCGAATTGTTTAATAAAACGACAAGCTCCTTTCTCACGATCACAAACAGACAAATATTTGGCTACGCAGCCGATAGTGTTTTAGGAACTCGTCAGGTATTTGCACGATTAGAAACAGTGCTCTATACTCCTTTTTCGTTAGCAGGATTCCGCTTCGCACCGTTTGTTAGTATCGATGCGGTGCAGACGAATTGTTTGGTATGCAGTAAAAGCGTGCCTGCGATTATAGGATTAAATGGAGGCCTCCGTACACGAAATGAAAACTTGATTTTTGGAACAATGGAATTACGATTCACCTTTATTCCAGATGACGGAAGAGGCAAAAATCAATTTGGGTTTAGCTTTCGACAAAATCTTCAGATCAGAAATGCGACTAATTTTATTGCAGCTCCCTCGCAAGTGACCAACTAACATCTATCTTCAGTTACAACTGGACTCCCCGCATTCACCCCGAGGCTGCGGGGGTCTTCCGAGTCTCAGCGTGGTCTGCCGAAGGAGACCCCGATTAGACGAAAGATGGATTGGGGAACAGCAACTGGTCATTGGCGGGCGGGGTAGTTTTAGGATTTGTTGTATCTAAGAAGTCGTCCCTTTTCCCAGATGTAAACTATATTCACTCAACCCAAATTTTGCAGTAGCAAAATTTGCCTGAGGTTGACGCAAAATGCATGGCATTTTGGTCAAGGTTAACCCTGGAAAAGCCCTTTTTGTGCTTTATTCAGCCCTCCGGGCAGATTTTGCAGCCAATTGCAAAATCTGGGTTTAACGAAGCCAGGAACAAATCTTTTTCCCGAGGAGATATGTTTACGAGCAATGGTGTGGGGTTTCAGTTTAATGCCAGGTATTTGATCAACAAGCAAACATTCCTTTTTGTAAATCCCATTCCGACATTTATAAACACAAACGGTAGCTGAAAAGTATTTGGGCCGCAGAATTCAGTTTAAACAGAATTATTAAACCAAATAAATTTAAATTAAACGCAAGCTGGAATCCAAATTTTACCAATAATATTAATGTCTTCAGGTTGGGAGGGACTTTCTTTTTATAAAGTTAACAACTCAATTTAAATTTTGTGAAAAGGAAAGTTTAATTTTAGAACTGTAAGGAAATTAAAATCTAATCCCTCAATCAGTACCATTCAAATCAAAATCAAATTACCCATTATGAAAAAAACAGTTATCCTTTTTTTGGTCATGCTAATGGTGACCTTTATGAGTTGCAACCAATCATCGAAGCAAAACAACGTGATTACATCTGCCGATGCCATTTACTATGGTGGCGATATCATTACCATGGAAGGCGATAGCGCTGTTTATCCTGAAGCCGTTGCCGTAAAGGCCGGGCAAATAACTTTTGCAGGAAGCAAAGCTGACGCAGAAAAGATGAAAGGCGACAGCACGGTTATGCGTGATTTAGAGGGCAAGACCTTGGTTCCTGGATTTATTGACGGGCATTGTCATTTTTTCGCGTTTGGTTCGCAAGCTTTATCAGCTAACCTTTTAGCGCCACCCGATGGTACAAGCAATAACATAGATGATTTGGTGAATGAACTTAAGACATGGTATCAAAAGAATGGTACTGACAAAACACAAGGATGGATTGTGGGAATTGGGTTCGATGATGCCGTTCTAAAAGAAAAACGTTTTCCAACAAAAGATGACCTGGATAAGGTTTCCACAGACTTGCCTGTGATGGCAACACATATCTCCGGGCATTTTTGCAGTGTTAATACAAAAGGATTGGAAGTATTGGGCATAACAGCGGCATCTAAGGATCCGGAAGGTGGAGTGATCAGACGCGTAAAAGGAAGTAAGGATCCCAATGGCGTCTTAGAGGAGCTTGCCGCTATTCCACACATGTTTAAATTGATCACACCACCCACCAAAGAGTTAACCGATTTATACCTTGATGCCGGGCAAAAAATGGCTGCGAGTTACGGGTACACCACGGCCAACGAAGGCCGTGCCATGGGTAATCATGAATCTATGGCCGATTATGCCAGCCGGGGTAAATTCTATATCGATGTAAATTCTTGGATCGACTATTCGGTGCCTCAACACATGCTTAGCGAATGGCATAATAAAGAGTATAAAAACCATTATCGCATTGCGGGGCTCAAGCTAACACTCGATGGCTCGCCACAAGGCAGAACGGCTTGGCGTAGTACTCCATACCTAATCCCACCGGATGGTCAGAAAAAAGGCTACAAGGGCTACCCTGCCATTCCTAAAGATGAAGATGTTCAAAAAATTGTGGATAGTGCGTTTGCTAATAACTGGCAGTTGAAAGCGCATACCAATGGTGATGCTGCTGCTGACCAATTATTCAGAGCTATCGGCAAAGCTTCCGCCAAATATGGGAATGAAGACAGACGCAATATTTTAATACATGGCCAATTGATTCGCATGGACCAGTTAGATAGTATTAAAAAATATGACATCGTTGCTTCGTTATTCCCCATGCACACTTTTTATTGGGGCGATTGGTATAAAGAAATAATCGGCCCTGACAAAGCGCAACAAATCAGCCCGATTAAATCAGCATTGAAGAAAGGTATTAGGGTCACAAGTCACACGGATGCACCTGTCGCGTTTCCCAATATGATGATGATTTTATGGACAACGGTCAATCGCGTGAGCCGCACCGGAACCGTAATGGGACCTGATGAAAAACTAACACCTTATGAAGCATTAAAGTCGATCACCATTTGGGGTGCAGAGCAGTTTTTTGAAGAGGGAAAGAAGGGCACATTGACAGTTGGCAAACTGGCCGATATGGTGGTGCTTGATAAAAATCCATTAAAAGTTGATCCGATGACGTTGAAGGATATTGTTGTGCTAGAAACTATCAAAGAAGGGAAGACCATCTATGAAAAAAAATAGAGGCTCTTTGAAGTTCAAAGGGAAAAATGAATTAATTGCATCTTATTAAATTAAAAAAACCATGAATCGATTATCTATTTTATTGTTTGCATTGGTGCTGGTTTCGTGCGGGTCACTGAAAACTACTGTTGACTATGACAAAAGTGTGGATTTTGGAAAGTATAAAACGTACGGGTTTTCGGCAGAGGCCAATCAACTGCCCGTAAATGATTTGGTGCGAAAGCGAATCCTTAATGCCATCCACAGTGCGCTGCAAAGCAAAGGACTAAAAGAAGCCGAAAAGCCAAATTTGTTGGTTGATCTTGGTGTGAAAACGGAAGAAAAACAACAGACTTCTGCTAACTCTGTGAACATGGGTGGATTTTATGGAAGGCGGTGGGGCTTCGGCACTGGCTTTTCAACAACGCAGGTCAATACGACTAACTACACAGAAGGCACGTTGGTGATTAATCTGGTCGATGCAGCGAAGCAAGAATTGGTTTGGATGGGCAGCGGCACAGCAACGGTGACAGAGAAATCCGTTCAGCAAGACAAAATTGAAGCTGCAGTGGCAAAAATTCTTGCGAAGTTTCCTCCAGCACCTAAGAAATGATTTTAAATACTTTGAATACTAAGCCTAACCGAATATGACTTCCATGAAAAATTTGATCGTTTTTTTTCTTTTGCTGTGTGGCACCACAGTCGTTGCGCAAAAAACAGAAGCTGAATTGGTGCGCAGTGCATTTCAATTAGAAAAGAAAGCATTGGTAGCTGACTACCTGCAGATGAGCAACGATGAAGCTGAGAAGTTTTGGCCCATCTATAATCAATACGAAGCGCAGCGAATAGATGCCTTTACCCGAAGATTTAAATTGATAGATACTTATCTAGTCAATATTGAAAAGGGCATCGCTGAAGTACATGCGGATGAGATGGTAAAGGAAAGTGCTGCCATCCAAAAGATGGAACTTGAATTGCGCCAGAAATACTATAAGCTGATAAAGAAATCGATTTCATTGCCAGTGGCTGCTCGTTTTTACCAAGTAGAGGATGCCATCAATGTAGCCGTCCGCAATGAACTGTATGGCAATCTTCCAGTAGCTGTAAGAAAATAAGTACACGCATGACGTCTCTTGTCAGTGGGGTCTTCTGCGGAAGACCCCGATTTGACTAGAGAAGAGAACCAGACTTGGCGTTTAGCTGCAACTACGCCTCAGCGGGGTCTTTTTTCTCGCGCGAGTCACCCGTTACGGGGACTCGGGCGCAAGCATAAGCACTACGAAAAGTTTAGGGCAGAAAGTTTTGAGTTGAGAGTGCGCAGAGTCCCGAAAACGGAGACTCTGCGAGGAATAGAACGGATTTAATTGATATTAGCGAAGCCACATTTGTAAAGCATTTGGATGAAATATTAGAGAAGTATGCACCGCCTAGAACAATTAAAACCAAAAAGCCTGGCTATGATAACTTATTTGATAAACCTTTACCTTCTGATGCTAAATTGATACTAGAAATTCCAGAGTCAAATAAAACGTTCTTTGATATTGACCGATATACTAATATTGCCAAGGAGAAAGGTATTACATTAAAATTCATGCCCGAATAATTTTGAATAAGGAAGATTTTTTACAAGCTCAAGTTGAGCAGGTGTTGCTAAAAATGGATTTTATTAGTCAATACAAATCCATATCGAGTTCCTATAAGGAACGAGATGAGTCGTTTGTTTTTGAGAATGATAAGATCATCGAGATTGCAAGCCATATTGGCTATAGAATAAAATATTCAAAGGCAAAAGAGTTTCATTTACAAGAGGAATCAAGTGGGTTTGTTTTTAAGTTCGGATTTACAATACGTTTTAACTCCTTCGATTTTGGAATCTCAATAACTAATGAAGATAAGGGAATCCAAACATCAGCACCTTGGGGGTTCTTAGTACAATTAATATCGGACGGTAGAGAGAAGGTCTCTAAAGTTGCATTTAAAAACTATGCTGATATCGAAGGAATACTAAGGCAAGCTTTCAAGATTTATGAAGATATCAAGAAGGGGTTATTAGCAAGCCCGGCTTAGTTTTTAGTTTTCATTTCCAAAGCGAAAGGTTCGGGCACGTATATTTTAAATTCCCTTTGATATATGGATATCCAGAACAGTACGAATGAGACAAATATTACCAGTCCCCAAGCATCCGGTTTATAGCCAAATATTCTTAAAATACTTTGATCATGGTAGAAGTTAATCGGTAGCAATACAGCAAGAGCAAAGAGGATATTCTGTAAACCGATATGATTTTTTTCCTTCGCCACGCAGTCAGTATATAGATTATACTTCACACTGTTTCATTCTTCGCAGAGTCTCCGTTTTCGGGACTCTGCGCAAACACAAACTGTGCGGTAAAACCAAAATATATAACCGATGAGCGTAAGAAGAGAAATAGCAGAGTACGATGGG
>VYLR01000033.1_pt1 | contig 126129 bp, 97 predicted proteins | sample 5114291 | NCBI WGS metagenome assembly VYLR01 (sample SAMN12291774, study PRJNA351875) | freshwater metagenome | isolation source: freshwater lake | place: USA: Michigan, Lansing Lake | collected 2013-08-14 | reverse complement strand
TGGGTAATTAAAAAGGATCGGTCTGTCACCTTGAAAGTCAGAGTCAATTTTAGGACTAAATGATTGTTTTGGTGTCTCGATTGTCATTTTAAACATTACGCATAACGTTTGGCGAATTTGCGCCGTTTTTTGCTTGTCTAAGTTATGCATTTGAGTGTTAACCCGCAAAAAATGGACGCGAATTTGCTGTTAGGGCCAGTTGTTTTTCAGTTCGTTTAAATATTTCAGATCAGGATTGTCCAATATGTCAACGGAATTTTTGGTCGCAAGTTTAACCATATTTCTACACACAAAAATTCGGTCTATCATTGGCTGAATGTATGAATTACTGTGACTTACAAAATCAGTCAAGTCACTAATGCATGAAGGCAACTTGTAACCTTTGGAAGAACTTGAGATTAAAATACCTCGGTCTCGAAGTTTTGCAATAATTTTTGAACGGAAATAATGCATGGTTATTTTACCGCCCTTAATGGCTTCGATATTATTTATTAATTCAAACGTAGGAATATATTTATCAGCATTAATATTCCGAAAGTAGAAGACTAAATACCTCAAGCAAGTCGCTTGATGAATTTCAGCCGGGATATTCGAACTACTATATTTTGCAATTTGCTGTTCCGCTAAAGAAATTGATAATTCAGCAATTGATTTGTCATAAGCCGAATGTTCTTTTTTTGTAAATGAAATTATTTTCTGCTCAGGTGGCCAAAATCGTATGTCTGTTATTTTGGATCGTAATAGTTCTAAAAAATCTTGTTTTTGAGCAGATAGTTTCGTTGTTTCATAGCACCGCGCGATTGTCCCTGTAATAATGTCTGCAAGCTGAACAGCCAGGTCTGACTTACTGTTTGAGACGCTAAACTCTTGGTTAAATAAGTCAGAAACATGATTGTCCTCGATATACTTAATAAACCCATTCTTAAAGGCATCACCTCCATGTTCATCAGCAACAATTTGTAATCTAGGAAAAACACGAAACAACTCACTGTCAACGAGGCTATGTAGGAATTTATAGAACGATGGCTTGTACTTAAATCCCTCGGTTGTCAATTCTCTTTTGTCTACTACGACGGAAAAAATGTGATAATTGATGTGATTTAATGCATTTAGTAACTTCAGACGTCGAGAATCGTCTGAAGCGATTTTGGAGGATTTCATTTCACCGGTCTGGAAAAATGTCCGTCGAACATCTTCAATTTTTGATTCTTCAGATGGCAAGGTCTGTTCGTCAAAGAGGACGGCTGTCACAATGAAATGTGTTGACACGTCCGTTTTCGAAAAGTCTAGGCCATTATTCCCGAATTCATCTATGAAAGCTACTTGTCTATTCAAAGTCTATTTACAATTGGCCCTAACGTTTGGCGAATAGACCCAGGCGGGCTTACGAAGCATCATCTGTCTTAACCTACCAAAGTTTATTTGAAGATACTTAGTTTTTTAGTGAGCCGCAAATAAAATGTCACGAAGTGGCCGCTATTTTGCGCGCGAACGATGGCCGAGTCAGCCCGCTTGGGTTTATTTGCTGTTAGTGGTAGTTTTATTATTTAGTTTACTTTTCTACCATAAACTGTAATTTTTATACTAGGAATAATATTCAAAGTAATTCCTTTACCTAAACTTATACTAAAACTTGATTTCTTTACAATTTTCCCGCTGGAATCATAAAATGTTCTTGACGAAGAGTACGCTATTTTCCCATTGTCATGGTATGCTGTTCCTGATGAAGAGTAAGCAATTTTTCCGTTAGCGTGATACGCTGTTCCAGAAGAAGAATACGCTATTTTCCCATTGTCGTGGTATGCAGTACCCGATGAAGAGTAAGCAATTTTTCCATTGGCATGATAAGCTGTGCCTGAGGAAGAATGTGCAATTTTTCCATTATCATGGTATGCAGTTCCCGAGTCACTCCATTTTATTTTCCCGTTTTGATGGTATGTTGTCGCCATAAGTTTAGTTTTAATTATATTTTATTTTTTGTCAACCACCAGTTTTAACTTCCGCCTCAGTATTTGTCACGGGCATTTTTACGCGTGAAAAAAAGCTTGTCTTAGGTTTAATATATGTCGGCTCCTTATAAACTGAACGAATTAATTCTAAGTTCAAGGCAAAGATTTCATTCTCTTTCGTAGCGTAATTGTCCTTGAGCAATTTTGTATAATTTTCTAACGCTAATGCAGCAGCAGTCTTAAATTCGTATTGCTCCAAAAAGTATCTTTCCTTTGAATATTGTGAAGCACCGAACCAAGCCATAAAAACACCAGGTGCGGTCAAAGTAATTCTTAGAAGAAATTTAATGTAGTCGTTATCAATTTTGTCAAATAACGCCTGTCCCTCGGTAGTGAGGAACACTTTGTAAATTGAAATCGCACTAATTATTACACCAATGATTATAATACCTAACGCAATTAGGCTGCTCCACTGAGAACGCTTCCTCCTTTTGTCAAAAGAATTAGCAAGCCCTGTGTCCCTTACTAAATCAAGGATTTTCCCAATTTCTGTTTTTAACCTCTGACTTTCTGCAAAATTAGTTGCTATATCGGTTTTTAGTTGGGTCGATTCGCCAAGTAGTCCTTCAGACTTTACTTTATTAGCTATAATTTCTTCTTTGGTTGAATTCGCGTCAGTATTTGCCTTTGAGATTTGTCCAAAGAATTCTGCCGCTTTGGCGATTGTTATGGCGATTCCCGTTTCTGGATTATCAACTTTTTGCCTTAACTCTTGAAATGTATTGTAATAATTATTTATTTCAGTTGTCTTAGTATTACTGTCTTGGTGAATAGAATCAATTACACCTTTTGCTTCTGTTGCTAAACGATGGAGTTCGTCAATCTGTTGTTTTACAACGTTGGCTGCATTTAATGTCTCAGTCAGTGAATTGGAATTGCCTTCTGCTGCTGCCTTTAATTCAATAATTCTTGAATGATATGTATTAAGTTCAGACTCCTTTTGTTTTGCACCATCAGCAATGGCTGTTATCTCAGAAAGTTTGGTCTGCCCGTCAGTTAAAACCGCTTGGATTTTTTGTCGTAATTCGTTTATTTCATTTTCGTCCATTGTCTGATTTATTTGGTTGTCTGTATAAAATTACCACTAACTGTTTATACCCGCTACTTTATATCGCCAATCCAACCAATTTGGTGTGTTTAGCGATACTTTGTTGCGTTTTTTTTGGTTTAGTTGTATCAAATTTAAGATTTAAATTGCAGCTTAGCAATTGGCGGTTTCTCTTTAATTAATTGTATTATTAACCATGCCGCAACTATTTACCAGCCAAGCTCCATTGTCTTGTTTCATTTGCAAGGTTAATTTATAATCCGGTTGGCCTTTGCCCTTTAAATGAATAATGTTGCCTGTTTTGTCCAGTGATTCCAGTTCAAATCCGTTTTCAGGATAATCCTGCGCATTAAAAATAGGGTCGGCTTCCAAGCCCATTTCAGGGTCATTTTTTTTAGCTTCATTTACTAAGTTTGTTAAGGCTGCTTTAAACTCAAAGGTTGTTTGGGTGTTCATAGTCACCCATTCCTCAACTGCAAGTGCCTTACCCATTTGATTACAGTTAACAACGTAGGCATTTACAAAACTCAAAGCAACTTCAACCGCTTGGTTTTCATTAACCGTTACTGCTTCTTCCTGCTTTGTGGCAGTATCTGTGTGTTCTTTACTTTCAGTACAAGCAACTAACGCTAGTAAACTTGTGCTTAATATTATTGTGCCTAATCTCATAATTCCAATTCCAAATTAACCTGGTTTTCTCAAATAAAAAAACCACCAGGGCATGGTGGTTTTTTAATATTGAACTGAAAAAATTATTTTGTTTCAGTTGCTTTAGTGTCAGTTGCAGCCTCAGCTTGTTCAGCTTTCTTTTTGCAGCAAGATTTTCCTTCACCTTTAGCACAAGCTTCTTTCTTTTCGCCTGCACAAGCTTTACCGTCTTGTTTTTTGCAACATTCTTTTTTACCTTTTTTGTCTTTATCGTCACCTTTTACGTTGGCAACAGCTGTGCTAGATAATAATCCGGCAAATGCAGCTAATAATACTAGTTTTTTCATTGGTTTAAAATATTTATCAAATTTAAGAATAAAGTGCTGAAATAAAAGTTAAAATTCTAAAATAATGATGTAAATCACTAATTCGTTTTAACTTTTAAATGTTTTGCATGCTGCCAGCTTAACTTAAACTTTATTTAAAAATCTTCAAATCAAGTGTCTTAATAAATTCGTATATTTGATACTCGAATTATTATGACGTTTGACCTTCTTATTACACTTGTTCTTATTTTTCTGAATGGTTTTTTTGTTGCAGCCGAGTTTGCTTTGGTAAAAGTTAGGGCCTCGCAATTAGATATTAAAATTCAAAAAGGCAGTAGCCGGGCTAAATTAGCCAAAACACTTTTAGATAAATTAGACGCTTACCTCTCAGCCACACAGTTAGGAATTACTTTAGCTTCATTAGCCTTAGGTGCTGTAGGTGAGGAAGTTATATCTCATTTTGTTGAAATTGCATTTACTAAATTTGGCTGGACTCCAAGTGGCGTTGCTATTCACAGTATCTCTTTACCAATTGCCTTAACGCTTTTAACCATCCTTCATGTAACACTTGGCGAACAGATTCCAAAAATGATTGGTATTAAATACAGCATGCAAACCACACTTGCCATTGCATGGCCTATGCGCGTATTTTATTTCATTTTCAGTCCTTTTATCTGGTTCTTAAACAAATCATCCAACTTGGTTTTAAGATTAGTGGGTATTAAAAAAGTAGGGGAGGAGGAAGTGCACACCGAGGAGGAGTTAAGATTAATTTTAACAGAAAGTGAAGAGGGTGGAGCCATTAAACCAAGTGAAAATGAATTAATACAAAACGTTTTTGATTTTGACGACCGTATTGTTAAACAAATTATGGTGCCTCAAAATAGGGTAGTGGCACTTGATGTTGAATTAGGTAAAAATGAAATTACCAAAATGGTTATTGAGGAAGGCTTTAGCAGAATCCCGATTTATTTAGGCGATATTGACCATGTTATTGGAATCGTTCACTCTAAAGATTTATTGAAAGCGCTTATTGAAAACAAGTTTAAGTCCCTGAAAGAGATTATGCGCCCGGCTAATTTTGTGCCAGAAAGCATGAAAATTAACGACTTATTGCGTGAATTTCAAAAAAACCATGCGCAAATGGCCATTGTTACAAATGAGTTTGGCGCAACAGCAGGTATCATTACCATGGAAGATATTATTGAAGAATTGGTTGGTGAAATTCAGGATGAACATGATGAGGAAAAACCGAACGTTGAGAAAAAAAGCGATACGGAATTTATAGTTAATGCTCAAACAACCATTACAGATGTAAACGAAAGTTTACCTATTGCTTTGCCTGTTAATCCGCATTACGAAACGGTGAGCGGCTATATTAATTTTATTTTTGGTAGAATTCCGGCAACTAACGATAAACGTTACAAAGACGGCTATGAAATTGTAATTCTAAAACGAAGCCGCCAAAGCGTTGAAAGCGTTAAATTTAAGGTATCTGAAGATTAATTGAAATGTTACAATTATCGGATCAATATTGGAATAATCGCTATTTAACAAACGATTTTGGTTGGGATATTGGTGCTATTAGCACACCACTTAAAACCTACTTTGAAGGTTTATCCGATAAAAACATCAACATACTTATTCCTGGTGCAGGCAATGCCTATGAAGCTGAATGGCTAATGAACAATGGCTTTAAAAACACCTATGTTTGTGATTATGCTGCAGAGCCTTTAAAGAATTTAAAATCAAGATGTTCTGCGTTTCCCGTAAACCAATTACTTCAAGTAAATTTTTTTGATTTAAAGAACTTAACATTCGATTTAATTATTGAGCAAACATTTTTTTGTGCCATTGATAGAACACTTCGCCCAACTTATTTTAAAAAGATGGAAGAATTATTGGCACCAAACGGTTCGTTGGTTGGTTTACTTTTTAATACCACCTTTGATAACGAAGCTACTCAGCCCCCTTATGGAGGTAATACCCTGGAGTATCTTAAATACATTGAGGCAACAAAACTCATAATTCATACAATGGAGCCTTGTTACAATTCAATAACACCGCGTGCTACTAGAGAATTATTCATACATTTAATCAAATAAGTATGAACCAGCGCGAATTATTTTTAAGACATGTGGCCCAAACAAGCGAACTCCCATTAATGGGTGTAGACGTTAATATTGCTCATGCAAAAGGCGCTGTTTTAACAGATGTAAATGGCAAGCGCTACATAGATTTAATTAGCGGTATTTCAGTAAGTAACATTGGGCATTGTCATCCAAAAGTTGTTGAAGCCATAACCAAACAGTCTCAAAAATTCATGCATTTAATGGTTTACGGTGAGTTTAACCAAAGCCCACAGGTAATTTACGCAACCACTTTATTACCTCATTTACCTGCCACCTTAAACTGCATCTATTTTACAACCGGAGGCAGTGAGAGTATTGAAGGTGCCATGAAATTAGCGAAACGAGTTACCGGCAAAACAGATTTTGTTTCGTTTAAAAATTCTTATCATGGTTCTACACAAGGTGCATTAAGTTTAATGGGTGATGAGTATTTTAAAAATGCGTTTCGTCCCTTATTACCAAATACCAAACAGTTAAACTACAATTCAATTGAAGACTTGAACAACATCGGACCTGATACTGCAGCTGTTGTGCTCGAATTAATTCAAGCTGAGAGTGGAGTAAAGCCTGCTAATCAAGAGTTTATAAATGAAGTTTCAAAAAAATGCAAACAACATGGAGCATTACTAATTGTAGATGAAATACAAACCGGATTTGGCAGAACAGGGACTTTGTTTGCTTTTGAACAATACGGCATAACACCTGATGTTTTATGTATTGCAAAAGGTATGGGTGGCGGTTTGCCAATAGGTGCATTTATTGCCGAGAAAAAAATCATGAATACATTAAGTCATGGTCCGGTTTTAGGTCACATTAATACCTTTGGGGGGAATGCTGTTTGCGTAGCAGCTGCACAGGCAAATTTGGAAGTAATCTTGAAAGAGCGTTTATGGGAGTCAGCTAAAAAGATAGAAGCGATTCTTACCAAACATTTGCAACATACAAAAATTAAAGCCTTAAATGTTAAAGGTGCGCTGGCAGCTGTAGAGTTTGAAAACCAAACAGTCAATTTTACAATTATCAGAAAATGTTTAGAGAGCGGTATTATTACCGATTGGTTTTTGTTTAATGACAGAGCATTAAGAATTTGTCCGCCACTTAACATAAATGAAAATGAACTAGTTGAAGCACTTCAAAAAATTATTTCAATCCTAAACCAAGAATAGCAAATCCATTAAAGGCATACTTAAATATTTACCAATCATTTTTATAGAAGGTGCCACCGTTATGGCTGTTGAACTTTGCGGTGCCAGATTACTTTCGCCTATCTACGGAACAAGTTTATATGTTTGGAGCAGTGTAATGGCAATAACATTAGCCGGTCTGGCAGCAGGTTATTTTTTGGGAGCTTTCTTAAGTCAAAAGAACGATACGGCAAAGGTTTTAGTAAATGTGTTGTTTTGTGCAGGTATTTTTATTTCCCTTATTCCTTTTTTGGCCTATTACATTGTACCTCGAATTTCGTATCTCAATTTTAATCTGGCAGTCTTATTAAGTACGAGCCTATTATTATTTATTCCAATTGCAGCACTTGGTTGTACGTCGCCATTGTTTATTAAACAACTGGCTAATGATACCGAGGCAGGTAAATTCAGCGGCACGGTTTATGGCATCAGCACGGTTGGAGGTATTCTTTCAACCTTAATCTCTGGTTTTTACATCATTCCGGTATTTGGGTTTAACACCACCATTCTTGCTTTTGGGATCATTCTGGTGCTTACCAGTATCATCACTTTCAAAAAGATAAATACCTGGTTATTGATTGTTTTTGCGCTTACAAATTACATGTCCTTTCAAATCAATCCAAAATCAAAAAGTAGTTTGTTCAGACAAGAAAGTTTAAATGGTACAATAGAGGTAAGCGAAGAACGAACAGGTAATTCTGTGAGCCGTATTTTGTCAATCAATAACATTATTCAAACAGAGTATAATTTAACAAACAAGGTTAGTAGCAGTAAGTATTTAAAAATCATTGAGTCAGAACTACTGAAAGACAGTTCAAGGGGCAAGGTGTTAATTTTAGGATTAGGGGGCGGCGTATTATGTAACATGCTTGTTGAAAATGGTTTTGATGTTACAGGCGTAGAGTTTGACGAACGAATTATTAATTGCAGCAAAGACTATTTTAATTTAAACCCAAAGGTTAAAGTTGTGGAAGATGACGCTCGAAACTTCATCAACAATAACAAAGAAGTGTATCAATACATTGTTTTTGATTTATTTAAATCGGAAGAATGTCCGGCACACACAGTAACCTTAGAAAGTTTTGAATTGGTTAAAAAACAATTAAGTGCAAACGGAAAACTGTTTATTAATTGGCATGGTTATTATACTGGTAAAGAAGGACTTGGAACACTAACCTTATTAAACACTTTAAGTGCAGCCGGATTTAAAGTCAATTTAAACAATACCGATAAACTACAAGCTCACAGTAATTTAGTTTGGGTGGCAGAACGCAGCAAAAATGTAGCTGTCTTTTCTTCGTTGCCTCTTAATCTGGATAATTACCAATTACTCGAGAAACAAAATGCTTTAGCGAGTTTGCGCTGGCGAAAAAACTACTTGAACTATTATCAGGGAAAAAATTAGTTGGCACCAAAGCTAACAGCAATAATCTGAATTTTACGTTCCATAGCAGCATAAGGACTGTAAACACTGTTTCGTTTATCCTTTAAATCATCACTTACTTTACTGGCTACCAACTCTCCAATATCTACGTCTTCAAAAATAATTTTTCCTTCACCGGCATTAGTATTGTTAATGTATTTTTTAAACCAACCTTGTTTGTATTCAGTAAAGTAATTTCTTAAACTGCTAATACGTCTTTTAGCAAGGTTAACATTATAGTCTGTACTTGCTAGAGGACTGCAGTATCCTTTCATGGTTATTTTAACAGTTTCATTCTTTAACAATACCTGTTCCAGTAGATTGCTGAATTTTATCAAATCATTCATACCTGCATCAACGCTGTCGGTAAAAAAATCAGTTAAGCTTTCAAGCGCTTTTTCTTTTAATGGCTCTGTTAAACCGGCCGGGTAGTATTTTTCGTAATCAGGTACAAGCTTCTTATAATCAACATAAGTTGATTCGTAATTACGTTTGGTTTCAATGTTCTTTGTTTTAGGATCAGGTTCATCGTTATGAAAATACAAGGTTAATGGCACCAGCAACTTTAGTTGTTGTTTGTTCTCCTGCAAGGTATCAACTGCCTTTGGAGGCAGAGTTAATGGTTCAATGTCAAAGCGGTAAATATCATTACAACAATTTAACTTGTGCTCAAAAAACGAACCAATTCTGTTACTGCTTAAATAAGCTCTGTTTTTTGCTTTATTAACTGAGTAATATATATCGTTATAACTGCTATTGATAGGATAACCTGCATTTTCTGGTTCAAGAAATAAACTGTCCTTGTATACAGACCTGAAAATATCAAAGCCTCCTAATCCTTTATGATAGGTACTACTGAAGAAAAGTTGATTTCGTTCGGCGATGTACCAGGGAGTAATTTCATCGTCGGGTGTATTAACGTTTTTCCCAACATTAACCGGTTCTGAAAAAGTGCCATCTGAATTAACATAACTATACCAGATATCTAAATTACCTTGTCCGCCTGGACGGTTACTTGCAAAAAACAAAACAGTTTTATTGTTTAATTTACCAAAACTGGGTTGAGTAGTATTGTATCCTTTAAGGTTAATTGGAGCAGGCAATGCTTTAAGTTCTTTCCATTTGCCATTTAATTGATCAGAATAATAAAGTTCGCAGGTGAACTCACTCGCATTTTTTGCCTTACAACGCGAAACAATCATACGTTGATAATCCTCTGTAAAGCAAGTATTTGCATTATGTAAGTAGGTTGAATTAATTGAAGTATCAAGCAGAATTGGTTTCTGCCATTTGGTATTCTTAATATCACTTTGATATATTTTATTGAAAGCAACTTCATTAACGTCTTTCTTGTTTTTTACTCTTAAGGACGAAAAATAAAGCGTACTGTCCATTTCAAAAGCTGCATACTCACTAACTTTACTATTAATATTGGTATCGAGATGCTCAGGTTTAGGAATTACCGGTGATTTTAAAGCCTGTGGAGCCCAGTTGCAGGCTTCAATTTCGAGGCTGCATTTTTTAAGGTAATAATCTAAATTGAAATTGTATTTCTTTTTTTTGGTTTTACTGAATTTGGTAAACTGTTTTTTAGCATCCTTATAATTTCCTTTTTGTTTATAAAGTTGTCCTAACCAATAATAACAAAGAGGGTACTTGTTCTTTTCATCATTACTTATAACTTTAATATATAAACGAACTGCCAAATCGTTATCGAAATTTAAACGACTTGCTTCTGCGAATTGGTATTGTAATCGGACATCGCTGCTATCATGACTATAAACTCGGCTATAATATTGGGCAGCACCAAACCAGTCTTTTTCGGCATAGGCTAAATCACCATACATTCTCAATTTACGGTCGCTTTGTGCAGATACAAAATTGAATAAAAGGCAAATAATATATGGTGCTAATCTTTTCAAGTAACTTACATAAATACCGGGCAGGCACGTTTTTTAGCGGTGTAGCCACGTTTTGTTTTAATAATATAATTTATAAATATTTCGAAGGCACCTCTTCGATTAGTGGCCGCAATAAACTTACTGGTATTTATATCATAAGCAATGCCACTTTGCATGGTTTTAAAATGATAACCGGCTCGCAGTACAAAAGCATCTCTGGCTCTTAAACTTAAACCACCCAATACAGCCTGATTAAGATCTTTATTGAAATAGTATTTTAAAGAGGCGTGGGGTATTACTTCGTAATATTTTCCCTGAGTATTTATAAGTGCTTCAGCAACAATATCCGTTTTTAAACCGATAGGAGTTGTATAGCTTATGTAATTACTGAATTTAAAATCTAGTTTACTTAAGCGATTGCCTTGGTAGGTAATAACAGGGTTGGTAAGGTGATGCAATCCTAATCCGTACATGAATTTATGTTTTGAATTAAGAATGTATTGAAGTCCGGCTCCAATATTGAAATCGGCAAAGGTGTAATAGGTATAGTTAAAACGCTCGCCGGTAGCCAAATTTTTGTTGTAGTTAGCACCATCAAACTGATTGTCAAAAGTCATTTTTGTGTAATCAAATCCAACCTGGCAGATGCCAAAATTTAAGCCTGTTGATAGTAGAAGAGAACTATCCTGCTTAAGTGGAACAATATAGGAGCCGCTAAAATAAAACTGATTTGTGCCATAATTGGCATCACCGGCCTTATCATTGTTAAAGGTAAAGCCAACACCAACCATGTCGCGCTTTTCGGCGAATGGTTTTACACGCATTTCGCCACCCATACTAAAGGTAGAATATGGCACAGGAACGCTAAGCCATTGGCTACGGTAAATGGCGTTAAAACGATAATCGCCATTAAAAAAGCCTGTAAATGCCGGTGATTGATTTAACAAACTCCCATTAAATTGCGAGAAGTGAATATCTTGTGCCTTAAGGAAAGTTATGCAGCAAAGGACTACTAAATATTTGACTAACTTTGGAATACATTAAAAATACTAAAAAAAAGAATGTTAATAACTAAAATAATTTAATTTATAAACGGTTATTTGTAGATTCAAAATAGTTTTATCTTTGTTGCTATTAATAAACGACATCATGAAAAAAGTAATTAGTCTTTCAATTTTAGCTTTAGTAATTTCTATTTCATTAAATAGCTGTAAGAGTCACGAGAAGTGTCCTGCATATAATAAGGTAGATAGCAAGAAGGCTGTAAAACTTTAATTAATAAGCGTAACATAGTTTACGCTTTTAATATACATTATCTATTTAACATAATGTTAATTATGTATTTTTGTGTGTCACGTAAAAAGCCCTAATTTTACGGAATACTAATGCCTCTAATACCACTGATATTGATTGTTGAAGACGAAATTGCCTTGGCATCAACCCTGGCTTTAAATCTTGAATTAGAGGGTTTTCAAACTATCCAAGCTAATACCGGCAACAAAGCTATTGAACTGTTTAATCAGAATAAAACTAAACTCCATCTGGTAATGCTTGATATCATGCTGCCAGATGTAAATGGCTATAACCTTTGTAAATCGTTTAAAGAATCAAAACCAGATTTGCCCATAATTTTTATAACAGCACGTAATCAAACAATTGATAAAATTGAGGGACTTAAATTAGGTGCTGATGATTACATAACAAAACCATTTGAACTCGAAGAAGTTTTATTACGCACCAAGAATTTACTTAAACGCACCCAGCCAAGTGAAATTAATTTATTTAAGTTTGGCAACAACACAATTAATTTTGATTCGTTTGAAGTAAACACATTTACCGGCGAAATTTTTAAATTAACCAAACGAGAAATTGGTTTACTGAAAATGCTTACAAGCCAGGCCAATAAAGTTATTTCACGCGATGAAATTATTGAAGAATTGTGGCAGGAAAATGAAAACCCATCCGGACGAACAATCGATAATTACCTTGTTAATTTCAGAAAAATGTTTGAGAGCAATCCAAAAGAACCAATTTACTTTTTATCTATTAGAGGTGTTGGTTATAAGTTTGAATTTGCAGATTAATCTTTGTTGATTGATAAACCGCCAAAATCATATTTCAATTTTACAATTCTCAAACTTTTATTTATCGGATCTCTTTCTACAAACGAATTTAATAACCCATTATTTTTATCTGTCACATAGCTGATCTCTTTTAAAAGCACGTCATTTTTATATTGCTTTTCAGTAAATAACTCATTCATGGAGTCATATTCATACTCAATCTTGCGTTTAAAATTAGTATTAGCATTTCCAACATATTCGGCACTTACTAGCTTTTTACCATTGTAAATAAATTTTTGCTCTTGTACAATCCAACTGGCCGCCACATAATTTTCATATATTTTAGTAATGTTCCCAACGCTGTCTTTATAAATAAAATTCTCTTTGTAAGGTCGTTTCTCACTATTAAAATAAATACACTTAGTTTGCTTTTGACTATAATTCAGAAATTGCATGCTGTCTGTACTCAGTAAAACCTGATTTCCTAAAATAAATAATTGTTTGTCTGTACTATTATTGGTTTCCTTAAATCGCATTTCTTTTATCATGTTCTCATTACCGTCGTACTGATAATATCTGCTTTCATAATAATTTATGCCGTCAAAATTGCGTTTTAAAGCTAATAGATTATTTTTATAAATATAGGTTGTGCTAATCGTATCATAAATGTAATCTGTAAACGTTCTATACGAATTTTGTTTTTTTCTTCCTTTCTGAACTGTCGTAGGAATAGTTCTTTCAATAGATTTTACAATGGTGGTATAGTAATAACGCAGCAAACTTCCATTGGTATCAAATTCATATGTTTCAATTAAATTCTTGTCAACAACTGTTTCAAAGTCTTTTTTGTCGACAATTTCAAAGGTGATTTTTTTAATTCCTCGTTTTTTGATTACTTCTGAATTAAACTGATGTTGTTTTTCAAAAGCTGTTTTGTATGTAGGCAATAATACCTGCGATATAAAACTATTAGCCACAAAACAAATTAAAACGGATACTGTAAATCTAATTTTCAAAATAAGCGATAGCCTCTTTAACTGTGCTTACCGGCAAATAGCAGTGTTTGTTTTTACAAACATAAATTAATGTTTGATTGTTCACAAACCTGTTCTTAAGCGCAGGCAAGTCACCTTCCTCTTGGCTAACCACTAAAATCGCATAAGTTGGGCAATGTTTATAAAGCTCCAATAAAATTGTATTAACATTGTTACCAACAATTACAACTTCAAATTTCGGACAGGAAATTTTATGCGCCAATATAGCCCAATTGGTATATCCTGCTGCATACTGTTTAAAGCCTGAAAGTCCGTAATTAAGCATTTTAACTGCTTTGGTAATGTACTTTTCATTATCAAAATAGTGTCCAAGTGTATATAAATTCAGCGCCATCTGTGAATTAGCAGCCGGAATCACATTATCACTCACCTCTGTTGTTTGAACAATTAAATTATTTTCCTGAGAATAATAAAGCAAGTCACTGTTGGGATTCACAAACTTATCCAACGCATAATCAGTCAACTTTTTGGCCGTACTTAAATATTTTTCGTCTTGGCTTATTAAATAACACTTTAACAAAGCATCAATGGTGAATGCATAATCATCTAAAAAACCAACTATTTTGCTTGAACCATTTTTGTAAATGCGCTTAAGTAAACCTTTATCGTTCAGTAAATTATCTAAAATAAATTGCATGTTTGTTAATGCAATTGTTTTATAACTTTCGTCACCAAAAGTTAGATACCCCTCACAAAAAGCACTGCAAGCTAAGGCATTCCAAGCACAAATGGTTTTATCATCTAGTCCCGGCTTAACTCGTTTTTGTTGTTCACTCTTTAACTTTTCAATGCATGTATTAATTTTATTTTCAAGTTGAGTTAATGACAAATTATATTTAATCAAAAGGTTAGAACAATCCTCTTTACGCATTAAAATGTACTTTTCATCTTCCCAATAACCAACTTCATTTAGCTGAAAGTAATCTATAAACAAATCAGCATCCTCGTTTAAATGGGATTTTATTTCATGCAATTCCCAAACATAAAATTTACCCTCTTCCCCTTCGCTATCTGCATCTAATGCGCTAAAAAAGTAGCCATCCTTGTACCAATCCTGTTTAATAAAATCGAGTGTTTTAATGGCGGTTTTTTTGTAAAGTTCATTATTGGTTTTAACGTATGCTTGGCAATATAAGCTTGCCAGCTGGGCATTATCGTACAGCATTTTTTCAAAATGTGGAACCTTCCAAACCAAATCAACACTATATCTTGCAAAGCCACCGTTAATATGATCAAAAATTCCACCATTAGCCATTTTTGTAAGCGTTAACTCACAATGTTGCATGATGTTTTTATCAACTTGTTCGAAACCATAATTTAATAAAAATGCATAATTATTGGGCAATGGAAACTTTGGAGCATGGTTGGGCCCACCATTTTCATTATCAAATCTCATTTTCCATTTCGCAAGTCCGGCTTCTATAATTTCCTTGTAATCGATCCCTTCCTCGTCTTTTGATTGGGTATTAATTAATTCTGCTTGCTTAATACCATTAGTTAAACTCAAAGCATATTCTTCAACCTTTGCAGGATCATTACTATATAATTCAGACAAATTTTTAAGAATATTGATCCATTGCTGCTTATTAAAATAAGTTCCGCCATAAATTGGTTCGCCACTTGGCAGTGCAAAACAATTTAGCGGCCAGCCCCCCTGCCCTGTCATAATTTGAACAGCCTGCATATAAAGCATGTCCACATCTGTTCTCTCTTCACGATCTACTTTAATATTAATAAAATACTTATTCATTATTTCGGCTACGGTTTGATCTTCAAAACTCTCATGTTCCATTACATGACACCAATGACAAGCACTATAACCAACACTAACTAAAACCAGTTTATTTTCATATTTAGCTTTTTCAAAAGCTGCGGTACTATAAGGTAACCAATTAACCGGATTAAAAGCATGCTGCAACAAATAAGGACTGCTTTCGTTAATTAACTGGTTGGGTATTTTAGGATGATTTGACATTGCTTAAAGTTACCTCCTTAAAGCAAGCTCAAACAAATATTTATTAGTAAATTTGAAAAACTTTATAACAACGAATTTTAAACCCTATGAGGCGCGTATATTGGATTATTGGTACTGGTATTAGTTTGATAATTATTTTTATTTTGGTTAGTAAATTAAAAGGCAGCAAACCAACTGAAGTATACACAGAGACTGTAACTAAAAGAACCATTATTGAAGTTGTTTCTGCAACAGGTAAAATTCAACCTGAAACCGAATTAAAAATTAGCAGCGACGTAAGCGGCGAAATAACAGAGATGTACGTTAAAGAAGGCGCTCAGGTAAAAAAAGGTGATTTGCTTTGCCGCATTAAACCGGATTTGTACATGAGTGCAATTGACAGGATGAATGCAACTGTTAATACCACAAAAGCAAATTTACAAACAGCAAAAGCGCAATTAGATCAGGCAAAGGCCAGCTTAGTAAGTAGTTTAGCAGCTTATAACAGAAGTGAAAAATTATTTAATCAAAATGCTATATCGCAGCAAGAATTTGAAACAAGTAAGGCAGCTTATGAAGGTGCTAAAGCTAACGTTGCTGCATTGGAAGCCGGTGTAAATGCAAGCAATTATAATATTGAGAGTTCTCAGGCATCCTTAAGAGAGGCAAATACCAATTTAGAAAAAACCTATATATACTCCCCTGTTGATGCCACTGTAAGTAAACTTTCATCTAAAAAAGGCGAAAGAGTTGTTGGTGTGAGTGGCATGTCTGGTACAGAAATTTTACGCTTAGCCAATTTAAATGAAATGGAAGTGAGCGTTGAGGTGAATGAAAATGATATCATTAAAGTACACAACCAGGATACGGCAATAATTGAAGTTGACGCCTATATGGATAAAAAATTTAAAGGTATTGTTACAGAAATTGCTAATTCATCCAACAGCAATGGTATTTCGGTTGATCAGGTAACTAATTTTACAGTAAAAATCAGATTATTACGTGAGTCCTATGCCTTTTTAATAAATGAAAAAAACCAGGTTCCGTTTAGACCGGGTATGAGCGCTAGTGTGGATATTCAAACCAGAAGAGCTGTTAATGTTCTTTCGATTCCAATACAAGCTGTTACTACCAGAAACAAAGACAGTTTAAAAATAAACAGTGAATTTGACAGACCGGAAGTAAAAGTAAGCAATGATATAGAAGCCGAAGTTAAGGAAGATGAAGACGAATTAAAGGAAATTGTGTTTATTATAGAAAACGCAACAGTTAAGCAAACCATTGTAACCACAGGCATACAGGATAATGATTTCATTGAAATTCTTTCAGGATTGAAGCCTTCTCAGGTGATTGTTTGTGGCCCATATAAGGCCATTAGTAAAACCTTAAAAGACTTACAAAAAGTAACCGTTGTTAAAAAAGAAGATCTTTACAAAGAAGAAGAATAGTTATTAGTGGCAACTATTTTACACATTGATACAAGCTCTACTGTTTGCTCCATAGGCCTAAGTTCAAACAACCAGTTAATTGATATAATTGAAGAAAACGATGGTTACTCTCATGCTGAGAAGTTGCATGCTTTTATTCAATCAATATTATCCAATCAAAAACTTAACCCGGGCGATTTATCTGCTATTGCCGTAAATAAAGGACCAGGTTCTTACACCGGATTGCGCATTGGCGTGAGTGCAGCCAAAGGAATGGCTTTTGCTCTGGATATTCCATTAATTAGCATAAACAGTTTGCATGCTTTATGCTATAATTTAAAAAATGAAGGTCCGGCTTTTTATTTACCAATGCTGGATGCCAGGCGAATGGAAGTTTATACCTGTTTACTGGATGAAAATTTTAAAGAAGTAATGACTTCTCAAGCGAAAGTAATTGATGAAGAAACGCATAAAGAATACCTAAACTATCAACCTATTGTTTGTTTTGGTGATGGTGCCGAAAAATGCCAGCCATATTTAAATTCTATCCCCGGTATTCGCTTTTTACCAAATATTTATGCTAGTGTTCGCAATTTTCATCAACTAGCATTTCAAAAATTCGGTCAGCAAGAGTTTGAAGACCTCATGTATTTTGAACCTGAGTACTTGAAACCTTATTATTTTAAAAAATAGGGGGTTTAGACGAATTTTATATAAATTCAAAATTAGTCTTTATCGATTTAAAAAAATGTTATATCTTTAGTTATTATATGTTCGTGGGTATTTAACCATTATTTGAACCTTTAATTTCAATTTAAAGATGAAAAAGATCTATTATATTTTATTTGTCTGTTTATCGTTAAGGTTAGCAGCTCAAACCGGTGCTCCAAAATTTATTAATTATCAGGGATTGGCAAGAGACGCTTCTGGATTACCTATTCAGAACCAAAGCGTAGCCTTAGGCTTTACACTAACCAATGGAACTTCCACTCCATTTAATGAATCTAAAAACATTACTACCAACGCATTTGGTTTATTTAATACAACCATTGGAAGCAACGCAAATCCTATCAATGTTGATTTCTCATCTGGCAATTATAGTTTGATCGTTTCAATTAATGGAATTGCACTAGCACCTCAGTTACTGGCAAGTGTTCCATATGCATTAAATGCTCCAGAGCCATTAGTAACATACACTTCAGGCATCTTAACAATTGGTTCCACCTCTGTTGCAATAAGTTCAGGAACCAACTACCAAGCAGGAACAGGTATCAGCATTGTGTCTGGTTCGATCATTAATACTGCCCCTTCACAATCAATAAATCTTAGTCCAACAAGTCCTTTAACTGTCTCAGCTAGCCCACCAACATACAGCCTAGGTTTAACACCACAAATATTTACAGCAATAGGCGGAGGCTCTGTAACGTCTTCTTATGGTGGTACTTTTGTAATACCAACATCAACCAGTTCTGTTTTAAGTGGGGACGCCAACGGCGCTTCAAATAACAACACCGTTACAGCATTGCGTGGCATACCCTTGTCTACTTTAATTCCAACCCAAGGACAAAATTTGACTTTTAATTCAACTCAATGGGTACCCTCAACACCATTGTTCTCAACTGCTGCTAATGCAATTTTTCCGAGTATAATTTCTAATGGTCTCGCTATCGGAATTACAAGTTTAAATATTGGCGCCACCAACTATTCGGTTGCATTTAATGGGAGTCAATATTTAAACGGATTTATGCATCATGCAGGTTTAACATTCACACCATCCGTTGCAGGTGTCGGTGGCGGCAGAATATATTATGACAATGCAACAAGCAAATTCATGGTATCTGAAGGAGTGAGTGCATTTGTGCCTTTATTGCCTAATGCGATCTGGACAAAAGTAGGTTCAAGCATCGTGCCTACAACAACAGTTGATAATGTTGGAATAGGTATTGCTACTCCACTTGCCAAGCTGCATGTAAATGGACAAACTAGAATTGATCAAACCAATGTATTTGATGGGCTCCTAATCAATCATACAGGAACAGCCGGTTCTGCTGCAAGTTTTACAAGTGTTGCGGGTCATGGTTTAGTGGCTTCATCTTCTCACTCAACAAGTTACGGTGTTTATGGTATCAACACCAATGCTTCACCGGCAGGTTATGCAGGCTATTTTGATGGCGGTTTATTAGTAAAAAGTAAAGTAGGAGCATCAACAAATGGCTTTCAGGTTTGGAATAATGCCAGTGCCATTCTCTTTAATGTTCAGAACAATGGTAATGCTGGTATTAATGCGCCTGCACCTTCTGCTAAACTGCATGTTATTGAAAACACTACTTTAAATTCAACAGCTGGCTTGTTTGAAAATACATACACCACAACAGCAGTTTCATCTTATGGTATAAGAGCCTACACTTCTAATTCAGATGCAGCATCTGCCGGTGTTTATGGAGAAAGCAAAGGTAGTGGAAATGGAGTATCAGGAATCAGTTCTTCGACCACATTCACAAATACTGCCGGAGTTTATGGTTATGCCCTTGGCACTAATTCAACAAACGTTAGCGTGCAAGCAGATGCAGTTAATGGAAATTCTATGGGTATGTTTATCAATAGTTTTGGAGCACATTCTGGGATTGGTTTGTATATAAAGCGATCAGGAACAGGCAGTGGAATTGGTGCACGTATTGAAAATATTGTTTCAGGAAATACAGCTGATGCTATTTTCTCAAGAACGGAAGGAACTGGTGCTGCTGTGCATGCAGTTAGTTCGGCAACCAATAATGCATCAGCTTTATCCTTATTACTTGAAAACGGACATATTTCAACTACCGGAACATCTCCAACAACTATTGCTGCAACTGCAAATTCAAATGGAGCTATCACATTAACAACCACATCAACTGATGTTGCAGGTAGAATTACTATCAATTTTGGTACCGGGCCTTTCACGGCCGGTCAATACGCTAATATTCAATTTGTGAAAAATTATGTTACTCCACCTATTGTAGTCCTAACCGCAGCTAACGTCACAGCCGCAAACCAGTCTGTTTGGGTTAGTTCCGGAACTACCGGCTTTCAAATCAACTATAGCGCCGGTACCCCAATAACAGCAGGTTCACCTCATATTTACAATTATTATATTATTGAAACTAAATGAAAAAACAACTTAGTATATTCCTTGCTCTCTTAACAACGTTGGTTGTTAATGCACAAACACCTAAATTTATTAATTATCAAGGTATAGCTCGTGATGCTTCCGGTAATCCAATAGTGAACCAATCGGTAAACCTGAGTTTTACAATTACAAACGGCGTTGCACCGGCGTATACAGACAACAAATTAGCGAACACAAATGCCTTCGGTTTATTTAATACTACCATTGGTAGTATTGGCAATCCAATCACCAGCAATCTTTCCAACGGTTCTTATAGTCTTGTTGTTAGTATCAATGGTAGTGTTTTAAGTCCTCAAAACCTTGCAAGCGTACCTTACGCTTTACATGCCGAAACCGCCTCCTCTGCCCCTGCTCCAACGGTAAATTTTAGTGGTGGCATTTTAAGTGTTGGTGGCAATACCACAAGCATTCCCGGAGGCTCGGTATACTCTGCCGGAACAGCCATTAGTATTTCAACGACAGGCGTGATTTCAAATTTATTTCCTGATCAAACTGTTACAATCACTTCATCCGGTGTTGCTACTGTTAATTCTAGTTATCCATCTTTTAATGTTGGAGTTCCCAATCCTAACTTAAGTTTTTCCAATGCAACCAACATCTTAACCTTAACACAAGGAACTTTTGCAACCACTGCATCGCTTGCGGGTTCTGGTTCTTCAACTGTTACTATTACAGGAACTAATAATGCTGTTGTAACCCCTACAACTGGTACCTCATTTATGATAAATGTACCTACACAAACCTTTACACAATTAAGCAACACCATTACTTCTAACCTAGGTGGAACATTTATATTACCTGCTGCAATTAATACCACACTAACCGGCATTAATAATGCTATTGTAACACCAACTACTGGTAATAATTTTAATGTCAATGTTCCTCTTCAAAATTTTACTGTATCAACAAACACTGTAACCTCTAATTTAGGAGGAAATTTCATAATCCCAACTCAGTCACTTACCTTATCAGGTAGCACCTTAACTTCAGGGCCATCCTCCAACAGCGTTAATCTTGCTGGAGTTATTGGAAATGATTGGAGTTTGAATGGGAATGCAGGTACCATATTTGGAATAAATAGTTTTGGCACAACGGATAACAATGCATTGAGCGTTATCACAAATAGTATTTCACGAATTGGTATCAATACGTCCACTACAACTGGCGCAGGCGGTGTTGTAATTGGAGGAAACACTAGTTTAACATCCTTAGGTAAGGATTTAACATTGCAAGGCGGATTATCTACTGTTTCAGACCTAACTAATGGACATATGGCGATAAGAGGTAATTCAAACTCAGCAGCCAACCAAGCATTTATGACTTTTTCAGGGGGGCCATTGGCTCTGATTCGCGGATACTTAGGCGATAAAAACACAACCGACGACGATATTACCTTATTCGCGCAAAATAATCTAAGATTAACAACTAGTTCGGCGACTTTAAATCCTAACTTTTTTATGAATGGTTCAACTAATAACATTGCAGTTGGAGGATTTACCAATGCTGTTGCTAAACTCGACGTTCAGACTACTCATAGTGCTGCAGCAGTTAATGGCATCAACAACGGATTTACATCTTCCACAATGGCTTATGGCGTTTATGGCGAAACAAACTCTTCATCGGCACAAGGCGCTGCAATTAAGGGAAACAATCTTTCAGTTGGTGCAGGTGTTTCCGGTGTTAATTCGACTGGTGGGGCCAGTGCTGATGCTCACGGTGTGTTTGGAGAAACAAATTCAACAGCTGTAAACGCTTATGGTGTATTTGGTCGAAATTTTGGAACCGGAAGCGGTGTATACGGCAGAGCAACAACTACATCTGCAATAAATGCTTATGGGGTGTATGGACAAAACATTGGAATAGGTTCTGGCGTCCATGGCATAAATACTGGCAGTATTTCAAATAGTAATGCGCATGGTGTATTAGGTATCACGCAAAACACTGACCTAAATGCAGCCGGTGTTTATGGTTCTAATGAAAGTAACGGTCCTTCGATAAAAGCCGAAAAAATGATTCCTTTTACTGGTAATGCTCTGAAAGTCGTAAATAGTAATCCAAGTAATACCAGTTCTGCTTTACTTGCATCTAGCGGTGGTAGTACCACAGCAGGTGAATTTTCAGCTAATACAGGTTATGCCCTTCAAGCTTATAACAATAGTCCAACTCTTGCAACTATAAATGCGATCAATAGTGGTGCTGGAACAGTAATAAACGCTGCCTCAAGCGGTAACGGTAATGGTATAGCTGTAGCAGCGGTAAATGGTATTGGTATAGATGTTAATAATACCGGTACTAATGCAGCTTTAAAAGCCTCCAATTCTGGAACAGGGAATTCAATATTTGCAAATAAGGCTGGATCGGCTACAGGTAATGTTGCTTTTTTCGAAAATTTAAGCAGCTCCAATTCCTCAGCGGTGCTTAATGTACAAAATTCTAGCCTAATACAAATGTCACCGGTTATTAACGCTTCTTCTATATCAACAATCGCTGCAATTGGTGTACAATTGCAAAATTCACACTTAAAATCTATTGGCGGATTAACTACTTCAATCACGCATACTAATTCATTTGGAGGATTGCCAGCAGGTGGATACAACATCACTCCATCTAACTGTACAGACGTTAAAGGAACTATTTTAATTGCTAATCCTTCATTTACAACTACGCCAAGTGGAGCATTAGCAGATTTTGTTGTACCGTTTAATAAACCGTATGGCACAACACCTATAATTATTCTTACACAACAATACACCGGCGGCGAAATAAGCAAATTCACCATTCAATTATTATCTACCGGAACAAATGATTTTACCTTCCGATTGGTCAATTTAACAGCTGCACCTTTAATCTTAACTGGCACAGAACAAATCAAACTTAACTATTTTGTAATTGAATAATGAGAAGTTTATTATTAATATTTATTTGTATTGTTTTTCGATTAGAATCGCAAACGATTGACAATTCGGTAATAAATGCTGCCGGACAAACCCACACCATCAACCCAAACTTCGTTTATACTGATAATATTGGCGAACCATTTGTAAGCACAGAATCAGTAGGAACATTTACATTTACGCAAGGTTTTTTACAGTACTTTGGTGGTCCCAGAATTTTTGTAGTATACAACCATGTGAGTTGTGCTGATAAAAAAGACGGTAACATTAGCGTGAGCGTTTCCAATGTTGCTCCCACTCATACAGTCAACTATGTTTGGTTACCGGTTTCTGTGTGTCCATCTGCAACTTGTAATAAAGTAGATAGTTTAGCAGCAGGTGTTTACTCCTTAACAGTGGTAGTTAAAATACCATCAGGCGCCTCTTATCAGGAATTTTTGTATCCTCAACCAAACATTGAAATTAAAAATGAAAACGGACCCTGCAAGGTTAATGTCTATAATACCATTACTGCAAATGAGGATGGAGTCAATGATTTTCTTACAATAGATAATTTAGACGAATTCCCTGACCACGAAATTTCCATATATAACCGCTGGGGTAAATTATTAAAGACTATTAAAAATTATAATCGTAGCGAAGGCTGGCCATCCAAAAACGATAACATTATTTCAGGAACTTATTTTTATATTTTGAACTTAGGCAAAGGACTTAAACCAATAAAAGGCTGGGTAGAAGTATTAACTAATTAAACCTGTAAAAAATGAAGTTTAGGTATTGTATATTTATTTTAATGTTTGTTGCGAAACTTGGCTTCGCGCAACTACCATACACAAATAACTTTATGTGTATGGATTCAGCATTGGAATTTGGTTCGATATTAAAAGATGCACATAAAGGAATAGTAGTTAGAGATTTTAACAGAGACGGGAGACAGGATATAGCCATTGTTGTTAATAAAATAGCAACCAAGGAGTTAATTTTTTACACCAACAATGCAGCCACTACAACTATTTCAACATCTTTATTCAATGAATATAGCACTGCACCAATTGCGGTTACAGGAACAACTACCCTTTCCCAAAATATAAACGGCATTGCCGGTGGTTTTTTTAATATAGACTCCCTACCCGATATTGCATTTGTTAATGATAACAAACTAATGATATTTTCTAATAATACCGCTACTACAGGTTTAAATGTACCGGTAACCGGTTCAGTTTTACCTTCCTATACCTTTGCGGCAAACTTTAACGGGAAACCTAAGTTTATTAAAGCAGCCGATTTTAATAATGATAAAAAAACTGATTTGGTTGTTTTTACAGAGAGTACAGCTAGTCAACTAACCATGCTTGTTCTCAGAAACACCACCACCGGATTCACTCCAAGTTTTGTGCTTGATGGAACCTTTTATCCATATCCCTCTTCTCAAAGCCTGGGTACCGTGCAAGATTGCGATTTGTTTTTGAGGGATATTAATAATGATTTAAATGAGGATATTATTTTAATGTATCAAACACATTCACCGCATATTGCCTTTGGTTTTGTAAATACAACTGCATCAAGCACTTTAAGTTTTAATCAATTTACCTTTTCTCCGCAAGGAACTTTCTCAATTACAGCAACATCATCTGTTTTTAAATCGTGTGTAGTTACAAGAATAAATACAGATAATATAAATGATATAATTTTTGGTATTAACCCATTAACCGGTAACTCAATCATCACTTACGTTCACAATTCAACGAGTACCCTAGTTGTTCCTACGCAAACGTTTGTTTTGCCTGTTGTTGGTGATTTTATTAAAGACATTGTTCCTATTGACTTAACCGGAGACTTAAATAAGGAATTAATTATTTTGACCTCAGATGGAAGCGGTAATAACAGATTATTACTTTACTACTTCGACCCATTAATTAATCAATTCAATACCTCTGCAATCTCAATTCCATTGTCAAACGCATTTGATTCAAAAATGAATGAATTGGCTGTAATTGATTATAACAATGATAATAGAATGGACCTTATTATAAAGTCTTGGTCGAAGTCTTTAAATACAAACATGGAACATTTTTACTTAATTCCGAATTTTGCTAATAAATCCTTTATCAGTCCAACTAGCTACGCCATTTGCAGTAACTCTAATGTTGTAATAACGCCATCGCTTTCATTTCCTGGTGGAAACAATTTTGAATGGAGTTTAAATACTGCTACAATTAATCCTGTTGGTACAACATTAACCCATACACTTCTTCCACCTTTAAGTACAAGTATTAATAGTTATACTTTTGGTTTTAATTTTAAGTTACCATATTCGGGAGAAAAATGTTCCTATAAGCCAATTACATTAAGTATTACAGCCTTACCAGCACCTACTGTTAATTTAACAGCTTCAGATCCTACTATTTGCGCAAAAAATGAACTTACATTAACAACAACTAATAATCTAGCAACTTCATATACGGTATTTCCATTAATTGAAATCAATCAACCAATTATAACGTTAAACCCTACCGTAACCACAAATTATACTGCAGTTGCTACAGGATCTAATGGTTGCATGGCAGCAAGCGTTGTGCAAGTTTCGGTTCATCCAAGACAACAAGCAGAAATTGCTTTATTGACAAGTTATACCATCTGTTTAAAAGATTCTGTTTACCTAAAAAGTAATAAAGTTGCCAATAGTTATTTATGGTCGGATGGAAATGTAAACAGTAATTATTACTTTACACCAATTGTAAAAGGTGATTATTATATTGCATTAACTACTAAAGATGAGAATAATTGTACCACTGATCCAGATATAATACAAATTTCAGTAAAAGACTGTTCGAATAAAGACACAACAATTAAAACATATCATTTAATTACTCCAAATAATGATGGTTTAAATGATATTCTTTTTATAGAAAACATCCAAAAATTTCCTACTGCAGAAGTAACTGTATATAATAGATGGGGCAAACAATTGTTTAGTAAAAGAAGTTACAATAATGCAAGCATTTCCTGGCCTGCCCCCAATGAAGATATAACAGGTGGAACCTATTATTATACTGTAACAGATCGTAGTATTTTATTATTAAAAGGTTGGATAGAAATATTAAAAAATTAAAATGAAAAAAATTACCTATATCTTATTTTTGGTAACCGTAAAATTATTTGCGCAACAAGATCCGCAATATAATTTGTACCAATTTAATCCGCTAATTATAAATCCAGCTTATGCAGGTGCACGCGATGGCATTGTTGCTACTGCCTCAATTCGTAATCAATGGGTAGGTTTTAAAGGTGCCCCAAAAACTGTTGCAGCATCTGTTCACGCCCCGGTGTTAAATAGAAATATTGGTTTAGGATTAACACTTTCTAATGACGTATTAGGACCTAGAAATTTAACTAGTGCGCATGCTAATTTTGCATACATTTTAAAGCTTAACAACAAGTATAAATTATCTTTTGGTTTAAATGCAGGTCTTAATCGTTATGCCTTCAATTTTAATGAATTAACTTATAAACAAAACGAAAACATTATAGATTTTTCACAAGTGCAAACCTTCAATTCATTTGACGCAAATTCCGGGGTTTATTTTAGATCGAACAGTTTTTTTGTAGGTTACAGTAACACACATCTCTTTTCCAAAGAGGTGTACAATATATCTACCGGCAATAATGGTTCTGTAAGCTACAGGTTGAGAACACATCAGTTCTTGACTATCGGAAAATCCTTTATGTTTAGTGAGAAATTTATTTTTGCTCCAACAATGATGCTCAAAGCAGTTGAAGGACAAGGTCTTGTTGATGTTAACTTAAATGCGTTCTTATTCAAAAAAGTTTGGTTTGGTTTATTTGCAAGAATGGGTTACGGACCTGGATTTTTATTTCAATACTATATAAATAATAACTTTAAAGTTGGTTATAGTTACGATACTGGATTAGGCAGCGCGAGAAATTTAGGAGCCAGTCATGAAATTGTTATCAGTTTTGAAGGTTCAACAAAAAAATCAAAAGTAATTAGCCCACGTTTTCTATAATCGAACACAAATTTATGTTTAAAACCTATTCTATAATTTTCCTGTTACTCGGTACTTATTTAGTTTCTTTTGGTCAGCTCAAAAAAGGCGATAGCTATGTTGCAAAAAACATGTATGTTGATGCCATAAGATGTTACAAAAAAGCCGGTAATACAAAAAACTCAACTATTAAACAGGAAGCATTCTTAAAACTAGCCAATGCCTATAAAACTGTTAACGAATATCAAAAAGCCGAAACTTCTTTTCAACAAGCATTTGCCATTGGCCCGTTTAGCAATGTAGAAGAATATTACAATTACGCTCAGGTGCTTAAAGTAAATAATAAGTATGAAGAAGCTTCAGCAAATTACCAAACTTACCTAAAAAGCAATCCTAATAATTCAAATGCAAAAAACGCATTAAAATTTTGCCGCGAAATTAAATATTACACGAGTAAACCTATTGAATACGATACAAAAAATGTTGAATCACTTAATACTGAGCGCTCTGAATTCTCGCCAATATATTTAAATAATCGCTTGTATTTTGTAGCAGAAAAAACAGAATTTAACTTCGTAGATTTTACAAGCAATGATTTAAATGGTCAGCCTTATTTAAACATGTTCACTGCCGATATTAAAAACGACCAGTTTAAAAAAACCAAACAACTAAGTAAAAAAATTAATACAGATTACCATGATGGTCCTGCCTGCCTTTCAGCAGATGGCAAAACCTTGTACTTTACAAGAACTAACAACAAACTGAAAGATAAATTTACTAATCATGCTAAAATATATATAGCAACCGGTAGTGGATCTAAATGGTCTGATGTCGTTGCTTTTCAGTTTAATAACGATGAATACTCTGTTGCACATCCAAGTATTAGTTCTGACGGAAATTATCTTTTCTTTACAAGTAATATGCCGGGTGGTTTTGGTGGAAAAGACATTTACGTTTGTAAAAAAGAAGGTAACGGATGGAGTGCTCCAAAAAACTTAGGTCCGGATGTAAATACCACAGGCGATGAAATGTTTCCAAGCGTTAAGAGCAACGGAATTCTTTATTTTTCATCTAACGGTTTACCTGGTTTTGGAGGCTTGGATATTTATTCTGCCAAACAAACTAATGGTGTTTGGATTGTTATTAGAAACGAAGGATTAAACTTAAATAGCAGTTATGATGATTTTGGAATAACTTTTCAAAACGATTCAGTTGGTTACTTTTCTTCAAACCGTCAAGGCGGTAAAGGTAAGGACGATATTTACAAATTCACGTATAAGGATAAATCAATGATTTTAGGTGGTGCTATTTTATTGACAGAGAATCTTAATAATCCGGCAAAAAACATACATTTAAAGTTATTGGATGAAAAAGGCAAATTTTTGGACAGCACCAAAACTAATTCCAACGGTGGTTTTGAGTTTAAAAATTTAGAAGCTGATAAAAAATACATGATGTATGTGGATGAAACTGATCCGCAGTTTGCGGGTAAAGCTCATTATTACTATGCAGATAAGAATGGCGTAATACAACGTATTTCTAATAAAGGCTTCAATCAAAAGTTTTTATTTAAAAATTTACCGGCCGACCCTAATGCTTTGCCTGATTTGTTTGCAGAAGACGATTTAACTTTAGCGGGTAATCTATTATACGGTGAAAATCCAAGTAAGGCCATAAAAAACACAAAAATTAAACTTGTTAATGATTATGGAGATGTTATTGAAGAAACTACCACTAATGAATTTGGTGCATTCGCTTTCAGAAATATACCAGCAGACCAGAGTTATTTATTTACCATTGAAGAATCCGACATTACGTTGCCTGAAAACACTAAAATTACACTTACCAATAAAAGTGGTAAGGTTTTAAAAACCTTTTATAAAGGCAAGGATAAATTTACATTTAAAGTGATCAGTTCAGATAAAACAATGCTCTCTGAAATGGATGCGAATGATGAAGATTTGATTATGGATGTATATGGCTACGTTTATGATCAAAATAAAAAACCTATTGCTTTTACAAAAGTTAAACTATTAGCAGAAAACGACCCTACCGTATATGAATTAAAAACAACCGAAAGTGGTAAATTTAATTTTAGAAATTTAAAAGCAGATAAGAGCTACATTTTCGAAGCTGACGAAACAGATCCAGCATTAAAAAATGTTACCAGAATTTTTATTGCTGATGCCAAAGGCAAAATTTACAAGGTGATAGACAAAAACATGGATGGCAAGTTTAAGTTTAAAATTATGGAATCGGATAAACAACGTTTGGGTGAATTTGTAGTGGATGATCCATGGTTAGCAGTGCTTGAGTTAAAAAACAAACAAGAAAAGGAGCTTACAATTATTGAAAATATCTATTATGCAAGTGGTGATCATAAATTGGATGATGGTGGTATTAAGATAATGGATAAGGTGATTTCTGTAATGCAAACAAACAAACAATTAATTGTCGAGTTAAGTTCACATACCGATAGCAAGGCTAGTGATCAGTTTAACTTAATGCTTTCTAAAAAAAGAGCTCAAACTGCTGTTGATTATCTAATTTCAAAAGGTATTGATAAGAAGAGGTTAACTGCTGTGGGTTATGGGGAAACTAAACTATTGAACAAGTGCACTAATAATGTTGAGTGTAACGATGATGAGCATAAAATAAACCGCCGTACGGAGTTTAAAATTAACGAACAAAAACAACCTTAAAGATTTTGATATTTCTGAAAGCTTGTTACATTTGTGAAATCTAATAATTCTATATCATGAAAAAAATAATTACACTTTTATCAGTTTTACTAATTGTAACATCTTGCTCTAACAAATTCAGTTTACAGAAAAGAAAATATAACAAAGGGTTTTATTTTGCCTCTAACCATTCTAAAAGTAACCAATCGAATACTGCGAACCAAAAAACACAGGTATTAAACAGCAAGAGCTATAGCCAGGTTAAATTAGAACAACAAGAATTAGAAATCGTTACTCCTAATATTGAAACAACATTAGCAACTACTTTACCAAATCACAAGTCTGTTAAAACTAAGAGTAATTTATCCAAAGTAACAAAAGATGATTATTCAATCGCTTCAAGCAATACCAAACAACTTCAATTAGAAAAACTAATTAAACCAATTGCTTTGCCTAAATCGAAAAAAGGAGGATCGGACACAAATATTATTGTTTTAGTTATTTTAAGTCTATTCCCAATTCTTTGTTTAATCGCAGTATTTTTAAAGGATGGCAAAAGTATTACCTTAAACTTTTGGATTGATTTATTATTGCATCTTACTTTTATAGGCGAGATTATCTTTGCCCTATTAGTAGTGCTTGATGTGGTTAATCTTGCCTAGTTGATTTTTATTTTAGCCCGAAAACCTCTAGCTGAATAGTAAGACTGCGCCCCATTATGGTAGATAAACGTGCGTCCAAATTTGTAATCACCAAATAAAGCCCCTCCTAATTTTCGAACTGAATCCGGTGTCAAGAGCCAACTTGATGTTTTGGTATCAACTGGGCTATATTTTTGTAAATCAAAATAGTCTTGCTCAGTTAATAAGGTTACACCCATTTCAAGAGCCATCTGCACAGAACTACCTTGTGGTTTGTTTTCTTTTCTTGCGTCCAATGCCTCTTTATCATAACATAAACTTCGTCTGCCTTCAGGTGTCTCCGTAGAACAATCTACAAAAGTAATATCACTTTTATTAGTACTCAATTCAACAACATCTGGTTCTCCCCCACTCGCTTCTAACTGATAAATGCTTGATAGAACTTTAGTGTTTTTAGAAAGATGTTCTTCTACAGATTTCCAGGAAGTAGTTTTATGCCGTTTTACATTTGCTTCAAATCGTTCTTTTAATGTATTTAAAAGGAAGTTTAATTCTTTTTGTGATGGTTTTTTCAGCATAACTCTATGATTCACTAGGGTTAACCAAAGCAGGTACTTTTATTTTTTCTCCCTTTTTTAAGCCCTCAATTATTTCCGTGATAATCGCGTCACTTAACCCTGTTTTAATAAATCGTTTTTCAAATTTATTTTCACCGGTCATTACTTCTACAAAAGTTTTATCTCCTTCAAATTGTAATGCACTCTCAGAAACAGCCAATACCCTATCCTTCTTAGCCAGAATAATATCAGCATTGGCACTATAACCGGCTCTTAAAAAATTAGCGTCTGCTGTTGCAGTATTAATTTTTGCCTTAATTACAAATTGCATAGCACCGGCCTCACTTACACCCTTTGGCGAGATATATTCCAAAGTAGCATTAAATTTAAGTTTGTCAATGGCGCCAATAGTTAACTCAATTGAGTTGCCCATATTAATTTTTCCAACCTCACTTTCATCTAATTTGCCTTCAAATATCATTTCGCTCATATTAGCAACTGAACAAATAGTTGTGCCTTCATTAAATGTATTGCTTTCAATCACTTGTCCGCCTTCTTTAATAGGTACATCTAAAACCATACCAGAAATGGTCGATTTTACAAGTGTATTACTGGATTGAAGCGAACTCTTTGCAACACCCTCCTTAATAATTTGTAGTTGATTTTTTGCTGCTTCTACCTCTTCATTCGTGCTTTTTAATCTTAATTCATATTGCTGAAATTCTTGTTTGGAGATAACACTTTGGTCTAATAATAATTTATTACGATCATATTCAATTTTTGAATTATCGTAATTAATTTGTGCTGCATTCAATCTGTTTTCGGCATTTGCAAGATTAAGCATGTTTGGTATTATTTTTATTTTAGCAATCACGTCTCCTTCCTTAACCTGCATACCTGCTACAACATAGAGTTTTTCAACTATACCGCTAACCTGCGATTTAATATTCACTTCTTTTCTTGGAACGATTGAACCTGTTGCAACTGTTTTCTTGATAATTGTTGTATCTACAACTGTTTCTGTTTTAATCACTACCTGCTCTTCAGATGAACAAGCGGTAAAAATTGCAGTAAACAGACAAACAAATAAAAATTTAATTAAAGTGTTATTCATATCTTAAGGCTTCTACAGGATTAATGGCAACTGCTTTTCTTGCCGGTATTAGTCCGGCAAAGGTACCACTTATTACTAAAATTAAAAGCGATCCGGCAATAACAGTTAAATCAACTGTTGGATTGGCAAACATGCTATCGTTTGATGGTGGTAAGTTTTTATTTAAGAGGTTAATGATAAATAGACCCAAACCCAAACCACTTAAACCTGCAATAGAAGTTAAAAAAAGAGACTCTACCATTATTTGGCTGATAACGCTTAACGGCGTTGCTCCAATTGCACGTTTTATGCCAATTTCCTTTGTGCGTTCTTTAACCACAATAAGCATAATGTTACTCACACCAATTACACCTGCAATTAAGGTTCCTGAACCAACAAACCAGATTAACCAGTCGATACCATTAAACAAACCATTCATTTTATTGTATTGAACTTCGGTGTTCCAATGGCCAACAGCTTGCTGATCGATAGGCGCAATTTTATGTCTTTCCTTAAGCACAGCAATTGCTTTTTCTTCGGCCAAAGACGCAGGAACACCTTTTTTTGCCAATAAGGAAAACCATGTTATGTGATCACCCATATGAAAGGCGTTTTGAAAAGTTGTAAAAGGTACGCGTATTTTTCTGGCCCCTTCCATGTAGCGCTGGACGTTGCCTTGAGGTGTATTTATACCAATTACTTTAAAGTTAACACCATTTATTTTGATATAACTACCTAATGCCTGTTCCGTTTTTGTATATAGTGTTTCAACAACCCGAGGTCCGATTACGCATACTTTTCGCTTTTCATCGATGTCATTTTGATTGATAAAACGTCCGCTTTGCAGTTTAATGTTTTCTATTTTAGTAATACTAGGATATTCTCCAAGCACTTCAAAATTGCCTACTTTAAGTCCACGTATTACGTTATTGGAATTTCCATAATCTCCCAGTTGATTTTCAGGTGATATTACCTCCAGCTCATCTATTTTTTGCAAGGCAATGGCATCACCGTTTTTAAACTGGTAATTTCTGCCACTTTTCATGCCTTTGTAAGGTTTACTTGTGGTTTGAGCCCAAATAAAAAAACTATTAGTACCCTCCCCTGCAAACTCCTGCATAACACCATGCCTCAACCCTGAACCGGCTCCTAACATAATTACCAACATAAAAATGCCCCAAAACACGCCAAACATGGTTAAGGCCGTACGAACCTTGTTTTTGCGAATAGTAGCAAAAATTTCCTGCCAATTATCTTTTTCAAAAATCACCTAAATGGGTTCAGCTGTTTAATATTTTCTTAAATTTACATACTTTTTTAATGCAATGAAAATATACTTAGATAACGCAGCAACAACCAAACTGGATGAGGAAGTTTTAAAGGCGATGATACCTGTTATGGCCGATGAATTTGGAAATCCATCTTCAATTCATTCCTATGGAAGAAAAGTGCGTTCATTGGTTGAAAATGCCAGAAAAACAGTTGCTAAATTACTAAACGTTACCCCTGCCGAAATATTTTTTACAAGTGGTGGAACAGAAGCTGATAACATGGCTATTTGCCAAAGTGTAGATACTTTTGGTATTAAACACATTATCAGCTCCAAAATAGAACATCATGCTGTTGAACACACCATTTGTGTGTTAGAAAAACAAGGTAAAGTAAAGGTAAGTTGGGTAAACATTGATGAAAAAGGAAATGTTGATTTAAAGCATTTGGAAGAATTACTGAAAACTAATGAAAAATCATTAGTAAGCTTAATGCACGCCAACAACGAAATTGGTACACTTATACCTTTAAACGAAGTTGGTGAATTGTGCGAAAAATACAACGCACTGTTTCATAGTGATACAGTTCAAACCATGGGGCACTATGCCATGGATTTAAAAAACACTAAGGTACATTTTGTTACTTGCGCTGCTCATAAATTTCACGGACCAAAAGGTGTTGGCTTTTTATACATACATCATGGTCATAAAATCAGCCCGTTTATTCATGGTGGTGCTCAGGAACGTAACATGCGCGGTGGTACAGAAAATGTATATGGTATTGTAGGACTTGCTAAAGCACTGGAAATTTGTTTCAATGAAATGGAAGCCCACCAAAAACATATTTACGGATTAAAAACCTATCTTAAAGCTAAGTTAGAAGAAAACATTCCAGGTATTGAATTTAATGGCGAAACGAGTTACGACAAAGCATTGTACACAGTATTAAACTGCCGTTTCCCTTCTCATCCGGATGCTGAAATGCTGTTGTTTAATTTAGACATTGCAGGTATTGCTGCCAGTGGAGGAAGTGCTTGCAGTAGTGGAAGCAACCAAGGCAGCCATGTTTTAAGAGGAATTGGCATTGATATGTCTCGTGCCTCTGTAAGATTCAGTTTTAGTAAATACAATACAAAAGAAGAGTTGGATAAAGTGGTAGAAAAATTAAAACAACTATTAACAGTTAAAGAAACAATTAATTAAGTAATATGAGTGATATTAAATCAGTACTAGACAATGCAAAAGCATTAATGGATAAGGCGATTAGCCATTTAGAATCTGAATTGCAAAAAGTAAGAGCTGGTAAAGCTAACCCTGTGATGTTGGAAAACGTGCAGGTAGATTACTATGGAAGCCGTGTACCATTAAGTAACACAGCAAGTATTAACACTCAAGATGCCAGAACCTTAATTATTCAGCCTTGGGAAAAAAGCATGTTAACCCCAATTGAAAAAGCCATACAAGCCGCTAATCTTGGCTTTAACCCACAAAATGATGGTGTATTAATTCGCATTATCGTTCCACCATTAACAGAAGAACGTCGTAAAGATTTAACCAAAACCGCTAAAGGTTTAGGTGAAGATGCTAAAATAGCTTCGAGAAATATACGTAAAGATGCCATGGAACAAATTAAAAAACTTCAGAAGGATGGCATGCCGGAAGATGTTGCAAAAGACGGTGAAACGAAAGTTCAGCAGTTAACTGATGGTACAGTAGCTAAAATTGACAAGCACGTAGAGCAAAAAGAAAAGGAAATTATGACTGTTTAATACGACTTCTGTATTAGAACATCAATTTCATTAAGAAAAACCAATTCTAGTAATTTGGGTTGAGTGAGTTTTTAAGAAATAATTTGGCTAAACTGAATTAATTTACTTATTTTCACACTGTAAGCCCATGAAAAGATCCTATTGGATATTAAGTATTTTACTTTTATTTGTTGTTAATACAACAAGGATTGATCTTTCTTTTAAAAAATTGTTTTCTGATAATGTAGTAGCTGAATTGGTAGATGTGGAACAATCTGAAAATGATACAGACGAGGAAGGTAAAGAAGAGTGCAAAGATGAAGATTGGAAGGAATATACATATTCCGAAAACAATCTTTCCTTATATAATTTTCAAACTAAATTACAGGTAGTTGCTGCTTATCATAAACAAAAGCACCCTACTATTGCTATAGATTCTCCTCCTCCTAAAGGCTAGTTTTTTTATTTACCTTTCAGGTAAACATACGCTTTATATCATTTTATTTCCCTTTAATTCTAAGGTTAATAAAAAGATCACTTCAAATTTTAAATAAGACAAGCTCATAAAATTTAATTAAACATGAAACCTAAAAAAACAGTCAGTACAAGTAAGACATCAAAAACCAAGCAAACCAGCAGCATTGATAAACTCTTAGAAAACAATAAAAATTGGGCTTCTGAGGTAGTTAAGGTTGATCCTGAATATTTTTCGAGATTAGCCGATTTTCAAAAACCTGAGTTTTTATGGATTGGTTGCAGCGATAGTAGAGTACCTGCAGATAGAATTACAGGAACCCAACCCGGTGAAATTTTTGTTCACAGAAATATTGCCAATATGGTTATACATACGGACATGAATCTGTTATCCGTTTTGGAATTTGCTGTTGATCACCTTAAAGTGAAGCACATTATAGTTTGTGGACACTATGGTTGCGGTGGTGTTAAAGCTGCTATGACAAGGCATAATTTTGACTTAATAAATAAATGGATCAGAAACATTAAAGATGTTTATAAGACACATAGAAATACAATAGACTATCAAACCAAACCGGCCGACAGATTAAATGTACTTATTGAACTTAATGTGCATGAACAAGTAATGAATTTAGCAAAAACAAGCATTGTTCAACGCGCCTGGAAAGAGCGCAAAGCACCTTCTATACATGGCTGGGTATATAGTTTAGAAAACGGACTTATTAAAAAAATAAGTACAATGACCTATAAAGATCATTTAGATCCTTTATATGAATTTGATGATTTATAGATGTTAATTTAAATTTCAAAGAATATAATTAAATGAGTAAAAATATACTCTCTTCGGTTAAAACAGATGCTGTTTCAGGCTTAGTGGTTTTTTTGGTAGCATTACCACTTTGCTTAGGAATAGCAGTTGCTTCAGGAGCCTCTCCTTTTGCGGGAATAATTACAGGTGTAATTGGTGGAATTATTGTAGGTTATCTAAGCAATTCAAATGTAAGCGTATCCGGTCCTGCCGCTGGTTTAATTGCTATTGTGCTATTGGCAATTAAGGATCTTGGATTTGAAGCCTTTATTCTATCGGTTGTATTGGCCGGTGTTTTTCAATTAATTCTAGGATTTGCTAAGGCAGGCACTATTTCAAACTACTTTCCATTTGGTGTAATAGAAGGTATGCTAACAGGAATAGGCATCATTATTATCAAAAAGGAGTTACCACACGCCATTGGATATGATACTGAACACGAAGGCGATTTTTTTAATTACAGTCTTACAGATAATACTGATGGTGGTTTTATAAATGAATTGATACACTCTTTTAATTTTGCACATACTGGTATTCTTATAGTCGCACTAATTTCCATAGGAATTATAATTGCGTTTAATAAAATTGCCTTTCTCAAAAAAATAAAGGTTATTCCGGGTGCCTTGGTGGTAGTAATTGTTGGAATTATTGTAAATGAACTGTATAGAATTTTCAATCCTGAATTTGTAATTGAGGGGAATCACTTGGTCTCTCTCCCGATTGCAAATTCTTTTAACGAATTTATAGGACAATTTACCTTTCCGGATTTTACCGCTATTTCTAATCCTAAGGTATGGATAACAGCTGCCACAATTACCGCTGTTGCCAGTATTGAAACTCTTTTGTGTATCGAGGCAGGTGATAAATTAGACCCTTTTAAGCGCTATTCTAATGCCAATACTGAATTAAAGGCACAGGGTGTAGGAAACATTTTAGCCGGTTTACTTGGCGGATTGCCTATGACAAGCGTTATTGTTAGAACGTCTGCCAATATAACTGCCGGCGCTAAAACAAAGCTTTCATCAATCATCCATGGGGTACTATTACTCTTAACTGTAGTTTTAATTCCAACACTTTTAAATAAAATACCAATGGCTTGTTTGGCCGGCATCTTAATTATGATTGGGTTTAAACTGTCAAGTCCAAAGGTGTTTAAACATATGTGGCACATTGGAAAATTTCAATTCATTCCTTTTATAGTTACTGTTATAGGAGTGGTGGGTATAGATTTATTGAAAGGCGTTGGAATTGGCCTGATTGTAAGCATAATTTTTATTCTTTTAGGGAATATGAAACTCGCGTACTTTTTCAAAAAAGAAAAACACCAAGATGGAGATATTATTCATATTGACTTGGCACAGGAAGTATCTTTTTTAAATAAGGCGGCTATAAAACAAACCTTATCTCAATTACCGGAAAATTCTAAAGTAATTATCAGTGCTAAAAACACAGTATATGTAGATTATGATGTAATCGAGCTGATAAAGGATTTCACAAGTCATGGTTCTAAAAACAAAAACATTACCGTAGAACTACATGATTTTAAAAGTGAATACAATATCCAAAACAGTATCGAAAACAGTCACGTTTCTTAAAGCCATGACTAAAGTCATAGGTTTTTCTTATAAAGAATGAATTATTCTCTATGAGACTATATCTCAAAAAATTAAATTAAGAATATAAACAGCACCTAAAATGGTCTGAAGAAGCTCAGTTATTTCTGATTCAAGAGCGCAAGAGACTCTGTGGGATTCTCCACTTCTATAATCATTTGCTTGTATTTTTCATCTTTAAGATCAAGAATAATTGCATTCTTCTTATCAGATACATCCATAAAAATCACGCCACCGTTTTGATAAAAGTTACCCGCATGTAAACCATAAGGAATGTTAGTACCAATTATTTTAGCAAAATTAAAATCCTTTATTTGGGTCTCATCTTGATATACTTTTACAATATGTTCAGAAGGTATTCTTATTTCACTTTTAAGTGCCCAGAATTTATGCATTCCTTTTATTTCAAAAATAAAATCTTTATCACTTTTTGTAATACTTACCATAACCGTAAAATTAGACTACAAATTTACGAAATTTTAGAATTCACTTAATCAAAAAAGAACTATTCCAAAGACCTGTACTATGACGTATAACAACAAAAAACCCGCTGTTTAAGCGGGTTTCTTTAGTTTAGTTAATAATCAGTTTCTTATTCACTGTACCTTGATTTGTTTCAAGACTCAGGAAGTAAATACCCTTAGCTAAATTTGTTTCATTTAACTTAATTAACTCCCCTGCTTTATAGTTAATCGAAATAATTATTTGACCAGATACAGTTGTAAGTTTTAAATTTCCTGATAACGGCGCCTCAACAACAAATAAACCATTAGTTGGATTAGGGTAAATTGATACTTGGCTTTCCATTGAAGCTTCCGCAATACCTGCACAAGGGGAAACAGATTGTGTAAATGAGGCATTGTTATTACAACTAGAAGTACTTGTACCTATAAGTGTATAAGTAGTTGTGGTAGTTGGACTAACAACAATTGATGTTCCGTTTTGATTCCCTGTCCAAGTATACGTATTAGCACCTGTTGCGGTTAATGTTGCGCTATTACCAACACAAACTAAACTACCACTTGATGATACACTAATTGTGGGAAGTGCATTAACATTAATAGCAATTGTTTTGGTACCAATGCAACTATTGCTTGCCGCACCACTTAACGTATAAGTAGTAGTTGTTGTAGGAGAGAAAATAATTGGATTGTTGTTAGCACCTGTATTCCAAGTATAAGTGCTGGCGCCTGAACCTGTTAAAGTTGATGAGCTACCTGAACAAATAGTTTGTGTACCTGCTATTGTAATAGTTGGTGTTGGGTTAACATTTAATGCAAAGGTACTAGTATTTGAACAGTTAGCAGTGGTTGTACCAACAATTGAGTATACAGCTGTAGCCGATGGCGTCACTGCAACAGATGAACCGGTAGCGCCTGTACTCCAGGTATAGTTCGTTGCTCCCGAAGCTGAATAGGTTTGAGCAATACCTGAACAGGCTGCAGTTGGACCACTTACACTGATTGTCGGATTTGAATTAACAGTTACATTTATTGGATTCGTAGCTATACAGCTAGTTCCTGATACAGCTAAGGTATAAATAGTTGAAACAGTAGGTGAAACTGCAACACTTGAAGTAGAAATATTCATTGGCTGCCATGTATATGTAGTTGCATTGGTGCTTACATTAAGCGTAGATGAGTTACCTGAACAAACAGCAACTGCAGTTGGACTAATGCTTGTTGTTAAATTAATGACAGAAATTGTATCGGCACCAATTGTACAACCGTTTCTTGCGGTAACAATGTATGTACCGGAACTGGAAGCTGTAGTAGAATTAGTGACAGCTCCACTATTCCACAATACTTGGGTGAAAGCACCACTAATACTTAATGTTGCAGTGGATGAAGGACAAAGCAACCAACTACCACCTTGTGAAATGGAAACTGAAGCAACCGGTTGTGGAATGGTAAAGTCAGCATTAGTAAAAGTCAAATTATCTAAAAATCTCAAATTTACAGGAGATCCGGGGTCATTTGCTACAGTGAAAACAGCATATACACCTGCCATTTTATAGGACGAAGGTGTAGGCTGTAGAACTTCATCGGCAATGTGAGGATATAAAATTTGTCCGTTCAATCCGGCATTACATGAAGTAAAATCTTTTACACCAGTCCATAAATTTGTAGTTACATCAAAGGCTCTCGAGAACAAGTTAGGTGTTTGGTTAGCTTGCCCTAATGTATAAGTTGAATTATCCGTCCAATTAAAAAATATTTTTTTACCATCAGCTGTTCTGCTAATTTGAGGGAACATATCAATAGTTGTTGAATTAGTGCCTGTACCAAACGTTCCACGACCTGCATTTACATTTGCGATATCGTAAGCATTCCAAACACCATTTAATTGTGTGATATCAAACATTCTTTTGGTTGAACCAAAAAACATCGAATACGTGTTATTCCCATTCCCAACTGTAACTAACATATGTGGATTTCCATTAATGTCGACTGTTAAATCATGTTCAAAAGCACAAGAAGCAACGTTTGGTGCTGTTATTAATGCTGAAATACAACTAAATTGGTTCAAATCAACCTGAATTGGTCCTACCCAGGTTATACCTCCATCTGTTGTTTTGTAAAAGTTTGGATAATACGCATAATTGGTTGGGCCACCACTGGTATGACTTAAAAAGCTTAACCAGCCAAATGTACCCGTTGGATCAAATGCAATGTTATAATCTCCAACAAAAATATTTCCATTATATAAAGTATTAAAAGTTGGCGTTACCGAATAGTTTTGAGTCCAAGTAACATCATTACTTCCATTCCAAACACCTTTATAAGCTCTGAAACCTGAAACAACAGTGCCGGTATAAATAGCATCCGCAGCCCAATAAGTGGTGGCATTACCTTTTGTAAGTGAATTTGGAATAAGTGCGTTTACCCCACCCGCCTGATTATAGTTTTCGGTGTTACCGGTTCCATTTAATTGTCTAACTCCGCTTACATGTCCATTCCAAGCAGCACTAACAGAATTAATTGTAGCGCCTAAATATCCAATATAGGCATTTGTTGGATTTGTATTGGCAGGTGGATTATAAATTAATGCGTTTGGATAACGCCCCGGGCTAATTAACGATGGATTTAAGTTTCCAACATCAACCGTCCAAGTTGTACCTGCATTTGTTGATACATCGTAACGAAAATGTCCGGAACTTCCACCAAATAAAGATGCGTTATTACGATGCGCAAATACAATGGTATTTAAATCCTTGTTAACTGCTACCGGATTTGTAGTCCAACGAATTTGAGTAAATAGATTACTTGAAGAACCTGCTGTAACAGAATTTGAGCATTGAGCGCCCAAATTGTTGATACCTGCCAACATTACGATTGCAAAAAATGGGGAGTAAATTTTTTTCATATTATTAGGGTTTATTAAGTAAAAGTAACAAAAAAGATGAGGTGTGCAACAATAAATGGAGAGTTTAACAAGTAGAAAGCATCAACACGTTTTTAATCAATAACTGATTAAATAATTAGTCTTTAACTACTTTTAAATTCTGGGTTTTACCATTTAAATCCACATGAAGGAAATAAACACCAGTTGCTAAATGTCCGGTTTTAATTGCTTTATTAAGTGTACCTGCTTCTTCCTTAGATTCACTGTAAACAACCTGTTTACCACCTGCATCTACCAGTTGTATTTTTAATTTCCCGGTTTGTTGAGCATTAATTTGAATATTGAGCTCATCTTTGAAAGGGTTCGGGAAAACAGCATTCAGAACTAACGATTCATTCTGAGCAATCGAAACAGGCGTTGTGGTAACCAACTGCCCATTTGTACTAATAATTCCACTTAATAAACCTGCGCCATTTTCAGCTCGAACATTAAAATAATACATGGTATTGTTTGTTAAAACAAGGGAATAAGCAGTTACTGATGTGGCTGCAAAATTCTGCGTCCACCCTTTAACATCAGTTAAACCCGGCGCTGTTCCAATACTATACCAATAATTGCCAATAGCAGAATTGGTATCTGAAGAAGCTCCCCAGTTGGCCTTCAAACTATCGGTTGTATTAACTGTAGCTATATCAACACCCGGACCATCATTTACAAATGGAATATTCATTGGTGGAGTCCAATCAACATCAACATCATAATAATTGATGGCAGATAAATTACCTGCAAAGTCCTGGCAAATAGATTTTATTTTTCCGGCATTTTGCGCCGGAGATGGATTACGATATCTTAAATCATTAGTTGCAGCTGCACCAACACTTACACTTACCGTTGCATTTCTTGATCGATAAACTTTTAATTCATCTACACTCATTTTACAATTACCACTTCTAAAACTAATTGAATTACCGTTTGCATATGGCGCAGTATCTGTCCAGGTTAAAACTGCATTATTATTTACATAAACTGAAATTTTTCCTGTGATACGGTCATAAATAGTTTTATAATCATACCATGTATTTGGTAAAACGGTTAAACTTGCGCTGGCAACAGGCGCAGTAAAGGTGTTTGCTACGACCTTATATAATTCAACCAAACTTTGATCAACCCTGAACCAGACAAAATAAGAATTACCGCGGTTACTTTGCGAAGGATTATCACATGCAAAATGGAATCCCCCTCTTCTATTTGTTCCTGTCCCTTCAAATTTTGTAACAAAATGGTATAAATAACGGTTACTTAAACTTTGTGTAAGAGATGCATAAATGTTTGTATTACCGGCTGTTCCGCTTACTTCATCCGTTTGAACTAAAGCATTACCTTGTATTGACCATGTACCAACTGATTGTGTCCACTCCGGATGAATTGCTGTATCAAAATTATCTGCAAAAAAACCATTGGTGTTATTCGCTCTCCATTCTGTTCCATCATAATCAATTATCTGATAGTAACCCTTTTCAACACCTGTACCTCCTAAATTATCCGTATCGGTAATGTTAGAAGTAAAGGAAGTCGTTACCCATGCACTAGTAGGATTAACTATCGTTGTTGGGGCAATATTATCAGTTGGTGTAGGTGTAACTGTACCATTCATTGTAAAATTAGCCGCCCAACCTGATGCCGTTGTTGCACAGTCACTTCTAAACTCAACCAAAACAGAATCATTAACAGACACTAACGGTCCGGGACTTACAGTTCCGGTATATTTACCTACTAAAGGTGAATTAACAGTGCCTCCATTATAGATGATTAAATAATCGTAATTATTCTCGAGGTTAAATGAAGTAAAACTAAGGGTAATGTTAGTTGTTCCTGGTTTTGTAAATAACCATAATTTACGTTCATCATTACTGTAATTGGCACTGGCGCCACCTGAATCGTAGAAAGCACCTGTACTACTTGTATAGGTAGCCGTAATAGAATAAGTATTATTTACAATTTTATAAAAACGCTCCCAATTCCAGTTCGGACCTGGGTCAGTATGCGTTTGACTTGGATACATCTGATGACCCTTTACTTTAACACAACTACCTTGCAGACACTGAGGAGTTGTACCAGTACAACCAGGACCGAAATAAGTTCTTAATTTATTAATGCCATTATCGTTACATATGTCTCTTGTAAGCACACCAGATGAATTATACATCGGGGTTGTGAACCAAGAAATATTATTTATATAACCTTCATGTTCCAAACCAACCGTATATGGATTCTCGCTACCAACATGCCAGGCCTTATTGGATTCTAATACCATTTGTGTAACCTGACCATCAGAACTTCTTAGAACATAATGTGCAGAAGCACTTGCCGAACAATTCTTAAACCAACTAATACAACCTGCATACGAACCCTGCACAAAGTGTATGGTTACTGCTGAAATGGGCGTACCGCTTCTACTACTCCAGTTACATGATGTTGGGTCCCAGATAGCAGATGGATAATCAGGAGCAGCAGCTGTTGAAACACTATTATTTAATTTGAATGAAGTTCCATTTCCATTAATTTCATTTTCAGAGATAGTTACGTAAGACGAACTTAGGATTGAATAATTAGCTCCGAAAATGGCTGGTAAATCAAGCGAATAGTTCGGTAAATGATAGGCTTCCTGACATTCTTTATTATTTAAAAACCAATACAATTGATATAGATGAGAACTTAAGGCAAAATTTTGCTGTAACTCCTGCTCTATTGGCAATTCACTTAATTCTATAAAAATTGGTAGATATGCCGAAAAATCAGTACCATAAATTGCTTTTTGGTTTTGTAAATGGCTAAATGCCTTTGCATATGCCAATATCGAAAGCTCTGGATTTGAGGTCATTTCATCAACCCTAAAACCACTTAATTGAGATACTTTTATTAGGTTATTTCTAAAGTAGTTTTTACCATCTTCAATTAAACCCATTACAGTTTTAGCCTGAGGTATGCCTATGCAACTTGGCTCCAATTCATTTGTTAAATGACTAAACCTTGTTTGAGTATAAGCTACAGCTTCTAATGCGCCTTTTGGAATGGAAGGATTAAGCACATAGGCCTTTTTAAATGAAGCTGCATAAGGATTCGGACAAACCAAATCAGTGGCACGGATAATAAAAAACTGAATGATAAATAAGAATAGTAAACTTTTTTTCATATGTGTGAATTTGTGGTTGTTGAAGTTAATTATTTCATACTAAACTAAAACAGGAAATACTTCAAATACAATGATTCTGAGCGATTTTAACACCTAAAAGGGTTTAAAAAAAGGTGTAATGAGGTCACATTTTACCGAATTGAAATTATATACAACGAACTATCTATACAATTCAACATCGATTTTCTACAACTCAACCATAATTGACTTTTAAAAGCATTATGGTCAACCTAGTTTTACAAAAAATTATAATAAAACACCTTTATGAAACTATTTATTTTTATTATCAGTCTCCTACAACTAGCTGCTGTTTCAGCACAAACAAGTACCCAAACCATTCGGGGTCAAATTACAGATGAAGCATCTAAATCAAGCTTGCCCGGTGCAACAATTATGCTTTTAAACGATAGTTTACCTATCGGTGCCATTACAGACCTAAATGGTGAATTTACCTTATCTAAAGTTCCTTTAGGAAGACAAACCTTAAAAGTAACTTATATGGGCTATGAACAGCAAACCATACCAAACATAATTGTTACTGCAGGTAAGGAGGTAATAATTAATATTTCCTTAACTGAAAAGGTTACTAATATTACCGAAGTAGAAGTAGTTTATGACAGAAGCAAAGACAAAACAGTAACAAATAATGATATGACAACTGTTAGTGCCAGATCATTTAACATTGAAGACACTAAAAAATACGCAGGTGCGTTAGGAGATCCAAGTCGAATGGCCGCCAACTTTGCAGGTGTTGTTGCCGGTAATGACAGCAGAAATGATATTGTTGTAAGAGGTAATTCACCAAATGGGATGTTATGGCAACTGGAAGGTTTAAACATTTACAACCCAAATCATTTTGGTTCGTTTAACAGCACGGGCGGTCCTGTGAGCATGCTTAATAATAATACCTTAGATAAATCAGATTTTCTAACTTCAGCCTTTCCTGCGCAATACGGTAATGCAACAGCAGGTGTTTTCGATTTAAGATTGAGAGATGGTAACAATCAAAAAAATGAATTTTTAGCTCAAATGGGCTTTAACGGTGTTGAAATAGGTGCAGAAGGACCATTTTCCAAAAAATCAAAAGCGTCCTATTTAATAAATTATCGTTATTCAACACTTGGTTTATTCCAGGCAATGGGAATAAATTTTGGTACTGGTAACGCTACACCAAATTATCAAGACCTTAACTTTAAAGTAAGTATACCAACGAAAAAAAATAATGGGAAATTTATGTTGTTCGGTATTGGTGGCAACAGTACAATTGATTTACTAGGTACACAGGTTGACACCAATTCAGTAGATTTTTATGGCGACCCTAAACAAAATGCTTACCCGAGGTTTAAAATGGGAACGATTGGAGCAAGCTATCAACAGAATGTTGGATCTAAAACTTTCTTGAAATTTACAATTGGAGCAACAGCACAACAACAAAATTACACTACTGACTCGATTGTGTATAATGGCAAGAATGATGTATTAATTCCTTCATCAGAAGCAAAATTTTTCAATGCCAAGTATAGTGCAATTCTAAATGTAACTCACAAGTTTAATTCAAGAAATACTTTAACTATTGGTGGCAATACTGACTATATTATGTTCGATTACTTTAATAAAATTATTTATGGTGGAATTACTGATTTTGTTTATGTTGACTCCAAAAACAACACCATGCTTTCGCAAGTTTATTCTCAGTTTAAACATCGTTTTAATACTAAAATTAGTGCAAATATTGGTGTTCATTTTCAACACTTATCACTCAATAATTCAATGGCAGTTGAACCAAGAGCAGGATTAAAATGGAGTTTAAATTCTAAATCATCTATTAATGCCGGATACGGAATTCATAATCAAATACAAACTATATACAATTATTTTTTACAAACCAAAACTGACCAAGGAATTATTTATACAAATAAAAATATGGGTTTTACACAAAGTCAACATTTCGTAATTGGATATGAAAATAACATAACTGACAATACAAGAATAAAACTAGAATCATACTATCAACTACTTGACAATATTCCTGTAAACTCCTTCTCTTCCTCATTTTCTGCTATTAACGATGGAACAAGTTTTGTGCCATCCCAGGCAGTTAATTTGGTTAACAACGGAACAGGGACTAATTATGGTGTAGAGCTTACCTTAGAACGTTTTTTCAATAAGGGATTTTACTATTTAATAACAGGATCGTTATTTGACAGTAAGTACAAAGGTAGTGATGGAGTTGAACGTAACACAGGCTTTAACACAAAATATGCAGCTAACTTACTCATCGGTAAGGAATTTAAATTAGGTAAAAAAGGAAATGTATTAGCCTTAAACATAAAAGCTACAAGTGTAGGAGGAAAATACTTAACACCATTAGATTTAGAAAAATCAAAATTAGCCAGCATGGCTGTATATGACGAAAGTAAAGCATTTACCGAACGCCAACCAGATTATTTCCGGATGGACGCCAAAATTGCTTATCGCAAAGAATTAAAGAAATCAAGCTTAGAGTTTGCAATTGACTTTCAGAATGTAACAAACCATAAAAATGTATTTTTACAGGGTTATAATGCAAGAAACAATACTATTTCAACCGAATATCAACAAGGATTTTTTCCAGTACCTATGTTTAAATTTACTTTTTAACTTAGCAGCTTAATTGAGTAAGATTTTAAAATATATTTTCACTAAAAGAATTACCTATATGGTAATTCTTAGTTTTTTTGTTTTTATTATCATTGATACTATCTCACCTGTAGAGAAACGATTTCAGGAAAAACATACACCATTTTTAGTTTATCTTCTTTGTCTTGGAATTACCGCAGCAATTTGGGAAGTAAACCAGTTTATTAATTGTACGGTAGAAAAAAGGTTTAGCTGGCAAAGAGAACCATTAAAACGTTTATCAGTTCAGTTTGGCTTAGGTGTTATTTGTGGAATCATTATAATCAAATACTCAGTATTTTATTTCGATAAGTTATTATGCCCTTTACCCGCTGAAATTAGTGAGCGATTAAATTTAACTTCTGTTATAGTTGGTTCTCTTTTCACAATCATATTAATTGGTATATACATAGGCTTGGAATTGTTTAAAAATTGGAAAGAATCATTAGTGGAAGCCGAAAAGTATAAAAAAGAGAGTATTGAAGCCCAGTTACAAAATTTAAAGAGCCAGGTTAATCCGCATTTTTTGTTCAACAATTTAAGCGTACTATCATCCCTCGTTTATAAAAATCAAGATAAGGCAGTTGACTTTATTAATCAATTCTCCAAAGTGTATCGCTATATATTGGAAAATCAAACAAAAGAATTAATAGAGCTGGAGAACGAACTAAAATTTATTGAATCCTATTGCTATTTACTAAAAATACGTTTCGAAGATGGTTTCAATTATCAAATTTCTGTAGACAAAAAATTATTTGGAAGATTAGTTCCTCCAATGGTTTTACAATTACTCATTGAGAACACTATTAAACATAATCAAACTTCAATTGACAAACCTCTTACTGTTGAAGTTATTGCCAATGAACATATCATTTCAGTTAAGAACAATTTACAATTGCGAACAGTAAAAGAAGAAAGTTCTAAAACGGGCTTAACGAATATTATTTCCAGGTATAAATTTTTTACTAAAAAGGAAGTTGAAATCATTCAAAATTCAGAATTTTTTGAAGTTAAAATTCCATTATTGTAATAAAAAATGAAAGTGTTAATTATAGAAGATGAACCGTTAAGTGCAGAGCACCTTGAAAATTTAATTACCAAGTGTGATCCGTCTATACGTATCATTGGAAAAACAGATTCAGTTAAAAAGGCGCTTACGATACTTAAAGATGAAACGGAAATTGACTTGCTATTTTTAGACATTCATTTATCAGACGGTTTAAGTTTTGAAATTTTTGAAGAAATAGACTTAGACATCCCAATTATTTTTACAACAGCCTATAACGAATATGCTGTAAAAGCATTTAAACTCAATAGCATTGATTATTTATTGAAGCCAATTGACAAACTCGAACTCAAACAGGCTTTAACTAAGTTTGATAAAATGACTAAAGCCAGTTCGCCAGTAAAATTAAATAAAGATTTAGAGGCTGTTATTAACGCCTTGAATAAACCAACTAAGTCTCGATTCATGGTCAAAATGGGCGAAACATTAAATTCAGTTAAAATTGAAGATATTGCCTTTTTCAATGTTGAGGACGGAACCTTAATGCTAAACACCAAGGCAGGTAAACGCTACACACTTGATTACACGCTAGATGATTTGGAATTACTAATAGACATGAAACATTTTTTCAGAATAAACAGAAAGGTTTTGTTGAATATTGATGCCATTAAAAAAGTCAGCAGTTATTTTAATAGTCGTTATAAGCTAACTGTTGAAGGCTTGATTGATGACATGAGTATTGTAAGCAGAGAGCGTGTTAATGAATTTAAGGAGTGGTTAGGAAACTAATTCATTATCTCAATTAATCAATACATTCGTTTGGTAATTCCTTAATATCAACAATTTTCTTTTTAATTATATCCAAAGATAAGCCAATGATAAAACTTTCTCTGCCTGTTTCATCATTAATCTTATAATCGAATTGATGAACAAAGCCGAATTGAAGAGCAAGTGTTTCAATGGGTTTATAATTTAGTAATACCTGCATTCTATTTCGTTCAAAATAGGCAGCCTGATTTGTAAAAAATAACTCATTGTTTACAGAAATAGTATATAACTTGCGATTAGTTTTAGACTTTAAAAAAGGATAAGAAATGCCGAACCTTAATCGGTAGCGATTCCTAAATCCATTACTCGTCCACCTTAGTTCATAACGGTACCTGTGCTCTAATTTAACATTTGAAAAATCTTGAAATAATGAAGCTTGTGGCCATAGCCTGAATTCATCATTATTTTTAGGAACAACAAAATTACCTCCTTCGGCGAAGGTTTGATAGCTCCCTGAACCAATAGTTAACTGCAGCGATTTGGAAAACAAATAATTAATCGCTGCCTTATACTCATAGTAGTGAAAGTGATCATAAAATTTTAATGAACGTAATTGCCCTTCACCTATTAAATTAATTCTTTTTGTTGCATGGTATTTCACATTTAATATCGACCAAGTTCCTAGCTTAGCGTTTTGGGCGTTTAATGCCTTAAAAAGGCTTAAGGCAAATATTAATATCTTAATTATTATTGACTTCAATAACCGAAAAACTTGACTTTAACAGCAATGCATTAGGGATAGAACAAACAGACTGATCCAATTCCTTTTCTATAAAAATAAAAAAATAGGTCATCTCCTTAACTTTTCCATTAATTTCTGTTCCTTCTGAATTAACAACGATTTGATCACCAATTTTAACAGGATGTTGAAAAAATAAAATCAAATAGGCAGTAATGTTGGATAAAATAGACATTTCGGCAAACAAGGCTACTCCAAAAACAGTTAGCAAGGTGCTTGCAAAAACCAAAACATTGTCTTGTTTAACGCTCCATATTGATATAATAAATGTGAACAAAGCCACAAAAATTAGTAAATTGATAATTTTATGTATTTCCTTTTTCTCATGTCTCTTGATAACTGATTTTATGATGGTTATCTTGACCAGGTATTTTAATAGGTATTTTAAGGATACAAAAACAATTAAAACAATAACTGTTTCAATTAATTGAATTTTATAAGTTGTAAAGATATTTAACACAGTTTCTAAATTAATTAAATTAAAAGAATGATAAAGTTTTATGGAAAAAAACAATAAAAGTCTGACTTTAATTTTTCATTCTTGAATTACTGCTTAGTTCATACTGGTAAAACGATTTACCCAGTTCCGCAAAAAAAGGCAGTGCAACAGAGTTATATTCATACTTACCGTCGTTGATTACTTCATCGGTATTGGCGTAAATACTGGCAGTAAGCATAAATTCTATTTTATTCTTTTCATCTATAATACGGGCACAATCTACCATAAAACCATAACTTTGCCCTACAATATTGGTAACCTTTATGTTGTAGTTCTTAATTTTTTTAACATCACCATAAATCAAATACTTTTTAAAGCTGTCATAAAACTTCTTAGGATTATATAACGGCGATTGACTCTCTGATGGAAGCATAGTTAAATAATCCAACAAAAACTGACGTTGCTCTTTATTTATTTTAAATTGTTTGTGCTGATTATAAATTAATTCCTGCAACATCGCGTGTATTTCATTTAACGGCATATGATTCATGTAGGTAAATTCTTTGGGCTGCTTCATCAGTTTGTTTTTACTGTTATAATAAGCTTTTCCAACCATAACCTGTCCCATTGGGTGAGTCAATTTCAACTTAGCAGTTTTGCATGGTTGCGAATAAACTAAATCACCTGAAGCATTGTAAAATTTAACCGGGTTTGTTATTCCATTTTCTAAACCTGAACAAGAGCCATCGTATCTATTTATTATTCTGGTATCAGGGTATCCATACTGCTTTAATTTTTGATGAATTTCATCTACACCTAAAAACTCATATACTCTACTGTAAGCTTCATTATCGCTCACTAAAAACATTTTTTTAATATAATGTTCAATACTAGGTTTTTTTGATGTTGAAGTAGTGTCAACCGTTAAGATTCTATGACATTTGATGCAGCTATCGGTTGTCATCACTGAATTAAGGGGTAATTTTAATTCATTTACTTTTTCTACAGCCAAAATACTTATTGGTAATTTTACCAAACTGGCACAATACACGTATTCGGGGTTCTGAGAATAAACGAACGGTTTGTCGGATGGTACACCATTTTTAACCGGTGTATAAATAATCTGGATTCTGTATTTTTTAGAATTACTGCAAAGCTCCTTTAATAATTGGCTCTTCGTAATAATTGAATCGAAATTAAACTGCCCACTAACAAAGTTAAATACACAGATCAGTAATCCTATTGTGTATTTAATTTTCATTTATTTTTTAGTCGCAATTAACAGGTTACTATTATTGTCCTTAAAATTATACCCAATTCCAAAACCTATTTTTTCAGAACCTTGCGCGTGCGAAACTGAATCAAGGTCTTTTTGATAATTTTTAGAGAACAAAGAAATTGGTTTGATATAATCCCCAAAAAATTTAAAGTCCCACTTTGATTTATCAAAATATCTGAATGCGATACCACTATCATCCTGAATAACTGTGTTGGCGCCATTTAAAATGATGTTTCTGATAATTGAAAAATTAGCGCTATGTAATAAATAAGACGCCCCCTTAAGATAAGTGTTGAAATTAGACTGCTGATTTAAAAATGCCACAAACCCTTTGTTTTTGGATAAACCATCATTAGCTGCATTTAAAGAAAAGTAAGTAACCTTTTTTAATTGATTTTGAGGAGTAACAAATTCTATACTTACACCTTTTGTTCTTAAGTTTGCCTTTTTTAGTTCTACAAAATTTGATTTTTCAATTAAGGCCCCTGTACTATCCACCGAAACAGGTTTTGCCGATACAATTGAATTGCCCGTGCGATTTAAAAAAAGTAATAATAAATGTAAAGTACCATCCACTTCTTCGTTTTTTAAATCCTTGCTCATACTTTCGGTTCTAAAAAAACTGAATTTTAAAATCGCGTTTAATGAAGAATTAATTTTATTAAAATAATTACTGATTGAGTCTTCCGTGTTGTTGGTGAATTTAGGCAAGGTGCCCACCGGCTCTAAACCGATCATAATGTAATGTTTTACATCCGGAAAAAAAATATGTGCATATAAAATATCAGGACCGGAAAAAGGATAAAACAAAGTTTTGGTAGGTTTTACATTCTTATTTAAAACATTCGTTTGAAAAGCCTTTAGTTTTTGAATACGTGTAGTGTCGTACTTTTTCCAACGCGTGTTAAATGAGTTTGAAAAATTCAAATAATCTTTGTTTTTTATTAAATAATCATACACTTTGGTTTCATTACTTAAAGAACCTCCAATAATTTGTGCAATTGTATTTAAAGTATCGTTAACTTGATAATTGGCCTCAATAATTGTACTATCAACCGGCTCGGGCTTAACAATTAACGAGTCTACAACCGTGGCTGTTGAATCCATCTTTTTAGTATTTTCTTTTGGAGAAGAATCACAGGCACATGCAAAAATCAATGCACAAAAGCCAATTAATCGTAAACGCATTTAACTATTTCAATTGTTTGAAGGCACGAAATTAGTTTATTTTTATTAGCTGACCAAGTTAGAAGTATCTAACTCAGCTTTTGATAGGTTTGCCACCATCGATCAGGGATCTCGTTATTTACAGCCATTTCATAATCTTTATAACTGCAAGGAATGACGGTGTGTCTTTCAAACTTTAAACCTTTTTGCGGAGGATAAGGTATTTCCATCCACCACCTGTCGGTTTTTTTACTTTTATAAAAGTTAATCTCGTATTTATCGTCCTGTAAAATTACATGGAATTTAACGTAATCAGTATTATATTTACTTGGGATGTCATTTTTACGGTTATAATAGCCTTCCATAAAACACCAAATCATTTGAGCAGCCAAATGCGATGTTTTTCCGCTAATATCAAAAGTTGGATTAATTTCGTAGATTCCCACACTGCTTAATTTGTCGCTCATACCTGCATAACGCATCATTTGGCAGGCATCCTCAGCATAAAATCCGTTAGGAGAAGCATTTGGATTAGCAGGAGCATCACTGTTTTTAATTGCAGTAATATCAAACGTTAGTGCATCAGCTTGTCTGATAATAGGCTCAACTTCTTCGATCTTCTCTCTAAATTGACCTAAACGGTAACTATCAAAATACAATCTGCCCATCATATCAACACTTTTAGGATCCACTAAATAGGTTTGATAACCCAGGTTACTGTAATTAAATAAATAATTTGGCTGATGAAGTATAATTTTACCGAGGTAGCTGTTATTATTAATTTCATCGTCAGGATTACCAAGGTCAAAAACACTATCAACCGCAACCATATTAATAGTTTGTTCCAAATTTTTATAACCTAAAAACTGAGCGTAGGTAATATCCTGAGAGCCGCCAATAATTACCGGTACAATGTTTTGTTTTATTAAAACTTCAACACATTCTCTTAAAGCAAAATAAGTATCGTTAACTGTTTTACCCGGCATAATATTTCCAAGGTCAGCAATCTTTGGCTCAAAGCTGCCCGCGTAAAGTTTATATAAAAAACATCTTACTTCATCAGGCGCTAAATTGCTTCCGGTATTGTTTAAAGAATTTCGATCTTCACAAACACCAATAATTGCGATATTAATATCATCAAGCTCCGGAAACTCACCATCGGTATGTTTAACAATCAAACTCCCAATTTGATTTTCATTAAAATGGGGTTCGTTAAACAGTTGGTTTACATCAATTGGTTTAAAATAATAGTTTATATCGCTCATAAACTCTAAAAATAAGCGATAGGGTTAAAACCAAATAAGGCTTGTAATAAATTAATGAAACCTAAGCTGTTGAAAACAATAGAACTGAAGCCTTATTTCAGCTTACAGTCATAGGTAGCAGTACCGCTGTTTGTCACAATTACAGATAACTGAAACGAAGGAGAAGGTACAGTAGTTGCAGTTTTTTCTAAAAATGGTTCAGAATAGCTGATGCAATCTTTTTTAGCAGCACGCCTAGTCGTTTTAATATATTTTCGTTCGTATGTTCTATAATCACTTAAAGCTGTGCTAAAAGTAGTATCTGCCAAATCCTGAGAAAACCCGGGGAAAATAACAATACTAGCCTTACCAGTTGTTAAGCTTGTTCCAGTTCTTGTTTCTGAACATTCACAGGTTCTATCCTTTTTACAGGCATAACCTAATGAAATTACCAATGCTAATAAAACAACCTTTTTCATAATATTTTTTTAAACTGTTCTGCTGGTATCAAATTGCTCTAAATAGTCTGCTACTTTTCTTAAAAAGCTACCACCTAAACTTCCATCAACAACACGGTGATCGTAGCTTAAACTTAAAAACATAAACTGTCTGATACCAATCATATCGCCTTGCGGAGTTTCGATTACCGCAGGTTTTTTCTTAATGGTACCAACTGCCAAAATTGCAACTTGCGGTTGATTAATAATTGGCGTACCCATTACATTACCAAAATTTCCAACATTAGTTAAGGTAAATGTTCCTCCTTGAATTTCATCCGGTGCTAATTTATTAGCACGAGCTCTATTGGCAAGGTCATTAACCGTTTTAGTAATTCCAAGTAAATTCTTCTGATCGGCGTTTTTAATTACCGGTACAATTAAATTACCACTTGGCAAGGCTGCTGCCATACCAATGTTAATGTTTTTACGCTTAATAACTTTTGTACCTGTTTGGTCAACGCTTACATTAATTAGCGGGAAATCTTTTATTGCTTTTGCAACTGCCTCAATAAATAGTGGCGTAAATGTTAACTTCTCCCCTTCTCTCTTTTCAAATTCTTTTTTAGCCTTATCTCTCCACATTACCAAATTAGTCACGTCAGCCTCAACAAATGAAGTCACATGGGGACTTACATGCTTACTCATTACCATATGGTCGGCAATTAGTTTACGCATTCTGTCCATCTCTACTATTTCATCGCCAGCGCCTACACTTACAGCAGGGCGTTGAACTAATACCGTATTATCTCCTAAATTGGCAGGTGCGCTTGTTTTAGTTTCGCTGGTGGTTGTTTGGCTTTGTTGACTTACTTCTTTAACTACCGTGCCTGACGATTTTCCTCTGTTAGGCAGATAAGCTAAAATATCTGCTTTAGTAACCCTTCCGTCTTGTCCGGTACCTTTTATTGAATCAAGCTCAGCTAAACTAATGCCTTCTTCTTTAGCAATGCTTTTTACCAAAGGAGAGTAAAATTTATCAGAATCGGCAAAATTGGTTGCAACTTGAGTTACTGCAGGTGCAGATTCAACTTTAATGGCTGATGTTTCTGTTTTAGTTATTGGTGTTTCAACCTGAGGTGTTGAAGTAACAGACGCAGCTGCATCACTACTGATAGTGGCTATAACTGCACCAACCTGCACTACATCTCCCTCTTTAAATAAACGTTTTACTAATGTGCCTTCAAATGGAGAAGGGATTTCACTGTCAACTTTATCGGTAGCGATTTCAAGCACTGTTTCATCAAGCTTAATTTTATCGCCTTCGTTTTTAGTCCATTTTATAATTGTAGCTTCAGCCACACTCTCGCCCATTTTAGGCATTATTAAATCAAAAGTTGCCATTACTTAAAAGTTGTAAAAAAGCAAAAATAACATTTTTAGTGCATTCTGCATAATTACCGGAATGTTATTTTTATTAGGCTTATAATGTCGTTTTGAACATTAAGACAGGTTTAAAAAAACAGTAAAAACAGGGCAGGATTTAGGATAGAATCGACTTTCTGTCTATAAAGCCGCCGCCAACCAGGTCGTTTCCTTCGTATATAACGGCGCTTTGGCCGGGTGCAACGCCAACCACCGGTGAGTGAAAAATCACATCCAGTTTAGAATCAATCGTATTGATAGTAGCTAAAGCGCCTGCATCCTTGTATCTTATTTTGGTGAGCCCAACAAAATCATCCGGTAAATGCTCATATTTTATGAGATTATAATCTCTTACCTGTAAATGGTTTTCCTCCAAATCTTCCTTATCACCTAATACTACCATGTTTTTTTCAGGGATAATTTCTTTTACAAATACAGGTACGCCAAGGGCAATTTCCAATCCCTTTCTTTGTCCAACAGTAAAGTAAGGATAGCCTTTATGTTTGCCAACTTCTTTTCCTTTGTAAATGAAAGTCCCTCCGGCTACTTTTTTTTCAAGATTAGGCAGTCGGTGATTTAAAAAAGCTCTATAATCATTGTCAGGAACAAAACAAATATCGTAACTCTCACTTTTATTGGCTAAATCATAAAAACCGGCATCTTTTGCCATTTGTTTAATTTCCACTTTCTTGTACTGACCTAAAGGGAACATTGTTCGCTTCAAGCAATCCTGATTTAATCCCCATAAAACATAGGTTTGATCCTTACTCTCGTCTACTCCTTTAAAAACAACCTTACGATTGTTTTCAGTTCGTAATTGAGCATAATGACCTGTTGCAATAAACTCGCAATCCAGCATATCTGCTCTTTTAAGCAACGCATCCCATTTGATGTGTGTATTGCATAATACACAAGGATTAGGCGTTCTTCCGGCCAGGTATTCTTCAACAAAATTATTGATGATGAATTCACCAAATTCGCCTCTGATATCTAATATGTAATGGGGAAAACCAAAATTAACGGCCATGGATCGGGCATCGTTAATACTGTCTAAACTACAGCAACCGGTTTCACGTTTGCTTGAGCCGCTACTTTCATAATCCCAGGTTTTCATGGTAATACCAATCACTTCATAGCCTTGCTCATGCAACATCATAGCAGTAACACTGCTATCAATACCGCCGCTCATGGCTACTAAAACCTTTCCGTTTTTGCTCATTAGGGTACAAAGTTAGGCTTAAAGTTTTTATTTAGAAAGATTCAAAACAGTTTTTTTTAATTAGAGGCAATAAAAAAGCCGTTAACAGAAAATCTCCCAAAAATCTGTTAACGGCTAAATTTGTTATAACTAAACAAAAACCCTTATAAAGAACGTATTGTAAAGTTAAGTTATATTAAAGCCAAATTTTTATTGAATTGTATAAGTGGTTTACTTTTTCCAACAAGTGGTAAGTTTGTTGATTTGTTTAACCCGGTTTATTCATTTGAAATTATCAAAGTAATGAACTCAATAGAAATCAACAATTTGAAACAATTGTGAATGAATAACGGCTAAATACGATTTTGGCTAATTACAATAACCTTATGATCTTGCGAAATAAAACTATATTCAAAAATCCTTAACGACTTCATGTTTGATTGGTTTTGTGATAATTTTATTTAATAGAAACAAATTTATCTTTCGATTAGGTCCTTTCTTCAATCCATAACCAGGAATTTTAACATCTCTTTGAGTGCATAGATTAATTAAAAGCCTATATTCGTTAGAGGCTTCAATAAGTTGATAGTGAAAATTTTCTATGTATCGTTTTTTTAATTTAGGGTATTCAATATCCAAATAAATGACGGTTTTTGATTTAAAATCAATGTTAGCCAATTCACTATTTACCAGAAATTTATTGTAAAAGCTAATTGAATCATTAATAAGCTCAATACCGTCCATCGCATTTGTCCTAGAGTATCTAATCCAATCAATGATTTCGACAACAGGAAAATCAAAAGTCTCAAACTCTGACTGACATTTACCTTTTTTATAACACTCAGAGTTAAGCGCCATCACGAAAATAAAAATCCAAGATTTATACCTCTTGAATACTAATTTATTTATTCTTCTGACCAATTTCTTAATCATAAATAAATTTTAATTCAACAGGTTTATTATTTAATTTTTCTGTTTGTAGTAAAAATTGACCCCCTCTTGCTTTTCGTGTCCCCCACTTTTCAGTGCAAAATGTTATTTGAATAACACACTTTGTTGGTTCATTAAATAACTGAAAATTTAGTTTATGAGGCCTGGTAGGGGCCTTCTTAGCAAAGATATAAAAATAGATATAAGAATAATTTGTTGTATTTACTTCGGTAAATTTTCCTATGCTAACATTACTTACAAGTTCTAAAGAGTCATTAAAAAGGAACGAACCATCACCTAATAAGTTGCCCGTAGCTCTTCCGTACGCTTCGTCATCAACAGCAATAATTGGTGCTGAAAATGTAATTTTATCTACTTTGTCACACTTTTTTTTACAATTAGTAAAAATAATCATGCAAGCCATCACGTAAAAAATTGACTTATGCTTTAAAATTATGTCATTAAAATTATTTTTTACTGATTTCATAATCAAAAACAATATTTAATTCAACCGGCTTATTTTCTAACTTTTTACATTTTAAAAAATTAAAATAAGTTAAATCTCAAAAATTGGAGCATATCCAACTATGCTGCTATTTCAATGCCTCTAATTTAAATTGTATAATCTAATTTAGAAAAAAAATATGAAACTTCTTAACTTAAATTGAAAATTAACAAAACTCAAAGTCAATCAGGAACTAAGTAAGTTGAAGTATTAAAGGCAAGTAATTATAATAAACCAATAACATAAGACACTATAGCGCCGCCATCAACAAATTGATGTCTTTGAATGGTAAATTAAATGCTTCACCAAGATACTGATTGGTTAAAATACCATTATAGATGTACACGCCATTTCGCAATCCTGCATCTTTTCTAACAACGCTATCAAATCCACCTTCATCGCCCATGTTTAAAATAATTTGAGAGAAGATGTTGCTAAAGGCATAACTTGCTGTGCGTGCTACACGGCTTGGTATATTTGGTACACAATAGTGTATAACACCATGTTTTCTAAAAACAGGTTTGGTATGATTTGTAACCTGACTCGTTTCAAAAACACCACCTTGATCAATACTGACATCAACAATTACACTTCCGGTTTTCATTTCGCTTACCATTGTATCGGTTACAATACATGGCGTACGGCCTTTGGTGGCTCTTAATGCGCCAATGGCTACATCGGCAGTTTTTAAATGTTTTTCTAAAACTTTTGGAACAATAACAGACGTAAACACTCTAGAACCTAATTGGTTTTGCAAACGGCGTAAACGCGAAGTTGAATTATCAAACACTTTAACAGTTGCTCCCAATCCAATAGCAGCTCTTGCAGCAAATTCACCAACTGTACCTGCACCAATGATAACCACCTCGGTAGGCGAAATACCACTGATACCACCTAAAATTGCACCAACTCCATTGTTAACGTTACTTAATAACTCAGCTGCAATTAATATACTCGCGCCTCCTGCTATTTCGCCCATTGCTCTGATCACAGGAAAAATTCCTGCATCATCTATAATCAAATCGTAAGCAATGCAATTTAGTTTCTTTGTGATTAATTTTTTTAAAAAATCTTGAGGTTGCACAGTTAGTTGCAAGGCACTAAACAAGGTTTGCTTAGGTTGCATTAACTCAATCTCATCTAATGTTGGTGGCGCTATTTTAAAAATAACTTCTGCTTTGTATACATCGTTTGGGGAGTATACAATTTCTGCGCCTGCTTCACTGTAATCATTATCATCAAAATTCGCTGCTTTTCCGGCACCAGCTTCTATAATAATTTTGTGACCATTGTTAACCAATAGTGCAACAGCATCAGGAACCAAGGCTACCCTATTCTCTTGATAAGCGATTTCCTTTGGAATACCTATGAAAAGTTTCCCCTTTTTACGCGCTACTTCCAACATTTCCTCCTGAGGTGCAAAAGCTCCTTTAGTTAAAGAAAACAGAACATCTTTAGTCATTACCATAGTTTACATTTTAATATTTTGGGCCTTTATATCTTGGTGTGTTGCAATCATCAATTGCTCTTCGTTTTGGTCGCCAAACAATTCCAAATCGTGTTTCAAAAGTTCGGTTACGGATGCGAACATTATTTCTCACCTTCAAATTGTATAGATCAGGGTTATAGTGCTCTTCAACAACTCCATAAAAGTTTCTGAACAAAGGGAATTCATACCCTAGGCCTAAATTACCGCTATACCAAATCCGTGGTAACTCACTGGCATAACCTTGAAAAACCGAAACGCTTTGATTTAATTTATATTCTAATCTAATTCCGGGCATTAAATAAATGTTTTCTCTTAAACCAAAGGGACCAAAGAACTTTAAGTAGTTATTCCATTGAATATAGGTATATTTATTTTTGCCCCAGGAATTGGTTCTGGTTCCCATGTACTGATCAATAATTTCTTTTTCCTGGGCACCCTTTTTGGTGTAGGATATTTCTGTTTGCCACCTTACACCATCATATCTTAAAAATTCAGCAAAGATGCCGGCTCCCCATGCAAAATGTTCTCTCGAAATATGATTTTGTGGGTAATAGTATTCAGGTACAAACAACGTGTCTACTTTTTTCGAAGCATCACCATTTTTGTATTTATGGCAAGATTGCGTTAAAGCACCATAAACACCAATTCCTCTAAAAAATTGAGCTTTGCTAAAACCGGATATTAGACAAAATATAATTAAACTTTTTTTAATCATTTTAAACTCCTGCAACTTCAACAGTTGGACTTATCTTTTTTACTAAACCTTGTAAAACTTTACCCGGACCAACTTCTGTATAATGTCCGGCACCATCAGCTGTCATTTGGAGTACACTTTGTGTCCATTTTACCGGCGCCGTTAATTGCGCAATTAAATTTAATTTTATTGCTGCCGGATCAGAAACTGGCATCGCGGTTACATTTTGATACACCGGACAAATTGGTTGATTAAACTGTGTAGCGTTAATAGCTTGCTCCAATTCAATTTTAGCCGGTTCCATCAATGGAGAGTGAAATGCTCCGCCAACAGGTAACAACAATGCACGTTTGGCTCCTGCGGCTTTCAATTTTTCACAAGCAATGTTTACACCATTATTAGTTCCTGAAATAACCAATTGACCGGGGCAATTGTAGTTGGCAGCAACCACAACATCTCCATTATTTGTTATTTCCAAACAAATTTCTTCAACTACTTTATCATCTAAATTAAGTACAGCAGCCATCGTACTTGGATTTAATTCGCATGCTTTTTGCATGGCCATAGCACGTTGAGAAACAAGTTTAAGCGCTGCTTCAAAACTTAAGGTTTTATTAGCTACCAAAGCCGAAAATTCGCCTAATGAGTGACCCGCCACCATATCCGGTTTAAAATCAGAGATTGTTGAAGCTAATACAACTGAATGCAGAAAAATAGCTGGCTGTGTAATTTTTGTTTGCTTGAGTTCTTCATCGCCTCCACTAAACATGGTATCTGTAATTCTAAAACCTAAGATGTCGTTCGCCTGCTCAAAAAGTGTTTTGGCTTGTGGATTTGAATCGTAAAGATCTTTACCCATTCCACTAAATTGTGAACCTTGTCCCGGAAAAACGTATGCTTTTTTCATTAATGATGGTTTAACTAAGCTTTATTTCTAAAATTAATTATTAAGAAGTTAAGATGATTTTTCATCTATTAAAATTCCAAATTTAAAAATACCGACTTTTTAATTTTGAATAGGAAAGAAACAAGTAAACTAATTAACCAGTTATTGTTAACACTAATCCAATCTGTCTCTTAATTCTATTAGTTTAGCTCTAATGTCTTGTAATTTGGCAATAACTTCTGCCTGATTGGTTGATTTTTGAAAAGTCTCGGTTTCTGATTTTGTTTTAAGAGCCTCTTTAGCACCTTGAATAGTATAACCTTTAATTTTAATTAACTCAACTAAAATTCTGATGTTTTCAATGTCTTTAATTGTAAAAATTCGGTTCCCTTTTTTGTTTTTACTTGGGCTTAAATTATTAAACTCCTTTTCCCAATAACGCAATGTACTAGCGTTAATGTCAAACATTTCGCTTATTTCACTTATAGTGTAATAAAGCTTTTGAGTTTCTTCTTTTTCAAATAATGACATACCAATGAATTATCCTAAATTATTTATTAATTACACGTGTAGTTAAACTAGTTGTTAACAATTAATTAAAAATACAAGGGATAAAATCTTATTCCGGTTTGGTTAAATTGAATGGTCGGCATTGGTACCTTAATTGAATTTAAGGCTAAAAACAGTGTTTTGAGTCCTTTACGTTTTGTTTTAATTTTGGTTAAGTCCAAATCCAGACTTAAATAAAAACGACGTTCACGATTAAACTTTAAAACATCCCCGGCTTCATTTTGTACTAAAAATTGATTATAATTCCCGCCAAGCATACCATAAGCGCTATATCCTAAGGAAAGATTCAACACGTTCAGTAAAGTGCTTTTAGGTTTCATTTTTGAAAAGTTAAGCGGATTAAAACTAAACCAATAGGTTTGCCCATTATAATCTTTTAAAATTTCTAAACCTAAGCCACTACCTAATAAATTAGGGTTATACTGTGCTAATCCACTTCTGGAAAATGAAAACTTTAACCAGCATTTTTGCTCATTAAATAGCATTTTTTGGCCTATGGCCCAATAGGTACCGGCTACATTACCTATGCAATCTCCCCAGCTAAATCCCCATCCATCACTATAACCATCAAACACTTCAATGCAAGTCATGTAAGCTAATCCTATATTACCTCCAATAAAAATTGACTTCTTTTTAGAAAACCCTGCCCATTCAAAACTTTCCATCATATAATTACTTAAAACGTAATTCGTATAAACATGACCGGCCTTATCCATTTGTAACCATTCTTTATTATCATTAAAAAAATGGAATTTACCAGTTGAATGATTTTTGTACCAGGCCTGATTCAAATAAAATAAGGAGCCGGTTGTTGCAAGAGAACTGCCAATTATTAAACCACTTTTTCTTTTTTTCATCTGGTTTGCACTAACGGAATCAGTTTGAGATTGACCCATTAAAACAATAGCAAATAATATAAAAGCAAAGAGTTTTCTCACTATTACAAATATACTAAAAACAAAAAGGGCGAATTTTATTAAATCCGCCCTTTATTGATAAATACTCGATAATTATTCTAATATTAATTTTTTATGAACAGATTTTCCTTCCTGTGAAATATGGATAGTATATACACCTTTAGCATACTCTGAAAGGTTAAGCATTGCTTTTGAATCTGCTTGTTGGCTTAAAATTAACTGACCAAGCTGATTGAAAACTGTAAGGTTAAACTTACCTTGCAATTCAACTATTACTATTCCATTACTTGGGTTTGGATAAATTGAAAGATTTTCAGTAATATTAATATTATTAATACCCGAAGCAAAGCTTATACATGTAGTTGCTGAATTTGCACAACCATTAGCATCGGTAATGTTAACAGTATAACATTGTGGAGATAAACTTGAAGCAATAGCTGCAGTACCGCCTGAAGGTAACCAGTTATAAGTATAAGGTGAAGTACCACCGCTAACTGAAACAGTAGCAGAACCATTTGTACATACACCACAACTAGCAATACTATTATTAATAGTATTAGATAATACTGAAGGCTGAGTGATGCTACCTGAATAATTTACTTGACAGCCTTTACTATCAGTTACAACACATGAATATGATCCAACACCTAAACCACTTACATTGGCTGTAGTTTGTCCACCTGGTGTCCAAGAGTATGTATAAGGTGCAGTTCCAGAAGCAGGGTTAACTAGTAGCATACCATTGGTTAAACCATTACAAGTAATATTTGTTGCACTGCCTGTTGCCGTTGGGTTAGGATTAACAGCAACTGAGAACGCATTGGTACCGTTACATCCTGCATTTGTTCCACTCACTGTATAATTTGTTGCAACGGTTGGGTTAACTACAATACTTGTGGCGTTTGAGCCTGTATTCCAAGTATACGTTGTTGCACCACTTGCTGTGATTGTTAATGAATTACCAATACACAACTGCGGTACAGCCGGAGTTAAATTGATTGAAATAGAAGTGCCAATATTAATAGATAACGTTTTTGTATTTGAACAAGAACCGTTAAATCCGGTTACAGTGTAATTAGTGTTAGAAGCAGGAGTTACGGTTATAGGATTAGCCGTTGAACCTGTATTCCATGAATAACTAGTTGCACCTGTTGCGTTTATTGTTGCAGTGCCTCCAGCGCAAATTGTTTGGTTAGCTACAACTACAGTTGGCGTTGTAGTGACATTTAAATTGTATGTAGTAAACGTTGAGCAACTTCCGTTTGCTCCTGTAACCGTGTATACCGTTGTTGCCAATGGACTAACACTAATTGAATTGCTTGTTGCACCAGTATTCCATGTATATGATGTGGCACCGCTTGCTGTAATGTTGGCAGAATTTCCAGAGCAAATACTCGATGTTCCTGAAACAGATAAAGCTGGTAAACTATTAACAGTAATTGTTTTTGTACTTACTGAAACATTTGTACCATTAATAGAGGTTAAGGTAATTGTTTGTACACCGGCTGTAGAGAAAACAAAAGTTGGATTGGTAGCTGTTGAAGTACCACCTCCTCCACTGGCCGCCCAACTATAGGATACTGCTCCCGAGCTGGTATTAGTCATTGTTACAGCTGCTCCGACACATGCCGATGCAGGATTATTAAACGAAGCAGAGTTAACTCGTAAATTAATATTATCAAGATATAACGCTTGACCATAGTGTCCTCTGTTTACAAAGGCAATCATCACATTTGCCTGACCTGCTGATAAAGCCGATATGTTTACTGAATCTGTTCTCCATTGGGCAGTTGTCGGTGTAAACTGACTGGCAGTTAATGTACCCGGAACAGTAGATAAAGTGCTGCCACCTTTTGAATAAATTGTTGTCCAAGATGAACCACAGTTTGTTGACAATCTTACCTCTAATGTATCTGAATATTGATTATCATATTGTCTGTATGCAACATCAAATCTTAAAGTTGCTGCTGTAACTGATGAGAAAATATATTTAGGTGTTCTCATTTCATCTCTGGCAGGAGCAACGTCTTCATTATAATTATCAAACCAAGCGCAAGCGGTACTAGTTCCAAATGCACCTAAGCCTGTTCTGCGTTTCCAGAAATAACCGTCGTTATCAACGTTAACCGGAGTCCAGTTAGTTGGAACAAAAGTAGTTGCTTGAAAACCTTCGGTTAAAGGTAAGAGCTGAGGACCCGCAACAGTTATGTAAGAAACTTTTGTATTCACATTTCCACCATTAGGGTTGGTAGCTTGTAAAGCTACAGAATAAGTTCCCGGAGCTGCCCAGGATACGGAAGGATTTGAAGAAGTTGAAGTAGCAGGTGTACCCGCTTGAAAGGTCCAGCTCCAGGCAGTTGGTAAATATAAAGAGCTATCCACAAAACTTATTGGAGTAGCTGGACATGTTAATCTTATTGGGGCATAGAAATGTGATACAACCGGTTGTGCACTAAAACCGGCAGCACAAAGCATGGCTTGATAAGCCTCAATTCTTCCTGCACCAAGCTGACCAGCCAAGGTTCCTGAATTTACCGGATAAATATTTACAGCGGTAGAATTAATGCAATTTAAAACATCGGTTGCTGTCATTTGAGGTGAACGTGATAACATAAGCGCTGCTAAACCGGCTACGCATGGTGTTGCCATAGATGTACCTGATGAATAACCATAAGTATTTGCAGGATATGTACTGCGTATATTTTCGCCTGGCGCACAAATATCTACCCAAGTACCATAATTACTAAAACTAGATTTTACATTTAAAGTCCCCCAAGGTGCAGATGGACCAGTACCAACAGAAGCAACCGAGTAAACATTATTATAAGCCGCTGGATAATGCAGCGCATTTGTATTTGAATTGCCAGCAGCAGCAATCACAATACAACCTCTACCCCAAGCGTAATTAATTACAGCTTGTTCTGCTGAACTTGCAGTACCCGGGCCTCCCCAAGAACATGAAATAACCCTTGCCTTTACTTTAGCTGCATAAATGATCCCTTGATAGCCGGCTACGATACCTGTTGTACTACCTCCATTTGTTTGACATTTAACTGGTATTAAACTTACATTCCAGCTGATTGCTGCTGGTCCTGTTCCATTATTAGTTCTACCTGCTGCTGTTCCGGAGCAATGTGTACCATGATTCATTGCAGTGTTGCTTGGAATAGTATTATTATCGCCATCAGCTGCATCCCATCCATTCACATCATCTATATAGCCATTCATATCGTTATCAATCAAATCACCTGCAATTTCTCCGGGATTGGTCCAAACATTTCCAACTAGGTCTGTATGAGCACGATCAACAGCATTATCAACTACTGCAACGGTAATATTTAAACTTCCTGTTGAAACATTCCAAGCATTTTGAGCATTTATTTGGTTTAAATAAGGCATTGTGCCTCCGGTAAAGTGAGGGTCATTAGGAGCCAAATCAACAGTGTTTAGGTTAACAGGTTCTGCATATTCCACGCCTTTAATGCGAGATAAATCAGCAATCAACTCATCAATCTGGTTAATTTGACTGAACTGAACTTGTAAAACATAAGGTAACACAGCATCATCATCGGCCTGATAAAATGGTTTACACACTTTAGAGGCACCATATTTAAAAAGCGTTTGGCTTAAACTACCTAGTTTGCTTATAACTAAATTAGATGGATCGTCTTTTTGAACAGCCTTTAACATGCCAGGTTGCACTTTTAGATATATTTGACCATCAACTTTATGTTTGTAAACAGTTTGAGAAAACAAACCGCCACTTAAAGCTGCAAATGCAATTGCGAATAAACTTTTTTTCATGTGAATGAATTAATTTGATTGTAATAAAATTAGACTATCAAAATGTTAAAACCAATTTTTTACCTAATTATTTATTAGATTTAGACAAAAATATTTTCAGCGGTAAAAAGATGAGATTAGCGGTTATAGATTGTGGCACCAACACCTTTAATCTTTTAGTTGTTGAAGTTAGCGGTAAGGAGTTTAAAAAAATAATTAAAACGCGTATACCCGTTAAACTTGGAGAAAATACAATTAACAGCGGATACATCAATGAGATTGCTTATGAAAGGGGCCAAAACGCCTTAGCAGAATTTAAAACGATTTGTGATGATCTAGAAGTTCGTCGAATTTATGCTTTTGCTACTTCTGCCATAAGAGATGCTAATAATGGGACTGAATTTACAAATGATGCCCTTAAAAAGTTCAACATTACCATCCAAACCATTGACGGGAATAAGGAAGCCGAACTTATTTACTATGGCAACAGACAAGCCGTGCCGCTTAGCGAACAAGTTAGCTTAATAATGGACATTGGTGGCGGAAGTAACGAATACATACTTTGCACAAAGGATGAAATTTTATGGAAACAAAGTTTCAAATTAGGTGCAGCCAGACTCATAGATAGATTTAAACCGGAAAATCCATTAAAGAAGGAAACTGAACTAGACATGCTTAATTATCTCAACCAAGAGCTAACTGACCTTTTTAAAGCTTGCGCTAAATTTCAACCAACAGAGCTAGTAGGTTCTTCAGGTGCATTTGACTCAATTATTGAAATGATTCACGGAGAATTAAACGGTGAACCGTTTACTGAAAACCAACTATGCTACGATGTAAATCTTGATAAATTTAAAAAGATATATGACAAAGTCCTTGGTTCAACCATTGAAGAACGAAAGAACATTAAAGGCCTTATTGAAATGCGAGTAGATATGATTGTTATCTCCTGCATACTTATTCAATATACATTAAATAGTTTAAACATAAATAAATTAAGGGTATCAACTTATTCTTTAAAAGAAGGTGCCCTCTATCAACTAATCAACTCCTAAAACACATGGCAAAAATTTTAATTATTGATGATGAAAAAGCCATTCGTAGAACGATTACGGATATATTAGAATTTGAAAAACATCAAATAGATGAAGCCGAAGATGGCTTAGTTGGATTTGAGAAAGCAAGTAAAAATGCTTACGATGTTATTTTATGCGATATCAAAATGCCTAAACTCGATGGCGAAGAACTTTTAAATAAACTTTTAGAGCAAAATATCAGTAGCTCCATTATTATGATGAGTGGTCATGGAACTATTGATACAGCAGTAAGTGCAGTAAAAAAAGGTGCTTACGACTATTTACCAAAACCCATTGATTTAAATCGTTTATTAGTAAGTATTAAAAACGCTTTAGATAAAACTGAATTGGTGACGGAAACCAAATCCCTTAAGAAAAAAATTAATAAAAGTGTTGAAATAATTGGCGAGTCTGATGCAATTGCAAAGGTTAAAGATATTATTGAAAAGGTTGCGCCAACTGAAGCTCGCGTGCTAATTACGGGGAGTAACGGAAGTGGTAAGGAATTAGTTGCCAAATTACTTCACGAAAAAAGTAGCAGAGCCAATAATGCTTTGGTAGAAGTAAATTGCGCTGCGATTCCATCTGAATTAATTGAAAGTGAATTGTTTGGTCATGAAAAAGGATCCTTTACCAGCGCAGTAGCGCAACGCAAAGGCAAGTTTGAATTAGCAGAGGGGGGAACTATTTTTTTAGATGAAATTGGCGACATGAGTCTAAGTGCTCAAGCCAAAGTATTAAGAGCCCTGCAGGAAAACAAAATTACACGCGTTGGTGGCGATAAAGAAATAAAAGTAAATGTGAGGGTTATAGCTGCTACCAATAAAAATTTACAAAAGGAAATTGAGTTGGGTAATTTCAGAGAAGATTTATTTCACCGTTTATCTGTTATTCCTATTCACGTGCCTTCGCTTGATGAGCGGAAGGAAGATATTCCGGTTTTAACTGATTATTTTAACCAGATTATTTCGCAGGAAATGGGTTCTGCAAAAAAAGAAATAGAAAAAGAAGCCATTGATGAGTTACAAAAGAAAAACTGGCCTGGCAATATCCGTCAGTTTAGAAATGTAATTGAGCGACTTATAATTTTGAGCGGAAAAACTATTACTGCGACTGACGTGAAGCAATTTGCTTAAGATTTGAAACTAGTACTTCTAATTTTTTAAATCTCACTTCTAATTGACCAAACCATCAATTTTCTATCGTCGCTAGCAGAGACTAAAGTTTTTCCATCTGATTCCCAAAATATTTTATTGACTGAAAATTGATGTCCAGCGAAACTTTCACTCGAAATAGTTTTAGGAGCATGTATATTGCTGGAATCCCAAATTTTAATTGTCTTATCTCTACTTGCCGTTGCAATTAAATTTTGTGTAGGAGAAAACTCAATTGAATAGATTGCATAATTATGTGCGGGTATAGATTTTATAAGCTCAAAATCCGTAGACCAAATTTTTAAATGTGCGTCCCATCCCCCGCTTATAATTACAGGTTCAGTTGGATGAAATTTGGCAACATTACAGGATTTTTCATTGGCAATGATTGATTTAATAAGTAGTTTCTTATCTAAATCTATTAGTTTTATGGTTGAGTCACCACATGCCAGTAAAGCCATATTACCCTTTAAATCAATACTCCTAATTTTTTCATCTGAAAATTTAACAAGTCGCTCTGTAACTAATGAATTTAAATTAGTAAATCCCAAAAAGCCATCAGAACTTGCGCTTAATAAGTAACCTGCGTGCATTTTCAAATCAAAAATAGCACCGTTATGCGGATGAATTAACTTTATTTCTTTTTGCAAATTTAAATCAACAACATGTATTTTACCACTGGAAGTTCCAATCATTAATTGATTTAAAATTTTATAATAAAACAAACTATAGATTGTTTCAGTTGACTTTATTAACAACTTTGATTTTTCTTGATCATTGATATCCCATAATATAATATGCTTATCAACTCCACCTGAGAACACGTACCCATCTTTCATTGGTATTAAAGCATATACGGCTGCTTTATGACCAATTAATTCCATTTTTTTTGTTATTTCTAACATCCTCAAGTGTAATAAGGAACTTTAACCTTTAAATAAATACCATTAGTAAATGTAATGGTTTACTTTCTTTTAATAAAAAAATAATCGTGTTTAGTTTTTTCGTTGCTCAGAATAAGTGAATCTTGTTTAAAAGCATAACTCAGTGTATTAAAATTATCAACAACTGCATATTCTGTGTTTGATATTTTATCTTCACAAATAGATTTTGTTCCAAATAATGATTTACAAGTAATAATATTGTTATTAACGCTATACTTCGCACTAAGTTGATTACAAATTTTCAAATATACTTTGATTGAATCAAAACGCATACTAAAATCATAATTCAATAAATTAAAACTGGTAGAGGCTGAATTATTGGTGTATCTAACGAACTTCCAATCCGTGTTTTTTAACAAATTAACTTGTGCCTTATTAAAATAAATACAACTCAAAAAAAACACTAATGCTATTATAGATTTCATATTTTAAAAGTACAAATAATACTTTAGACTTAAGACTAATAAACAATCAAAAAAAGAAAATGATAATAATTAAAAACAAATCACTATTCGCATCCACTTTCCGGAGTGCATACTGCAGCCGAACCGTTTATCTTCTTTAATTCTGTTATTGCTTTTTCCCAGTCTGCAAATGATTTAGACAAGACATCCTTAAATACATCAGTACCTTGTGCGCCTGATACAGCATACTGACGATTGAAGACGAAAAAAGGAACTCCGGTAACACCAATTCGTTGAGCTTCGTCTATATCTAATTGAATTTCATTTGCAAAGCGATCACTAATCAACAATTGATTTAAGTCAACCTCAGGTATACCAATCTCTTTTCCTAAATCAATTAAAATATCTACATCGCACATATCTTTACCTTCTGAGAAATATGCTTTAAATAAACGTTCTTCGGCTTGATCACCGAGACCTAAAGTCTTTGCGAGCTGAATTAAACGGTGCGCATCGAAAGAATTAGCAACCACTGCGATATCAAAATTATAATCAAGACCGACACCTTTGGCCATATTAGCAACGTTACGATGAAGAGAAATTGATTGCTCCAAGGAAATACCCTTTCGATTTGCTAAATATGCATATGTTGATGATTTACTTGATGGTTTTGGTAAGGTTGGATCTAACATAAAACTTCTCCATACAATTTCTACCTTTTCAGAAAAAGAAAACTGTTTTAAAGCTTCTTCAAACTGTCTTTTACCAATGTAACAGAAGGGACACATGATATCAGACCAAATCTCAACTTTCATTTTTTCTTTTGTCATATAATTACTTTTTATTGATTTTAGTGAGTCTTTATTATAATTATTTTGAGCATTTGAATTAATAAACAAACCAAAAGAAAATACAATTAATATTCTTCTGCTACTAAAAACCGAGAGGTTAATCATTTCAATATAAGTTTGTTTGAAAAAATAATTTAAAAAAATACATTCTAAAATTAAGTATAATTCTTCAAAATAATAAATCGATGTTGCTTAAGGCAATATTGATTAGAATTACTTAATTGCCAATCAAATATTTTTTAAGGTTTTCGCGATACGAATCTGAAACTGGCAAATCAGTATTTAAAATTTTCACATTTAAATTTGAATAACTTTGAATATGATATAAATTCACTAAATATGAACGATGAATTTTGCAGAAAATAGAATTTGGTAATTGCTCCTCAAAATACTTTAAATTCTTAGTAATTAGTAAGCTATCACTTTTTAACTGTAAAAACGTGTAATTATCACTTGCTCTTAAAAAAAATAAATCATTTAAACTTATCTTAATCCAAGTTCCTTTATCTTTTATAAAGATAAATTCACTTATTGTTTCATGAGATGCCTTTTCAAGGGCCAATTCAATAGCTATTTCGACATCAAAATTTTTAAAAGGTTTAGAAATAAAACCCAATGGTTTTGTGTCTAAAACTCTTTTTCTTGTTTTATCATCAGTATTTGAAGAAATAAACAAAAACGGAATTTTATAATGAACATTGACATATTTCGCTAAATCCACTCCATCCTCATTTCCGGGTACTTTAATATCCAAAATTAGTAAATCAATCTGTTTACTTAATTCGCTTTTTACTTCTTCAACCGTTGACACATTAAAAGCAATTTCAAATCCTTTGTCTCTGATTAGTTCACAAAGATGTTCAGCAATTAATATTTCATCCTCTAAAATTCCAACTCTCATTGTTCAAATTCAAATTTATAAGTTAAACCAGAAATATTATTAAGTTCAATTTTGGCATTAAGCTGTTTTGACAACGATCTAATCAGCTTAAATCCTAAAGATTTGCGATTAGGGGAATCTAATTTTAAATCAGAACCCTTACCATTGTCTGAAATTACAAACTCAATATTTTTATTAACAGTTTTTAATTTAATATTAATTTCTGGCTTAGGTTGGTTTGAAAACGCATGCTTTATAGCATTTGTAATAATTTCATTAACCAACAAGCCAATTAAAATTGTTTTATCTACATGAATTTTAATTTCATCTAAATCCATACTAATTTTTAAATTGCCTTGCGGATAAGACTTAACAATATCCTCCGTTAAGGCTTTCAGATAAATATCCAGATCAACATTCTGCACATTGTCTTGTTTAAAAAGTTTATCATGCAGATTTGCAATTGTAATAATTCGACTTTGATTTTCTTGCAACAAAGAATGAAGCTCTTTATTTTCAGTACTTCTTAACTGTAATTCAAAAATACTTGACAATAATTGTAAATTATTTTTAACACGGTGATGTACCTCATGAATTAAAAATTGTTTTTCAGTAACTAAGGTTTTAAGTTTACTGTTTTTGCCCCTCAATAGAACAACAAAAATAAGAATGATGAAAGTAACTAGAATTGAAAAAAATAGAACCACAAACAAATTTCTTTTTTCATTTTGTTGGAGCTTTATTGTGATAGCTTGTGATTTAATCTCTGTGTCTTTTTTCTCACCTTGATATTGCTCCTGCAATTTGGTAATTCTCAAATTAGACTCAAGTGAGTTTAGGCTATCATCAATTAGCTTATGTTTTTTTAAATATTCAAAAGCCATTTGATAATTACCTGTCATTGCGTAATTATCAGATAATGCGGCATAACAAAAATTCAATAAATAATCAGATTGAAGTTTTTTGGCTAACACGAGCGCTTTTTCATTTTCGACTAAGGCAAAGCTTATTTGCTTATTAGCTAAAAAAGATTCAGCAATATTTAAGTGAGCCCTGCACGCTCCATCTAAATCATCAAAACGCAGGTAAATTGTTAAAGCTTCATTTAGGTTGGCAATACAATTTGAAAATTTACGTAAAGACTTTTCGCTCCTGCCGATATTTAATAAGAGATCAGCTAATCTAATTGAATCTTTAATTTTCAAAAACTCAGGTTTAGCTATGGCATAATAATACAAAGCACTATCATGCTGATTTAGCTCCTCTTTGAGGTAGCCGTAGTTTGCATAAGTACGTGCCAATTGCAAGCGATCATTTCTTAACATTCCATTTTTTATGGCTATTAAAAAATATAATTCGGCATCTTTAAGCTTTTTAGCCTCTAAAAAGGCTGTACCGAGATTGTTTGCCATAAACGCAGCCCTAGTTTTAAATCCATTTGTTTCAGCCAGTTTTAAACCGGCAATTAATGTTCTAATCGATAATTCAAAGTCACCCTTTGTTTTGTAGGCATATCCAAGTAATGCGTAAAATTGCAAACTCAAATCAACACTGCCCAATTGCTCACTTTTCTCAATAGAAGCTCTCGATAAGCATATAGCTAATTGACAATTTTCTTGAATTAGATTTTGAATTTTTAATGTATATCTTTTTAATTGAACGGTATCTTTGGCTTCGAACTGAAAACTTTTAACAATAGAATCGCAGTTAGCAATTTGAGAGAAACTGTTGCAAACGAAAAATAAAACAAAGCAAAAAACTTGTAGACTTGTTTTCAAGCAATCCAAAAATAATGATAGTTTCTATATTAACAAATTTCACGTTGTAAAGAAATTAATTATTAACCAATTAATGAATTAATAATAAAACTATTTATCATTGGACATGATTATATCACCTCCACCCGCCACCTAATGATTTATAAAGTTGTATTATTGCAGTGGCTTGTCTTTTGTAAATTCCAATTAAATCGATTTGTGATTCCAATGCATTTTTTTGAACTGTTATAACTTCCAAATAGTTGCATCTTCCTGCCTTAAAAAGTTCCTGTGAACTTATAATTGATTTTTTTAAAACATCTACTTCTTCATTTTTTAAATTAAATGCTTCTCTTGTCTTGTTTAAATTATTCATGGAAACATACACTTCTTTAAAGGCATTCACAATTGCTTTTTCATAATTTATGTAAGCCGATCTTTGTTGCGCTTTGGACATGAGCAAATCAGATTTAAGCTTTCGTCTATTCAATAACGGTGAGGCCAATCCACCTATTGTGTTGTAAGCCAAGGATGCCGGAACATCCAAAAGCAATAAAGCATTAAAGGATTGCAAACCAACAAATGCATTAATATTAAATGATGGATAAAAAGCCTTTTTAGCAAAAGCCAGGTTGGCATTATTTGCTAAAACCTCAAACTCTGCTTGCTTAATATCCGCTCTATTATCCAATAATGCAGATGGTACACCGCTTTTTATCTCTAAATTTAATTGCACATTGTAAAAGCTAGTATCTATAGGGACTTTATTTGGATACTGACCACATAAATAATTTATTTGTGCTTCACACTCCAGTATTTGTTGTTCAACCTCTACTTGAATGGTTTTAGAGTTTAATAATTGTGCTTTCATTAATTCAACAGCCAACTGATTGGCTCTTCCAACGTCTTTTTGTGTTAGCATTAGCTCATAAGCACTTTCTTGCAACTTAATGTTTTCCTTTAACACACTCACTTCTTTATCAAGAGCCAACAATTCAAAATAAAGTGAAGCGATATCAGCAATTAAATTCGTAACAATTAAATCTTTACCATATTGTGAAGCGATGAATTTAGACGCAGTCGACTCTTTTAGATTCTTTAGTTTACCCCATAAATCTATTTCCCATGTTGATTGAAAACCTACATAATAATCAGGCAAAGGATTAGGTATTACCTGATCAGATTTAATGTTATCAGACAAATTTGTATCAAAATTACCTACACCATCCATGGTGTAGTCTCCAAACTTTCTTCTACCAATATTTATATTCGCATTAACATCAGGCAATCTTATACCTTTATTTAAAAGCACGCCAGACCTTGACATTTCAATTTTTTGAAGAGCATCTTTTAAATCAAAATTATTTTTTAGTGCTGTATCAATTAATTTTGATAAAGTTGGATTAAAAATAATTTCTTTCCATTTTACTAACTCATTTGTAACGGTATCTGATTGATTAATGTATGACTTGGGCAAAGGTTTTTCATAAACTACTTTTGTTTTTTGATTTACCTTACAACTCAACAACGATATCAGCAATAAACACTGCAAATAACACTTAAAAATTTTCATACTTTTACTTCTATTTTGCTTTGCTTTTTGGTTTAAACAACACGTATAAACCCGGAATTATTACAACACCAAAGACAGTTCCTATTAACATTCCTCCTGCTGAGGCTGTTCCAATTGTTCTGTTACCAATTGCTCCGGCTCCATTTGCCAACATTAAAGGAATTAAACCTGCAATAAAAGCAAATGAAGTCATTAAAATGGGTCTTAATCGTGCTGTTGAGCCTTCTATTGCCGCATTAAACGCTGTCATGCCTTGTTTTTGTTTTAAAACTGCATATTCGATGATTAATATGGCATTCTTACCCAATAAACCAATCAACATAACCATGGCTACTTGAGCATAAATATTATTTTCTAAACCAAATAGCCATAAAAAAAACATGGTTCCGAAAATACCAACAGGCAACGAGAGTAAAACAGGTAAAGGCAGTACAAAGCTTTCGTATTGCGCACACAAAAGCAAATAAACAAACACAATACAAATTAGAAAAATATAAATAATTTGATTTCCTGAAGCAATTTCCTCCTTTGTCATACCAGACCATTCATAAGCAAAACCTTTTGGTAACTCTTTTTTTGCTACTTCATTTATAGCATTGATGGCATCGCCGCTACTAAATCCTTTTTCTGCTTCACCATTAATCATGGCGGCAGTATACATATTAAATCTTGTTAATTGCTCAGGACCATAAATACGTTCAATTTTACAGAACAACGAATATGGTACCATCTCTCCTGATGTGTTTTTAACCCTCAATGCCAACACATCTTCAGGTAAAGCTCGATATTTTGGATCGGCTTGTATCATTACTTTATACATTTGACCAAATCGTATAAAATTAGTGGTGTAATAACTACCTAATAAATTTTGCAAGTTACTCATGGCATTATCTACTGTTATTCCCTTTTTAGCAGCAACATCTTGATCGACATTAATCAAATATTGAGGGAAGGTTGGATTAAAACTGGTAAATACATTTTTAATTTCTTTTCTATTTTCCAAGGCCTTTATAAATTTCTGAGTCACCTCATAAGTTTGCTGCAAATTCCCTGAACCTGTTTTATCTAAAACACGCAGTTCAAATCCGCTTGCATTTCCAAAGCCCGGTACGGCAGGTGGCGGAAAGAATTGAATTTCGGCACCTTTAATATTCTTGGTTTTATCCTCTAATAGTGCAATAATTTCATTCGCTGTTTTCTTTCGCTCTTTCCAGTTTTTTAGACTAATGGTACTCATCCCAAATGAGGCACCAACACCATCAGTCATCATGCTAAAACCAGCCAAGGTTGAATTTCCCTCAATCTCCGGGATTGTTTTTGCCACCTTGTCAATTTCGTTCATCACAGCCTCAGTTCTTTCCAAAGTAGCGCCAACCGGCGTTGTTACATTTACATAAATGGTACCTTGATCTTCAGTTGGAATAAAGCCGGTAGGTAGAAATTTTGACATGCCCCATGTACCAAAACAAAAAATTAAGAGTGATCCAAAAACCAAAACACGCTTGTTGATAAAACCGGAAAGAATAAATTGATATTTTTTTTCTACGTTACTGTAACCATCATTGAACTTATTAAAAAACTTTGCTAACAAATTAGTTTTGTCTTTATGACTGGTATGCTTAAGCATCATGGCACAAAGAGCCGGCGTTAGGGTTAACGCATTGATACCTGAGATAACAATTGAAATAGCCATGGTTACCGAAAATTGCCTGTAAAAAACACCAACAGGCCCATCTAAAAATGCTACAGGGATAAACACGGCAGACATAACAAGAGTAATGGCAACTATTGCACCGCCAATTTCATCCATTGATTCAATAGTTGCTGTTTTAGCATCAATATGTTTCTCCTGCATTTTGGCGTGAACGGCCTCTACAACTACAATCGCATTATCGACGACAATTCCAATAGCCAACACCAGTGCAAATAAAGTTAATAGATTAATTGAAAAACCAAAAGCCAACATTAAGGCAAAAGTTCCAACTAATGCTACTGGTACTGCAAGGATTGGAATTAAAGTTGACCTCCAATCTTGAAGAAATAAAAATACAACAAGCGCAACAAGTATAAATGCTTCAATCAACGTTTTTATTACTTCATGTATGGATGCATCTAAAAACTTAGAAACATCATAACTTAATGTGTAATCCATGCCTGGTGGAAAAGTTGTCTCCTTCAAAAACTCCATCCTTTCCTTAATATTTTTAATTACTTCACTTGCATTAGATCCTGGGCGTTGCTTTAGCACAATAGCAGCTGAGGGCTTACCGTTTTCTTTGGATAAAACATCGTATTCAAGCGAACCAAATTCTACATCAGCAATATCACGTAACTTAAGCATCTCTCCGGTTTCAGTTACTTTTATTACCAAGTTTTCATATTGCTCTTTTTGCGTTAATTTACCCGTATACCTCAATACATATTGAAGAGATTGAGGATTTCTTCCGGAGCTTTCACCAATTTTTCCCGGAGCAGCCTCAACATTTTGCGACTTTAATGCCGCAATAATCTCTTCAGATGAAATTTTATATACATCCATTTTAGAAGGGTTTAACCAAACCCTCATGGCATATTCACGCGAACCTAAAATATCAGCATAACCAACCCCATCAATACGTTTAAGTTCAGCTAAAACATTAATATCAGCAAAATTGTAAATAAATTTTTCATCTAAGGATGTATCCTTACTTACTAAATTAAGATACAACAACATACTATTCACTTCTTTCTCTGTTGAAACACCGGCCTTAATAACTTCCTCAGGTAACTCATCCAATACAGTTGCAACTCTGTTTTGCACGTTCACTGCTGCTAAATCGGGGTCTGTTCCAACTTTAAAATAAACCTGAATAATACTTGTGCCATCATTACCGGAAACAGAGTTCATGTAAGCCATACCCGGCACACCATTAATTGCACGTTCTAAAGGCGTTACAACTGCTTTTGCACAAACTTCTGCATTGGCTCCGGTATATTTAGTAGTAACAGAAACTGCCGGTGGAGCAATATCCGGATACTGAGTAACCGGTAATTGAATCATTGCAATGATTCCGAGTATAGTTATGAATAATGAAATAACAAGAGATAAGATTGGTCTCTCAATAAACTTTTTAAACATAACTATTTTTTAATGGCTAAATCTTTTCTTAAATTATTTTTACCTGCAAATTGTGGTTGGATAACCATGTTCTCTTTAACGTTTTGAACGCCATCAAGAACAATGGTTTCTCCAACACTTAATCCGTTTTTAAGAATAAAAAAATGAGGTAAACGCGCCTGGTAATCAATATTACGCATAACTGCTTTATTTTCTTTATTTACCACATAAACATACAATCTATCTTGAATTTCGAAAGTAGATTTTTGTGGCACTAAGCAAACGTTTTCGTAGCGTTTATTTAACCTAACCTTTCCACTTGCGCCATGTTTAATAAGCTTTTGCGGATTAGGAAATTTTGCTCTGAACGCAATGTTACCGGTATTGCCATCAATTGCACCTTCCATTGTTTCTATTACACCTTTATGTTCATGAGTAGAACCGTCTGCTAGAATTAAACTAACAATTTTAGAATTAGCACTATCATTTTTTAAATTCCGCGCATAAGTTAAGTACTCCTTCTCCGACAAATCAAAATAAGCATAAACAGATTCATTGTCAGCAATAGAAGTCAATAAAGTTCCTTCACTAATTAAACTCCCAATTTTATGAGGAATTCGGTTAATTGTGCCATTAAAAGGCGCTCTTATTTCGGAATTTGATAACTTAATTTCCACATAAGATTGATGAGCTTGTGCTTCCTCCATCTTGGCCCTTTGTGCTTCCAACTTGCTCTTTGCAAGTGATAGCTCTGTTGGCGAGACTATTTTCTTATCTGATAATTGTATAACGTTTTTATACTCTAACTCAGCTGCATTTACTTCTGCAATAGCACTTCTATAAAGTGCCTTTGCTTTTGCTAATTCTTCAACATACTCTTTGTTGTTAATACTAAACAATAACTGCCCTTTGGTAACGGTTGCACCTTCATCAACATGTATTTTATCTAAATAACCGTCAACCCTCGCTCTTATTTCTACATTCTGTATTGCATGTATCTCCGAAACATAATCAACAGTTGTGAATGTATCTACCTGCGTTATGGTTGTTGTTGGAAATTTCTCTGTGTCTTGTTCAACAGTGTCTTTGTTTTTACAAGATTGATTGATAGTAATAAATAATAGATATGGAACCAATAAATAAGTTTTCATTTGTGAATTTTAGATAAATAATAATATAAAAATTGAACAGCTCAAGCTGTTTAAAGTTTATACCTCAGGAGGAGGAATAGGAACTCTTTGATGATAAGAGCTCAGTAAAAAAGGAAAAGTATTATTTACTAAGACGTAATTATGAAATTTGTTTAAATTGAATGTATTACTTTGAAGAACAAACTCCATCAATTCTGTTTCATCCAATTCGTTTTCAGCAGACTCTTTATCTGCCTCAACAGAGGATATTAACAAAGTTGTATTTTCATCTTTAATCGAATTATAAAAATGATAAATCGTTTGAAAACTGATCAAATAGACAACCAACAGAATAACTATGTTATTTTTAAATTTCAAAATATTTGCTCAAAGATAGATGTTTAGAATTTGTGAAACATCATTTGAATTTATTTTTAGATTTTTTTGGCAAGTCACATTTCAAAATCCAAACAGATCTTAATAGATATTGATAATTTCAATAACTAACCGATTAAAAAACTAATTAAAATTGGTAAAAAAATTGTGAGTAATGGCAAAACACCAACAACAGTATATACCATCATAAATAGAGTGAAACGCGATTTATAATTATTTACAAAGTCAGTTTTTATCTTTAACAGGTGGTGCGCTAAATTACTTTGTTGAAGTCTTGTGTCATTTATCAATCGGTGATTATAATTTTGAGTTCCACAATAACAACAAACTTCGATTAACTGATTATTCATATTTATTGATGCACCACAATTGTGACAGTTTTCATTTGTATCTGCTGATGTTTTACCTTCTACCATTAAATTAGCAACTTCTTCATTTTTATCGAAGGGTAAAGTGTAACAAGCATAACAATTAATTAGAAGTGAAAAGTAAAAGTAACCAATAAAATCATCCAATTTACGGCCAGGTGGGAGACCGGATAAATCTGCGTACAATGACTTGAAAACATTTACATTAATGAAAAATAAAGTAACTATGAAAATAATAAACAATACTAACGGATGCAATCTAAAAAAAGGTTTAAACTGACTTAGTTTGTTTGTGAATTTTATTTTAAAAATGTAGCTATTGATGAGTCCTAAATATGACTTTAGTTTTAGTCTATAATCTAGCACAGCTTTATAATTATTGTTGAGGGATATTGGTGTTTTACAATTGATACAAAAAGCATGATTTTCGTTTAGTTTCACAATACTACCACAACTGTGGCATTCAATAGGTTCTATTTTTTCATGCTTGAATTCCGATTTAAAATTTACTAAATCTTGATGAATGTCATTATTCCTTTTTCTAATTTTTCCTTTAAAAATAATCAAATAACAGTAGTATCCATATAGCGCAAGGAATAAGAAAGTCAAAATTCCATTAAATAACAAATAGTAAAAACAAATTTTTGCAAGCATAACTTTTACAAAAGTAGGATTTATATAAACTAGCGATAAGATTCAAATAACAGAAAAAAGAAAATTCACCCAAAAATATGTGGCATTCACCCAAAATATTTTTTTAACGCTTGTTGGTTAAATAGATTTGTTTAAAAATTTACAAATGAAGCAAATTACAATCTTAATTTTAATTGGTTTATTAAACAAAACCTCATTTGCACAAGTTGCGATACCATATCCTAATATTGCACAATTTGATGCATTCAAAAACAAGGAATTAACGGCATCAATCAAATACGCTGAAGACCTCAAGGGAGTTAAAATTAACTATAATGAATATAAATTTACAGGGAAATCTGAAATAATAGGTTTTAGAAGAGAAGAAACAAAAAACATAACGACTTTATGGCCAAACGATGGTTGTTATGTGAGATATTATTATGAAAACGCAAAAGCAGTTAATGGGATAAACTCTAAAATAGAAATTGTTGCTGAATTTAAAAGATCGTATTGTAAAGGAGAGAACTGCTACCTTGAAAATGAGTGGAAACCATATGTAGTTAACGTAATACCTTTTTATGAAGATGCAGGTTTAAGCAAAAAAGAAGCTATGGATCTGGCATTAATTTGCATAAAATCAAAGGTCGCAAAAGATACATTATTGGCAGATTACATCAAATTTGACAGTATTGTTGTGCCTGATACCTGGGAAACAAACAAGGGTATACTTTATAAATACTCAAAGATTCATAGCCCAAACCACGTTGAATTCAGAGTGATGGTGTACGGATCAAAAGCCCATTTCCCGGCTGATAGAAGTTACAACGGTAAGGTACTTGAAAATATTTATGATAATTATACTTATGTTTTAAAAAATTTAAACGGAAAATGGGAAGTTACAGGAAGCGTTGATCGCTTATACACCGACAGAACAGGAAGCGATTATGGATTCTTTAGAGAATTACCAAGCAAAAAATTTATACCATTTGCTTTAACGTCATACGAAAGTATTAAAGGAACTACCAAAGAAGAAAGCTTGACTGCCAATAACACATTAAATCAACTTAAAACTAGCAGCGAAAATTTTTTAAACTTTATTATAGCTAATACTGAGAGTTTATCAAAAGAAAATCTTTCGACATTTTTTGAATGGCAAGATAAAAGTAATACTGAGAGTATGAATTCCGTTTTAGAGAATATACTTGAAAGAACAAAAGGCAATAATAATGGTAAAATAAAATTTATAAAAATTGAAGAACTTAAATTTAATGAATTTGAGCCAAAAAGAAATGACTCTGGCAGTATTTATGAAACAGGAAGCTACACCGGAGAATTATTGATTAAAAATTATAAATTAGATGGAAAAAAATTCAAAGAAACAGGTGAAGAAAAAATTAATGTTAGCTTATCTTTAATTAAACTTGACAAAGAATGGAAAATTATTTCTGTTAGTTTATAATTAAGTAATTTAAGGAGTTTTTTATAGTAAGATGTATCATAATTGAATACATCAGTCAATAAAATCAATAAGCACAAAATTAATAACTATTAACAATCAAAGTTGATTTAAATATTGATTGGCAAAAGAAACCAATTCTGTAACCTTTTTGGTATTTGTTTTAGCAAAAATGTTTTGTTTGTGATTTTCAACAGTATTTTTTGAAATCTTTAAAACACTTGCAATTTCCTTGCTTATCAAACCTTTTGCAAGGAGTTGCAACACCTCAATTTCGCGTGAGCTCAGTGCCTTATTGCTAATATATGGTTTAAGTACAACTTTTTCGTCCTCACAGAAATACAAAGTTGGTTCTGAAGTTCTGGAATCAAAAATATACATGATGCATTTTGGATCAACCAGTAAATGTTGCATCTCAGTTACTTTACACAACAAAAAACGCGGTTCATTTTTAATATAATGTAATGCAGGATATTCCATTTGACGCCATGTATACTTATTCTGATGGTTTAACATTCTAAACACCAATGAAATTTTGACTTTAGCTCTATCTGAAGATTTAAGTTGAGCATAATAACCTGCAATATAAACAACAAAAGCTCGCATTTTGGGCAGATCCAAAGGATGAAATAATTTTCCTATATCCCATGGATGCAAACCAATCCAATCTTTTTTTGTAAGTGGTGTAGCTAATTCCGGTATTCCACCAATTTCTACAACTCCTTTGTTAAAATCCGCAACATACCAAAAAGTTAATGAAGAAGAAAAATTATCAATTTCTTTGACAGTATTCCCAAATATGTCTTTCCAGTTTCTTTTTGCATGAATCTCTTTTCTGTAATATAACTCATTAAACTCTTTTTCTTCAACCTTTTTTACCTTCTCTTTTTTCATATGCTACGTTCAATTTACTTTTTATACAACATAGTCTGTTAGATTAAACTCAACTATATCCATGTAATTGATTATTACAGAATGATTGATAACAGACTGATCTTTTAAATTTTTTATATAATTTAAAAGATCCAAGCCGGATATATTAAAACTCCCCGAAGAAATATCTTTTAATTTATTTTGCAAATAATTCTGGCAATAACCTTGAACTAAATTCCCCATATATTTTATAACCGGGTCTAATTCATGAATAAAACCGGTATGTTTAATCAATTCATCAAAACTGTGAATATGAAAAGTAGCAATTGCTTTTAAATTCAACTTTTTAATTGTTTTTCCTTCAGCAAGAAATAATATCAAATTCAAATCACAAGAAAAGAATTTCATACCGGATTTAACATTAAAATCTGTCCATCCCGAATCCGGATCATTGCCGGTAACGGCTAATCCTGCTAATGCCTTCCAAGCAACTTGATTGTTGCTGCTTATAAAATCAGGCTTATTTATATTCAACGTAACCGGAAACTCATGCATGCTCAATGCAGAATAAATTTTTGATCCATTCACTTGAATTTTCTTTGAATCAACTTTCCTAATTATTGGGAGTTTGGTAACTTGAATTTTGTCTGTAGTACCATCTTTGTTTTCATCAAGATAGTCTATTTTAATTTCATGACAATGATAATTGCATTGCAACTCCAAATAAAGCTCCTCAGATTTAATTTCTGCGTCTTTTATTTTAACGGTTAGGTTCGCCACTGAGTCTTGCCCATATTGCAATTCGGGAATAACAAGACTTACTTCGGCGCCTCCGCCGGTAACCATATTTTTTAAATTTGAAAAGAAGCCCATATTTTAATTTTTATTCTTTTAGATGATTTATCATATCAATTTCTCAAACTTTTCAGAAGCCTTAAATGTTGTTCTTGATATCAATGAAATTTCAGTAATCTCTTTTTCCATTAACAGCTCTTTTTTAGTTGTATGCTCATGGCTATTTAATAATACACAATTACTTAGCTCAGGACTCAAAAAGTCAATTAAATCGCCTGATAGAATTAAATTAGCATCTATTAAAATGATTTCATTTGTTTCATAGGTACTGGTATAAATACGTTCCTTAGCTACAAAAGTTTTTACACCTGCTTTTTCTAGAAGCATACGAAACATTGAAGTTGGCTCACCATGTAATTCATTTTTAAAAGCTATAATTCTTACAGTACGGAGGTTGGACTTAGCCTTGGTGTTTGAATTGGAGCTTGAGTTAGAGCCGGAATTTGATTTTCTCTTTAATAAAAAATAAATTAAAGCTGCAATGGCTATGATAGAGGCACCAATTATTGGTCGGTAAGCTATCCACGCTATGGATATAACGGTTAAGCTTATGGGTAATGCAAGTGCAAAACAAACAATGTTAACTCCTGCATTAACCAAACTCCCTAAAATCGGAATTATTTTTCCTATTGCAATTAACGGCCCCAATATCATCCTAAAACCCATAAACATGAGTAATAATCCAAGTAGCCTAAATAACCAAGTTTTAAAACTATTTGCTTTTAACGCACTTTTAAACATATTGTCTGCAGAAAATTTACCCTCTTTAACCAATAATATCTCCTCATCATTTTCATCAATCCATTCCTCAAATGAATTTTTAGCCTGCTTTGCAACAATGCTAATATCTTGTGGATATAAGGCACTATAACTAATTCTTAAATCGCCTATTGAGGGCGAGTTAATATTTTTACTTCCAATGTAAATTAAACCTGCATTTAATAATGTATTCTTACTAAATGTCGAATCAAGCTTTCTAACAGGATAATTCTGAGAAGAATGCAGTTTGCTTAAAATATTAGGTTGTAATTCAAAGGCGCCTAATTTCACTGACCCGGAGACAAAAACCTTATCATCATAAACATAAGGAATCATGTTTTCATGCCCTTCATTTATTTTAAATTTATTAGATTCAATGGGTTCATCTACCCACTTTTTTACATAAAAATATTCAGTAGTAGTTTCGGTTCCACCACCTATTTTTTCACGCGTTCTGCTTTCAGACTCCTCCACCCATTGATAAATGTCAACCTTTCTAACAAGTTTAATTGCATTCAACTTAACATTGAATTCAGAATCCACAATTGTATCTATTGGATTTGCTAATCCTGACAAATGCACAAGCTTACCATCATTCTTAGAATCTATGATTGAATTTTCAATTGGAATAACGCTCCCGGAACCATCTTCTAAAGCTCTTGCAACATGAACCGCCCTTCCTTCATTTGTCCAAAGCAAATAAATAGAAACAAGCAATAAAATAAATCCAAAAAATATCCCTTTAAATGAAGCTCCAATATTTCTTAATCCGCTTGTAGTTGTTTTTTCAATAAATCTATTCATAAAACATTAAATTAAGGTTTAATCAACAAAAAAGCAAGTGAAAATTCACCATAAAAATCCAAACACATTAATATATTTAGTAGATACATTAAATATTCAAATGATATTCATGTTAATTAATCCGAATTTTAAAATTACGAATACTAGTAAAATTTTATAGACTCCATAACATCCTTAAAAAACTTTGGTAAGTAAGGAGCAGACTTATATTCTGAAGTATTATAACCTACTCCAACATAAACATTACCTTCGTGTTCAACAACAAAAGCCAAAAATGATTGCCATCCAAAACGCTCATCTTCAAATGGCAAAGGTTTCGAACTTTCCCTATCCCATCCTCTTGCTCCACTTTTTAATCCAAAATTTGTTTCAAAAACAAAACCATCTTTCCCGTTTATTTTAATTGGTTTCCAATCTGCGGGTGAAGCACATTCCTTGGCTACTTGATCGTCTATTTGTTGATCTCCTCCCTTTTTTATTTTTTTTGCATAACATGGGTAACAGAACTCCATTTGCCATCTTTCTTTTGGTTCCTCATTGCTCTTAATAGAATTTAATGTACCTTTTTTTATTGTATTAATTATATCCTTTTTAATGTCCTCTACACTCATTGAAGAAACAGGTAAATAACGAATGTTCATTAATCCCGCTCCCATGTATGCAGCAATTTCACTCTTTGAAACTTGAAGTTCCGTCTCATTGTCATAAACCTTTTTAATTGAAAACTTTCTATCTTCTGTGTACATGTTTTGATCAGCTTTACCGTAATCATAAGTAAAATAATCATGCCATTTTTTGAGTGTATTTAAACTGTAAACCGCTTCCTTGACACCTGTCTCGTTAAATCCATATCTTGAGAATTTAAGCCCCTCTAATTCAAAAGATAACTTGTAAAATTGCTCGGTACGAGTATCCAAAGAACATGGAAAATCAATATCTAAAGCCGAACCATTACCATATGAAACACCATTAGGCATACCATATCCACCATAGTGAAACTCATTAACTTTATCCTCACTTTTCAATACAAGTGTCATTTCTTTAACCCCTGCCAACTCTTCTTTTTGCCAAGTGACGTGATATACAGCCGATGATTTAGCTTGTCTGTTTGGGGTTACAAAAACAAAAAATCTAATTTTATCATAAGTTGATGAATTGGCAGGAATTGGAACTTTAACTAATAAATCTTTTGTTTTACAACTCGCTTGTTTCACCTCAGTTTTACCATCACTCGTGTAAAATTTTAATTCCTGCGCATTTAATTTTAAAAGAAAAATCATTAATGCTATCAGACCTAATCTTTTCATATTTATAAATTTTAAAATACAAGACTAAATAAAATAACTAGTCCTTTCAATAGTAATTTGTTACTATTAAACTTCTATACTAATTCTGAATAATTTAGTATAATTATTTATCGTCCAACATTAATATTAATTGAAAATAAGAAAATTCACAGTCAGTTATAGGTATTGATAGTTCATATTACCAATAATATTTTCATAAAATTATTTTTATTAGGGTTACTGAGGTATTTATTTCGTCGTCTTTGCCCCCATCGTTTGACCCATTTTCTCGTAAGCAATATCGTTAGGTTCCCACAATTCAATTTTATTTTTTTCTATATCTAGGATATGTACAAATTTACCATAATCATATTTTTCAACTGTGTCTATAATCGTAACTCCCTCCTTTTTTAAATCTACAATCAAACTTTCCAAATCTTCCACTCTATAATTAATCATAAATTCCTTAGTAGATGGTAAAAAGTATTTCGTTTTCTCTGTAAACGGGCTCCATTGCGTAAAGCCTTTTTTGGTGCTATCCGCACCCTGAAACCATTCAAAAACACTACCGTACTCATTGGTGCTTAAACCTAAATGAGTTTTATACCAGTCCCTTACTTTTTTTGGATCTTTGCATTTAAAGAATAATCCACCTATTCCCGTTACTCTTTTTTTTGTTTTTGTTGTATTTTGATTTGTAATTATTGACTGAAAAGTAAGTCCAAAGCAGAAACTACTTAATACAGCAAATAGAAACAAGATTGACTTTTTCATAAACTTATTTTTAAAGTCTAAATTAGTAAAAATATTACTTGAATTCCATCATTTAATGTTGAAGCCACACGAATTAAAACTCACTATTTCAATTATAGTGCCGTTTATTAAATAAGTTTATGTATCTTTAATAATTAGATTTATAAATTGTAAAATGAAATCGCTACTTAATTTTGTTATTTTAGTTTTATTATTTGGAACAGTTAAAGCACAATGTGCATTTGTTTATGTAAGCGAAAAGGTTAATGGAGTTGACATTCCATTAGAACGTGTTGAATGTGAAATAACCATTAATGACTCCATTGTGAAAAAAAAGGATACACAAAACGATGGCTCATTGGGTAGATTTTCTCTTGAAAGAGGCAACCATCATTTGAAAGTAATTTCTGAAGAATTTAAAGATAGTGAAGTTATTGAATTTGTAGTAAACGAATCCAGAACAACCAACGTTAATGTAGTTTTAGTTCGCTTGAGCCCTGTTCAATTAGAAGAAAAAAAGAAGAAATTGAAGAAGGATTAGGCTGTTTAACCTATTTGTTAATTTTTGTTTCATGTTGGTATTTCCTTGCTATTTCCTTGTCTAACAATATAAATTTTACTAACCTTGTGTTACTAATTTAAACTCAAACCATTAAAATGAAAAAAATTGCAGGATTAGCGCTTTTGGCTTTTATTTCCTTTAACGGAGTAGCTCAAACAGCTGATGAAATAGTAAAAAAACACATTGATGCCATTGGAGGGACTGCCAATTGGGCTAAAGTAAAAAGCATGAAACTTCAAAGTAAAATGAAGGCTCAGGGTGCTGAAGTATTGGTTGACATTACTCAAGTAGATAAAAAAGCTATGCGTACGGATATTGCAGTTATGGGCATGAAGGGTTATTTTATTGTAACCAACACAGAAGGATGGAGCTTTATGCCATTTCAAGGGCAAACCAAACCTGAGGCAATGACTGCCGACGATGTTAAAAAAGCGCAGGATGAACTTTACATTCAGGAAGATTTTATAACCTATAAAGAACTTGGAAAAAAATTAGAATATTTAGGTAAAGATGATGTTGATGGAACAGAATGCTTTAAATTAAAAATGACAAATAAAGATGGAATTGAAAAAACTTATTTTCTAGATGCATCTGATTATTATACTGTTAAAGTAGTAGAAAAATATAAGTCCGATGGTAAAGAGCTTGAAGGCACGACCAGTTATGGCAATTATAAAAAATTAGAAGAAGGTATTGTATACCCGATGAGTATTTCTGGCGGACAAATGGGTGATTCGGAAATAATCAGCGTAAGCATCAATCCAAAAATCGAAGACACATTGTTCAAAGTTCAAAACTAAATTTATCCAAATAACTTAAAAAGCCTCATCATAAAATGAGGCTTCTTTCTATTAAGTACTATGAAAAATAATATATTACCTTTTGTACTAACTGTAGCAACTATTACAGTAGATGCCCAAACAACGGTTAACGCCGGTATGTTTAGTTCTTATGAAGCTCGCTGCTTAGGTCCTGGAACCATGAGTGGACGTATTACAGCCATTGAAGGTGTTAATAACGACAATGGCAAAACACTATACATGGGAACTGCCGGTGGTGGCGTGTGGAAATCTACCAATGCAGGTGCATCCTACAAATCCATATTCGATAAATATTGTCAGTCCATTGGTGCCTTAGCCATTAATCAAAAAAATCCAACCACCATTTTTGTTGGTACAGGGGAAAGTAATATGCGTAACTCCGTTTCAATAGGTAATGGCATGTACAAAAGTACCGATGCCGGCGATAATTGGAAAAAAATTGGTTTGGATAGTGTAGAGCATATTTCAAAAATTGTTTTAAATCATGAGAATCCAGATGTCGTTTATGTAGCAGCACCGGGTGCATTATGGAGCAACAGTAAACACCGCGGTTTATATAAATCTAATAACGGTGGCGAAACATGGGAAAAAATATTTTACATCGATGACAAAACTGGTTGTGCAGATTTGTTAATGGATCCAACAAATCCAAATGTTTTATATGCTTCAATGTGGCAATTCCGTCGAACCCCATACAGTTTTAATTCTGGTGGAACTACAAGCGGACTTTATAAAAGTACTGATGCAGGTAAAACCTGGAAAGAAATTACTAAAGGACTTCCTCCTAAACCATTCGGACGTATAGCAATGGCTTTAGCGCCAAGTGATCCAAAACAGATGATTGCAATTGTAGAAAGTAATAAAACCGGTTTATACATTTCGTCTGATGCAGGTGAAACATGGAAAAGCCAAAGTGCTACTATGAACACAGTAGCACGTCCGTTTTATTTCAGCACAATTGTAATTGATCCTAAAGACCCTAAACGTGTGTATCGCCCAGCTTTTCAATTTGCATACAGTAGTGATGGGGGTTATTCTTTTACAGAAGCAAGTTATGATGGTGGTTGGGTACACAGCGATATGCATGCTTTATGGATTAACCCGAGTAATACCAACATTATGTATGTAGGTACAGATGGTGGAACCTATATGAGTGTAGACAGAGGTGTAACTTGGCAGTTTAATCACAGTTTACCGGTTGGTCAGTTTTATCATGTTGCCCACGACCTAAAAGAACCTTACAATGTATATGGCGGTTTACAGGATAATGGCAGCTGGGTGGCACCAAGCGCAGCTCCGGGTGGCATTGGTAATGGTAATTGGTCGTCTTTATTTGGTGGTGATGGTTTTTGGACTGTACCGGATATAGACGGGAAAACCGTTTACGCTGAATATCAAGGTGGCAACATGGCACGCATTAATTTAACGACCCTAAAATCAGAAAACATTCAACCACAAAAAACAAGTAAAGAAGAAAAATTGCGCTGGAATTGGAATACTCCAATTGTAACAGGAAAGAAAAATCCTAAAAATTTATACGTAGGCGCACAATACCTTTACAAATCAACCGACCAGGGCCGTAACTGGCAACGTATATCAGGTGATTTAACAACGAATGATAAAAAGAAACAAGAACAAGAAGAAAGTGGTGGTTTAAGTGCGGATAATACATCGGCCGAAAACCATTGTACTATTTTTACATTAGCAGAGTCGCCATTAGATGAACAAATTATTTGGGTTGGTACAGATGATGGTAACTTACAACTTACGACTGACGGTGGTAAAACATGGACTAATACTTCAGTACAGTTAGGTAAAGCTTTAGGTGTAAATCAAGCCTGGATTAGCAGTATTTTCCCATCGCATTATGATAAAAATACAGTTTATGTTACTGCAGAAAATCACATGTATGGAGATTTCAATACCTATTTAGCTAAATCAACCGATGGTGGTAAAACCTGGACGCGCCTTAACAGCAAAGAATTCAGAAGCTTTGCGCATAAAGTAGTTGAAGACCATGAAAATAAAAACTTATTGTTTTTAGGTACTGAAATGGGTTTATTCGCAACTTTAGACGGTGGTACAAATTGGTTCTTAGTTAAAAATAATATTCCTGAGTTTGCCCTGGTGCGTGATTTAAGCATTCATCCAAAAACGCACGATTTAATTGTTGCAACCCATGGAAGAGGTATTTATATTTTAGATAATATCAGTGTATTAAGTAGTTTAACACCTGAAATTTTAGAAAAGGATGTTTATGTTTTTCAGACACCGGATATACAATTAAATAATGGTAAATTTGGATATGGCGGTCCTCAAGTATCAGGAGGTTGGGGTACAGGTAATCCTGAAGAAACACCAACTATTAATTACTACTTAAAACAACGTTTAAGCTCAGGTAAAATAACCGTTGATATTTTTGATGACAAAAACAATTTAATTCAAAGCATACCTGGTTCCGTTAAAAAGGGAATTAATAAGGTATCTTGGAATTTAAGAGGTATTCCTCCAAAAGTAGCTGCAGGTAGCACAAAAATGGATTTTGCTGGCTTTACTGCACCAATGGTATTGCCGGGAGTTTATTCAATTAAAATTAAGGTAAAAGATCAGGAGTACACGAGTACGGTAAAATGTGTGCACGATAAAAACAATGCTGATTTAAATGAAAACGATCGTCAGTTAGTTTATACTAAAGCGATGGAATTACAAACCTTATACAAAAATGTAAATGCAAGAATTGATAGTATTAACTTGTATCAAACCAGTTTAAAAGCAGATTCCGTTTGGTTTAATAAAAATAAAACGGCTAAACTATTTTATGACGATTTACAAAAAATAAAAGCCGAATTAATGGCAACTAAAAAAACTTCCATTTTCGCAGATGAAGAACGTTTACGTGAAAAAATATCAAGTTTATACGGTACTTTTTGCGGTATGGAATCAAAACCGAACACAACGCAGTTAGAAGCAATTGAGGTATTACAAACTGATTTTAAAACGCATAATGAATCTTACAAAAAAACAGTAGCAAAGTATTTGCCAAAAACACCAGAATTAAAATTGAAAAAGGATATTTAAGTTTAAGTGTGCAAATTAATTTTAAAACGGCATGGATGGCTAACATTCATGCCGTTTTTCATTGCAATTCAATTAATTCGAAATAGCTTATAGATATTTCTAGAATTACTAATAAGCCATTATATAATAACTACAACGTTGCTATCCGATAAATAAACGGTCAAATTTGTATTATTAATCTTTTGGAACTACCTTAGTAAGAACAATCAGTTACTTGATGCAAACTACAAATAGCACAAAGAATAATGTAAAAAGCTTTATTGCCATCCTCTTGATTCTGGGGATAGGGGTTTTTAGCATTCACCTCTGGCAAGTATACACGGCCAATGAATTTGTAATCACGTCCAAAGTTCTTAATAATTCGTCAACCAAACTTATCTTCTCTGAAAAAAGAAACACCTTAAATTCAAATTCAGCTACTAATCCAAAAGTTATTTCCTCTAATAACCAACACATAGGTTATTGTCTGGAGTTAGTTGACAGTGCTGCAAATAAGTCGTTAGACAAGATTGAGTTTAAAGCGCCGGTACGTGAAATTCAAACTATACCAGAATTGATTTTAATTAATGGTACAACTGCTTGGTTAATTTCAACAAGTAACTTTGGAGGAGAAGATAAACCAGGTTTTATTTTAAAGTTTAGTTTAGTAAATGGAAAAATTATGCAACAGGACTTTAGCTTAGATAAAAAATATTTAATACGAGATTTATCAAAGAATAAAGTCATTATTACAGAAGGAAACAGTACTATTGGCAATCATTACGATGAAGTTTTTGGCTGCACTTATTTTGATCTTGAAACTGAAAGTATAAGAAACTTAAAGCCAATTAATATTGGAGACGAGATAAAGAAAATGGGGCAATAAGAACGTGAATCCATACATCTTTTGGTTTTGCCGGAAAATTACATATCCTTTGGAGAAGTTGCTATTTTACTTTTTATCTAGATGATATCAATCAAAATCAGTTGATTAATAAAAAATTTAAACTATTTTTGGGTTACTCAAGTTAGTTATATTGTAATGAAGGCTAAATCATCTGATGAAATAAAAACCTTAAAAAAGGAAATAGCCGTTCTTAAAAAAGAACTTGAGAAATTGCGTGCAGTCAAAAAAACACAAACGGCTGTTAGCACTGTTAAAGTTCCTTCATCTATTGAACCTATATTTAAAAATGCTGAAGCCACCGTTGGCAACTATTTCTCTGAACTCAAGTTTAATCCCAACATCGGTAGCATCAGCATTAAAGACGAGCGTTATGTTTTGGTTACAGCATCCTCTCTTTCCTACGAATTTTTCAAAAACATAACTTCTCTTTACAAAAATCGTAGTGAAGAGGAAGCAGCTTCCATCAGTAAGAACTTTTTATTTGATATTGGTCATGTACTGGGCCGTGAAGATGCTAAACGATTTCATGCCAAAATGAACCTTAAAAACCCAATTGAAAAACTTTCTGCGGGTCCTGTACACTTTGCATATGCCGGCTGGGCTTTCGTAAAAATACTTCCTCAAAGCAATCCACAACCCAACGATAGTTTTTTTCTTAAATACGAGCACCCCTACTCTTTTGAAGCCGATTCATGGATACAAAACAAAGTTAAATCAAAGACGCCTGTTTGTACAATGAATGCAGCTTATTCATCGGGCTGGTGTCAGGAAAGTTTTGGACTTGAACTTACGGCTGTAGAAATTACCTGCAGAGCCAAAGGAGATAAAGAATGTAGTTTTATCATGGCGCCGCCACATAAAATCAATTCTTATCTGGAAAAAGAAATACAGTCACGTAAATTGAAACAAAAACCAGAGGTGCCCTATTTTTTTGAACGCAAAAAAATTGAAGAAGACTTTTTAAAAAATCAGAACCTCTTGAATGAAGCTCAAAAGATGGCTAAACTGGGAAGTTGGGAGTTTAATTTAGCAACACAGGAACTGGTTTGGTCAGATGAGTTATACCGTATCTATGAAATTGATAAAAATAAAATAGGTAAAACAAAGCTCTATGAAGAATATCTGAAGCGTTTAACAGAAGAAGACAAAATAAAAATTTATCAAAACATCGATCGAACAGTTAAGACAAAAAAGGAATACACCATTCGTCACATCATCACGTTGCCAAACGGAAGTATTAAATGGATTGAAGGTACGGGAGGTCCTATTCTGAATGAACAAAAGAAAGTAATTGGTTTGATGGGTATTGGAAGAGACATTACAACAGAAGTTCTGCAGCAGGAAAAACTTGAAAACAACCTCCGCGAAAAAGATATTTTATTAAAGGAAATTCATCACCGCGTTAAAAATAACCTCCAGATTGTGTCGAGCCTTCTGAATCTGCAATCAGAGACAATCAAAGATAAGGAAGCTAAAGAAAAATACCGCGAAAGTCTGGGCAGGGTAAAATCCATGGCGCTTATTCATGAGCTCTTGTATCAAACAAAAAACCTTTCCAATTTAAAAGCCACTCAATACCTTAACGAGTTGGTTAAGTTTATATCTCAAACCTACAATTTCAATCAAAATGTTACGGTTAATTTAAATGTTGATCCAAACATTGGTCGCATTGATATGAATAAGGCTATACCTTGCGGACTCATCATCAATGAACTGGTTTCTAATTCTTTCAAATACGCCTTTCAAAACAAAAAAAAGGGTGAGATTCAAATTGACTTTAAGATCCTTCGTAAAGGACCTCACACATTTCTATTATCCATCAGAGATAACGGCCAAGGAATACCGGCCAACCTTAATTTAAATCAACCAGAAACACTGGGATTACAATTGGTACACTCGCTAACCGATCAGCTCGACGGACAATTACGCATGAAAAACGAAAGCGGAGCTGTTTTTGAAATAGCTTTTAATTAAGTCTGATCCAATTAAGCGTTAACAAAATTATTACATAGTGGAGTAACTGAGCATGACCATAAAGCCACTAGTGATATTTATAAGCAGGATTGCAAATTCTGCTGAGCGGGCAGCACCCAATAGTTACTGTGCAATTGTGATTTTAAGATGATGTTGTTAGGTTGGTTGTTTATTTGTTTTTACTGCAGAGTTCAACTTCTATTATGCTAGAGGTAATTCTTTTAAAGTTTCTAATGCAAGCTTTGCATTAATATGCAATTGAGAATAATACGCTGAAAGTCTTCCAAACGTTAATAATTCATCATTTGATACAGGTTTGTTTCTTAATTCTTTAATTTTAATAAATGAATTTTCATAAAGATCATTTATTCCGGAAATAATGGATTCTTTATTTATTTGTCCTATATTCTCCTTTTTAATCATAGTACATAATATTCTATCCTGATATTTAATATTAGATGGAGTAATAAGGCATAAACTGCTTTTTACGGCAAACACTTTTTCCAAACTTTCCTTTTCTAATATTAAAAAACCATCTCTACCTATTTTTTCACCTCTTGGTAGTTTCTGATCCTCAATAAAAATAATATAACCTTCTGGTTTAAGCGAATTTTTTATTTTATTGAGCAAATCTTCCCAAACAATTACCGGAATTTCATGTAAAACATTACATAATAGAATATAGTCAAATTCAATCTCAGGCAATTGATTATGATGAGAATAGACTCTATTAGGCAAAAATTGTTTCAGTTCAGCTTGACTCCCTTCATTAGGTTCAAGTGCTGAATAGTTCAATTTTAATTCTGGGTTAGAAATTATTTCCTTATAGACTCTTCCTTGTCCAGCGCCAAAATCTAATAGTACTGAAGCATTAGTTGATTTTTTTAAACTCTCAAAAAAAACTTCAACTTCCGGATCATTTTTTTGTGCACTTTTTATTACCTCTGGGTCAGAAAAGCATTGTGTCATAAAATTAACAAATGACCAATTAGAGATATTTAAAAGAAAATCATTTAACCTATACTGATATTCTGTTAGCCCCATTAACTCTTTTAATGTCTTACCTGGTATACTTCTGTTAGGTGAAAAAACAGCTCCGTCTTTTACCATAAAAATCTCTTCATGGGCTAAACTGGAAATAATACTTAATGAATGTGTCGCAATCCATAACTGCCCATTTTCTTGAACTATTTTTCGAATACCGTTAATCAATTTTAACTCAGTTTCCGGATGAAGATGCAATTCTGGCTCGTCGATAATAATTATACTTTCTGAAATACTAACTTGAGGGTTTAATTCCAAAAGAAAAAACAACAAACAGTATGCAAAGAGTGTTTTTTCTCCATCGGACAATTCTGCATAATCAAATTTTCGTTCACCAAGTTTCCAGGCACCTTTCGATCTAGTAATTATGCCTTCGGTTGCTGATACTGAGCGTTCGGGACTAGTTTCCTTTACCCACTCGAGATCTTTATTTAAAAATTTTTTTACGATGTCTTTTAAAATTTTATATCTCTTAAAGGACTCTGTGCTTTCATATATTGTCGCGTCGCCATAAGATTCATCCTTGTCATACACTAATATGTGTGGAAGTTGTGCAAGATATTCTAACGCAGTGTTATTGATAGAATCCAATTCATTATATTCATCTGATTCTGCTACTTTTTGCAATAATCTCTCAAATGACACAATGCCGTGATTAACCGGATTATCCATCTTCATTTTTAAGTTCCTAATGTCCTGACTTCTTATTTTTTTTATTCTTTTTTTAACGAATGATTTAATATCATCTTTAACATTTTGAATCAAATTATTATGTTGATTAATAATTTGAGTCTGTCGAACATCATTTATTACTCCAGAAATGGTTTGATTTAAATATTTTATTCGGTTCTTAATATCATGATCATTTGGGCTAATAGTTAAATCAACTCTTAATTTTTCAATTTCCTCAGTATCCAGAATATAATTTTTTATAATGCTATTTCTAAATATATTGTGAATTTTCGAATCAATACTTTTGTTTTGTAGGGATAATCCGTTCTTGAAAATTTGAGTAAACGAAACTAATTCTGGATATAGGGTTTCAATAATGTTCAATATTCTACTTTTCCCTGATCCATTCTTTCCAACCAAAGCAACTACTGATCCTAGCCTAGAAATATCAATTTTTTTAAGCCCTTCTTTTCCAATTAGATTTTGTTCAACCACGAGTGTGTTTATCCGCATAAAATTATATTAATTGGTATAGCTGTAATAAATTCCTAAAATTTATTTATCAATTACTTCAACCTTGCCTTCAGTCTCCACGCTATGCTAAAAAAACCCCAACATAGATGTTAGGGTTTTACTTTTCAGTTTTATAAATTTTCTTAACTTCCACAAGCCTCACATGCATCCGGGTTATCTAAGCTGCATGCTAATTGTGCTTGTTGTTCTTCTACACTCAACAAATGTGTTTGGCCACGCTCCACCAATAAGGCATCTTCGTTACCTAATACCGGTACTTTTAATGCATCATGGTCTACAGTAAATTTAATGGCATCTGCTGCTGCTTTGGTGCGTAAGTAATACATACCTGTTTTTAAACCTTTTTTCCAAGCATAAAAATGGGCACTACTCATTTTAGCAAAGTTAGCATCCTGTATAAACAAGTTTAAGCTTTGGCTTTGGTCAATAAAGGCACCTCTGTCGGCAGCCATGTCAATAATGGTACGTTGTTTAATTTCCCAAACCGTTTTGTAAAGTTCTTTAATGTTTGCAGGTATTTCTGCAATGTTTTGGATAGAACCGTTTGCTGCAATAATTTTGTTTTTTAACGAATCATTCCAGATTCCTAATTTCACTAAATCGCGTAATAAGTGTTTGTTTACTACCACAAACTCTCCACTTAACACACGGCGTGTGTAAATGTTACTTGTATATGGCTCAAAACACTCGTTATTACCTAAAATTTGTGAGGTACTTGCAGTTGGCATAGGCGCTAACAATAAAGAGTTACGTACACCATACTGTAAAATTTCTTCTTTTAAAATATCCCACTCCCAACGGCTGCTAGGTGTTACATTCCACATATCTTGTTGGAAAATACCTTTGCTGATTGGCGAGCCTTCGTAACTTTCGTACGGACCTTCAACCTTAGCCAAATCTTTACTGGCTGTTAAAGCAGCAAAATAAATGGTTTCAAAAATTTCAGAATTTAAACGTTTAGCTTCTTCACTTTCAAAAGGGTAACGCATTAAAATAAACGCATCGGCTAAACCTTGCACACCTAAACCAATTGGGCGGTGACGCATGTTACTGTTACGTGCTTCAGGCACCGGGTAGTAATTGCGATCAATAATTTTATTTAAGTTCTTGGTAGCAACGTAAGTAATTTCAAATAACTTGTTATGGTCAAACGTTCCGGTTTTTTCATCCACAAAACGTGGTAAAGCAATACTTGCTAAGTTACACACTGCTACTTCATCAGGACTAGTGTACTCAATAATTTCAGTACATAAGTTACTAGATTTAATAGTTCCTAAGTTTTGTTGGTTAGATTTGCTGTTAGCAGCATCTTTAAACAACATGTATGGGTTACCGGTTTCAATTTGTGCAGCAATAATCTCAGCCCATAAATCACGTGCTTTTATTTGTTTACGGAATTTACCTTGCTCTTCGTATGAAGTATATAATTTTTCAAACGCTTCGCTGTGGCAATCGCTTAAACCCGGACATTCGTTAGGGCACATTAAACTCCAAACACCTTCTTCTTCAACACGCTTCATAAATAAATCAGGAATCCATAAAGCCGTAAATAAATCGCGGGCTCTTAATTCTTCTTTACCATGGTTTTTGCGTAAATCTAAAAATTCAAAAATATCTGCATGCCAAGGCTCTAAATAAACTGCAATAGATCCTTTGCGTTTGCCGCCACCTTGGTCAACGTAACGAGCTGTTTCGTTGTATACTTTTAGCATTGGCAAAATACCGTTGCTGGTTCCGTTAGTTCCTTTAATGTAAGAACCGGTTGCACGCACATTGTGTATGCTAATACCAATTCCACCGGCACTTTGCGAAATTTTAGCACATTGCTTTAAGGTATCATAAATTCCGTCAATACTATCATCCTTAACTTGTAATAAGAAACAAGAACTCATTTGAGGTTTTGGCGTACCTGCATTAAATAAAGTTGGCGTAGCATGTGTAAACCAGCGCTCGCTCATTAAGTTATACGTTTTTAAAGCGCTATCAATGTCGTTTTTGTGAATACCAACAGCCACACGCATAATCATGTGTTGCGGACGCTCAGCAACCTTACCGTTCATCTTTAATAAGTATGAACGCTCAAGCGTTTTAAATCCAAAATAATCGTAACCAAAATCTCTGTCGTATATAATAGATGAATCTAAAATATGCGCATTGTTCATTACAATTTCATAAACATCATCTGCAATTAATGCAGCGCGTAAATTTGTTTTTGGGTCAATATAATTATAAAGCTCTTCTACAGTTTTTGAAAAACTTTTAATTGTGTTCTTATGCAAATTACTAACTGCGATACGAGATGCTAACAAAGCGTAATCAGGGTGACGCACCGTTAAGGAAGCAGCAGTTTCAGCAGCTAAATTATCTAACTCAATAGTGGTTACGCCATCGTAAACACCATCAATAACTTTTTTTGCAACTTGTATGGGATCTACATGTGCAGGATCTAAGCCATAGCTTAGTTTTTGAACGCGAGCGGTAATTTTGTCAAACTTTACCGATTCTTTTGTGCCATCTCTTTTAATTACGAACATATTGCCAAGGTTTTTTAAGGATTATATTGAAGTAGCTTGATTGAGTTTACAAGATACTATCGTTTTTAAGGGTCTATTATTATTTTTTTATATTCTATTAACAGTTAATTGTTTAATCTACTTTTACGATTTGGCCTACGTTTGAGGGGTTAAGTTCCCTATACAAGTTGATAAACTTGTTCAAATGAATGCTACTAACGTTAAAGGTTTATTTTTACCCGACTAAAAGTCCTCGTCTAATTTAAAAACGTTGCTTTGTTCGGTTTTACCCATTACCCCGGCTTTTTGGTATTCGCCAACTCGTTTTTCAAAGAAGTTGGTTTTACCTTGTAATGAAATCATTTCCATGAAATCAAACGGGTTGGTGGCATTGTAAAATTTACTGCAGCCTAAAGCTAACAATAAACGATCGGCGCAAAACTCAATGTATTGACACATTAAATCAGAGTTCATGCCTATTAATTTAACCGGAATTGCGTCAACCACGAATTTCTTTTCAATGGCAACAGCATCCGTAATAATTTTTGTTACTTGCTCTTTTGGTAATTGGTTTTTTACATAGTTCGTGTACAATAAACAAGCAAAATCGCAGTGCATACCCTCATCACGACTGATGAGTTCGTTGCTAAACGATAAGCCAGGCATTAGTCCACGTTTCTTTAACCAGAAGATAGAGCAAAAAGATCCTGAAAAGAAAATACCTTCTACTGCAGCAAATGCAATAAGGCGTTCAGCAAAGCTACCGTTGCTAATCCAACGTAAAGCCCAATCAGCTTTTTCACCAACGCAAGGAACTGTATCTACCGCATGAAGGAGTTTATCCTTTTCTACAGGGTCTTTAATATAAGTATCTATTAGTAAGGAATAGGTTTCAGAATGGATATTTTCCATCATGATTTGGAACCCGTAAAAACAACGTGCTTCAGGATATTGAACCTCATTTAAAAAGTTAATGGCTAAATTCTCATTAACAATACCATCACTTGCTGCAAAAAATGCTAACACATGCTTAATAAAATGACGCTCGTTGTCATTTAATTTATTATTCCAATCACTAATATCTGCCGCTAAATCAATTTCCTCAGCCGTCCAAAAGCTGGCTTCTGATTTTTTATAGAATTCCCAAATATCTTTATACTTAATTGGGAATAAAACAAATCTGTCTTTGTTTTCGGCTAATATTGGTTCGTTGGTCATATTATTTAAAAGTGTTTATGTATGGTTAGTTTAACAGTTAATGTAAATGCAAATAAATGTAAAAATGATTGTAAAAGAACAACAAATGAATTAACACTTCCTTTAAGTTTTAAACACCTAAAATTCACAGCTATTTGTTGATAAACTTTAATTCCATTGATTTACAAGCGAATAAAAAAAAAGCAAAAAAAAAGTAGTCAAACCGGTTGCAATTGTAAATTTATTTCTTTAAGTGAATTATGGTGTTTTTAACCTATATTATAAAGTTACATAGTATTTGCAACCTTTTCCAATGCTTTTCGTTAAAAATGATTAATCAATAGCTAAACTATGTTATCTGCTGATACATTATCGGCCATTCAAAAACAAGACAAGGAAGCCATCCGCCATGTTTTTGAAGAGTATTACCCGGTTGTATACAATATTTGTTTACGCTATTGCAAAAACGATACACAGGCTAAAGAAGCTGTAAATCTAAGTTTCGACGCTATTTTCGAAGTCATTCAATCCACCAAAAACTTAACATCTATTCAATTCAATGACTTTATTAAAAGTAAAACCATTCAAAGTTGTATAGAATTGGTAAAAAGCATTAGAAGCGAGTATTATGTGGCTAGTACCGTTTACGCCAATTCCCCTTCTGCTAAGAATTATAATTTATTTGAAGATACCACCATTATAGATTACAATGCGATTAACAACGATGTGCTGATAAAAACCATTCAACAATTGGTTCCTTCGCAGCGTTTGATCTTTAATTTGCATGTATTGGATGGTTATAATTTGCAAGATTCATCCTTGCTACTTGAGGCTAATGAACAAACAGCCAAAAGTAATCTTGAAAAAGCAAGGTTTAACCTGCAAAAAGGCATTGAAAAGAACTTTAAAGAAATGAGGCAACATGAGCAGTCATTTTAATTATGAAATAGACGAGAAGTTACTTCGACAAAAACTGTCGAATTACAGTGCCTCTTTAGACAATGATGCCTGGCAACGCTTTGAAACGCACCGTAACCTGAAGCCAAAAAGCGGTTCAATTGAGTCGGCATTTAAAAACATTCATTTTACAGTTAACAAAAGTGTTGTATTGCCTTTAGTATTCGGTACGGTTATTATTGCATTTTCTTATTTGTTGTACAATTTCATTAGCATTAATACTACCAAAAATAAAGCTGAGCAGGAGATTAAATCCAGTAAAATGGCTAATTATGCTTCATCCAAATTAAGTGATAAAAGTATTAAGCTAACAGTTGCCCCGGTTAAAAAAGACACCCTTTTGCAGGATTCTACTGCCATAGCTACCAGTTCTTCAGCTGTAACACCAACCGTTGAATTGGTTGCTGAGACTAAAAGCGTGGTTCCCGAAACAAAACCAGAAGCTAAAACAGACCTATCCACTACAAACACAACATCATCGGGCAAAAAAATAAGTATACCTTCCGGAGAAAGCCTTTACCCCTCACCTAGCATAAAAACTAGCCCAATTGCAACAACCAGCAGCAAGAATACATATTACCAGGTTAGCGAAACCGTCTATTTTCTAAAACTACAATACACCCAAAACGGCGAATTAAAAGAAGGTTATTTCAGAAAAAGTTCATTCGAGAATAAATCTTCCTCTCAAACAGTGAAAAAGAAAACCAAACCTGAAACATTGGAATCAGCTCCAATGCCAAGTTTAAATGGTAACCAGGAGGAAAAAGAATTAGAATTACGTTAAAGAATCGCTTCTTTTAAATTTACTATTACTTCGTTAAAAATGTTTCTACTGCCTTAGGCAAGTATTCAAACTCCAATTTTCTGATTTTCTGACTCAACGTATCCGGTGTATCCTGACTTGAAACTTCACATTTGGCTTGTAAAATAATTTTGCCTTCATCATAAGCCTCGTTTACAAAATGAATGGTAATGCCCGATTCCTTTTCTCCGGATTTAATTACGGCTTCATGTACATGATGGCCATACATCCCTTTTCCGCCAAATTTTGGCAATAAAGAAGGGTGTATATTTATGATACGGTCTGGAAAAGCCTTTAAAAAAGCCTCTGGTATTTTTAATAAAAAGCCGGCCAAGACAATCAAATCTATTTTTTCAACTTTTAAAAATTCAATTAGTTGGTCTGAATAATCATTTAAAGCCGATTTACTTACCAACTGAACATTCTTTTTAAATTTTTCGGCTCTGGTAATCACACCGGCCTCACTGTTATTGGTAATAACTAGTTTAAACTTGATTCGGGTATCATTTGCAAAATAGTTAAACAGATTTTCGGCGTTGGTTCCTTCGCCACTTGCAAATATCGCTACGTTAATCATCCGGTAAATTTACTCATAAACACTAAGCCCATTCATAAAAATGAGGGTAAAAATTAACCAATTCTTAACATCCCCCCTTAAAAAAATGAATAACTTGTTTAAAAAAGTAGATTTTTTTGTTGCACCCCCCCTTTTTTTCATCTACTTTTGTAAAAAAATATACTTTTTCACAATCCACCCCCCTAAAAAATACAAAAATATGAGCACAAGACGAATTTTAGCCATGCAGGATGTTGTAAACAGAACACCTGTGGAGTTTAAGAAAAACCAAAATCAGCAGGTATCTCAATACTACGGAAGTAAAGTATTTGGAAACGATGCCATGCGTGAATTCTTAAGTGAAGAAGCCTACAAAAGCATTCAGCAAAGTATGAATGAAGGCACAACGGTTGACCGCAAAGTGGCCGATCAAATTGCAGCTTGTATGAAAGCATGGGCTCAAAGCCATGGTGTAACTCATTACACACACTGGTTTCAACCACTAAGTGGAACCACTGCCGAAAAGCATGATGGTTTTTTTGAACCAATTGAAGGTGGCCGTGCTATTGAACGTTTTAGCGGAAACGCTTTAGTTCAGCAAGAACCGGATGCTTCTTCTTTTCCAAATGGTGGTATCCGTAACACGTTTGAAGCCAGAGGTTATACTGCGTGGGACCCTACTTCACCGGCTTTTATCTGGGGAGATACGCTTTGTATTCCAACTATTTTTATTTCATACACCGGCGAAAGCTTGGATTTTAAAACTCCTTTATTAAAGTCGTTAAGCGCTTTAGATAAGGCAGCTACAGACGTTTGCAATAGCTATTTTGACAAAAATGTCACCAAGGTAATTGCAACACTTGGTTGGGAACAGGAATACTTTTTAATTGATGCTGCTTTATACAACATTCGTTATGACTTACAACAAACCGGGCGTACTTTATTTGGGCACGCGCCTGCAAAAGGCCAACAATTAGAAGATCATTACTGGGGCTCGATACCAGAGCGCGTAGCTGCTTTTATGAAAGATTTTGAATATGAAGCACATTTGCTAGGCATACCGGTTCGCACTCGCCACAACGAGGTAGCGCCTGCACAATTTGAGTGCGCTCCAATTTTTGAAGAAGCTAATTTAGCTGTTGACCATAATATTTTATTAATGGACATCATGGAAAAAGTAGCTATTCGCCATAACTTCAGAGTGTTGTTACATGAAAAACCATACGCAGGCGTAAACGGTAGTGGTAAACATAACAACTGGAGTTTAGCAACCAACACAGGTAAGAACTTATTATCACCGGGTAAAACACCTAAAACAAACTTACAGTTTCTTACCTTTTTTGTAAACACTATTAAAGCAGTATACGAACATGCCGATTTAATGCGAGCTTCTATTGCGTCAGCTAACAACGATCACCGTTTAGGTGCCAACGAGGCACCGCCGGCGATCATGAGTGTGTTTTTGGGTGAACAATTATCTAACGTGTTAGACGAGTTAGAAAAAGCCGTACATGCAGGTAAACTATCACCTGAAGAAAAAACTGCACTTAAATTAAACATTGGTAAAATTCCTGATATCTTATTAGATAACACCGATCGTAACCGCACAAGTCCGTTTGCTTTTACTGGCAATAAATTTGAATTCAGAGCTGTTGGTTCATCTGCTAATTGCGGTTGGCCTATGACTGTATTAAATTCAATCATGGCTGAGCAATTAATTAAGTTTAAAAAAGATGTAGAAGCTTTAATTGCCAAAAAAATTGACAAGGATGATGCGATTTTTCATGTGTTGAAAAACTACATTTCAGAAAGCAAAAAAATACGATTTGAAGGGAATGGTTACGGAGATGCCTGGAAAGCAGAAGCCAAAAAACGCGGCTTAAATAATATCCCTACTACGCCTGGCGCTTTAGAAGCCATGATTTCTAAAAAATCATTACAATTATTTGAGCAGTTGGGCATTTTAAATCACCGCGAACAAGAAGCCCGTTATGAAATTGCTTTGGAAACATACACTAAAAAAATTCAGATTGAAAGCAGAATCATTGCTGACATGGTCAACAATCAAATTATTCCGAGTGCATTGACCTACCAAAAAACATTGACCGATAATGTGGTAGGCTTGAAAGCTATTTTAGGAGCAGTTGAATTTAAAAAAGCTGCCGACACACAACTGAGCTTAATTAAAGAAATCAGCGAACGTGTTGCTATAATTAAAAAGGCAGCTGATGACATGACTGAAGAACGTAAGAAGGCAAACAATTTAGATAGTGCTAAAAAACAAGCGCATGCCTATTGCGAAAAAGTAAAACCATTTTTTGAAGAAATACGTTACAATGTAGATAAGTTAGAAAACATTACCGACGATGCTACATGGCCATTACCTAAATACAGAGAGATGTTGTATTTGAGGTAGGAAGTAAGAAGTGAGATTTAAGAAGTGAGAAGTCGGAAGTTAGTTTTTCGATTTAACAAACAAAAATTAAGCGAGGGAATTTTCTCTCGCTTTTTTATTTTATATGAAAAACTGAATACTAACTCAATTAGAACCTACTTAGAAATTTCTTTACCTCAAAATCAGTAAACGATTGGCATCCAGTTTAATAAATATGAATAACAGAATGGTAAAACTCCAAAGTGAAGAACCACCATAACTAAAAAACGGTAACGGAATTCCGATAACAGGCACCAAACCAATGGTCATTCCAATATTAACGGCCAAGTGAAAAAATAATATGGCAGCTACTCCGTAGCCATAAATTCTGCTAAAGTCAGATCGCTGTCGTTCGGCTAAAAAGATAACTCGGAGTATTAAGAACAACTCTAAAAAGATAACTGAAACACTACCTAAAAAACCCCACTCCTCGCCTACTGTACAAAAAATAAAATCAGTATCCTGTTCCGGCACAAAATCGTATTTAGTTTGTGTTCCCTGCAAATAACCTTTCCCAAAAAACCCACCGCTTCCAATAGCAATTTTGCTTTGATTCACGTTATAGCCCTTTCCTTTTGGGTCCTCCTTCTTTTGCAATAAGATATCTATCCGATCCTTTTGATGTGGTTCTAAGCGACTATAAACAAAATCAGTAGTAAAAACAATACCGGCCGCTAACAGATAAAAAAGAGCAATAATAATGAAGTTCTTTTTAGTACGCGCCACAAATAAAAGTGAACTGAATGCGATTATTCCTAAACTTATTAATAAAGTAACCGTGTTTGTCACAACCAAAGCCACAACGAATAATATAACTGCCAATAAACCAAAAATTAAAAAATTAACCGATAACCCTTCACGATATAACACAATGATAAAAGCAACCATTACAATCGCTAAACCAGTTTCATCCTGAAATTTTTTAATTATTATCAATGGTAATAAAACAAACATTAAAGCATAAAAGGTATTCTTGTAGTTTTTTACTAAATCTTTTATTCTTAAACGGAACTGCTGATTCACAATAATTTGTCGGTTACTCAAAAACTTGGCTAAGGCCAGATTTACAGCAAACTTCATAAACTCCGCAGGTTGTAAACCAAAACCACCAAATCCAAACCACGATTTACTTCCTTTGATTTCTCGTCCAATAAAAATAACAAGTATGTTGGCAAAAATGAGAACTGCATAAAAACCATAAGCAAATACAGTGTAAAAATTCGCATCAATAATTAATATACTGATACCAATAATAAATGCGGTTCCTATCCAAATTAACTGTTTACCATATTTTTGAGATGTATCAAAAATACTTTGATAATCCTCGTTATAAACAGCTGCATAAATATTTAACCAACCTAATAGCACCAGTACCAGGTAGGTAAACACCGTAATCAGGTCAACCCCATAAAACATGCTATTATCGTTTCTTCCCATTTTTAAGTACTCAGTTCTTTTCTAAATTTTAATAATTAATGCCCCTCAGGTATTAAATTTTTACCATGAATTAAATCAGCTTCTAAAATTCGTTTTTCAACATCGGGCCTTAACGTTTTACCTCTTAAATATTTTTCAATCATTAATGTTACAACCGGAGCAGCCCAGGTATTACCAAAACCGGCGTTTTCAACAATACACGCAATGGCAATTTTAGGATTATCCCTTGGTGCAAATGCTAAAAATACTGAGTGATCTTTTCCACCTGGATTTTGAGCTGTTCCTGTTTTTCCACAAACCACAATATCTTTTAATCGGTTAGAAAAAGCAGTACCACCCGGCTCTAATGCACCTTGCATACCGTCAATTACATTCTGATACGCTTCTTGATTTTGAACGCCAACATAATGTTTTGTTCTAAATTTAGGGTCAATGTATTTTTCATTTCCAATGCCTTTAATACAATGCGGTGTATAATAAAAGCCTCTATTGGCTATGGTAGCCACAACATTTGCCATTTGATACGGCACTAATAATAGCTCTGCTTGCCCAATTCCTAATGAAACTACTGTATTACTTCGCCAACCGTTTTCTCCAAATACTTTGTTATAATACTTTACTGATGGTACGTTACCCGGTTTATCATATGGTAAATCAGTATTTAACTTGGTGCCCGGGCCAAACGTCATTACCATGTCTCGCCAGTGATTATATCCGTCAATAAACTTCGGATACTTCTTTTGATCAACAATTTCGCGAAACACATAGCTATAATATGAGTTACAAGATGTGGCAATACTGCCAATTAAGTTTTTACCACCTCCATGTGCATGGCATTTTGGTTTGCCACCCATTGGCGGATAACCCATTGCACAAGGGAAACTAGTGTTGCGGTTAATTAAACCATCGTTTTGTGCGATTAAAGCACCTATTAATTTAAAAATAGATCCGGGAGGATACATGGCAGTTAAGGCACGGTTAAACAAGGGAAGATTTAAACTATCGTAGTAAAGTTTAGTAAAATTTTTTGAACGCTCTTTTCCTCCAACCAGTAAATTTGGATCATAACCGGGAGAGGAAATCAATGCTAAAATTTCACCGGTAGATGGCTCAATTGCTACACAAGCACCTTTTTTATTTTGAAGTAATTTTTCGCCGTATTCCTGCAAAACCATGTCAATTGAACAATACAAGGGTTTACCCGGAATAGCAAGTGTATCGTACTTACCATCCATGTAACTTCCAATAGTTTTATTGTGAACATTGGTAATTGCACATTGCACACCTTTTACTCCTCTCAATTCTGTTTCGTAACTCCTCTCAATACCGCTAATACCGATATAATCGCCCTCTTTGTAATAAGCGTCCTTTTCTGCCTTTTCTTTACTAACCTCCCCAACATAACCTAACAAATGGGCTGCAATCGGTTTTGGGTACTTTCGAACAGCACGTTTCTGAACGAAAAAACCTTTAAAGCGATACAAACGTTCCTGAAGTGCAGCATACGTTTTGGCGCTCATCTGCTTTTCAAAAATACTTTGTTTGCGTGGTGAGTTTGGTGCCTGACATGCTTTTTTAATGCGTTTTAAAAATTCGGTTTTATCTATCTCCAAAATAGCACACAAACCTATTGTATCACAATTTTTTGCTTCTTTCGGAATTACCATTAAATCGTAACTGGCTTCATTAAAAACCAATAACTTACCATTACGATCATATATTACACCTCTTACGGGATATTCAGTTAATCTTCTGATTGCATTGTTTTGTGCTTCTACCTTGTAGCGATCATCTACAACCTGAATGTAGAATAAACGAATAACATAGATAATTACCACCAATACAAAAAAACCTCCTATAACAAGTTTTCGGTTTGATAAATTAGTATTGCTTGGCATTAGCGTTTAGGTTGGCGATAAATTAAAAATTGTAATAAGTAACAGAAAACAAAGGTTGCTATAGCACTTAAAATTATTCTGAACAGAACTGTGAAAAATTCTGAAAAGCGAAACACTTCCAAATAAAAAAAATAAACATGATGAATCAAAATTAAACTGCCGGCATAAATGATGTACCACTGCAAGCCCATATCGTAAACAATTGGTTTTACCGCAACATCGTAACCTTCTCTTGGCGATACATATTTCAAAATATAATACCTGGCAAAAGCTGTGAGTAAGGCGGCACTGGCATGTATACCCGAAGTAGAGTTAAACAAATCAATGCTAATACCAATTACTAAACCAACAAGTAAAACAAGCACGCGTGGTGTTTCGAATGGTAAAATTAATATAGCCAATATGTATGGATATGGCACAATGTAACTTGATAAATACAAATTCTGAACCACCAATACCTGCAGCAAAATGATTAATAAAATCTTTAAAAAATATTTAGCTATCTCAGTCGTCAATTTGCTTTTGTGTTGCAGTTTCTAAAGAATCACGTTCAGTTTTAAATTTATTTTTAATAACATAAACAAAATTCACAATTTTTAAATCGGTGCTAAGTTTTACCTTAGCAGTGTAGAACGGTTCATTTTGTTTACGTTCAAATTCATCGATAAAGCCTACCAGAATCCCTTCCGGAAATATACCGGAAAGCTCACTCGTTATTACTGTATCGCCTTTTTTAATTCTTGCATGTGTTGGAATATCAGTTAAATTACAGTATTGATAATCTTTCCCATCCCAAACTAACGGACCATAACTTCCATCTTTTTTCAATTGACAATTCACTCTGACATCTTTATGCAATAAACTCATTACGCTGGCAAAATGATCGCTTACATCCGTAACGATACCCACAATACCGTTAGATCCTATAACAGCCATATCACGCTGTACTCCTTGATTTTTTCCAACATTAATTGTTATATAGTTTCTTCTTTTGTTTACTGATGTATTAACCACCTTAGCGCTGATATAAGTATATTGTTGCTGATACAGAGTATCATTCTTTTTATAAACCGCTAAAGGAATGGCAGCATAATTAGTTCTCAGTAAATTTCTAAGCATAGCATTTTCAGAAGATAATATTGAATTTTGTTGCTTCAATGAAAAATACTCTTCTGTATTGGCTGCTGTTTGATATACATTAGCTACAACTGCATTACTTGAGTTCAGAACCTTTGAGCCTTGATAACCATTACGATTCACCATTAGGGTAAAACAAAACGCTTGCATTAACAAAAATACAACCACATAGTTGTGTTTTATAATAAACGCAAATAGTTTCTTCACTTCTTAAATAATTTCTAAAAATTATCGAATTAAGAATGGGAACTTGCTTACATTTTTTAAGGCTATACCTGTACCACGCGCTACTGCACGAAGCGGGTCTTCGCAAACATGCACAGGTAATTTTGTTTTTAAACTGATTCGTTTATCTAAACCTCTTAGCAATGAACCACCACCGGCCATGTAAATACCCTTTCTGTAAATATCTGCTGCTAATTCGGGCGGCGTCATCTCTAATGCATTCAAAATTGCTTCTTCAATTTTTGAAATTGATTTATCTAAACAGTGTGCGATCTCAACATAAGAAATATAAACCTCTTTCGGAATACCACTCATTAAATCTCTTCCTTGAACAGCAAAGTCAGCAGGTGGATTTTCAATTTCAGTCATGGCTGCACCTACTTCAATTTTAACTCGTTCAGCACTTCGTTCACCAATTAAAATATTATGTTGTCTGCGCATGTATTCTTCAATATTTGCATTGAAGTCATCACCCGCAATACGAATACTTTTATCGCAAACAATACCTCCAAGCGCAATAACAGCAATTTCACTGGTACCACCACCAATATCAATAATCATATTTCCCATTGGCTCTTCAACGTCAATGCCCATACCAATTGCGGCAGCCATTGGCTCATGTATCATATAAACTTCTTTTGCACCTGCATGTTCTGCACTATCTCTAACGGCACGTTTCTCAACCTCTGTAATACCTGAAGGTATACAAATAACCATTCTTAAACTTGGCTTAAAAAATTTATTTCCGGGATTAATCATTTTAATCATCCCTTTAATCATTTCCTCAGCAGCCTGGAAATCCGCAATTACTCCGTCTTTCAAAGGTCGAATTGTTTTTATGTTTTCGTGAGTTTTTCCATGCATCATTTGTGCTTGTTTACCAACAGCGATAATTCGTTGTGTTGTTCTGTCTTGCGCAACAATACTTGGCTCATCTACCACCACTTTATCGTTATGTATAATAATTGTGTTTGCAGTACCTAAATCAATTGCAATATCTTGAGTAAGAAAATCAAAAAGCGCCATACTTTTAGCTAAAAATAAAATTTATTAATACGTAAAGTTAGCAGAAAGCTAAGCATTTGCACAACTAAATAAACGAAAGAATTAAATAAGTATTAACAATGCTCTTACGGGTAAAAAACTTCTTAGTAAGAAGATTTTGTATCCGAACGACCAAGGTTTTTACCATAGCCCGGAGAGACATTATAACGTAACATCACTTCAAGTCCACCAAATCTTCTGCTGGCAGGAGTTAAAGCTGAAACGTTGATATCGTAAGATAAACCTAAACTGTATTTATCATACTGGTATAATGCCGAAGGTATAATAGCGTCCTTATAACGATATTGCGCTCCAATTGCAAATGCACTTGGTTTGTTGTTTTGCGTAAAGGTTGACTGATCATTTAAAATAAACTTAAATAATGCTCCCCCAATAAATTCGCGTGATTTACCCTGAATCATAACAAGCAACATTGGCATTACGGCATTCTTAGTGTTAGGAATAGCAATATCTGCATTCGCATGAATATTTATACGCGTATATAAACGCTCACTCGTTTGAAGAAATGAGTTTTTAGGGATTTTGAAGTGATACATACTAGCCCCGCCATTAAACTTATTACCGTCGCGAGAACTGATAAAACGATCACTTTTAGCATAACTATAGTTAGCCCCAACTACAAAATCATATCCAGTAATAGCGCTTCTTGGCGTAGTATTTTCGCCATTTGATAAGTTAGGGTTGTAACTTAATGACTCTTCGTCAAATTGAGTACCCCAGCGTAAATTGGTTAAATCGATGGTTTTATATACAAACCCTCCTTGAAAACCAACGCCTAGTTTTGAGTTCTTATCAATTTTAACATGCTGTGACACACCAATATTTGGATTTAGCTTACGTAGTTTGGCATCACCCGCTTGATCTCTAAATACATTTACAAAAACCGTTGGGTAATTACCCTTTAATTTCTTAAAACCAATGGTTTGCTCAAAGCTAAACCCAATGGTTTGGTAAGCCTGTGCAACGCTACCCCATTGTGTTCTGAAGTTTGCCATTGCACGCATATTGTAAATAGATCCGGCTAACGCAGGATTAATGTTACTTTGAACCTCTGCATATTGCGAAAAGTGAATATCCTGCGCAATGCCAAATGCACTAATTAGTAAAGCGCTAAAGGTTGCTGCAACTTTATTTTTTGATAGTTGTTTCATATTCATTTTATCTAATTAGTGTAATATTTCCTTTTGAACTGTAAGCTTTACCATCGTATGTTTTACCCTCGAGTCGATATACGAACACATCTGTATTCATTAACGTACCCTTGTAAGTACCATCCCATCCAATTTCTCTATCAGTTGTTTCAAAAACTTTTTCACCCCAACGGTTAAACACCATGAATGTCAATGTTTGTAAACATCTTCCTTTAACGTATAAAATATCATTAACACCATCGTTATTAGGCGAAAATGCATTCGGCACATACATTTCACCACAATCGGTAGATACATCTATTTGTACTGAATCTTCCGAAGCACAGCGCGAAGAATTATACCCTTTCACAATTAACAATAAACTGGTTAATGGATTCTTAACTGTGAAGCTATTACCTATAGCTGGCGGCGGAACATAATAATTCAAAGCCCTCCATTCATACCATTTTGCTCCACTGGCTGTGTAGGTTTTTGTTGAGGCAAACTTGAGGTAGTCCATACTCTTTAATTGTCCCGGAGCCACAATTGTTGTGTTAGGTACATCAACAACCTTTATCAGATTAGCTACACCTTTAGTATAACAACTTCCAACGCCAACCGGCCATGGGTTACATACTTTTAATACAACATTAAACCCGGCTTGACCCGGAGGAGGAGGCAAATTATAGCACACAGTAGGGAACTGTGCAGTTGAAGTGGAAGGTGTTCCTCCTGCAAAGGTCCAAGTGTAACTTTGCGGCCCACCGGCTAATGTATCAGTGAAATTTAAAAAAGTGATACAATCTTGTCCGGCACATAGAGTATCATTTGCGTTCGCAACACTGAATGATACAGCTGTTAAACTTCTACAATCTACAGCAATAACCGATACAGTATCAATTCGTTTACAACCCGGTATACCATTGTAACCACTTTGAACCGTGTATGTTTGAATGCGAGGCAAACGTCTTGGTGCACTGGCAATAATAGTGTGTGTTGGCGGAGAGCCACCACCGATACCAGGATTTTGACTTAGGATTGGTGAAGAGCCTGTACCATTAGCATAAGGTGCCGTCCAAGTAAAGGTTGGTACCACGCCAGGCGGTAAGGCAGGTACAATGTTATTATTGACTGCAGATAAAACTATGTTAACATTAGGATCAGTAAACGTATTACCAACATAACAAACCGTATTGGTAGCCAACCCATTAATTGTTGGTATGGCAATGGCTGTAAGAGGTTGTGGAAGCACCGTGACCGTGACTAGCCTTGGAAAAGAGATACACCCGACGCTTGGAAAGTCAACCTGATGATTATCTCTAACCTCTACCGTGTATGTTGTAGTATTTTGTGGATAAATGGTAACACACTTTAATAAATTATTTGGCATACTTGGTGGTGGTGCATTGGCCGCTTCTGTCCAATTATATGTAAACCCTGAAGGAGGCCCGAGGGCCAGCGTACCAACAGATGACACACACAAACCTAGACTATCTCCCAAACACATTACCGGCTGAGGCGGTGTAACACCAATAGTAAATTGTGGCATAACTGTTACGCAGATTACAGCAGAACCTGTACAAACAGCCGAATTACCAATTACAGTGTAACAAGTAGAAGTAGTTGGACGAACAATTGGGTTTGGTGAAATACTATTGGAAATGTTGAATGGTGGAAACCACGCATAGGTTGAGGCGCCTGAAGCTTTTAATGTGTCTGGCGAAGAAAAGAATGGGAAATTACTTACGATACAAACCGTTGGGTTTGATTGAGTAACATTTATTACTAGTGGCGCCAAGGTGTTAATTGTAATAGCATTAAACGAATTACAACCTATTCCATTGCTTCCAATAACCGTATAGGTTCCAGGACCAACCGAAATACTTGGTTGTAAAATTGAATTCGTAAATGTACTACCAGTCCATGTAAAGCTAGGTGCACCGGTTGCGGTTAAGGTAGATGCAAATCCGGCACAAACTGCAGTTGCTGTTACAGCCACTACAACCGGCGGAGCAGCACCAACGCCTACGTTAATAGTTGCTGAGCCCGTACAACCACCACTTGCTCCTATTACAGTATAGGTAGTTGGGATGGTTGGATTGGCCACAACGTTGGCTCCGGATGGAGAACTCAAACTACCACTTGGAGTCCAAGTATAATTAGTAGCTCCATTGGCAGTAAGCGCAACTGTTTGACCAGGACACACACTTGTAGCTCCAGCAGCTACACCAACAGTTAATGAACCGCCGGTACTTACTGAAACCACAGCAGAACCTGTACAAGAACCTGATGCGCCAAATACGGTATAGGTTGTATTAACAGTAGGGTTAACAACTATTGAAGCACCTGTCCCAACTGTATTTGATGGTGCTGTAACCCAATTGTAAGTTGTACCACCTGAGGCTGTTAATGTTACAGGGGCTCCCGGGCATACCAAAGACGGACTTGCACCAGCTAAAACAGTGATACCTGCTCCGATAGATACGTTAGCTTGGGTTGTAAAAGAACAACCCCCAAGCGTGATAGAAACACCATAAACACTATTTACGGCAGGGGCAACTGTTTGTTGCTGAGCTGTTCCTAACAAGCCGGGTGCTGGTGAAACAGTAACCCACTGATAAGTAGCACCTGCATTTCCTGCATCTAAAGTTGCTGTACCACCGGCACAAATAGTTTGGTTAGCTATCGCTACACTTGGAGTAGCATTAACTGTAACTGTTTGAAGAGCTGTATAAGTTGGAACAACGCCAACAAAACCTACAACAATTACTGAATATGTTCCTGGAGCAGTATAATTAATAGTACCAGTTGTACCTAGCGCTGTAGTATTTGATATAACAGCTGTTCCAGGAACTGTAGACCATGTGAATGCAGTTGTTCCTGCAGTAGTACCAGTTAAAGTTGCAGTTACTGTTTGGTTAGTACAAGCAGTAGCTGAAGTTGTAACAGTTAACTGTGCGGCTGCACTAAGCTGAACATCATCAATGGCTACGGAAGGATCAGCTCCTGCTGCTGCAGTATTTTGCCATCTAAAACCAATTTTAACAGTTGGATTATTGTTACAAGCGGCAGGTAAGGCGAAGGTGGAAGGCGCCCATGTACCCTGAGGTAAACAACCAGCTGTGGATGGAGCAAGCACTCCAAGCACATTCCAAACCGCCCCGTTATTAGACGAATAAAGAACTTCGCAAAAATGCTGTCCGGCAGCACCGTTTCCTAAATATTTAAAACTTAAAGTAATACCATTTTGCCCTGTGCAATTAATTGTTGGTGATTCCGCTCTTTTATTAGTGTTTGAGGTCCCTCCAATTAAAAAAGCTGCACCTGGGTCAACAAAAAGCGGTGCAAGATTAGAACCAACATGAAGTGTTCTGTTAGTGCCGCAGCCAGTTCCACAAGCTCCTATTGCATTACCATTCTCGGTAGAACTGACAAACCACTCATTTGCTTGTGCCCCATTACCGGGAGCAGCCGCCAAAGCTGCAACCGTCCAAAGCCCATTAGTAGGCGTAAAAGCAGCTGCCGTCGCCAGCTGACCTGAATTACAACCTGTTCCAAACGTTTCGGACCAGAATTGAGCATTCGCTTGAAAATAAAATGAAAAGACAATAAAAACCGATAGTAGTTTATTCATACTGAGAAAATTAATTTAGCTAAGATACAACAAATTATTAACATATTTACAACAATTTACTCATTCAAAAGGGATATTTAATAAAAATGTATTGTTAATTTCGTTCAAGGAATTTCAATTATGAGAAAAAGCCTGTCTTTTTTAGTTATTTTCTTATTTAATCTTCAGCTGAGCGCCCAAAACACCAGTAAAAAGGAAGTTTTCTCGATTTTCCCTACTCTTGGATTTAATGCTTGCCAAATTCATGGAGATAATTACTCGGGTTACGATAAATTTGGTGCATTGGCCGGAATTGGCGTAAGGGCTGCAATTAAACCAAAATATAGCCTGGCTTTGGAATTTAATTTTTCTCAAAAAGGCGCCAGACATAATCAGAATCCTGAAAAAGGCGACTTTACATTTTACCGTGTAAACCTTAATTACATTGATTTATGCTTAATGAATAAATTTTTTCTCAATAAAACTTATTTTGCAAATCTAGGATTTGGATTAAACTACCTTATTAATTACCAGGAGGACAACCATGTTGGAAACTGGGACAATGTTTGGCCTTTTGAAAAATTTGAATTTAGCGTTAATACAGGGCTCGGAAGAAAAATAACTGAAAAAATAAATGTAGAAGTAAGGGCAAACAATTCTCTGCTGCCCATTAGACCTTATGGTTTAAATGCAAGTGGAATTTTTTATCCAAATGCTGTTGCCCGTTTTTTTAACAAAGGTTTATACAACAATACCTTGTCGTTAGTGTTAACCTATAAACTATCCTTAACAAAAAAACAAGATGCAGGGAATTAATAAAATAGCAGTTGCGGTTACTGGAGCAAGCGGCAGTGTGTATGCTAAAGTTCTTTTAGATAATCTAAACCATTTACAAAAGCAGATCTCAGAAATAAGCGTGGTTTACAGCGATAATGCCAAAGACGTGTGGAAATTAGAGCTAGGCAATACTGACTATCTTAACTACCCTTTTAAAGTATTTGAAAAAGAAAATTTCATGGCTCCAATGGCGTCCGGTTCAGCAAAATACGATGCATTAATTATTTGTCCTTGCAGCATGGGTACACTCGCAAGAATAGCCAACGGTATTAGCAACGATTTGATAACAAGATCTGCCGATGTGATTTTGAAAGAAAGGAAAAAACTAATATTGGTAACAAGAGATACACCACTAAGCCTAATTCATATTAACAACATGAAAATAATAACAGAGGCCGGTGGTATAATTTGCCCTGCGGCACCAAGTTTTTACAGCAAACCAAAAACCTTTGAAGAGCTTGCTGCTACAGTAGTTGATAGGGTTTTAGATTTAGCAGGGATTGATGTGAAAACATACCGATGGGGAGAATCTCAGTAATTTTCTTTAACTTTAACCATCAGATTTATTTTAAATAAAAATATCCTCAGAAGTATTAGCATTGTTTTACTTTTCAGTGCTTGTAAATCTAACTTCCAAAGCAGAAAATATACATCTGGTTTTTACTTCAGTTCCAAAAAGAAAAAGAATCAAACCAAGGAACAAGAGAATACTACAATTACTAAAACACAAAGCGCAAGCCCCACTTCAACTGATGATGAATTAACATTGCAACCGAAAATCAAAAAAGCTGAAGAGCTAATAATTGAAACGAAAATTGCTTCAAATAATCAAACAACTGAACCTTCTCAAAGAGCAACAAACATTGCTCCATTAACTCAATTTAAATCAAGCACTTTTTCTCCTAACAAAGCACTGCTAATTAATAATCCTGTAAGGTTAAATAGCAAACAAAAAAATCGCGGTTTCGATTTTTTTGACAGCGTAATTGGGTTTTTATATTTAGTGATGTTTGTAATTTTTACTGCCATGTATTTTATTTTATTAATTGCTACTTACGCATCAATGCCACTGGTAATTGCTTTTGGATTAGCAATGCTTTTATCACTTTTAACTTGCCTTACTGGTCAATTTATTCAGGTATAGGCGTTCATATCATTTTTTAAATCATTTTATTTTAATAGTATCTTTGTAACAATCAAAATCAAAACTTGAAATTATCCCGTCAATTAGTTTGTTTTTTTTGTGCAGGAATTCTTCTGCTCACATCCTGTGTTAATGAGGATGATGAAGTTTATTCTCCTAAGCCTAAAGGGTATTATCGGATTGATTTTCCTGAAAAAAGTTATCAGCGCTATGACAGTGTATGCCCCTACTCTTTTGAGTACCCGTCCTATGCAGTTTTGAGAAATGATAAACACATGGGTGCAGATCCTTGCTGGTTAAATATTGTATTTCCTAAGTTTGACGCAACTATTCATTTAAGTTATAAAGAAGTTAAAAATAATCTGGGAGAGTATTTATCCGACTCACACGATTTTGCAAACAAACACCAGGTAAAAGCAACCGGCCTGGATGAGATTGTAGTATTACGTGATAGCGCTAAAGTTTACGGTCTGGTTTTTGACATTGCCGGTAACACTGCTTCTTCCCTACAATTTTATTTAACCGATAGCACCAAACATTTTATGAGAGGTGCTCTGTATTTTAACACCAAACCAAACATCGACAGTTTACAAATTGTTGTTGATTTCATCAAAAAGGATGTTTTGCATTTAATTAATTCCACAAAGTGGAAATAATTTTTTAAATGTTACCTGTTAGTATCAATTCTTAATCTCTTATCGGGCATTAAGTACTTTATATAAATTTATAAAAAATTGAATTGTGTTTTATAAGGTAAGTTCAGAAGATGAGTATTTGTATCAGGGCAAACGAAAGCGCTTGGTAGAACAATTAAAAGAAAAAGGAATAAAAGATTTGGCTGTATTAAACGCTATTTCAAAAGTACCTCGTCATTTATTTTTTGATAACACAACCTCAAGACCGGCATTATTAGATCATGCATATAGCGACAAAGCCTTGCCAATTGGTGCCGGGCAAACTATTTCTCATCCATACACGGTTGCCTTTCAAAGCGAACAATTGCTGATAGTTCCGGGAGAAAAAATTTTAGAAGTTGGCACAGGATGCGGTTACCAAACAGCTGTGTTAATTGAATTAGGAGCTAAAGTATACAGCATTGAAAGACAGAAAACACTTTTTGATAAAACAAAACTTTTTTTGCCGCACATTGGTTACCATGCTGCGAGATTGTTTTACGGCGATGGTTACAAAGGACTTCCAAACTATGCACCCTTTGATAAAATTATTGTAACAGCCGGTGCACCTTATATTCCAAATGATTTATTAGCCCAATTAAAAGTTGGCGGAATTATGCTGATACCAATTGGAGCCGGCGAGGTGCAAGAAATGACCTGGTTAAAAAGAACCTCGGAAAGTGGGTTTGATAAAAAAATTCTTGGCAATTTTAAATTTGTACCTTTACTTCAAAACAAAGCAACCTAAACACAATATTTTTGTATTTTAAAAGTTAATACTACGTATGAAAATTAAATTAATCACTGTTGGCGTTTTCCTTAGCACAGGTATTTTTGCTCAGGAATTAACCTCTAAAAAAGGAGAACCCATTTTACCTGAAAAGGGAGATTGGAGTTTTAGCATTGATGCAAATCCGTTTTTATTTTACATTGGAAATATTTTTAATAAAGGTGGTATTGCCACTACTACTGCAGGAAATGTAGTAACCAATAACAACCAACCACCAAGCTTTGCTTTTTTAAATAATGGCCAAGCGTTTACAGGAAAATATTTTGTAGAAAACAATTTGGCTTACCGAGGAACAGTTCGCTTAGGTTTTGGCGCATTATCAGACAGAGAAAAAGTGAATAACCGTATGCTAACGGCGCCGTCAGCGTCTGCAAATGGTTACCCTGATCAGGCTAAACAAGTCGAAAATAAATGGACAAGAAGTTACAGTAATATTGCTGCATCCGTTGGTATTGAAAAACGAAAAGGTAAAACAAGAATACAAGGTTTGTATGGTGTTGAAGCCGGTATTTTTTTACGTAGCACACGTGATCGTTTTAAATATGGTAACGCATTAGCTGTAAACATTGCTCCTGCCGGACCTGGAAGTCAACAAAATGTTACTGTTAATTTGGATGACGAATTTGCAGGTGCAGACAATGTTGATGTAGCAAGTGCTTTAGGTATTAACGGTGCTAACACTGCCGGACTCGGAGGTACTGCTTATGCAAGGGTAACCGATCGTAAAAACGGAACTACTTTTGGCTTTGGAGCAAGATTATTTGGAGGTGTAGAATGGTTTATTAGCCCTAAGGTTAGTTTAGGAGGCGAATTTGGTTGGGGTTTGTCTTTATCCAGAACAAGTGCATCTACAACTGTTTATCAAAGCACCGGAAATGCCAATACGGCTAATCCTTCAGCTAACTCTGATATTGTAGGACCAACAACAATTAAAGGTGCTGCTGATGGTAATTGGGGTTTTGATGTAGATAATAACAATGCTTTTAATGGCGCAAGCGGTTCAATAAAACTTAACTTTTACTTTTAATAGTTGTACTCCATAAAAAATTAAAAACGTATTCACTTTTGAATACGTTTTTTTATGTCTTGAAATTAAAGTTCTTATATGGTTACTATAGTTAAATGAACTACGGTAACTTCGGATTACAGGATTATGATTAAATGAAACAACTTCAATCATATTCTAAGAAAAAGATAAACCAAACACCCTAACTGTTTTTAATTTGAGTTGTTTATTGAAGCATTATAGAACAGGATCATTAGAAAACTATCATCTAATATTGAGCACATCAGAGCTATCTTAATAAAAAAAGCCCCGCTATTGCTAGCAAGGCTTTTTATTAAAGTATTGTACTAATTATTCTTTAATTAACTTAAATGTATTTGTTTTGCCATCAACACTGATTTGTGCAAAATAAACACCATTAGTTAAACTAGTTAAGTTAATCGCTTGTTTTGTTTCGAATGTACTTGTAGAATAAACTACTCTACCTGTAACATCTGTAATTGTAATAACTTTTAATGCATTTGTATTTAAGTCGATAACAAACACGCCATTGTTAGGATTAGGATAAACGCTTAAACCAACAATTGCATTTTTCTCGTTAATACCAGAACATGCTAATACATTAATGGTAACTGAAGCTGTGTTAGAACAACCTTGTGTATTTGTAAAAGAGTACACAGGTGTGAAAGAACCAGCCGTTGCGCCAGGGGTAAATGCACTTCCACTAACATTAGCACCGCTATATGCGCCTCCAGCAGGGCTTCCGAATAAGGTTAAAGTATTTCCATTTGCACAAACTGTAGTTGATGAAGCAACTAAATTAACAACCGGAATAGCATTAACAGTTACAGTTACCATTGCCATACCGTTGCAACCAATAGAACTAGTACCTGTTGCAGTATAAGTAGTATTAACGGTAGGGCTTGCAACTAAACTCGCTGTTGTAGCTCCTGTATTCCAGCTATAAGTGCTGGCGCCATTTGCAGTTAAAGTTGTGCTATTTGCCGAACATACAGTTGATGAACCTGTAATGTTAATCGTTGGATTTGCTCCTGCGTTAACTGTAATCGTTTTGCTACCTACACAACCTATTGTACCTGTACCAGATGCAGTGTAGGTAGTACCAACTGATGGAGAAACCGCAATTGAAGTAGTTGTAGCACCTGTATTCCAAGTATAGCTAGATGCGCCAGACGCAGTTAAATTAACTGTTGCTCCAGAACATGCCACAGTAGGACCGGTAATAGTTATAGAAGGTGAAGGGGTAACATTTAAGGTAATATTAGTCTGTGTAGTACAACCAAACACATTCGTAATGTTTACAGAATAGTTAGTTGTAGCAGTTGGGTTAGCAACCGTAGTTTGTAAAGTTGTACTCGAAAGTGCTGTTGCCGGAGACCAAACAAATAAAGAGCTAGGAGGAGTTACACCACCAACAATAGTTATTTCATAATCTTCAGTTTCCCCCCATGTACCATTTGTACAAGCACTCTGGCCAACACCAGATGCACCCCAAATATCTTTTACTCTTAATCTTGCAGTACCATTCAATGCAGATAATGGAACAGTAAAAGATGAAGTAACTAAAGCCGGATAAACACCAACATTTACTTCCGTAATTTTCTCACCTGCATCATCTAAACTCCCGTTATTATTATAATCAATCCAAACAGCAATGTTTTGACCACTAAAAGTACCAGCCTGTAAACCAATTGTATAAGCACTACCTGCAGTTAATGTTGTTGTTGTATTGCCTAATTGTGGGTATAATGTATAAAAAGGAGCTGCTAATCCTGTAGTTGTATTAGTAATGCTTCCCAATGTAACACCTCCAATGTAGTCTCCAGATCCAGTTCCTGTGGACATTACTGGTTGACAATAAGAGAAAAGCGTATTTGTAAAGTTTACATTTAGCGTACTCGAATTTCCAGAACATAAAACTGTAGGAGTTGTCGTAATAGTTGTACTTGCAATACCCGGGTTTACAGATATAGCAATTGTTCCATTAGCACTTGTACAACCGGTTAAGGTATTAGTTCCAGTAACGCTAAACACAGTTGCAGCACTAAGTGTTCCTGTAACATTGGCACCATTAGGCGAAGATAAGCCAGCTGATGGATTCCAAGTATAAGTATTAGCTCCGGATGCTGTAAAAGATATTGGTGTTGCAGATGGATTACAATACGTACTTGATGAACTTATTGCAGTTACAGTTGGGTTAGGGTTTAGTTGTAATGTATAAACGCTTGAAACAGCTGCAGAACCACTAATAGCACAACTTGCAGTAGCAATGTAATACATGGTTGTAGCCAATGTACCGGTATTTTGTGTTAGGGATGTACCCATATTTGTAAACGGACCAACTGAAGAAGTTGATGAAGCCCATTGGGTAGAACTACCAACTAATGTTGAAGATGGTGATGTTAAAGTTAATGTTGTTGCAGCGCCACCACAAGAAGATATTGCTCCGGTAATGGTAGGGGTAGTTGGCACGCCAGAACAAACAGCACCAACAGTTGCCCATGCAAAATATTGATCAGTTGATAATGAACCTCCTGAAGAAGTTGTATTACTAGTTACAGAGTAAAGCGTGTTAGGAACCATTGCTCCACCTACAGGGGCTAATGACTTCTCTAACCATGGGCCGTTTAATGCCGGAGCTTGAACAATTCTAACCTCTGATTGCAATCCACTCAAATTATCTGACCCACCAAATGTTGAGTTATTATAGCGCATATTAATCGTATTACCCGAACCTAGTGCAGGACCACCATTATAATTTAAACGGTAAGCTCTACTTCCAAAAACAGCTGTTAATGAAGCCGGACCAACTGCACCTGAAGGCGCACTTTCAATTGTTGCCGTTATTGTTTGACTGTTCCAAGCAGTAACACCGCCTAAAGAAACCGTTCTTAAAATATTAGCAGATGGTAAATTATTATGAAACGCAGAACCGGTTCCTAATGGGAAGTTTCTTATTACAGTACCGGTTGCAGGGAAACGAATTTGTAATGGACCATTAATAAAAGAACCATGCGTTCCGGCATTAATACCGGTATTTGTTACAGTTGAAGGAGCCGAGCCTATAGCGCCTGTTGCTGAAGGGTTTAATATTAATAAATTGGTAGTAGTCGTATTAATAATACCTCTTGTCATTGTTATGTTTTGTGTAGTACCAGTTGTTGTTCCAACTGTAAGTGGGTAAGCCAATGTTATGTTGTTGTGTGTGTTCATAACTAAGTTACCTGTGTTCCACCTGTTAGAACTGATTAATTCAACCTCTTCACCCGGTGTAATAGTTGTAGGCGCATAAGTCATATATAAACCTGAGTTCACACTTGTTAATGGCGTAATATAAGTTAAATTACGTTGATTAACGTTAGTATTATTGTAAATTGGCGCTGTTGAATATGCACCTAAATATCTTTCTGTTGTAAAGATTGCCGCTACTGATGGATTACCAACGGTTAAATTAGTACCGTTAACTTGCCCTAAATATAAACCACAAAAATTAGTAACATTAACCGGATTGGAGTAGCTAACTCCATTCGGGGCAATGTGAGATATGTTTGGAACTCTTGAATTGGTGAAGACACCTGTGCCGGAGTAATTACCACTGAAACCGGCCCATACCAAATGAGCCGCAATTGATGTACCAGGATAGAAATTCATTAAACCATTGTTAACAATATTTCCACCGAAATATGTTTTACGACCAGTTGTTGTACTTCCTGAAACTAACGTTCCGGTAGCTGAAACCGTGCAATTTTCGTAAACTTGCAACATATTATTGGTTGCAGCATGGTTAAGTAAACCATCAACTGTAAGGTTTTGACAACGAACTGCAACTACATCAATGCCAACGCTATGGGAAGCAGCAATAACAACATTATTATTAGCATTAGGCACTACGCCGCCTGACCAAGTTGCCGGATTAGACCAAGCACCTGAGGCTGATGAAGTGATTGTAGCAGGTGTAAACTCTTCCACTTTAAAATCATCAATAAAATAATTTTGGCCACCAAAGGTATTCGTTAGCTCAAAGCCAAATTTAGCTGATGCAACTTTAAAGGATGCAGGCACTTTTACGTTAACTGCTTGCCATGGAGTAGCAGGGCTAAATGTCAAAACATCTGCATTAGGCATGACATTGGAAATAACTGACCAAGTGGTTCCTCCATCCAAAGAACCCACAACTCTTAAATTCAAGAAACTGGTTGATGTACCTGATAACAACATAAACCTCACATAAGGATTTGTTGATGCAGCCAGGTTGATTACCGGTGATTCCATTCTTCTGGTACCTAGAGCGGATCCTGTACCACCAAAATCAAAATCATTAATTGCAATTACACTTGAACCTGTATTTGCTGCGTTAGGATAAGTTGCGCTTGTCCAGGTACCTGTCCATGTTGCAAGACCTGTATTGGTTATTTGTTGCCAATCTTTTTCACCAGTCGTCCCAGCATCAGGTATTCCATCTCCAACAACTACAATTCTTGTTTGTGTCCATCCGGCAGGTGCTGCCGGGCTGCCTGTAAAGGCACCGTCAAAGTTTTCGTTTAAATACACCTGAGCGTTTAAAGAACTTATACTCAAGATTGATAGAAAACCGATTTTACGTAAAATTTTATTCATAAATTGATTTAGTTTTAATAAATACAAAATTAGGTTAAATTTCTTTTAATTATTTGTTAAATGTTTCTGGGTTTTATTTAAACATAAATTTTTAGACCAAATAAAACAAAATAAGTACAAAACCATTCAAACAACCCATAAACCACCCATAAAGAAAAAACCCCGACTAAAAAGCCGGGGTTTTAAATTTAAAACTTATTTAAAGAATTATTCTTTTACAATTTTAACTGTTTTGGTTTTGCCCTCAACTGTAGCTTTAACAAAATAAACTCCGTTTACATTGTTACCCAAGTTTAATTGGTAGTTACCAGAGTTAACTTTATCAGTTAAAATAACACGACCTAAAACATCAGTTACTTCAATTGTAGCAGCATTTTCTAACTGTACATTAAAGATACCGTTACTTGGGTTTGGATAAACTAAGATGTTAGAAGCTAACACGCTAGAATTAATACCAGTACAAGTATTTACTGACTGAGTTAAAACAGCGTTAGCTGAACAACCTGCAGCGTTGGTACCGGTTACGGTATAACTTGTAGTTGTTGTAGGGCTAACTGCAATAACAGCAGTTGTAGCAGTAGTATTCCAAACATAAGTATTA
>VYLR01000032.1_pt1 | contig 127383 bp, 113 predicted proteins | sample 5114291 | NCBI WGS metagenome assembly VYLR01 (sample SAMN12291774, study PRJNA351875) | freshwater metagenome | isolation source: freshwater lake | place: USA: Michigan, Lansing Lake | collected 2013-08-14 | reverse complement strand
AAATGGTCGCCCTCAACGCCCTCATGCGAAAACTCATCACCCAACTCAACGCCATGATGCGAGACCTCACAGACTGGGCAAAAACCACTCCATCTTAAACACGGTTGCTCTCCCCTTGGGAGAGGGGTTGGGGTGAGGGCTTACACTCACCCAAACTTAAATCATTTTTAGGATGTATTCATTGTGCAAACCATCGCGCCTTTGCGCAAAGACCCCCTCACCCCCGACCCCTCTCCCCACAGGGGCGAGGGGAGGGCCCGTGACTACACTAATGTCGCGCTAATCCTAGACGATCTATTCTGGTGAAACAGGGTATCCACCAAAATAGGGCCAAAGGAAAAGGAATCTGGCCCCTAAAACGTCGGTCTCTCCGTTCCTGTACCTTGCAGCCGCTTGACGAAGAAACCTGGTAAACCCAACTTACGATGACTAACTTTAGCTAATCTTTGGCCCGCCCATGACATTCATTTCCGCCTTTCTCGCCATTATTGGTTTGGCGTTTGTCGACAGCCTCAATCCGTTCTCTATCGCGGCTTGCGTGGTTGTCATTGCTGGACAGCAAAGTCTGGCGCGCGGTCTCATCTTCATTACGGCAACCTTTTTGGTCTATTTCCTAGGCGGGGTCGCGCTGGTAAGCGGCTGGGTTGAGGCTGCAGCGGCCATTCGACCTTGGATCAAGCCGTGGATGGCGATAACGTTTTGGCTTGCGCTCGCGCTAGGCTCTTTCGTTGGCGCGGTCATTTTGTGGTGCCGACCTGCAGCAGCTCCGAGCAAAGAACCAAAGCAGCCAACCTCTGCTGCTTTGGTTGGTGTGTTTCTCTTTGCCGTGAGCTCGACCCTATCAGATCTGCCGACAGCATTGCCCTATTTCGGCGCGATTCCAATCATGGTTGCCACGGAGACCAACTTTTTGGGCCTCTTGGCTTGGTTGGCGTTTTATAGCCTGATCTATGTTAGCCCTTTGATTGTGTTGCTCTGCTTCCGTCAGATGGCGCACAAACAGTTTGAGCCCCTCGTTGGGAACATCAACCGCTCTATGGACTGGGCGATCCGCCGCCTGACCCCGGCCTTACTGGTCCCCTTGGGGGTCTGGGCAGGCTATGAAGCAGCACTGCTGCTTCTGACAGTTTTGGGCTGCTCGGCTTACTAGCCCCGCTCGGGATCAAAATAGGGCTTATCGCCGGCAATAGTGACGCGCTCCATAATACGTACAGCTGGGAAGTAATCAGATGCGGCATAATGTTGGCACGCGCGATTGTCCCAAAAGGCAAGCGAGCCCGGTGCCCAGCGGAAGCGACAAACACGCTCTGGCACGGCGGCGAGGCTGTACAAATGGTCTAAGAGCCAGTCGCTTTCCTTCTTGGACAGGCCAAGAATACGAGAAGTGAAGCCCGTGTTGACATAAATGCCGCGCTTGCCCGTTTCAGGATGTGTGCGCACAACGGGGTGGGCTTGGACCGGGAATTTTTCGTGAAGCTTTTCAATGTCTTGGTTTAGCCTTTTGGCAAAAACCCGTGCGATATCGTGCTCCGCTTCCAAGGTGCATACGAAAGCCTGCATGGCAGGACTAAGGGCGTCATAGGCCGCGTACATGTCTGAGAATAAGGTGTCGCCACCTACTTCAGGCAATTCAATGGCACGCAGAATTGAGCCCAGCGAAGGCTCCGCCCGCCACGTAACATCGGAGTGCCAATTATTCTCCACCCCGCGTGAGTTTGGGCCATGGGCAATGCGCAGCACTTCCGGGTCTGGCTGATCGCGCGGCGTCGCGGGATGAATCTCTAAGGGGCCAAACCGACGCGCAAAGGCCAAATGCTGGGCGCGGTCAATATTTTGGTCGCGAAAGAACACGACTTTATGGGCCAGCAGCGCTGCACGAATGTCGCCAATCATGGCGTCATCCAAGTCTTGGCTCAGATCAATGCCCAATAATTCCGCCCCAATCGTGGGCGTCAGAGGGCGAACTTCAAAGCGCGTAAACTGGCTGGCTGGCACATGGACGGTCATGGTGTCGTCTCTCCCAAATCATTATTTGAGAGAGATCGTATCCTGCATTTGGCTTTCGGCAAGCCTCATCCGATCGCCGTAGTGTCTCAGTTTGAATTGCTGGTTTGGGGGGCGAAGTCTGGAACGGAGCCAAAGCCAACGATAACGAACCAGCAAACAACGGAAGCTTTTCGCCGACAACCGTCGTTTGAAAGCTTACTTCTTGACTGCGGCGGCGCGCGTTTGCCGGGAACGGTCACTCGTTTGATTTGGAACGAAGCGCCCTGCGCAAGAAAATGCCGACGCCATCTGGCGGTTGTGAGTTCGGGAGACAGACCTCTATGACGGAGTCTTTCGACAGATAGCATGCTTTAGTGCTGTCCGAAGTGTGCGCACGTCGCCAATCCTCTTGCTCCAGACGCCTTCTTACACCATCAAGCGCATGACCCGCCCGCGGCCCTTGAGCGAATACTCCTAGCGCTCCACCGTTTGGCTCCATCTCGATTACACCCACCATCCTCTCATCATTGCTCATTCGCATAATCAGCGTGCTGACCATTCCCTCTGCGAGAACCTTGGTGCGCCTTAAGAAAGTCGGATCATCTGAATTGGGATCGCGAACCCAGGGTACACCGATCTCGAAAGTGGCGGCCAAAAGTGCTTCCTCAATCGACATGCTCTTGGCGACGTCCAACTCGGCAAGAGTTGGCTCCTCCGGGTGATCAGCTTCGTTCCAAACGGGGATACGACTCAGCATCGCCATGCCGCTGCCGAGGTTGGACTCACTTTCATCGCGCAGATCAAGAAGGAGTTCTGTAGACCACTCTCGGCTGTGAGGCTGCCTCTCATAGAAGGTCAGAGTTTCAGCCCCTAGTCCTAGCGCGTTCTCAACTAACTGCCACTCCGAGCGGGGCCCGCGCATGTTCTCCGCCCGCGTCAAGATGGCCGAATTGGCACCGGGGCCGTGTGCGATGACGGTGCAAGCTGGTCCACTCTCATATTCATTCGAGCTAAGGACGGTAACGAAACCGTCGCTGTTCGCCTCTCCCACAATGGCGCTGGCCCACCCGCGCGGCACGCGATGCGCAGGATGATCAGCAGGCAGCGACTCAATTGTGATAACGGGGAAAATCCCTGCGGTGGTTGGCAACGGCCGCGCACCGGCCGAGGAGATGAAGGGCACGCAATACTCGTCAATTGCCGCGTCGAGCCTTTTTCCGAGGCCGGGGGTGCCGGCATTCACTGAAGTGCAACCGGCCGTAAGCATCGCAGATGCCATCATCAAGGTGACAATAAATCTCAACGCTAAATCCTCGGCTAGCTTAAGCATCGCTCTAACTGTCTGTCCGAACGCCCGCAAAGGGCCAATCCCAGCCAGCCTTACACAATACTCCGACCAAGGCGGGCCCTCAACTGCTGTCGCTCGGGCACCCTGCCAGTTTGGCATTTCAAACTGAGACACTAAGCCGATCCGAACTTATCCGATCACGGACTCGCTGGCTTCCAGCACATCTTCAAAGGTTCGCAAGCCAGGCTTTGGCGCACAGACCAAGACCGCCATATTGCCGGGCAAATGCAGATTATCGAGCATCTTTTCATGGGCCAGCGGGATATCCGCCCACTCAAACACTTCCGACATGCATGGATCAATTCGACGCTCAATCACCAATTGGTTGGCCGCGCTTGCCTGTTGCAAATTGGCGAAGTGGCTGCCTTGCACCCGCTTTTGCCGCATCCATAAGAAGCGGGCATCCATGGTCAAATTAAAGCCCGTGGTACCGGCACAGATCACGACCATGCCACCGCGCTTGGTAACAAAGACCGAGACCGGGAAGGTGCTTTCGCCCGGATGCTCAAACACGATATCGACGTCGCGCTTATCAGTGACGTTCCAGATGGCTTTGCCAAACTTGCGGCATTCCTTCATATAATCGTTGAATTCTGGCCCATTGACGAGGGGCAACTGACCCCAGCAATTGAAGTCCTTGCGGTTGAGGACGGACTTTGCCCCCATCGACAGCACATAGTCGCGCTTGCTTTCGTCTGAGATCACGCCAATCGCATTGGCACCCGAGACGGCGCACAATTGCGTCGCAAACACGCCGAGGCCGCCCGACGCACCCCAAACAAGAACGTTCTGACCGGGCTTTAATACATGGGGGCGGTGGCCAAACAACATGCGGTAGGCCGTCGCCAAAGTGAGGGTGTAGCAAGCGCTTTCCTCCCACGTCAGATGCTTAGGCCGGGTCATTAACTGGCGGGATTGCACCCGTGCAAACTGGGCAAAGGCACCGTCTGGCGTTTCATAGCCCCAGATGCGCTGGCTGTTTGAGAACATGGGGTCGCCGCCATTGCATTCTTCATCATCGCCATCATCTTGGTTGCAATGGACCACAACTTCATCGCCGGGCTTCCAGCGCTTCACGTTCTTGCCCACAGCCCAAACGATCCCGGCGGCGTCAGAGCCCACCACTGCATAATCTTGGTCATAGCCATCTAAAACGCTGATGGGTTCACCCAACCCCGCCCAAACACCGTTATAATTGACGCCAGCCGCCATCACCAACAGGAGGACTTCGTCATTATCAATTTCAGGGGTCGGCAGAACTTCCAACTGCATCGCCTTTAAAGGGCGGCCATGGCGCTCTTTCCGGATCGCCCAACCCCACATGGTCTTGGGCACATGATAGGCAGGGGGGATTTTGCCGACAGGATAAAGATCGAGCAAGGGCTCACCCGAAACTGGTGGTGCCGCTACATCTGTTGTCGTCATCCCGAACTCTCCCCCTGAACGTGCTTGGCGCGATGGCTTTTCGCTTTTTTGGAAATTGGTTTCGTGTTCGTCCGATTTAGAGGCAGAAACATGCGCTTCCAGCCCCAAACGGACCTTGCCTGAGCCAAACTCTTCTGCTGCGCTGCAGCATAACTTGTCAAGCTGTTTTTAGCCTCGCTAGAAGGACCATTCTAACTAGCGGACAAAATCAATCTAAGCAGGGGTGGGTTGGTAACGCATCGCGACGTCACACCGCTCATAGCTACAGCCATAGCGGGCCATGATATCGGGGTCGTGGACAAAGCCTAGCTTCTCATAGAGGTGGATGGCGGGCTCGCACGTGTGATTGGTGAGCAGGAATAGGGTTTCTATCCCCCGTTCTTCTGCCCGTGCTAAAGTTGCAGCCAATAAATGTTCACCCGCCTTTTGTCCGCGTAGGGAATCCAAGACACCCATTTTGGTCAGTTCGACCGCTCCATCCTCGGTCGGCATGAGGGCGCAGGTGCCGACGACACCATGTTGTTCGGTTGCGATAAACAAGATCTCACCGCCGCGATCGAGAATTTCTACTTGAGGGTTGCTGAGCACATCAATGTCGTGGTCTTCAAGTTTGAACATCGCCGATATCCACGCGGCATTGATGTCATAAAAGGATTTAGCAAGGTCTGGCGCGATTGTCTTGTCGACACAGATTAAAGTGAAGGGATTGGTGACACGCTGCAACATGGATCGCTCCGCCAGTTGGGTTTCGAAAAGGGTAAGTAGGGCCAAGAGTTCTTGTTCGCGCCCGCCCGCAAGGTCAGAAACAGCCTTGCTGACTTTGGGCCAGACGTGTTCCCGGGTTTTCGCCAAGATGGCGCGGCCAGATTCGGTCAAAGCGATCTTCTTGGCGCGCGCATCGCCGGGATCTTGGTCGGTGGTGATCAGGCCAGCAGTGCGTAAAGCGGCAACGGTGCGGGTCATAGCAGGTTGGCTAAACCCAACCGAAGCGACCGCCTCCATGATGCTTAGGGGGCCATAGCGGTCGAGGGCGGCCAATAGCGCCAAATGGCTTGGCTGGACGGGGATACCCGCTTGGTCCAAGATGACGGCCGCCTCGGCGAGCAAGCGCTCCGCCAAGCGCTTAAGGCGGCTTCCCAGCGCCACATGGCCCAAGTCTTGAAGAATATCCGGCATCATCTGCTCATTTGTATAACATGTTATGTATATTGCAATCTCTCAGCCGTCAAGCAAATTTTGGCGAGAATGGCTCTGGATATCCGTGTTGGTGGAAGATTTTGCCGCTTGCATAGCGGGTATTAGGCATGGCAATGCTGCAGCGCACAAGGACACTTTTATGACCGATAAACCTTTCCAACACGCCCCCGACAAGCCCTGGATCTTCCGCACCTATGCTGGCCATTCCACCGCAGAGAAGTCCAATGCGCTTTATCGGGCGAATTTGGCGGCAGGGCAGACGGGCCTATCCGTGGCGTTCGATCTGCCGACGCAGACGGCGTATGAGGCTGATCATGTTTTGGCTAAGGGCGAAGTGGGCAAAGTGGGGGTGCCGGTCAGCCATTTGGGCGATATGCGGGCCTTGTTCAAAGACATTCCTCTGGAGACCATGAATACCAGCATGACCATCAATGCGCCGGCCGCTTGGATGTTGGCGCTTTATGTCGCTTTGGCGGACGAGCAGGGGGCCGACCGAAAGAAGCTGCAGGGCACCACGCAAAACGATTTGATCAAGGAATATCTCTCACGCGGCACCTATGTGTTCCCGCCCGCACCCAGCTTGAAATTGACGGCAGACACGATTGCTTGGTGCTTGAAAGAAACGCCTAAATTCAATCCGATGAATGTGTGCTCCTACCATTTGCAAGAAGCAGGGGCAACGCCAGAGCAGGAATTGGCGTTCGCACTCGCCACCGCCATCGCCGTCCTCGATGAAGTCAAAGCCCAAGGCCAAGTCTTGCCCGAAGACTTCCCCGCCGTGGTGGGACGCATCAGTTTCTTCGTCAATGCGGGCATCCGCTTTGTGACGGAGCTGTGCAAAATGCGCGCATTCAACGTCTTGTGGGACGAGATTTGTAAGGACCGCTATGGCGTGACCGATCCTGCCATGCGCCGCTTCCGCTATGGCGTGCAAGTCAATTCCTTGGGCCTAACAGAGCCGCAGCCTGAGAATAACGTCTATCGTATCTTGCTCGAAACCCTCGCCGTGACCATGAGCAAGGATGCCCGCGCGCGTGCCGTGCAATTGCCCGCTTGGAACGAAGCTTTGGGCCTGCCGCGTCCTTGGGATCAACAATGGAGCCTAAGGCTTCAACAAATCCTCGCCTATGAAACCGATCTTCTCGAGTATGAGGATTTGTTTGCGGGCTCCCACGTGGTGGAAAAAAAGGTCGCCGAACTGGTGGCAGGCGCCAAGGCAGAGCTTGCCAAGATCGATGCGTTGGGCGGTGCCGTCGCCGCTGTTCCTTATATGAAGGAAGGCTTGGTTCAATCCAATCGCGACCGCTTGTTAGGCATTGAAGGCGGCAGCCAAGTGGTCGTCGGCGTCAATCGCTGGTCGGACACCGAGCAATCGCCCTTGTCGGCTGGGGAAGGCTCCATCCAGACAGTTGATCCCATGGTGGAAGCCGATCAGATTAAGCGCCTCAATGCGTGGCGCACTAGTCGTGATGCCGCAGCGGTGGAGGCTGCTTTGGCGGAGCTTGAGGCAGCCGCGCGCGAGAACCGCAATATTATGGAACCCTCCATTGCGTGTGCGAAGGCTGGCGTCACCACGGGCGAGTGGGGGGCTTTGCTGCGCCGGGTTTATGGGGAATATCGCGCGCCAACCGGGGTTTCACTTCTTGTGAATATCGAGGGCGAAGACATTGAAGTTGTGTCGAAAAAGGTCGATGATATCAGCGAGAAACTGGGCCGTCGCTTGGCCTTTTTGGTCGGTAAACCCGGCCTTGATGGTCACTCTAACGGGGCAGAGCAAATCGCCACCCGCGCCCGCGCTGTGGGCATGGATGTGACCTATGAGGGCATCCGCATGACGCCGGAAGAAATTGTGGCGCGCGCGGTGGAGAAAAAGGCCCATGCGGTCGGCCTCTCCATTCTCTCGGGCTCGCACCTCGATCTCGTTCGCGATGTGGTGGCCCGGATGCGCGCAGCGGGGCTGGAACATGTGCCTGTGGTTGTGGGCGGGATTATCCCGCCGGAAGATGCTCGCGCGCTGAAGCAATTTGGCGTCGCTGCTGTCTATACGCCCAAGGACTTCAAGATCACGGAAATCATGGGCGATTTGGTCGATATTGTGGAGGCTCGGGTCGAGCAATTGGTGTGAGTAGGACTTTCCATCCCTCCTAAATCCTAGGTTGCCAGATTGGCCGATTGGCAGTAGCCTCGAGGCTATTCAAGGTGGTGTGGGATTGGAGGCTGGATTGGGCAAACGCAAATACCTACCGGGCGTGGACATCGCCCAAACGCCTGAGGATAAAATCACGGCGGGCTTGCTAGAGGTGCAACACTGCTTTGCTAGCGCCGCCAATGCGTTGATGATCGTGCCCATCGCTGTGATGAATTTGGTCACCGCATCCGTGGGCGAACAAGGGCCTGAGCTTATTGTGTATACTCAGCTAGGGTTAGCGCTCATGCTTATGATTTGTTGTTTTGTTTACATGCTTCGTATGCAGCCATGGCCGCGGGTCCATTTGGTCACCGCCCGAAACGTTGCTTGGTATGCTCCTTCTAATCTATTGGCGTTTGGCGGCGCTGCAGGCCTATTGGTAGGCGTCGGAGTACCGATAGGCGCGGTCTTATCGCAAACTCCCGGATGGCAGCCGACTTTGGAGAACATGCTAGGCCTGTCAGCCATTGGGTTGCTAATAGGCGGTGCTTTTGTTGCCCTGTCAGGAATTGCTGCTGGTCTAGAAACGCTGGCGTGGATCAAGACTGTCCGCGAAGAGCAAGGCGTGATTGAACTCTCTACGGGCCAGCGCATCACCAAACAAGCCGAACAAGAACCTCAACTGCCCAGCTGGGCCCAGACTTTATAGGGAGGGGAAAAATGACCGAACCTGTTAGCCACACGGCCGAAGCCCGCAAGTTTTTGATCTTCAAGGATTCTCGCCCAATTGGGCCGACCACCGACGACAAAATAAGCGCGGCTATACAAGAGATTATCCATGCTGTCGGCATGGGGTTCATGAGCCTTTTTCAGTTTTACCTTCCTATCATTAAGATCGCGTCGTTCAGAGATAGTCCCCTACATGATTTTTTGAGTGATCTGCTGCTTGTTGTTTTCATACTTGCAGTCATCGGAATGCTCACTGCAAATAGCAAAATCGGACCAAGACCTTACCAAAGCGGTATTCCGAGGCATCGAACCTATTTTTCCGATGCTCTCGGTGTGGGCATGGTGGCGATTGTGGGCTGCGCATTTGCTTTGATCTTTGACCTATGGCGGCTAAATGGCCCGCTAAGCGAACAAAATGACGCCCGTAACCTCGCGCTACTTGCAAGTGCGTTCGTGATGCTTCTGTGGAGCTTACGCTCGATCCAAGAACGTATCCAATGGGTTCTCGATCTGCGGGCAGAGCAGGGCCATGTTTTGGCGCAAGGTGCTGAAAGCGAAGATACTAATCGTGAGTCCCAACCTGCTTGGTATCAACGGCCAGCGAAATGAAAAATTGAGGCTTCCCCCATGTCTGACAGGCACACCGGCCCGCAAAAAATCTTGTTCTGGACAGATAAGCGCCCCATCGCACCCGATGTGGAGACAAAAATCACGTGTGCCCTTACCGAAGCGCGCTTGGACGCATCTGAGTCTGCGCTTGTCTTGTTATTTATTGGATTGCCTTATTTTCTGAACGAAAGCACAAGCGTCGCGTTTTTCAGCAATCCGATTTATCCTTTTGCCACCGCCGCAGTCTTTGTAATTTACATGTTAGCAGCAGTGATCAGCTCACAAAATCTTCCCAAGTCGAACGGTCAAAACCTCGCATTCAGAAGTGGCATTCCAGAGTCGAAGACGAAGCTTAGTCGCGTAATTTTCTGGTTCTGGATGATCTTGGTTTTCTCCTATCTCGGAGCACTTATTGCGCACAGCCTTGGCTCTGTTTGGCCAAAGCCTCTGATCAACAACCCAGGCATGGCCATGACCATGGGGATTGCGGTTTCGGTTTTGTATTCTGCCCGACGCGTGCAGGAATTGTTGCTGTGGGTCCTCGACCTCCGTGCGCAGCAAGGGCACGCCATTGCGTTTGAGCCGCACCCAATGGCAGCGCCAATGACGGTCGAAAATGATTGGTGGAACAAGCCTAAGTCACCATCGCCTTGATCACCACAGCCAGTGCCGTGAACGCCAGATAAGCCCCGAACGCGCGGCGCAGCATGGTCTTATCCAGTCGGTGGGCGAGCTTGGCGCCATAAGGCGCAACGGCCCCGGTCAAGAGCGCCAGAATGATAAAGCCCGGCACATTGATATAGCCGAGCGACAGCGGCGGTCTGCCGTCGACGCCCCAGCCCATCAGGATAAAGCCCAATGTCGCAGGCACGGCGATGGCCACACCAAAACCTGAAGCCGTCGCCACCGCTTGATGGATCGGCCTGCCAGCCAAGGTCATGACAGCCGAACCAAAGGCCCCCCCGCCGATGCCCATCAGCGCCGAGACCGCCCCAAGGCCTGTGCCCACTGCGGCTCGCGCTGGCCCGGTCGGTACGTCGCGCATGATCGTCCAACTCTCCTTGCCAAGGCCCATATAAGCGGCCAAGACAATGGCAAAGGCTCCATAAATCAGGCCGAGGGTCGCTTTATCGGCAAAGCCCGCCATCACGGCACCGATGATGGCACCCAGAGCAATCCACGGAATAAAGCCTTTGAGGACACCCTCATCCACCGCACCATGCTTGCGGTGGGCGGCCACTGAGCGCAGCGAGGTGGTAATGATGGTCGACAGGCTTGTGCCCACCGCCACATGCAAATTGGCTTCCCCGTCCAGTCCAAACACGCCAAAGGCATAGAAGAGGGCAGGGACGAGGACGGTCCCGCCCCCAACGCCAAACAGGCCTGCGATCAGGCCGGCAAAGATGCCAGCCCCTGCCATAGCTGCGACGAGGATCAGAAGGTCTTGGAGTGGCGGCATCAGGCCGCGATCTCGCCGCGATTGGCAAAGCGGGTCGCTTCGCGTTCAATCAGCTCGAGGGCACGGTCATAAACTTCAATACCAGCGCCAGCCCGGCTCTCCTCACCCAATTGCCGACGAAACATGCGCGCGCCGGGCTTGCCCGCAAACAGGCCGAGCATATGGCGGGTGATGGCGTGCAAGGGCACGCCCTCGGCCAAGCGCCGCTCCACATAAGGTCGATAGGCGCGATAGGCCTTTTCGGGGCGGACAACCTCAGCGTCGCTCCCCAAAATCTCACGATCAACCCGGCCCAGAAGGGCAGGGTCATGATAAGCGGCCCGGCCCAGCATCACGCCATCAAGACCTGCGACTGCCTCTTGTGCCTGCTCAATACTGGCAATGCCGCCATTCAAGATGATGGTCAGGTGCGGGTTAGCAGCTTTCAACTCGCGCACCAAATCATAGTCCAAAGGTGGGATCTCGCGATTATCCTTGGGCGACAGGCCTTTCAAGATCGCCTTGCGGGCATGGACAACAAAGACGGTGACGCCAGCTTTGGCCACGGTTTCCACAAAGCCAAACAAGCTCTCGCTCGGGTCTTGCTCATCGACGCCGAGGCGGTTCTTGACGGTGACGGGCAAATGAGTGGCGGCTTGCATGGCGCTGACACATTCTGCAACCAGGTCAGGTTCTCGCATCAAGCAGGCCCCGAACCGGCCCGACTGGACGCGGTCTGACGGACAGCCGACATTCAGATTTATCTCCCCATACCCAAAATCAGTGGTAATCTTCGCGGCTTCAGCAAGCTTACGAGGATCAGAGCCACCAATTTGTAGCGCGACGGGGTGTTCGCAGGCGTCAAAGCCAATCAGGCGCTGGCGGTCGCCATGGATCAGCGCATCTGCCGTGACCATCTCTGTATAGAGTAGGGCCCCTTTGGACAGCGTACGGTGAAACGCCCGGCAATGCCGGTCTGTCCACTCCATCATAGGGGCAACGCAAAAGCGCCGATCAAGCTTATCGGAAGTCATGGCCGCTCCATGCCTTTTTTAGCCCCAAAACGCAAATCTGCAAAAAAATGCACAAATAGCGAAAAATGTGTTTGACACATGTGGTGTGCTATAGTAGTAATACACCCATGCACTACAGCAGTGCAGCACAAACGCAACGACAGACCAACAGGAGAAACCAACATGATCACATTTATCGTCACAATCTGGCTCAGCGCTTTGGGTGCCGGCATGGCCACAATGGCAGCCACCGAACGCAACTAAGCCAAACCTTCCAACCTCTAACTCCCCCCTAAATCCTCCCCTCTTCAAAAACACAAAAGGAATACCACCATGATCACCATCGCAATCACCGCTTGGCTCAGCCTCTTAGGCGCAGGTTTAGCTTCGATGGCCGCCGCAGAGCGCGCCTAAACCTTAAGCCTCCCTCCACGCCATCTCCTCCGACCCTCCATAAATCACCGCTACAACAAACCATAAACCCGCTCCTCCCCGAGCTTCACATCAAGGATAAAAATCATGATCAACCTTATCGCCGCCGTCTGGCTTTCCGTACTCGCTTCCGGCCTTCTGGGCATGGCCGCCGCAGACCGCAAGTAATCGAACCGGCATCGTCAGCCCCTACGCCTCCAACGTCCTCACGATGCCCAACCTAGGGCCGGCTCAGCCGGCCCTATTTTTTGCTGAAAGCGAAATGCGGTCCAAGCCTTGGATGGCGCGCTCAAATCGCCTACATCAGGACAATGGCTCGTTATCTGATCACTTCTGCACTTCCCTACATCAATGGCATCAAGCACCTTGGCAATCTGGCAGGGTCGATGTTGCCTTCAGATGTGCACGCGCGCTTCCGCCGTCTGCAAGGCCATGAGGTCTTGTTTGTCTGCGCAACGGATGAGCATGGCACACCGGCAGAACTCGCCGCGGCAGAAGCCGGCACGTCAGCCAAAGCCTATTGTGATGAGCAACATGACATTCAGCGCACGGCAGGCGAGGGGTATTCGTTGTCCTTTGACTGGTTTGGCCGTTCTTCTAGCCCGCAAAACTATGCGCTCACGCAGCATTTTGCTGAGATGCTGGAAGCCAATGGACTTCTGGAAGAGCGTGTCACCAAGCAAGTCTATTGTATCGACGATGCCCGCTTCTTGCCCGACCGTTACGTGGAAGGAACATGCCCAATCTGTGGGTTTGAAGATGCGCGTGGCGACCAGTGTGATAATTGCGGGTCCTTGCTAGACCCCACGCAGTTGAAGAACCCACGCTCCAAAATCTCAGGCTCCACCAATATCGAAGTACGCGACACGGCTCATCTATTCCTGCGTCAGCCTTTGATGGAAGACAAAATCCGCGCTTGGGTCGATGCGGCAACTGACTGGCCGCATTTGGCCCGCTCCATCGCCTATAAGTGGCTCGACGAAGGTCTGCAGGACCGGGCTATCACGCGTGACCTCTCGTGGGGCGTTCCCGTTTTGAAAGACGGCAAGCCACGCCCGGGCTTTGAAAACAAAGTGTTTTACGTCTGGTTTGATGCGCCCATCGAATATATTGCCGCAACCCAAGAATGGGCCTTGGCCACGGGTGGCGATTGGCAGCGCTGGTGGCGGACCGATCAGGGCGCAGAAGATGTGACCTATGTTCAGGTCATGGGCAAGGACAATGTGGCCTTCCACACTGTGTCTTTCCCCGTGACGATTTTGGGCTCAGGCGAACCCTGGAAACTGGTTGACCGCTTGAAGGCGTTTAACTGGCTGACTTGGTATGGTGGAAAATTCTCGACCAGCCAAAAGCGCGGCATCTTTATGGATCAGGCGCTGGAATTGCTAAGCGGCGATTATTGGCGCTGGTATTTGATGGCCAATGCACCTGAAAGCTCGGATGCTGCCTTCACCTTGGAGGGCTTCCAAGCCACGGTAAATTCTGATCTCGCCAATGTGCTCGGCAATTTCGTCAATCGCATCATGAAGTTTGCCGCCGCCAAGTTTGAAGGCAAAGTGCCCGCTATTGGCCTCGCCGGGGAAGCGGAAGCCAAGTTGTGGACTGAGGTCTCGGCCAAGATCGCGGCCATCACCGCTTTTCATGAAGAAATGGAGTTCCGCAAAGCAGCTGCTGAGACCCGTGCATTGTGGGCTTTGGGCAATGAATATCTGCAAACTGCCGCCCCTTGGACGGCGATCAAAACGGATGAAGCTTTAGCTGCCGTCGGCGTCCGCACGGGCCTCAATCTGGTCGCGCTGTTCGCAATCTTGGCTCAACCCTTTGTGCCAGAGGCCGCAAGCCGGATCTTGGATGGCATCGGCGTGCCAGAAAAGAACCGCATGTGGCCAAGCGCCGATGACGCCAGCCTGCTGGATGCGCTTCCCCATGGCCTTCAGACCCAAGTGCCAGATTTGTTGTTCGCCAAGATCGAAGACGAGCAAGTAACGGCTTGGGCCGAACAATTTGGTGGCGGTGGCTAAGCCATGGTTAGCTTAAACGCGACGGATCCGATCCTTTTTGTCGGCAATGGCGGCGGGTCCATGTTGGCCGAAATTGTGTTGGGGATGGCGGGCGTTCGATTCCGGGTGCAAGTCGCTGGCTGGGGTGATAATGGCCTTGAAAGCGATGGCCTGCACGCCAGTAATCCTCTTGGCCAAGTACCAACCTTGGTCTTTCCCAATGGCACAGTGCTGACTGAAACGGCGGCGATTATGCTGACGATCCACGACTCACGGCCAGACTTAGAGCTTGTGCCAACCTCAGACAGCGGCCTGCGCCCATCCTTCTGGCGCTGGCTGATGTTCATCAATGCCGCCATCTATCCCAGCTTCACTTATGGCGATTATCCGCAAAAATGGGCCGATCAGGACAAAGACGGCCCGTTGCGCACCCGGACAGATCAGCATCGCAAGCGCTTGATGTTGCATCTGGAGCAGCAAGTTAGCCACCCGTGGTTCTTGGGCGAGACCTTCAGCGCGCTGGATCTTTATATCTGGATGTTGATCCAATGGCGGCCAAAGCCGGACTGGTATCAGACCCATGCGCCCAAGCTTTATGCTATTGCCAAGCGCGTCGATGATTTGACCGTCACCAAACGTGTCATTGCACGAAATGGCGTGAAACCACTGCCCTAGGAGGAATTGCTTGAATCAAAAAAGCCTCCCCAAGATTGGAGAGGCTTCTTCAAGTTAGGTGCTAAAGCCCTTAGGTTTTAGAACTTGCGGACAAAGCTGGCCGTATAACCATTGGCACCCTTGCCTTCGGTGTAGCGGGTGTAGTCCAAACGGATGCCATTGGCATCGTCCAGCATGTACTGACCGCCAACGCCGAGGGCGAACGAGCCATCGTCGTCTTTCACCTTAACGCCAGCTGCTTTGGCTTCTGACCAGCTATGGACATAACCGGCGCGACCAATGAGCGACAAGCGCTCTGCCACTGGCGCGCTGGCGACGGCAAAGGCACCCAAGGTGCCGCGGGTCTTAACGGTGACGCCATTGACCTTGTCGTCATTGACGCCAATGCCGCCTTCGCCTTCAACGGCAAAGTTTGGGGTGAATTGATAGCCGACGCGGCCATTCAACGTGCCGGTGTCAGAAGTTTTGTTTTGGAAGTGGTTGTAGCCGCCGTTGATATAGGTTTGGCCAGCTGCATCTTGGGCAAAGCTAGGAGCCGAAGCGAAAGCGGTAATAGCCAAAACGGCGAGAGCGAAAATACGCATGATCTAGTTCCTTTGTTCGTTCTGCGACCTCATCTCAAAAGCCTGATTGGCTAAGAGACGATCGCGAGTTGATCCAAAGGCTCCCGGGTTGTGACGCCGCTCTTTGTCGGACATCTAAAGGGGGAGGAGAGCCTTTCGACACGACTAAGGTAGGGACTGTGACCCCGCTTCCGCAACTTACCATTCTGTCATATTAAGGGTGCAAATACACAGTGTGATCAATAAGATACAGATTGTGGCGGAACCTTGTCCCTCAGATGAACCTGGGGTAAATGCATACCAGTTCCGCCCGATTCACGCCGCAATTGTCCCGTTTTTGTGTCAGACCGAACATGCAAAATTGCATGGAACGATTACATGCCTATGCGTTTTAGGATGGCAGAATAGGCCAGCACAGGCTTTCCCTCTTGGGTCAGCACGCCACGGATGAACAACATCGTGCGGGTTGCCCGCACAATGTCGGCGGTTGATTCGATCAAACTACCGACCTTGGCCCCGCCCACAAACTGGCTTTCAAACTGCATCGTTACACAAGGCTGATCATTCATATAATCATGACAATGCGCGAACAGGGCAAAGTCCGCAAACGTCATCAGGCAGCCGCCATGAATATTGCCCATGCCGTTGCAATGACGTTCTTCCGGCATGAATGCACATAGATATCCACCCTCCGGCGCAGACTTCATATAAAAGGGGCCAGTGAGTGTCTCAAATGGGTCAGAGCCATTGCCCCAGGTGGACCAGCCAGCAAATTCACCCTCGGTGACTAATTGTGGTTTGGATGGGGTATTCTCGCTCATGTGCAACAGGCTTTCTTTTAGGGCTCGTCAGGAGGGTGGGTTGGGTCTTAAAGTGCTGGGCGAATAATACAAGAATGCGCGCTTGAGGAGATGCCAATGGCTTATGATTCTGAGACCACCCAAGAGCTTGTGAGCTTGGTAGCTCGCTTTGTCGCCGAGAAACTGCGTCCGATTGAGGCCCAAGTCTCCGAAGATGATGCCGTTCCAGATGCGATTGTCGCGCAAATGAAGGAATTAGGCCTCTACGGCCTGACCATTCCGGCTGAATATGGCGGCCTTGAGCTATCGATGGAGGCTGAATGTCGCGTGGCGTTTGAACTGGGTCGGACCAGCCCGGCGTTCCGTTCTTGCTTTGGCACCAATGTTGGCATCGGCGCTCAAGGCCTCGTGATGTTTGGTACCGAGGCGCAAAAGCAAAAATATCTGCCTGGCATTGCCTCGGGTGAGATCGTCACAAGCTTTTGTTTGACCGAGGCCGAAGCAGGCTCTGATTCTGCGGCCGTGCAGACAACAGCGCGCCTCGAGGGCGACCATTATGTGATGAACGGCTCAAAGCGCTACATCACCAATGCCAATAAGGCAGGTCTGTTCACCGTTATGGCCCGCACCAGCCCCGACGTAAAAGGGGCAAAAGGGGTCACGGCTTTTCTGGTTGAGCGCGACAGCCCGGGCCTCAGCATTGGTAAGCCTGAGAAAAAAATGGGCCAGCAAGGCGCCCATATTTGCGAAGTCTATTTCGACAATGTCAAAGTGCCAGTCGAAAACCGCCTCGGCGGCGAGGGCGAGGGCTTTAAGGTTGCGATGCAAGTGCTCGACCGTGGGCGACTGCATATTGCTTCAGTCTGTGTTGGGGTGGCAGAGCGCCTCATCGCCGATAGTCTGGCCTATGCGATGGAGCGCCAGCAATTTGGCAAGCCAATTGCCGAACATCAATTGATCCAAGCCATGTTGGCCGATTCCAAAACGGAAGCTTATGCCGCTAAGTCGATGGTGTTGGATGCGGCGCGCCTGCGCGATGGCGGACAATCTATCACACTGGAAGCAGCCGCCGCTAAATATTATGCCTCTGAAATGGTTGGTCGGGTGGCAGATCGGGCTGTGCAGATTTTTGGCGGCGCGGGCTATGTTGCTGATTATGGCATTGAGCGTTTCTACCGCGATGTGCGCATCTTCCGCATTTATGAAGGCACCAGCCAAATCCAACAAATCGTCATCGCGCGTGAAATGATAAAAGCGGCAAGGACCTAAGGCTATGAGCCCTGAAGAAGTTGCCATTCTGGCTCTGATCGCTGCCTCCAAAAAAGGCCGCACCATTGATCCGACCGAAGCTGCGCGTGCGGTCTATACCGGCGAGGATCCAGAGGGCTGGCGCAAGCGACTTCCGTCGGTCCGCCAGGCAGCCATCCATTTGGCGCGGTCTGGCCAGATTAGCATTTACCGAAAGGGCAAGGTCATTGATCCCAATGGCTTTAAGGGTGTGTATCGCTTGGGTGTACCGGGCGAAGGGCCCGTTGCGCCCACAATAGAAGTCGAGCTTGATGATGCGAGCGTGGTCGCTGAATAACTTCGGACACCATTTGAAGCGATGGGTCCAGGCTTGGCTGGGTCTAATGGGCGTCTTGCTTGCGGCCTGTACGCCCGTCCGCCAAAGCGCACAGATTCCTGGGCCAGACTTTTCTGGACCGCGCTTTACCCCAACTCGGTTTGTCAGCTTTGACGGCGCAGCGCTGGGCCTTTCGACTTGGCAGGCGGAGACGCCAGAACCCCGGGCGGTGATTGTCGCGCTTCACGGCATGAATGACTATGCCCGCGCTTTCGAAACCGCAGCGCCTTATTGGGCGGCACGCGGTATCATGACTTATGCCTATGATGCCCGCGGGTTTGGTCGTTCGCCGCAGAGAGGCGTTTGGGGCAATGAGGCCTTGATGGTTCAGGATTTGCGCACGGCCTTAAAGGTGGCACGCGCAGCCCATCCAAGCAGTCCCATCGTTGTGGTGGGTGAGAGCATGGGGGCAGCGACCATTCTGGCGGCGGCAGGGGAGGCGGAAGGTATCGCAGCCGATCGCCTTGTCCTAATCGCACCTGCTGTTTGGGGCTGGTCCAATTTGCCACTGGCGTACCGGGTCTCCTTGTGGACCACAGCGCACTTACCGGTCTCACGCAAGCCCTTCGACCCACCACGGACGGTGACGCGCACCATTATGGCTTCCGACAATATCGAAATGCTGCGACGCCTAGGCCGCGACCCCAACATGATTTTCGCAACACGCTTAGACGCGGTCTATGGTTTGGTCCGATTGATGGAAAGGGCCTATAAGGCCGCTGATAAGCTGCCACCGCAAACGCTTATCCTCTATGGGGCACGCGACCAAATCATCCCGCGCCCGGCTTTGACGGCAACGGTTGCCAAGCTTCCAAACAGCGTGCGCACAATCGAATACCCAGAAGGCTATCATATGCTGACCCGAGATTTACAGGCTGAACGGGTTTGGGCCGATGTTGCCGCCTTTATCACCGACCCAGATGGGCCTTTACCTTCAAATCTGGGTCCAATCGGTCGCGCGGCAAAATAAGGAACTCGTTAAGCCTGTTTTGCTAGTTATTTCGCTATGGCTTTGAAGATCGCTCTGCCAATACCCGCTTTGCCGAAGTTCGACCCCGTAACTTTGGCGCAAACCCGTGCGCGATTGGTGGCGTGGTGGGACGGGGGGGATCCGCCTGACCTAGAGGCGATCAAGGCCGAAATTGAGGCAGAAAACGGCCCCGGCAAGCTCAGCGCGAAACACAAAAAACTCTATGTTACAGCCAGTCACATTATGTGGGGGCCAGACAGGAATTTTCCGACATCACTCGACTTGACCGCGCAATTGGCTGCCGCTGTTGGCGCCAAAAAAGACGTGACTTTGGCTTGTATCGGCGCGGGTAGTGGCCTGATCAGCCGGACTTTGCTTGAACAATTTGGCGTCAAACTGACCGCGTACGAAGCAGACCCGACCATTCGTAGCTTGGCTGAAAAGGCCGTCAAAAAAAGCAAAGCGCGCAAAAATTATGTCGCCAAACCTTACAATGGCCAGTTGGCAGGCCTGGCCGAGCGACAAGTTGAGCTTGCGATGTTGTTGTTCCAAGGCGGTGCTGCAGACCGGGCAGAGCGGGGGGCATTCTCTATCCTGCGCCTGCTAAAGCCGGGCGGGCAGGCGATCTGGTTTGATCTGTTTTCAACCGAGGGCGAAGCCTCGCTAGGCCTCGCAAAGGGCATTGAGAATCGGGCGTTTACGTCTGTGGAGGTGTTTAAGCAAGCAGCCCAAGCCGCTGGCCTCACCGTCGTTTCAGAAGCTGAGTGCAATTTGAACTTCTTGGCTGCGATCAGCTCCTGCTGGTCCTTGATCGGCAAAGACTTCCAAAAGCGCCAAGCGGCCCTCATCAAGGCTGGTGGGCAAGAGGCGGCAACCCTTGCTCTGCATTCGATTGTCACCTGGAAAGCACGGGCTGCCGCTGTCCGCGCCGGACAACTTAGTGCGCGCTATATTGTTGTTTCTGCGCCGGCTTAGAACCCTTTTGGGTTAGCGACAGGCTTTAGGCATTCTCAGCAAAGGCATCGCCCAACGCATCCGCGAGGCTAGAACGCGGTTCGTCTTCGCTCTCAACTGGAGCTTTGGCCTCTGGTTCTGCAGGTGTTTGCGCCTTTACCGCGGAGCCCTTGGCTTTTTTGGCCGGACGTTCGCTATCGGCTTTTTCCTCGATATGGGTGGTTTCGATGGATGGACCGGCCAATGGGTCTGCAGACCGCTTCGAGCGACCTTCAAACTGGCCACCTTCTTCGATGATCAAAATTGCATGGGTCAGATCGCCGTCGATGGAGCCAGAGGTCGCCAGTTGGATCATGCGAGCCCGAACGTCACCGGAAACCCTACCGCGGATGGTCGCGATTTCGCTGATCACATTGCCTTTGACTTCGCCATTTTTGCCAACCACCAAGGTGTCACACCGCACGTCACCAATCACAATGCCTTCGACATGCACGTCGCCGGGCGACGACAGCGAGCCGCTGACGACAGCGCCAGTCGCCACCACCGTGGCAGCCGGCTTTGGGCTTGGTGCCACCACGGCAATCGCCGGGGGGTCGTTACGCGGCGTAGGTGCAACAACGGTTTCGGTTTCAACATAGGTTTCTTTGGATTTGGAATTCCAAAAGGCCATGGTTTTGTTCCCTTAGATTGGCGATTACACGCCCTTGTTACGCATGCAGGAGTGGCACGCAACACCCGAAATCCTGTTTGGTGTGTATTCCTTTGGGAATTACACCAATTCTTGCACTGCCTTAAGAACGGCTTCATCATGACCCGGAACTTTTACTTTCCGCCAAATGTTTATGATCGTTCCATTTTTATCGATCAGAAAGGTCGTGCGTTCGATGCCAAAATATTTTCGCCCGTACATGCTCTTTTCAACCCAGACTCCATAGGCTTCACAGACCTCTGTGCCAAAATCTGATGCCAAGGTCACACCAAGGTCATACTTTGCTTTAAACTTATCATGGCTTGCGACTTTATCCTTGGAGACGCCAATGACCTCGCATGAAAGGGCACGAAATTTGTCAATGTTTTCGGTGAAGGCGATTGCTTGGCTTGTGCAGCCGGAGGTGTCGTCTTTTGGATAAAAATACAGGACAACACTCTTCCCTTTCAGACCAGACAAGGCCACGGTTGCGCCGCCATCTATCGGCATTTCAAAGTCAGGGGCCAATTGGCCAATTGCAATTTCGCTCATGGTGCTAAATCCGATCCGTTCGCGCCGAAAGCGCCTTGTTCAGGCAGATAAGCCTGAGGCCGCAGGCTTGCAAGCCGCGGACGGGCCACCTCGCGGGCAAGAGGCTTCTTCCACAAAAGTGCGGCAATCACGTGACAAAAAACGCGCAAAGCAGACCGCTTCAGAGTTTGAGGAAACCCCCAGCGGGACCGTCGTTACCAAACGTACGAAAAAGCCACTAAGCCAAACCCGGCATTCCCGGTTTTGGATGGAAAGCGCAACGGTGGCTTTGGCGCTATCTGGAATGTTTGCTGGCTATTTGGCTTGGCGACTGTCAATTGGCACGCTCTCGATTTCGGCGACGACGCCTTTCGTCGAAGACTCCCTTAGTCGCCTTGTTGGCGGGCAAACCAACATTGGCTCATTGCGCTTGGGATGGGACCAAAAGGCGCGTGATTTTGTGGTCCTAGCAAGCGAAGTCACAGCCCGGACGGATCAGCGAACGTCGCCTCTACGTCTTGGTGAAGTGGATCTCACCCTGGACGCACCATCGCTCCTGATTGGTCGAGCCGTCGTCAAACAAGCCCGCCTGTCTGGCATGGAAGCAGTTTTGGTTGTTGACCGGCAAGGCCGCACTGCTTTCGGGTTTGGCTCGGCAGAAGAGGTTTTGGCACTGCCGCGTATCAAGGGTGAAGACGGCGGCCTCGCGCGTATCCTGAAGGCAACTCGTAAGGCGTTGGATCCGAAGGGCCAGGCGGGCCGGGTGGCCCAAGTCGTGCTGACAAATGCCCGCCTGCAATTGATTGATCCAGACAGCGGCCAACGCCTCGTCCTGGAGCAGGCCCGCGCTGGCCTGTTTCGCAATGAGGCTGGCATCATGACGTTGCAAGCCTCTGGCAAAGTTGAGAAATCAACCAGCAGTATGAATGTGGCAATTGCGGCCCCGCCTGCAGAGGATGGCGCGCTGGCACTGGTGGCACAATTACAGAATATGCGCTTCGTCCAACTACCGCTTAGTCTGCGTGGCGAGCGCTTGCAGCAACTGGCCAGTTGGACCAGTCCGTTAAGTGGTCGCGCCTTGGTGTATCTGACGCCAGAGGGCAGTCCAATATCGGTTCAGGGCACCTTACAACTCGGGCGCGGTCGCGCGGGCGGCGTGGGAGTTGAACGAGCGGAAGGCACTGGCGCGTGGACACAAAGCAGCGGCATCATCGGATTAGATCGCCTCGATATTGTCAGCGACCGTATCCAAGCTAGTGGCGTCAGTGGCCAATTCTATCCTGCTAGCGCCGGGCGACGCCGTTTGGATTTTGTCGCGAAGTCCTTTTCTTTGGATGCCCCGAATGCCGGTGGGGTTGCCGGTGAAGGGGCGAGTGGGAAAGTCCAGCTCTCCGAAGATATGCATTTGATTTCGGCGGATTTGGTTGCTCAAGCATTTGGTCTATCGCATCCAAACTCTACAAGTGCGAAGCTATTAGAAGCAGAAGTAAAGATACTTTCCAGCGGCCCCCGCGGCGTGCAAGCCAAAAGTGATCCGCAAAGTGTCTTTGCCGGTGGCAAAGTCAGCGTTAAAGCCAAGTCGGCGCGCCTGTCCTTGGGTGATCGGCAAGGCACTTTTGGCGGGGGCGCTGGAGTCGATATGACGCTGGACCGCGCATTGGCCAGCAGCCCCTGGAACGCCCAAGCCAGCCTCGCTAGTTTGACATTGGCCGGTCGGGGCCTTGCCATACCGCAAACCAATGCGCGCGGCTTGGCACTGCAGTGGAGCGGCACGGGTTCAGCCAGTTTGGGCCGACTGGTGGCGCGCGTCGACGCCATGACCACAAACCAGTCTGGTGCGCGAGGGTTGGGGCTTGCGGGGGCCAATCTTGCCGTTGAAGCCACACGAACCGGCGGTGGCACATTTGACCTAACAAGCTTCCAAGCTGACAGTTTTGCCTTCAACAATCCTATTGTTTCAATTGCCACAGGTTCGGTAGCGCTCGCCGGTAAAGTCGGCTCTGATGGTTTGAAAGACGCGTGGCTGAAAACACCTAGCTTGACTCTCACAAGTCCCAAACAATTGTCTCGACCCTTTGTGGCGAATGACGTTGACTTAGCGGGCGATGTGTTGCCGCGTGGGGTCCGTTTGCCCGCCTTCCGTCTGAGCCATCGCGGTATCACAGCTCAAGGTGAGGTTGAGGTTGCATTGGCGCGGCGGGGCTCTGCCATGGTCAATCTGGATGCCGATATCGATGGCGAAATTGACGTCCACACGCTGATGGCGGGCTGGCCAAAGGGCTTTTTGCCCGAGACGCGCAACGCTATCGCCAACGTGGTAAAAGAAGGGGTTGGTAAAACCGATCGCTTGGTGCTGCGCATTCCTGCGGGGCTGCTGAAAGGTGACCCCGGCGGGCGGGATTCCATCGCGTTGGATTTTGATATCCGAGACGCGACCGTGCTGTATCTGCCGCAAATGACCGCTTTAACCGAAGTTTCTGGCCGCGCCCACCTTACCGGCGATAGCTTCCATGTGGCCATCGACACGGGCAAGTTAGGCGACTTGACCCTGTCAGAATCATCCTTTGCCATCCCCAAATTTCAGCCCAAAGACTCAGAAGGCGTTATACATGCCAAAGTAGCTGGCTCTGTCGCCTTGATGGCGCAAGAAGCAGACCGCGAATCCCTGCGTTTGTTATCCAAAGCTCAATTCGACCCTGCGAGATTGGATGGGGAAGGCAGTCTGGAACTGGACTTAAGCCTACCGTTGTCTGATCGTCTTCAGCAAGAGGCGGTAAAGGTCCGTGCGCGCGGGCAGTTTGAACAGGCTAGCTTGCAAAACGCCTTTGCCGGGCTGGAGGCCAATGATGGTACTGTCCAACTGGCAATTGATAATGGCCGCGTGGATGTGACCGGACAGGCTTGGATTGCGGGTAACCCGTTTGACTTTAATTGGGTTTCTGAGCCGGAAATGGCGGTTAAGCCCGGCACGCGCTTGATAGCCGATGGGATGGTTGATTTGGCAAGTTTGATCCAGATCGGCGTCGACGTGACTGCCTATGCGACAGGCCCCGTCCGTCTGAAGCTTGACGCACAATCGCGCGGTACAAAGATGATTGGCGCAGATTTAGACGCGGATTTCAAGACCACCACTATCGTGCTGCCCGGTTCGCTCTGGACCAAGCCTGAGGGTGAGGCCGGTCATGCTACCGCACGTATTACGACCCGAGATACCGGTGGCTGGTCTGCCAATCAGCTGACTTTTGATGCAAAAGGAGCTGATGTTCGTGGCAATTTGGCTTTCACTGAAAAACTGGATTTGGTGGCCGCTGATTTTTCCCGAATTGCTATTGCGCGTGCAGCCGACATGGCTTTACGGATTTCAGAAGATGCCAACGGATTGAATGTCAGCGCCACGGGCGACTATCTCGATCTCAGCCCATTTTTGATCAAGCGCGACGTGACAGAAAGAACGGTTGAATTGTTGGATCGTCCCCTCAATTTAACCGCGTCCATCAAACGGCTTGCGACTGGGCAATCGGCCGCGCTGGATAATGTTGAAGCCAGCATTCTACGTGATCAATTCGGTTGGCGCTCGCTCACCATGACCGGAAGCTCTCTTGCTGGCAAAACGCAAGTCTTGATGAGCCAACAACAAGATGGTCGCCGCAATATTGTCGGCACATTATCAGATGCGGGCTTCTTTGCTGGACTAATCTACCCTGGTGCACCCCTTATTGGGGGAACTGGCACGATCGAAGGGGAGTTGCCCGTAGTCGGTGCTGACAGTGCCGGCACGTTGACGCTTGAGGTCAAGGGGGTCTCCTATGCCCCATCAAAGCAAAGCCCGATCTTGTTTGACTTGGTGCGCCTGCCCATGACGGTGAATGGCGGGATCATCGCGCTGCGTGATGGGAAAGCCGATGGCGCCGCTTATACGGTCAAGGCGTCTGGCTATGTCGATCTTGAGGACGGAAAGCTGGATATACGTGGTGTTGCGACCCCCGGCGGTTTAAACCGCGCGTTGGGCGAGATGCCTTTGTTTGGCAGCCTTTTGGGCGGTGGGCAGGACGAGGGGCTCGTGGGCTTAACGTTTACAGCGCAAGGCAGTCTGGCCAATCCAAAATTGCGAACCAATCCGATTTCAGCTTTAGCCCCGGGCTTCCTACGGAAATTGTTCGAAAGCCAAGCCCCTTTGGAACCGCCTCCGCGCTTCAAGTCGCCGATTGTGCCAAATGTGCCAGCGCTATCAGAGCCCCTGAGCGAGGCCACCGCCCTTGAGGTGCCGCAATCTTAAGGGGCCCAGTGCGTTACTCGGGAGGCGGCGGTGGGTCTTGGCCGCTCAATCGGCGGCTCCGTTGGCGTGCCCATATAGACAAAGCCTGCAAGTTTTTCTGTTGCTGCGAGGCCCAAGAAGGCCAAAGCCTCCCGGTCATAGGCCACCCACTCGCTCAGCCAGCACCCACCAAAGCCAAAGCCGTTGGCGGCCAGTAGCAAATTGTAACACACCGCTCCGGCAGAGAGCATTTGCTCCCACTCCGGCACCTTTGGGCTTTCAACGGGTGAAAACACGACTGCCACGACCAAGGGCGCGCGCAGGAAGCGGCCTTCTTCTTGGGCGAGGCGCTCTGCGTCCGTCACCTGACCGCGGCTCGATAAAAGCGATGCAATCTTCTGGCCATAGGCTTGTCGATTGTCGCCAGACAAGATGATAAATCGCCACGGCCCCAACTTGCCATGATCGGGCACGCGGGCCCCAAGGCGTAGGATTGCATCCAAAGTCTCACCCTCTGGGCCCGGCGAGGTAAGATGCGCGACCTTTGTAGATCGGCGTTGTGCCAGTCGCGCAAGGAAGCCTACGTCAGGACTTGCCTTGGGCAACAGGTCATTTTCGACGGGCGGGGGCGGGAGGGAGGAGGGTGCAATTGTCATTGTTTTCAGACATAAGCCATAGTGGTCGCGTTTGCATCGCCTTTTGAGAGTTTTTCTTCTTCATGTCTGAAAATGATCCCTTCCAGACCCTTGCGTCCCATATTGCTTACCAGAACCCGTGGATCACGGTTGAACATCAGGATGTCCTGCGCCCCGACGGAAAGCCCGGCATTTATGGCATTGTTCGCTTTGCTAATCGTGCCGTTGGCGTGCTGCCGATTGACGAGTCAGGTCACGTTTGGATGGTTGGACAATATCGCAGACCCATAGAAGCCTGGTCTTGGGAAATGCCGGAAGGGGGTGTGCCCTTTGAGGAGGACCTAGAGGCTGGTGCGCTGCGTGAGCTTGAAGAAGAGGTTGGCATTAAGGCTGAAACCTTGATCAAGGTCCTCGACATGGATTTGTCGAATTCGGTTAGTGATGAAACCGCCATATGTTTTTTGGCGTATGGTTTATCGCGCGGCAATTTGGCCCCCGAGGGAACAGAGATTTTGACCCTAAAGCAGCTTCATTTCACCCAATTATTGGCAGAAGTCGAAGCTGGAAGAATTCGTGATGCGCTGACGGTTGCAACCGTCTACCGAACATACCATTTAGCACACACGAACCAATTGCCAGTTGCGCTGACCAAGGTGATGTTGGCCCACCCAGACGGAGAGTGAATATGGCAGGTGCAAGCTTAGAACTTGTTGGCGGCATGGCTGCTGGCTTAACCAATGTCTGGACCCATTTGCGCATTGAGGCGGCCACAGCTGCCGCGGAAGAGCCTTTGTTGGCGAGCCTTTTGAACGCGACCATCCTCAACCATACCAATTTTGATGATGCGCTTGCTTACCTCTTGGCCCAGAAATTGGGTGGGGCGGATATGAATGCGCTACAAATGCGCGAAGTCTGCATGCAGGCTTTTCAGGAAGATCCGGCCATTGTGCGCAGCGCCCAAGCCGATGTGCGCGTCATCAAAGCACGTGACCCTGCGTGCCGCACCTATCTGCAGCCATTCCTCTATTACAAAGGCTTTGCTTCCTTGCAGGCACACCGCGTCGCGCATCACTTGTGGGCAACGGGTCGGGAGATGATGGCATTTCACCTCCAAAGCCGGGTGGCTGAATTGTTCCAAGTCGATATCCACCCCGCTGCTCGCTTGGGCGAAGGGATTTTTATGGACCATGCGACCGGTATTGTGATCGGGGAAACTGCGGTGGTTGGCGACAATGTCTCCATGCTCCATAACGTCACCTTAGGCGGCACCGGCAAAGAAGGCGGCGACCGTCACCCTAAAATTGGCGCAGGTGTGCTGATTGGGGCAGGGGCAAAGATTTTGGGTAACATCAAAGTCGGTGAGGGCGCTCGGATCGCCTCTGGCTCTGTTGTGCTGCACGAAGTGGCCGCAGGCTGCACAGTGGCAGGCATTCCGGCCCGTCCAGTCGGTGGGCCGTGCTGTGAAAATCCAGCCGACAGCATGGATCAGGTGTTTGACGTCGCGACCTTTGACCCTGGACTTTGAGCTGGTTTGAAACGCTAGGCCGTGAGTGCCTTTGCGATGGTGGCGACATTATAGGTCAACATACGCACGCTCGTTCCAGCCGGGCCGACGGGCTGTGACAGCGAGTCTGTGTAGAGTTTTCCGCCCAGCTTCGCACCACTTTCTGCGGCAATTTGGCCCATCAAGCGTTGATCCGCTTCAGTTTCAATGAAGCATGCAGCAGCATCCGCGCTTTTTATCTCGTCCAGTAGGTCTGCCAGTGTTTTGGCAGAGGGCTGTGCGCCGGTGGATAAGGATGAGACTCCGCGAAACTCCAGCCCGAATTCTCGGCCTAAATAGCGAAAGGAATTGTGGGGCACGATGATCAGCCGCCGACCTTGGCGTACCGGTGCAACCAATGCCGCTGCCTCGTCTTGCCCGGTTTTAAGTTCGGCAAGATAAGCCTTTAATCGCGTCTCAAAATTGGTCGCAAGACCGGGCCATAGCTTTGTATAGGCGTTTGCGATTGTCTTCGCATAGCTGCTTAGACCGGCAAAACTCTGCCACGTGTGAGGATCAGGGATGCGCCCCTCGATGAGAATGGGCTCGATGCCGTCTGACGCCTGAACGACTGGCCCGCGATAGCCCGTACTTTCCGGCAAGCGATCAATCCAGCCCTCCAAGTTAAACCCAACATGCAAGAGCAAGCTCACGTCACCAAAGCCGGCCAATTCTATCGGCGTCGGGTCTCGGTGGTGGGCCGCTTGGTCGGGGCCCACTAAGGAGCTGATCTGAAGGTCGGGGGCACCAATTTGCCGCGCAACATCGGCCAAGATCGACATGGTCGCCAAGACTTTGGGCTTGGCCAGTTTTGGCACGATGGGTGGCGCAGGCTTGCAGGCCGAGGCCATCAAGCCACCAGCCGCTAGGCTAAAGAGACTACGACGCGCGATTGACAAGGGAGGCTTTACCAAGTGTGCGGGTCAATAAGGATTGATTGGGGCCAAAAAGGCTTGAAACCAGCACCATCGCCACCAAACAGGTGACAATGGCGGCGCCAACAGGGGCAGCGAGGTGAAAGGAAACCAGAAGGCCTGCCAAGACGCCAAGCATGCCTAAAATTGCCGCACAGACAATCATCAGCGGAACGCTCTTGGCCCAAAAGCGCGCGGCAATGGCAGGTAGGATCGTCAGCCCGATACTCATCAACGCCCCTAAAGCGTGAAACGAGGCCACAGTTGTCAGTGCCAAGAGGCCGAAGAAGACCGATTGTGCAACGGGGCCTGCCCATTTGGCACCGCCTGATGCGCGTAAGAATTGTGGGTCGAGCGTATCGATAAGCAGGGGGCGATAGATCAAGCTCATGCCGAGCACGGTCACCACGGCTGCGACACACGCGAGCGCTAAAGCGGTGTTGTCGATGGCTAGGGCTGCCCCGAACAAGAGCTTATCTAGATCGATCACACCGCCACCCATACTGGCGATCATCACGCCAATGGCTAAAGCTGCGAGGTAGAAGACGGCAAAGCCTGCATCCTCTGGCAGGCGAAGTGCGCGACTGGCAGGGCCTGCGGTCATGAAGACCATGGTGCCCGTCAAGGCAGCACCCAGCGTCGTCCACATCGTGCTCCCGCCACTCAAGAGCGCAGCTGCTGCAGCCCCCGGTAAAACGGCATGGCCCACGGCGTCGCCAACAAGACTCATGCGGCGCATCACGAGGAAGACTCCTAAGGGCGCACCTGCTAGGGCGAGTGCTGCGCCGCCTAAGGCGGCGCGCGTCATAAACTCATAGTCAAAAAATGGAGCAAAAACCCCGACCACGCCCAAACCCTCAGTAATCCCTATGATGATTGAGCGACGCCGCTCACCGCGCGAAAGGGTTGGCTCATGCTGCTCAGAGGCTTGTCATCGCTTCGCCGCAGGATGGCACCAAATTTCGACAGCTCCCACCACAGTGGAAACTGGCGCGCGCAATCCAAGTCATGGATGGCCGCAATCAATGTGCGCCCTTCGCTAACCCAATGTTGGATGACTTCCAATAGCTTTGTTTGCGACGCGGCATCGACGGCCGAGAACGGCTCGTCCAGCAAAATCAGACCGCAGTCTTGAACGCTTAACCGGGCAAATAAGGCGCGCTGTAATTGCCCACCCGATAAGGTGCTGACTTGCTGGTTTTCAAGATCGCTTAAACCAACCATGTCGAGGGCTTGGTCGATCCTGTCTTGATCATGCCGACATGGCTTGCCAAACAATCCAAGGCGCGCCCACAAACCCATTGCTGCCAAATCGCGCACCGTCAAAGGCGCATCGGGGCGAAGGCTAGGGCTTTGGGAAAGCCAAGCAATACTGCGGTGGCGCTTCACAGGGGCGTCCCACAGATAAGCGCCGCTGACAGGGCTTTGCTCTCCTGCCAAGGTCCGCAACAAGGTGGACTTGCCCGCGCCATTCTGACCAATCAAAGCAACCGCACTGCCTGCACTGATGATGGCACCAATGCCTGCCATCACCAAATGATTGGGATAGCCAATCGCAAGATCATTTAAAATCAAGCTCATATAGCTGGATCCTGCATGCCTGTCTCAAGCGAGATTGGGCGGTATTGGGGGAAGGGGATAGACACGGGATCGGCATACTCTCAATGACGCCAAAAGCGAAGAGGGAATGTTATGTTATTACAGTGCAGATGATCGGCGCTAGCCCGGTCTTGCACCCAATGCCCGCATGCGGCTAGCCTGTCTGGAGCGGGGCGATAGGGGCCCTTAGAGGAATTCGCTTCATGTCGATGGATGGTCTTGAACTCACGTCAGCCAATGGCCTGACCTATCCATGTGGTGACCCGCCAGATGTTGGAACGGTCAAAGAGGTTGCCGATGGCGTCTACTGGGTCCGCATGCCGCTGCCGTTTGCCCTCAAATGGATCAACCTCTGGCTCCTACGCGACGGAGATGGGTGGGTGATTGTGGACACAGGCGTCGCAACTGAAGAAAGCCGTCTGCATTGGCGTACAATTTTCGACTCTGTGCTGGCCGGCCTTCCCGTCAAGCGGGTGATGATTACACACATGCATCCCGATCATATCGGCCTAGCAGGGTGGATCACCCGTAAATTCGGGGCGGCCTTGTGGATTTCTCGGCTGGAGTATTTAACGTGTCGCACTTTGGTTGCCGATACAGGCCGGGAAGCGCCGGAAGATGGCGTACGTTTCTATCGTGCGGCGGGCTGGGATGAGGATGCGCTCGATACGTATCGCATCCGCTTTGGTGGTTTCGGTAAAGCCGTATCGCGCCTACCAGATTCTTTTGAGCGCATGGCCGACGGCGACCGAATTGAGATTGGTGGCAGGTCTTGGCAGGTGGTCACAGGCTGCGGTCACTCGCCAGAGCACGTTTGCCTCTATCAACCTGACCTCAAAGTTTTGATTTCCGGCGACCAAGTGCTGCCGCGCATTTCGTCCAATGTGTCGGTCTTCCCAACTGAGCCCAATGGCGACCCGATGACGGATTGGATCAATTCGTGCCATAAACTCAAAGGTGCAATTGCGGATGATGTCTTGGTCTTGCCAGCCCACAATGAACCTTTTTATGGGCTGCATAAGCGCTTGGATGATTTGATCGACAATCATGAAACGGCGTTGTCTCGACTCGCAGCCTGGCTCGCAACACCGCGCCGGGTGATTGACTGCTTCTCACCTTTGTTTAAGCGCCCCATCGGGGGCGAGGTGCTGGGTATGGCAACGGGTGAGGCGATTGCCCACCTCAATTGCCTGATTGCTCGTGGACAAGCCGAAGTTGAGCAAGGGCCCGATGGCACCCTACTTTATCGCCAAGCGGGGTAAAGGCCGTTAGGGGGCGGGCTTTGGGTCGGGTGCAGGCACGTCTGCGGACGGGGTCAGTTCCGGCGGCGGTCCGCCCGGTTGATCGGCACCCGGCGCAATGGTCACGTTGAAGATCGGCGGTGGCCGTTTGCCGCGCCTTAGGTCGTCGGCAATGCCAATAGGGGCGGAGCCACCATTCAGCCGCGCCCGATAGACTTGGATATTCTCCAACACGCGTTGCACATAATTGCGGGTTTCAGAGAAGGGGATTTTCTCCACCCAATCAATGGCAGTCTCAAGGTCGGTTTCTCGAAACTCGCCGTAGGTTTGCACCCATTGACGGGGACGGCCAGGACCTGCGTTATAGGCCGCCGCTGCCATCGCGTAGGAGCCGTAGAAGTTATTCACCAGATCATAAAGGTGGGCAGAGCCCAAGGTTACATTGTGGCTTGGCCGGCTGATCAACCAACTGGTGTCATGCTCAAGACCCATCCGCCGGGCTTGGCTAGCTGCGGTCGCGGGCAAGAATTGCATCAGGCCTCGGGCATTCGCAGAGGAGACAGCGCGGGTGTTGAACTCACTCTCCTGCCGGGTGATCGCCAAGGTATAGGCATCTTCAATTTGGCCATACCCCACGATCCGGGGGATTGGCATCAGCGGATAGGCAGCTTCGGTGGCCAGAATGCCGCGATTGAGCCCGGCCTTGGCTACCCGCACGGCCAGCGCTGGTTCATCCTTGGCTCGCGCATATTCCGAAAGCGCTTGGTGCTCGCCTTCGGTATCCAGCTCATCATCCAAGGCAAGGGCAAATTGGCGGAAGAATTGGTTTTCGCCAGCATCAGACAGGAGGTTGATGATCGCCATCATTGACCGAGCGTTCAGACGGTCGCGATCTTCTTGCGTCGCTTTCTTCTCGGGCGGCAAAGTCAATTGTGCTACTTGGCCCAGAGTCTGAGCGAGTTTCACCGCTGCCAACTGCCCGTAATAAACGGTCGGGAAGGCTGCTGCCGCGCGATAATGGCTTTCGGCAATGTCGGGTTGGTTCAGCGCTTCTGCGGTGCGGCCCAGCCAATAGGCGGCGCGCGCGCGCGAGACGGGCGTGCGAACGCCGCTCTCCAAGCGCTTGAAATGCTCGAGTGCGACTGTGGGTTGGTTCAAAAACCGCAAGGCGACCCAGCCCGAGACAAATTCCCCGTCGGCAAAGCGCTCTCCGCGCTGATAGCCGTGGGTGGAAGCGATGCGGTAGGCGGCTTGCCAGTCGCGCGTCACAATCGCTTCGTTCAAGAGATTGCGTCGTTCCGTCCAGATCAAATCCTGACCGGGCTCGGGAAGACCACGCGAGTCGATTTGGGTTAGCAGGGATAGGGCTTCTGCCCGTCGTCCAGTCTGACGCAAATTGCGGACCCGTTGATATTGGATACCGCGGTCGTCGAGGCTGACGCCCGTGAGGGTCACCGTATCGCCAGCTTCAATGCCAACCCGGCGCTGTGCGTTCGTGCGGCCAGCCTCGCTCATCAAAGGCCATAAGGGCTTGGATTGGGTGATGCGATCTGTCCACAATAGGAAGTCGACGCGCGCATCATGGTCTTCGGTGGTCAATTCGCTGCCAAAGCGGGCAAGAAAAGTGGCCTGACTTGCACTATCAAAGCGGTGGTTGCGCCACCCATCTGCCAAATAGCGCTTGGCCGCTTCACGCTCGCCCAAGGCAAACAATACAGAGGCCAGCTCCAGCTTTCCTTCGCCCGAAATCGGGCCAGCATGATCTAAGCCTTGTTCCTTGCGCTCTAAAAAGGCGCGCTTGGCTTGGGGGGTAAGCGTCGTCAGAGCGAGGCGTTGTTCGGCGCGGATGCGCATGTTCTGACGGCTAGGGTAGTAAGGCAATTGGTCGAGCGCTTGGCGCAATTCGTCAAAGCTGGCTGGGTTGGAATCGGCTGTAGCCAAACGCCATAACAGAAGGTTACGAATCCGCGCGTCGCTGGTGGTGGCCATGGTGGCGCGCACATAGCTCCAGTCACCGCGCTCTGCCGCCCGCAGAGCGGTCTTTAGAAGTTCAACCGGGGTCGTTGGTACAGGTGCTGCAGCAAAATCCACCGGCACCGAAGTGGGAACTGGCATAGGTGTTGGTGTGGGCGACGTCGCCTCTTGGGCCAACGCCATGCCAGAGAACAGCGAACTCGAGGTCAAAAGGCCGGTCACAAAAATGGCAGAAGCGGCTTTACGCGTGTCAAACACGGACATTTCAAAATTACTCCGACGAAGATCAGCACAAGTGGGGGAGGGCAGTCTTCGCGTTGCGACCGAGAGGCCGATTAGAGGGAACAGAAAGGATTGATCTTGGGAATCACCCTTCTTGTCTAGCGACCAATTCCCACTGAACCTAGCCGTATGTGTGAAAAAATCAGGGCAAGCACAGCCCGGTGCACGCCAATTGGCCTGCCCTTAGGTCTTGCATCCATATGAATTGCGGTCGAGAAGGGCATTCACGATCTACTCACGTTTCAGCTAGGCCAGTTCGACCCATGACGGTTTTTACAGGCGTTTATACCGCCCTGATCACGCCTTTCAAAGATGGCAAGGTCGATGATGCGTCTTTTCAGGCCCTAATCGAACGCCAAATTGAAAACGGCGTACACGGAATCATTCCTGTCGGCACGACGGGGGAGAGCGCGACGGTGGACGATGCTGAGCATTGGCATTTGTTCGACTTGGCGATTGAAGCAGCAAATCGGCGGGTGCCAGTGCTGGCAGGCTGTGGCTCTAACGATACCCAAGCCGCGATCCGTCATATGCAGGTGGCCAAAAAGGCCGGTGCAGACGGGGCTTTGATTGTTGCCCCTTATTATAATAAGCCAAGCCAAGCAGGCCTAATTGCGCACTTTAATGCGCTCGGAAATGCCGTGGATATGCCGATCATGGTCTATAATATCCCCGGTCGCACCAATGTTGATATTTTGCCCGATACCATGGCCGAAATTGCTAAGCATCCCAATGTCGTGGCTCTGAAGGACAGCGCAGGCGACCCTTCGCGCACGGCATTGCATCTTGCCCGTATCACCAAGCCATTCTCGATCTTTGCGGGTGACGATAATCTGGCCTTGGGCTTTGCAGCTTATGGCGCGGTGGGGTGTGTATCGGTCCTGTCCAACATCATGCCCAAGGAATGCGCTCAATTGCAGGCGCTCTTGGCCTCCGGTCAATTGGCCGAAGCGCGTGCTTTGAACCAGAAATTAGACCCTTTGCAGCGCGCATTGTTTCTTGAGCCTAATCCAGGCCCTGCGAAATTTGCCATGGCCACCCTGGGCCTTTGCGCTGAAGATTTGCGGCTGCCTTTGGTGCCGCCCATTCCTGCGACCCGCGTTGCAGTACAAACGGCCATGATCGCAGCCGGGGCGTTACGAGGCAATTAGGCCATGCGCCCAGAACAAATCCGCAAGCTGATCGCTGAGAATAAACGCGCCCGCTTTGATTATTATATTGAAGACACCTATGAAGCGGGCTTGGTCCTAACCGGCACTGAAGTCAAAAGTCTGCGCCTCGGTCGCGCCAATATCGCTGAAAGCTATGCGAGCCCCGAACATGGTGAGGTTTGGCTGATCAATTCTTACGTGCCTGAATATGGTCCAGCCTCGCGCTTCAATCACGAGCCTCGGCGCAAGCGCAAATTGCTGTTGCGCGAACGGGAGATCAATAAATTGTTCGCCGCCGTCGACCGCGAAGGGCGCACCGTCGTGCCCTTGAAGCTCTATTTCAATGAGCGCGGCATGGTGAAACTAGAGCTCGCGCTCGCCAAGGGTAAAAAGGATCACGACAAACGAGATTCAACCAAGGAGCGCGAGTGGAAGCGAGAGCAGGGGCGCTTGTTGCGCGATCGGGGCTGAACCCATGTCGGGCTGGCTGGACCGCTTTTATCGCTTCTTCACCGAAATGGACTCCACCGCCATCCGCGCGGTTTGGGTCGCTTTCATTTTGTTCTCAATCGCTGGCGTCGTGCTGACCGCAGGCATGATGTTCGTGGATTTAGACCAAGGCAGCATTGCCCAGTTTTTGCGCGGTCTTCGTGATGCGTGGTGGGCCCCTGCTGCCGTCACGGGAACCTTCATCACCTTGGCCTTTATCGGCGCTCCCCAAGTCGTGCTGATCGCTGCAACTGTCGCGGTGTTCGGCCCGTCTGAAGGGATCGTATTTAGCTGGATTGCAACTCTGCTTTCGGCGCAAGTCGGTTTCATGCTGGGGCGGGTAGGCGGCGCTGCAGCCCTATCTAAGCTCCTTGGCGGTCGTGGTGGCCGGGCGCTGCGCTTCATTGGCAAGAATGGCTTTCTGGCCAGCCTCATCATCCGCCTAGTGCCCTCCGGCCCTTTCATCGTCTGCAACATGGCTTTGGGCGCAGCCAAAGTAAGGCTAACATCGTTTATCGGCGGCACAGGAATTGGAATCCTGCCGAAAATCTGCCTCGTTGCCTTTGGTGCGCATGGCGTGGGTGAGGTCCTGAAGGGCGAAAACCAAGGCGCGATTTGGTTTTTTGTCGCGGCCGCAATCATCTATCTGGTGCTGGCCTTGGTGGTGCGGCCGATGTTGGGTAAGGGCCAAGCGGAAGAGGGCCTTGATTAAGTGCACGTTTTGGATTATTTTGCTGTCAACGAGGTCGAAAATCTAACTATGCGCAAAATTTTTCCATTCAAAGGAATAAGCACACAAGATTTTGCTTCAACCCTACGGGTTGGGCAGGAGATTGCGGCTGCGCAATATGATTTGGCCCAACGGGCTGGCTCGCTCTTATTGGATGCAGGTCGACTTAATCTGAAGCTGGCAGGGCTGCTTATCAGCCCTTGGGCGCGCAAGAGTCGCTAGACCAATTGGTCGGGTGACGGCGCTCAGGGGATAAAGCGCCGTAAAGGGCCAGTAGAAGGCTCCCTCTTCAAAAATTCAGCAAATCAGGCGACACAACATCATGACCCATTCTATCCGTATTTTTGACACCACCATGCGCGATGGCGAGCAATCCCCCGGCGCTTCCATGACCCATGACGAGAAGATCGAGCTCGCTAAATTGCTCGAAGATATGCGTGTCGATATCATCGAGGCGGGCTTCCCGATTGCCAGCCAAGGCGATTTCGAGGCAGTTCAAGCCATTGCGCGCACGATCAAGACCAGCACAGTCTGTGGTCTGTCGCGGGCAGGTGCCAAGGATATTGAGCGCTGCGCCGAAGCTGTGCGCCCTGCACCCTTGAAACGCATCCATACCTTCATCTCAACCTCGCCCATCCACATGAAGCACAAGTTGCAGATGGAGCCTGAGGCCGTCCTCGAAGCCATTCATGGGTCAGTCTCTTTGGCCCGCAATTTCACCGACGATGTCGAGTGGTCAGCAGAAGATGCAACCCGGACAGAGCGTGACTTTTTGTTGCGGTCCGTAGAGGTGGCGATCCGCGCTGGCGCAACCACGATCAATCTGCCCGATACGGTGGGTTATTCCTTCCCCAGCGAATATGGGGCCTTGTTTGCGGATGTGATCGCCAATGTACCGGGTGCAGATGAGGTGATTTTCTCCGCCCATTGCCACAATGATTTGGGTCTCGCGGTGGCCAATTCCTTGGCAGCCGTCCAAGGTGGGGCACGCCAGATTGAGTGTGCGATCAATGGCTTGGGTGAGCGCGCAGGCAATGCCGCGCTCGAAGAAATCATCATGGCGTTGCGGGTCCGGGGCGATGGTATGCCTTACACCTCGCAAGTCGATGCGACGCGTTTGATGATGGCGTCCAAAATGGTCAGCCGCATCACCGGCTTCCCAGTCCAGTATAACAAAGCGATTGTCGGCAAGAACGCCTTTGCGCATGAAAGCGGTATCCATCAGGATGGCATGCTGAAACACGCCCAGACCTATGAGATCATGCGCCCTGAGGATGTTGGCCAGGGTGCCACCAATCTTGTCATGGGCAAACATTCGGGCCGTCACGCCTTCAAAGATAAGCTACGCGACATGGGTTATGAATTGTCTGACAATGCGTTCCAGGACGCATTTGGTCGCTTTAAAGCGCTCGCAGACCGCAAAAAGCATGTCTATGACGACGATATCATTGCCTTGGTGGACGATGCGGCTGCCCATTATGACGACGCGATCAAAGTGATGCGCTTGCGTGTCGTAGCGGGAACCGATGGTCCTCAAACCGCTGAAATCGATCTGGAAATTGACGGCAAATCCGCTTGGACGACCCAACGTGGCAACGGCCCTGTCGATGCCGTTTTCAACGCCATCTCGGCATTGGTGCCCCATAGCGCGGTCTTGGACCTCTATCAGGTCCATGCGGTCACCGAAGGCACGGACGCACAAGCCGAAGTTTCTGTGCGCTTGAGCGAGCATGGCCGGATTGTCACAGCGCGCTCTGCAGATGCCGATACGCTTGTGGCGTCGGCAAAGGCCTATGCTAGTGCTTTGGCCCGCCTGCGGGCAAAGCGTGAGCGCGGCGAGGATGCGCAAGCCGTAGGGTAAGCTTGTCGACCCATTAGGCAGGCAACACCAGCTCCGCAAACGCCGAGAAGTCATCGGGCGGGGCGACATTAAGGCGCATGGGCTCACCCGTCGTGGGATGGGTGAAGTCCAGCGTCGCGGCGTGCAGCATCAGACGTGGGCAGGGCTTGCCGGCTAGCAAGAGTAGCCCGCCATATTTGGTATCTCCGGCCAGAGCGTGGCCGATGGCGGCGAAGTGCACGCGGATTTGGTGCATGCGACCTGTTTGCGGCGCAACTTCGACCAAAGACGCTGCAGGGCCAGACTTTAAGACGCGATAGGTGGTGAGCGCGGCTTGAGTGTTGGCCTCGCCGCTATCGGCTGTGCGCATCAGATCGAGACCTCCGGACTTGATCTTGACCAAAGGCAGATCAATTTGGCCTTGCTCCTCCGTCAATTTGCCGCCAACCAGCGCCAGATAGCGCTTCTCTAGCTGACGACCGGCGAATTGGGCCGATAAATGCGCGGCGGCGGGGCTGGTTTTGGCGACGATTAGCAGACCAGATGTTTCCCGATCCAGCCGATGGACCAATTTGGGCTTGCGGCCTTTGCGCGTGGTGAAAGCGGCCAGCAGCCGATCCACATCCCTCGTGATCCCTGATCCGCCTTGAACGGCCAAGCCCGACGGCTTGTTGAACGCGATAAGCGCATCATCCTCATAGAACACCAAGTCACGAATATAGTCGTGCTCGTCTTGGCCGAGGGGGGCTGGGGCTTGAACTGAAAAGCGACGGGTGGGACGATTGGCCATCGCCGCTGACTAGCCCATCTGTGGCGCTACTCGCAAGGCGTTGGCGAGAACGGCGCTCATGTGCGCCCGCGCGGACTCCCTCGGGACGCCGCAAGCCTCAAACTCCCCCTCTGCCCAAGCGTCGCACAGGCGTTCGAGCGTAAGGATCAGAGCCAGGGCTTCTGGTTCGGAAAAGTGAGAGAAGCGCGCGATGATCGCATCCATTTGCTTCTGCCGCGTTTGGGCCCGAACGGCGGCAATCTCTGGATCAATTGCCGTTAGATGGCGCAGAGAGCGGCGAAACAATCGGTGGGCGACATGATGGTCTAACAGCGCATCCATCATTGTTGTTACCGTGTCGGCCTTGGCCAAAGCTTTGGCCTCTGCTTCTGCCCAATCGAGATAAATCGCGAGGAAGATGCCCTTTTTATCGGAGAAGTGCCGGTAGAAGGTTTGCGGCGCATAGCCCGCACGTCGGGCGATGGCATTGGTTTGCGTGCCGTCGTAGCCCTGTTCTTCAAATTCCAGCTGCGCAGCTTTAAGGAGTTCTGCTCGCCCCGATTTACGACTTTTCATGCCAGCTAGCCTTTTGCTTGACAATAAGTGATATCTATATCACTTATTTACGGATGGACCAGTCTCTGCTTCCAGTTTGCCAGTTTCGTGCCGCGATTGGGGTGCAACCGCCCTATGATCTGGTGGAAGCCGCCGGCACCAAAGTCGCCATTAGCCGTCGGGGAGTGGGCCGGCCTATCTTGTGCCTGCATGCCACGGCGCACGGCGGGCGTGACTTTGAAAGCCTCAGCGACGCTTTGGTGCCCTTGGGCTTTGAAATCCTTTGCGTCGATTGGCCCGGTCATGGTGCGAGCCCATCGGATGCTACTGGAGAGCCTGCGAGTGCCAAACGCTATGCGGCTGTTCTAGAAGACCTTATTCCGATCTTGTTCGGCAAAGCTAAACCAATTGTCATTGGTAATTCTATTGGGGGTGCGGCCGCTTTAATTGCGGCCCTCGAGAAGCCTGAGGCTGTGCGTGCTTTGGTGCTATGCAATCCCGGTGGGCTCGCACGCCTTGATCCATTAGCAACGGCGGTGATCCAACTGTTTGTCAGGTTTTTTGAAGCTGGGGCCCTTGGCGAACGTTGGTTTCCTTGGGCTTTTGGTCTGTATTATCGGTTGGTCTTGTCAGGGAAGCCTGCGCATCCCCAGCGTAACCGCATTGTCGCTGCTGGGCCGGAAATGGCACCGATCCTCGTACAGGCTTGGCGCAGTTTTGGTGACGCCGATGCCGATTTATCCGGCAAGGTGGCAAGCTTGAGTCTGCCCGTCCTGTTTGCTTGGGCTAAGTCTGATCAGATTGTCGCTTGGTCGCGGTCCAAGCGCGCGGTGGAAACAATTCCCCACGCAAAGGTGGAATTCTTCAAAGGCAGCCATGCAGCATTCCTAGAAGACCCCTTAGCGTTTCAAAATACCTTGTTGGCCTTCCTCGGTGCTTTACCCGATCTATCACTAAGGCCTGACTTAGAGTTAAGCTGATCGTTTACTCAAGTGAGGCAGTAAAGGATGGAGTTCATCAATTCTTTAGGGTTCAATTAATCAAACTAGAAGGAAGTTTTGCTATGCGAACATCATGATTGGTGAATTGTTGGGTTGGGTGCTTCGAATGTTTCCGCGTTTACCATCACGATCTTCGATGAAGGCCCGGGCCCGGTCGGGTAACATAACCATAATGGCTGGCATTGCGATCGTGCCGTTGGCGATGATTATTGCCATGACGAGCGAGCTTGTGGCCCTCAGTGGTGAAAGGGCGTTGATGCAATCGGCTGCGGACGCTGCGGCCCTTTCAGGCGCTCAAAATCTAACCTTAGTTGGTGCAAGTGCACGCCAATCGACTAAGGATGTTGAGCGCTTTGCAATGGCGCAAGTTGGCGAATTCGCCAAACGTGCAACGGTTTCGTTTAACGCAAGCCAAGGCATTGATGGCTCTTATACAGTTGATGGTCTGGCTATTCGTTCCTCGTTTTTCGGAGACCTAGTCCCGCCGGGTGGCTTTCGTATTGAAGTGAAGTCGGTCGCCGAGTCCATGCAAGTTCAGCCTCTGTGCATTATTGGCGGTGCAGAGAAGGTGGGCGAGAAAGCCATTACTGCAGCCAATAATAGTGGTATCCTTGCTAAGAATTGCCTCGTTCACTCCAATAGCAATTTTGAATTGATTGACAAGGCAATTGTTGAGGCTGGCACCCCGCGCGCCACGGGTGTGGCCTCGGGCTCAGGCTTCACTCCCGCAGCCAACTCCGGGGCTCTGAAGTTGGTTGATCCGTTCAAAGATCGCGATCTCACCCCGCCCACGCCCTGTGCAAATGTTCCAAATGGTGGGGAGCAAAAACATTCGGCGGGAACGGTTACCCTAGCACCGGGTACGCACGGGACATATTATACCATAACGGGTAATGCGGTGATGAAACTACTGCCCGGTGAACATTATTTCTGCAAGCGCCTGGACGTGCTAGGAAATGGACGCTTGGAAGGTGATGACGTGCTTCTGTTTTTTAATTTTTCCTTTTCACTTAAAGCTGCAGACAGTAGCAGCGTTTCGTTGTCTGGGCGCCGTTCGGGGGCTTGGGCAGGCTTTGTGATGGTAGCGACCCGTAACAATGCTAACCTATTCATCATTTCTTCCAGCAATGTTGATAAGTTGTTGGGAACAATTTATCTGCCCTGGGGGACGCTCCAAGTCAGTGCGGCTGGGAGTGTGGCAGAAGCCTCTCAATGGAGTGTGATTGTTGCAAAACACATCAAGCTCTCCCAAAATGCGCGGCTGGTCATTAATACCGACTATGAAGGTTCCCCGGTCCCAGTGCCGATTGGGGTAGGTAATCAAGCCGGGGGAAAAAATGTTCCCTTGCGGCTGCGGCAATAGGATCTTACGCTTTCAAAAAGGCTTGCTCGTTTTTGCGAAACCCTAGAGCATGGCGACTTTAGTAGGTAAGCCAATGCCCTTTGTGAACATCAAAGTGACCCCCGACGGACTGACGCCTGAAAAGAAAGCTGCCCTGATTGCAGGGGTGACCGAGCTTTTGCGCGTTGAACTCAATAAGAACCCGGAAACCACAGTCGTCATCATCGACGAGGTAGAAACGGACAATTGGGGGATTGGTGGCAAGACCGTCACCCAAAGGCGCGCTGGGGGATGAGTGGCGGCGCAGCACCTGTTTGGCTCTCTGTCCTGATGCTACTGGCAGGGTTTGGCATTCCCATTATGGCTGCCCTCAATAGTGGTCTGGGCCTGCGCCTTGGAAGCCCGGTTTCAGCAGCCTTTGTGCTATTCATTGTCGGCACTGTCGCGACTGGTCTGGTCGTTCTGGTCACGGGTGCCACCAATCCGTTCAGACCCGTCGCACCGTTTGGCTTTTGGCTTGGTGGACTTTTGGTTGCTTTTTACGTGCTGTCTGTGACGCTCGCCGCGCCGCGCATTGGGGTTGGCAATGCGATCTTTCTAGTTCTGTTGGGCCAATTGGTCAGCGCGACGGCGATTGACCACTTCGCGCTCTTCGGGGCGCAGCGCTATCCATTGACGCTGGCACGCGCACTTGGGTTGATGCTGATGGTGGGCGGGGTCTTTTTGGCGCGACGGCCCGGTTAGGTCTCATCCAACCCCAAATCGAGGCAGGGGGCCGAATGGGTGAGGGCACCCACGGAGATATAATCCACTCCGGTCGCGGCGATATCCGCCACGGTCGAGAGATTTACCCCTCCAGAGGCCTCCAACGTGACTGCCCCGGCCACCCGCGCCACTGCGGCCCTCAAGTCTGCCAAGCCGAAATTATCCAGCATGATGCAAGTCGGGGTAAAGGGCAGGGCTTGTTCCAATTGCGTCAAGCTATCGACTTCAACCTCAATCGGCAGCAAATGACCGCCATAGGCTTTAGCGCGGGTTAAAGCGGGCACAATGCCACCGGCAGCCGCAACGTGATTGTCCTTGATCAGGATGGCATCGTCTAAGCCGTAACGATGGTTAGAGCCGCCGCCCAAACGGACCGCCTTTTTCTGCAAAGAGCGCAGACCCGGGGTGGTTTTGCGGGTGCAGGTGATTTTGGCTTTTGTGCCCTTTACCGCTTCCACATAGCGGGCCGTCAGGCTGGCTATTCCCGACAAAGGCCCCAGAAAGTTCAGCATGACGCGCTCGGCCATTAACAGGCTCTGGGCTTTGCCTTGCAAGGTAGCGATCACATCGCCAGCGGTAAGGATCGCCCCTTCCTTCAGGTGTGGCTGCAAGACGGCTGAGGGATCAATCAAGCGCAAGGTGAGAGCGGCGGCATCCAAGCCTGCCAGAACACCGGGGCTGCGTGCTCGCAAAACCCACTGCACCTCAAGATCCGTGTCAACTGTCGCCAATGTTGTGACATCGCCCGCACGCCCCAAATCCTCGGCCAGCGCCATGCGAACGATTGGCTCAATCACCACATCGGGCAAAAAGGTCATGATGTTAAATCCAAGGTGACGAAGCTGCGTTTGGCAGGATCAAGTTCTTCGGGGAAGTCACTGCGATAATGACCACCGCGGCTTTCCTGCCGTGCCAAAGCGCCTTCTGCAATCAGGCCCGCAGTGACTAATTCATTGGTAGGGCCATGTTGAGCCTTGAGGTTTTCGATGGTGCCGATAAGGCTCACGAGGCCTGCCGCATCGCGCACCACACCGGCCTTGGCAGTCATTTCAGTTCGCAAAAGCTGTAAGGCTTCCGCTGGCAAAGGCGCGATTGATGCGACGTCGCCTCCCGCTTCACCGCCGGAAGGCGTATCGCGCAGGCGCTCAGCGACCCGATGCGCAAACACGACCGCTTCGAGGAGCGAGTTAGATGCCAAGCGGTTGGCCCCGTGCACACCTGTAGACGCACATTCGCCGATGGCTGAGAGGCCGTCCAACGTGGTCTTACCCCATACATCGGTGACGATGCCGCCCATGTGATAGTGGGCTGCAGGGGCGATGGGAATTAGGTCGGTCCTTGGATCAAGGCCGGCTGTGGCACAAGCGGCAAATACGGTCGGGAAATGGTCGGGGAAGCCAGCACCAATAGCACGGCGGCAATCAAGGTAAGCGCCACGTCCCGCCCCGATCTCGCTCGCCACGGCGCGCGCCACGCTGTCGCGCGGTGCTAGGTCCCCTAGATAATGATAGCCAGCCATAAAGGGTGTGCCGTCTAGATTGACGAGCCGTGCGCCTTCGCCGCGCAATGCCTCGGTCGCCAAGGGAGCGGGGTCACGACCTAAATCCATGGCGGTGGGGTGAAACTGCACAAACTCAGCATCAGCAACCAACGCGCCCGCGCGCGCGGCCATGCCTAGGCCTTGGCCCGCTGCTTCAACCGGATTGGTGGTGACGCGGAACAAACCACCAGAGCCGCCAGTCGCGAGCACGGTTTCTTCGGCCTCTACGCGGATCGGCCTGCCATTCATCGCTAGAACCCCGCCGATGCGACCCGCTTCGGTTTGTAGAAGTGCCCGCGCCGCGACGCCTTCAACCAAAGTAATATGGTCGCACGCGCGCACCGCTTTGATCAGATTGACCATAATCTCGCGGCCAGCCAAATCCCCGGCGACGCGTGCCACGCGGGGGTGGCTGTGCGCGGCCTCTAAAGACAGGGCAAGGGAGCCATCTTCATGGCGGTCAAAGGCAACGCCGAGGTCCAATAGGTCGCGCACGCGCGCTGGCCCGTCCTTGGCGATTAGCATGGCAACAATCGGGTCCACCAAGCCAGCGCCTGCCGCGATTGTATCCTTGGCATGGCTCTGCGCGCTGTCCTCAGGGGCCAGTGCAGCCGCAAGCCCACCTTGCGCCCACGCACTCGACGCTGCTTGTCCAAACGGCGCAGGCGAGACCACCACGCACGGACGTGGCGCGAGCTTAAGCGCCAGAAACAGGCCAGCCAGACCCGCCCCGATGATCAGGACGCTGCCGTCCTTCAGGCGCTGTGTATCCACTTCAGATCAGTTCCAACGAGTCGGGCACGTGGCGGGTCGGGTCAAACTTGCCGGCAGGGGCCGGGGGGATGGCCAACATAGCATCGACGGCTTGCTTGGCTCGCGCGGCAATGTCTGGATCAACTTCCACCTCATAGCGCATGTCTTTCAAGGCATCATAAATGGCTTCCAGCGTGATGACCTTCATGTGCGGGCACAGATTGCAGGGCTTGATGAATTCCACGTCTGGATTGGCTACAGCAACATTGTCGCTCATGGAGCATTCGGTGATCAGAACGACTTTCTGCGGCTTGTAGTCCTGCACATAGTCGCTCATCGCGCCAGTCGAGCCGGTAAAGTCAGAGGCTGCAACGACTTCAGGCGGACACTCTGGGTGTGCGAGAATGATGGCATCTGGATGGGAGGCTCGGATTTCGGCGATATCTTCAGCGGTAAAGCGCTCATGTACTTCGCACTTGCCCTTCCATGAGATGATTTTGATGCCGGTTTGGGCCGCGACATTTTTGGCCAGATACTCATCCGGCAACATAATGACTTGATCCACGCCCCATTCTTTCGCAATGGTCTCCACCACTTGGATCGCATTGGATGAGGTGCAGCAAATATCGCTTTCGGCTTTTACTTCGGCGGTTGTATTGACATAGGTGACCACGGGCAGGCCTGGATAACGCGCCTTAATCAGCCGCACATCGGCACCGGTGATGGAGGCCGCCAGAGAGCAGCCTGCTTTCAAGGATGGGATCAAGACCGTTTTGTCGGGCGACAGGATTTTCGAGGTTTCAGCCATGAAATGGACCCCGCCCTGCACAATTACTTTGGCAGATACCTTCGCCGCCTCGCGGGCCAGACCCAGACTGTCGCCGCGAAAATCGCCGACGCAGTTAAAGATTTCGGCAGTCATGTAATTGTGCGCCAAGATGACGGCGTCGCGCTCTTTCTTCAAACGGTTGATGGCCGCGATCAATGGCGCATAGGCTGGCCATTCTAGGGGTGAGATCACATGGCGAACGATTTCATAAAGGTGGTCTGTCTCGGCCTTCACATCGGCGTCATAGACAAGGCCACGCGCAGCGGCAGGCGATAGACGGCGCGAACCAGCACCCGAGCTGCCCTCGCTTGAGGGTTTCAAACCTAAATCCAGAACGGCCATCTTCACTCTCCTGATAACTAATACTCAAACTGAGCATTAGTTCCTTGTGCCGAGGCAACAGCCATGATCGACGCGGGGGGCTTATACTTAGTGTGAGCAAAAGGGTCTGTCAATTGAAAACCATTTTCCGCATCCGGACAAATCGCAGGAGCGGGGTTTAGCGCTTAGCCAAGGGCAAGCTGAGGCCCGAGGCACCGGCCTGCCGACTCGTTGCACTGCGGGTGAAGAGCATGGCCGGGCGACCGCCGGTCTCAGCATGCATCGCACCTGTGGATTCCACGAGGCCAGAGCGTTCAAGCGTCCGGCGAAAGTTTTGTTTATGCAATTTCACGCCGCATAAAGCCTCTACGAGGTCCTGCAGTTCACTCAAGGTGAAACGCATAGGGGCTAAGTCAAAAATGATCGGACGATAGCGTATTTTGGCGCGCAAGCGACCTATGGCGGTGGCAAGGATACGGCGGTGATCGGAGACCAAAGGCTCACCCACATAGGCGCGTTCCAGCGCCGGTGCAGCGGGCCCTTGGCTCTTGGCGCGGTCGCGTTGAGCCTCTTGGACAAGGCCCGCTTCGTACAGAAGTTCAAACCGGTCCAATACTTGCGATTCCTGCCATGATTGCCCTTGCAGGCCAAATGCCATGGCGACCCGGCTTTGCCGCGCTGTTGTGGTCGCCCAAGCGCTGAGGTCAGGCATCATTACATCTAGAGCTCGCATGCCCGCTGTGCTGCGGCGATCTTCCCACGGAAAGAAACGGTACCAGTCCGCCCACACACCTTCGCGGCGTTGCCCTTCATCAATGCTGCCAGCCAAGGCGATATAACCCACCGACACGACGCGATCTGCATCCGAAGATTGGCCCATGTCGGCCACGGGGGCTTCCCGACCTTTGTCGCCAAACGTATAGAGCTGTTCGACATAACCGAGCGCAAAGCCAGTTTGTGAGGTCACAAAGTCACGCACGGCTAGTTCAAACGTGCGGTGACCGATTGGGTCAAAGCTTCCAAACGGCAAGCCAATTGCACCGGGGCTGCCGCTCAACAGAAGTTCAGGGCCCTTACCACTAGCTGCCACGACGACGGCGGATAGGCCGATAATGACGCGTGGCGTGGCATTCATGCTAGGGCTCCCACCGGGCTGGTAGATCGAACGCTACACCTTCCCAACAATCTTCGCCACGGCCAATCGCGTCAATCGCATCCACCATGGTGCCCCCTCGACCCAAAAGATCATCTGCATAGCGGATCAAAAGGCGATTAGGTGTCGCGGTGGGCGAGGCCTCGCGTATGAATTGAGCAATTCTGAGCGGCGGAACATCGGGATTCAAAGCACAAGCCGCCATAAAGGCAGAGGCGGTCGAGCGTGAGACGCCGGCCCAGCAATGCACCACCAAGGGAGCTGACTGATCCCACGCCTGAACATGGTCCAAAATAGCAGTCACATGGGCTTCGGCGGGTATGATGAGGCCTGCCTGCACGGAAGTTACATCATTGAGGCCAAGTCTGAGATGCGTGTCGGGCGACAGGCCAACAGGGGTCTCAATCATGCTGGTAGGGTCCAGCAATGTGATCATGCCCCACGGCCGCAAGCGCGAGACGGTGGATGGGACCAAAGCCAAAGAGCAAACTGAGATATAGGGCATCAAACCGCTTTCTTTTTACCGCTGGGGCGAGCTTTGGGCGTCAATCAAAGCGATCAAGGCCTGATGACGGGCAATATAGGCCTCTTGCGCCCGACGGGCAGGCCAAGGGTCAATGGAAATGACAATGCCGGCGGGCGGTGCACCAAAGAAAACCACCGACTCCTCTTGGCCAAAACCTGCAACTTGGGTCGCTTCAAAGTAAGCGCAAGCAAGATCGGCACGCTTTATCAGCTTCTTTAAGGTCACGGGGGTTTTTGGCGGTAAACCAAACCGAATATGGACCGCCCGCTCCAGCCGGTCTTCAAAAGCGCGATAATCCACGCCCAAGGCGTTCTTAAACGGGCTAATCATATCGCCCACAACATATTCAGGGGCATCATGTAACAGCGCCATCAAGCGCTCTTTTGGCGTCAGGCTGGGCTCAATATGGGCCGCGATCTCTTCAACGATCAAGCTGTGCTGAGCCACAGAAAAGGCGTGATCGCCCGTTGTTTGACCATTCCAGCGTGCCACTCGCGCCAAACCATGAGCGATATCCTCAATCTCAATATCCAGCGGCGAGGGGTCTAGGAGGTCTAGACGCCGACCGGACAGCATTCGCTGCCAGGCACGGGGCGGAGCAGATTTTGCGAACTTTCGCGGGGAGGCAGGTGCTTGTGTGGCCATATGTCTCATGTGGTTTATTGTCACTTGCGGACGCTATGCTGTCGTCCCCACGTCTTAGGCGTGGAAACACACTCATGCCGAGAATGACATCAAAATGCCAGTGGACTTCTCAGCAATTAGGTGAGGTGCTTGTTATGGCTATTTGGGAACCATAAGTGCATCGCACAGTTTTGTAGTGATGGAGGAAACAATATGACTCAATGTGAAATTCTCGTGCCCCTGCGTGGTGACGACACCGACGTAGCGCTCTTGCAGCAAGGTTTGGCCTTGGCGGAGTTGATCGACGGTACTGTTGCGAGCGTTTATGCGCAAATGGATCCAACCGAGCTGATGGCTTGGTCTGCTGATGGGTCTTTTGCCTCCACCTCGGCCAGCCTGATCCAATCCGCGCGTGATGGAAACGAGGAAGCTTGGAAGGACGTTCAGGCCCGGGTGGAAACTTTGGCCAGTGGCAAGGGTGGGCTCACGGTTGAAAGACTGGTCGGCTTACAAGATCGCCTGTTGGCACGTCGTGCTGCTTTGAGTGACATCGTGATTTTTGGGTGCGAGACCGTGCGCGGCAAGACCTCGATCTCGCCGGTTTTTGAAGCCCTTTTGATGGATGCCCACGCCCCGATCTTCATCCCCCGCGCGCCCATCAGCATGCTAGCTGGGACAGCCTTGATTGCTTGGGATGGCAGCGTCGAGGCGGGCCGTGCAGCAAAGGCCGCCCTGCCGCTTCTGCGTAAAGCTGGGAAAGTTGTGATCATTCAATCGGTTGGTGCGCTTGAAGATGAGGGCAAGGAGCTGAGCGATCCAGCACGTCTACAAGATTGGCTTGGTCGACAAGACATCAAGGCCCATATCGAATCAATGGACGCCTCGAAAGATACGGCGTCTGAAATCCTTAAAGCCTGTACAACTCATGGTGCCGGGCTTCTGGTCGCTGGGGCCTATGGGCACAGCCGCGCGCGGGAATTCGTATTTGGCGGGGTCACCCGCACTTTGTTGAAGACGGTCACCACGCCTTCCCTGATGCTTTGTCATTAGAGCAACCCATCTACTTTTCTGAAAGGAAATCCCATGTCTGGTCTCACACGCATGATTTTGCGCCTCGCCCGCAATCCAGAGGCAGGCTACCCCACCGGCGACAATCGACATGGTTATGTGGTCGTCGCACCCTTGCGCCAAGATGGACACTTAGACGCGGAGGCTTGGAAAGCCCATCGCGCTCAATGCACGGTTAAGCGCTTTTCGCCGGATCCAGAGGAGACGGCTGATGGTTGGTTGAGCCATCAGGGCGGACGTTGGCGCGTCCATTATGATGAAAAAGGCGAGGGGCCTGACGATGCCTTCGACCATCTTGCAGATCACCGCTTGTTCGTTGGTGATTACGTTTCGATTGTAAGGCGCGGTCAGACGCTTGTTTATCAAGTTGCCGAAGAGGACGACGACTAGATTTACGCATGCTCCCCGTTTTGACCACTGGTCAGGGCGGGGAAACCCTGCTTAGATTTGGTTATGCCTGACTCACTCGATTTCGACTCGCTCCGACCCAAGTCCCCATTCATGGGCGAAAGCCATAGTTTGTGGCGTTCCCAATTGCGTCGCTTCATCGACCGGGAAATCATGCCCTATGTCGACCAATGGGATGAAGCAGGGGCCATACCGCGCGACCTGTTTTTACGGGCAGGTGCCTTTGGTCTCTTGGGCGCAGGCTATCCGGTGGAATATGGCGGGACGGGACGGGGCCCCGATTATGATTGGCATCATGGGATCGTTACGAGCGAGGAGTTAGGCCGCATTGGTGCTGGCGGTATTACTGCCGCCCTAATGATTCACGGGATTGGCCTGCCCCCCGTTCTAGCGGCAGGCAGTGACGCATTGAAGGCGAGGCTTGCGCCAGAGGTCTTGGCAGGTCGCCAACAAATCAGTCTGGCCATCACCGAGCCCGACGCTGGCTCTGATGTCGCTAATCTACAGACCCGCGCCGTCAGGGATGGCGATGTGTTCCGGGTGAATGGCTCAAAGCTTTATATTACCGGCGGCTGCACATCTCATTGGCTGACAACTGCCGTGCGTACTGGTGGGCCAGGTGCTGGCGGGATTAGTCTGCTGCTCATTGATGCCAATGCCAAAGGTGTCACCCGCAACCTCTTGAAAAAGCAGGGGTGGTGGGCCTCTGATACGGCTGAAATCTTCTTTGAAGATGTACAGGTGCCAGCCGAAAATCTGATCGGGCCAGAAAATGGCGGCTTCTATGGCATTATGGCCAATTTTAATGGGGAGCGACTGGGTATGGCGTCGGGTGCTTTAAGTGCCGCGCGGGCCTGTGTCGAAGATGCTGTCATCTGGGCCCGCCAGCGCAAGACGTTCGGCAAGCGTCTGGCCGATCACCAAGTTGTGCGGCACAAAGTCGCGCAAATGGTGCAAAAGATCGCGACCTCGACGGCTTGGCTTGATCAATGTGCGTGGCGGGTCGCCCAAGGCGAGACACCGGTAGCCGATCTTTGCCTCCTTAAAGTCCAAGCAACTGAGACGCTGGAGTTTTGTGCGCGCGAAGCCAGTCAAATACTGGGTGGCGCCAGCTATATGCGCGGATCGCGGATTGAGCGCATCTATCGCGAAGTGCGGGTGAACGCGATTGGTGGGGGCTCTGAAGAAATCATGCGCGATTTGGCTGCACGGCAGCTTGGGCTGTAACTAGACATGCACGCTCTGCGTTTTGTTGCTTATGATCACTCCTGACTATCTCATCTATTTAAGTGCCTTTATCGCGCCTTTTGTCCAAGAGGATGCAGCGGTTCTTGGGGCTGTGACGGCGTTTGCCCATCCCGGCATGGATCACATGGCCGATGGAGCCTTAATTGTTATCGCCATGTTGGCGGGCTTGATCATCAGCGACTTATGGAAATATTGGCTCGGTTGGGCCGGAAGGACTCAAGCCTGGGCGCATCGATTTTCAGAAAAACCCGCTGTTGCTCAGGTTCGGGCGAAGATTGTTGCAAATCCCGGAAAGACCTTGCTGATCGCCCGCTTTGTGCCGGGCACTCGTATCCCGGCCTATATTGCGGCAGGATTTTTTGGCGTGCCTTTTGGGCTCTTTGCTGCTTGGATTGTGATTTCCGCCTTGGCCTATACCTTTGTCGCGTGGGCGTTGATCGCGAGTGTCGGCACGGTCGCGGGCGAGAAAGGGCAACTCTATCTGGCCATTGGTTTGATTTCGGCCATCCTGATTTTCGTCACGTTTAAGATGATTTCGGCGCGGCTTAGACGACCAGCCCGCGCGGACCTGTGATCGAAGAACCCAAAAATACTTCAAACGCGTGTCGGATCTCGCGCGGACCATCGGTGAGGCCAGACAAAAGGATCGTCAGGTGGTTGTCGCCGACCTTGCGCCAGTTGCGCGCTTGTAAACGCCGCCAAGGTGGACCCGCGTCTGGGCGCACGATTGCGAGATCGAAAGTGGCAACCAGTTCAATCTCGAGCAAAGCGACGATCCGGATTTTGGCGTTCTGAGCGATCTGCCGCTCGTTGTAACTGACTTTACCAATCGCCTCCCACGGGATTAGGCCTAATCCATCGAGCCGAAAGCCCTCATTCCTCAAATCAATTGCAGATTTGCTTGGCCATAAAGCCGGGGCAAAATGAAAGACTAAGGCCGCCATACAGAGGAGCGGCACAAGTGGGATCGTCTTGAGGAAGGCAAGGCTGGCAAATGCGGCCAAGCCAAATAGGCCTATCCCGGCAAGCACAAAGGCGCGGGCTGGCCGGGAATCAAAGTCACTGATGAACACACGCCCTAAAAGCTCTGGTCGTTCAGCTGGCCCCATTAGCGCTAACCACCTTTTTGGCCACGATGGCGCAGCATATGATCGGCCAACACGCACGCTACCATAGCCTCGCCAACAGGGGCCGCCCTTATGCCAACACAGGGGTCGTGCCGGCCAATGGTCCGAAGTGAAACTTCCTCAAGATCGCGGTTTAAGCTGTTGACTTCATTTAGGATAGAAGAGGTAGGCTTGATCGCAAATCGGGCTACAATGTCTTGGCCGGTGCTAATGCCGCCAAGGATTCCACCATTATTGTTGGAAGCAAAAACGACGTCGCCATTCGGTCCACGGCGCATTTCATCGGCATTGGTTTCGCCGCTCAACATCGCCGCTTCAAAGCCCGCGCCAATTTCAACGCCTTTTACTGCATTGATTGACATGAGGGCGGCGGCCAGATCGCTATCGAGCTTGCCATAAATCGGCGCACCCCAGCCTGCCGGCACGCCTGACGCGACGACTTCGAGGATGGCCCCAGTGGATGAGCCCGCCTTGCGAACTTCATCGAGATAAGCCTCCCACACCGGAATAATCGCTGCATCTGGCGCAAAGAAGGGGTTCTCTCGGGTTTGCGCCCAGTCCCAATTGGCGCGGTCAATCTTGTGCGGGCCGATTTGGATCAGCGCGCATTGGATCGTGAGCTCTGGCCCTAAAACCTTCTTTGCGACAGCGCCCGCAGCCACGCGCGCGGCAGTTTCGCGCGCGCTGGACCTGCCACCGCCGCGATAGTCGCGCACGCCATATTTGACGTCATAAGTGTAATCAGCGTGCCCGGGGCGCCATTTGTCGCGGATGTCGGAATAGTCCTTGCTGCGCTGATCGGTGTTTTCGATCATTAAGCTAATCGGCGTTCCCGTGGTGACAGGCCCACCTGTGCGATCATCCTCAAACGTGCCAGAGAGAATGCGTACTTCATCGGCTTCGCGTCTTTGGGTAACAAAGCGGCTGGTGCCGGGTTTGCGACGATCCAGATCGCCTTGGATATCGTCCGTCGTTAGAGGAATACCCGCCGGGCAGCCATCAATCACACAGCCAAGCGCTGGCCCATGGCTTTCGCCCCAAGTGGTGACACGGAAGAGATGGCCAAAGCTATTGTGTGACATGGCCTTTTCATAACCTGCTTGGGCACAAATTGCGAAGCCTAGGAATGCTTTTCTTCAGAGGCCATATCCGCAGTGGGCCACTCTCTGCGCCGCACCACCGTAACCGTACACGGTGCGTGGGCCGAAACTTGGGCTGAAACCGCCCCCAGTAAATTTCGGACCGTGCTTTCAGCCCGTGCACCCATGATAATGTGGTCGACATGATTGGCGCGGGCATAGTCCAAGATGGCTTCTGCTGTATTGAGGGCTTCGGGTACGTGGTACGAGATGGCTTGCTCGCCGAGCCCTAAGGGCTTAGCCCATTGCTTCAAGGCCACTATGCGCGCAACGTGCCGATTTGGCGATGTCACGACCGGGTTTTGGTCCAAAGCGACGACATTACTGTTCAAAACCGTCATCACCACAGCGCGCGCTTGGGGTGTAGCGGCTAAGGTGCTTTGCAATTTATCGCGTAAAGCCCGGCCGAGTGGGCCATTGATCGTGGTCGGGTCCAGCGCCACCAGAATGATGGGCGCAGCAGCAAACTTGCTTTGGCTCGCAAGCTTTCGCGCTGGGGCATAAGTCTCGCGATTGTGCTTGCGCCGAAATGCGGTGAGCCAGGAGTCTTGGCGCAAGCGCTGGCCACGCGGGGTCAGCAAGATCTGGTCGGGGTTCTTAAGATCAAAGGCGACTTGGGCGGCCGTTGGGTAGCGCTTTTCTGGATTGGGCTCGAGACAGCGCAGAATGACCTCTTGCAGCCAAGCCGGGATGTCATCCCGCCAACGGCGTGGCGGAATTGGGTCACGCCATAAGCGCTCCTTCAAGCCTTTGAGGCTGATCGGATCGCCGAACGGGCGCACGGCTGTGGCAAAGAAATAAAGGAGTACCCCCAGCGCGAAAACGTCTGAACGTCGATAATTGCGTACGCCCAAGACTTGTTCGGGGGCCATATAGGGGGCCGTGCCGTAAGGCAGACGGAATTGCTCGGCCATCAGGTCTGGCAAATCGGTGTGGTGTGAAAGACCATAATCAATCAGAACAGCTTCGCCACTTGCCCGAAATAGAATGTTGGAAGGCTTGAGGTCGAGGTGGATGACGTTTTGGCGATGCAGAGAGTCGAGCGCCGTGGCCAAGGCGATCCCGATTCGGGCAACTTCAGCGGCCGGTAAGGGCAATTCCTTCAGCTTCGGCAGTAGGGTCTCGCCCGCAATTTCCTCCACCACGATATAGGGCTGCTTGGAAAAATCCCCAACACCAAACGTCTTGGGCACATGCAGGCCAGACAACCGCGGCAGGATCATTTGCTCCATCTCAAAGCTGACGATGGCCGCAGGGTCTTCCCCGTCGGCAAGGCGCGGCACTTTCATTAAAAGCGGGAAGGGGATTTCTGGGTGGGTGCAGCGCCAGAGCACCGCCATGCCACCCCGATGCACGATTTCGCCAATCGTAAACTCGTCGATCACCATACCGGTTTCGAGCAAGTGGGACGCGCTCATGCTTTAGCGTCCAACATGAAGGCGGTCTGCCAAACGGCCGGGCAGGCCCGCAGCCCGAATAGAGGCTGCGGCCCCGTCGATATCATAAGGTAACCGCCGAAACTCAAGCTGGCGACTGACAGGGTCATAAAGGCCGTAGCCTGCCAGCGGATTGCCATCACGCGGTTGGCCGACACTGGGCAAAACCACATGCCAGCGTCGCGAGCTCAAAAGTGGCACTTTGGCCTCATCGGCGGGAACGAAGCGGGAGATTGACCCATCACTGGCAAGGCCATAGATCGCTGGCTGATGCACATGCCCGCACACCACGATGCGGCTTTGGGTGCCTTCAAGCGACAGCTGCGCACTCGCACAATCGGTGACATAACGCCATTTTTCAGGCGCTGAGGCGTCGGCGTGCACATAAAGGCGATCTTCGTCCTCGATCACCATGGGGAGGCCATCGAGAAATTTCTGTTGCTCTTTCGACAATTGGCTACGGGTCCAATTAGCGGCACTTGCGGCGGTTTCATTCATTTCGCGATCAAAATCGCTCGCCATATCATCGTGATTGCCTTTGACAGCAATCGCACCAATGGAGACGAGGGCCTCGATCTTTGCCAGCACTTTTCCAGGGTCTCCGCCATAGCCAACAAAGTCGCCCAGAAAAACATAACGGGTGACGCCGTGCGCCTCGGCATCTTCCAAACACGCTTCAAGCGCTTGGATATTTGAATGAATATCGCCGAATAAAGCGATCACGCGCATCCCCCCATACAAGGAAGCACTATAGCGGAGGATCACCCATAAGTCGCCACTGTCACGCTGTACAAAAAACGGGCCCGACAGAGGTCTGTCAGGCCCGCCCATTTCGGCTAGATCAATCCTGCTAAAAGCTTAGAAATTGACTTTCGCTTCAACGCCCCAGATGCGTGGTGCGTTGGTGAAGCCGGTCAAGTTGTTGAAGTCGATGCCACCGACCAAACGCTCTTCATCGGTGATGTTACGGCCATAAGCCGCGATCTCATACTTGTTGTCGAACAAGGTGACACCGGTGCGCAGACCACCTTCCCAATAGCCGTCTTCGGAGAATTCGATCGACTTATAGAGGGTGAAGTAGGTCTCACCCTTATAGGCCCAATCGGTCAAAGCGAAGAACTCATGGCCATTGCCGAAAGGCTTAGAGTATTTGGCCGAAACGTTGGCAATCCACTCTGGTGCGTTCGGGAAGGCGTTCCCATCGATCTTGGCATTGCCGCCCACAACTGGGTTTTGCAAAGTGCAAGGTGCACCGCAAGCACCAACGGTCAAAGCTGCGTCGTTGATTTCGGTCTTGTTGTAAGACAGCGAACCCGCGAACGACAAGTTCTGGGTTGGCAACCATTGAAGTTCGGCTTCAAAGCCAGATGCTTTGCCTTCTTTGGCGTTCAACAATTGGTTGAAGTTGCCAGCGCCGCCGATGGCGGTGAATTGCTGGTCTTCAATGTTCATGGTGAACACGTTGAAGTCTGCCCGAATCTTGCGGTCGAGCGCGAAGGCTTTCACACCTGCTTCAAACGAGGTCACAAATTCGGACTTGGCCGTGGTGACGGCGGTACCGAACAAGATGCGGCCTTGGATAGAAGGCGCGCGATAGCCGCGGGCGGCGCGTGCATAGACATTGACAGCTTCGGTGGCTTCATAGGTTGCCGAAAGATCCCAGGACACCGCTTCATCGGAAACGCTTTTGCGAACTGGTGGGATGTTGGCGATGCCGCCACGGGCCACCAGATCCTTGCTGTCATCGGAATAGCGCAGGCCAGCTGTCAGAGCCAAACGGTCACTTGGCTTGTAGGTCAACGAGCCAAACAAGGCCCAAGAATCGGTGTCTTGGGTTTGGCGTGCATCGGTGAAGATGCCGGTTGGCGAGAAGAAGCCGAGTGAGAAGATCGACAGCTCTTCTTGGAACACATAGGCACCAACTTGCCAGCTAAGTGCGCCATCGCCATTGCTGGACAGACGCAATTCTTGCGTGATTTGCTTGTGGTCGTCGATGCCATCGGCGGTATCTGAGCTGAATGGGATGAAACCTGGGCCAACGCCAGCAACACCGCCGTCGATGTCGCCACGGCCGTAGAAGGTCAAGGTCTCATAGCCGGTAACCGAGGTCAGCGTGACATTGCCGAAGTCATAAGCGATGCGGGCGGTGAGGCCCTTCGACTCAAGCTCTTGGTTGTTACCTTCGCCTTGGTCATAGCTGACCCGGTCAGCCACGTAATTGCTGTTCAGGCCGCGCTTGCCTTGGGTGATCACGTTGGCGCGGAAGATTTGCGACGTGCCTTCAAGCTTGCGGGCATGTGCGTTCAGCAAGATGTCAAGCTGGTCGCTAGGCTGGATGCGCAATTGTGCGCGGATTGCACGGTCGTCAAAGCCACCGAGATTCTTTTCAGCCAACGGCCCCGTGTTGGTGATCCAATCATCTTGGCCAGTCAGAAGGGCTGAAACGCGGAATGACACTGTGTCGCTGATCGCACCACCCAATGCACCTTCAGCATCACGACCGCCAAACGAGCGGAAGCCGCCCTTGAAATAGCCGCCGGATTTGCCGTTTGGCTTCACGCTGTCGAACTTGACGATACCAGCTGGCGTGTTGCGGCCAAACAAGGTGCCTTGTGGCCCACGCAGCACTTCGATGCGCTCAACGTCGAATACAGGGAAGCCCTTCAGAACTGGGTTTTCGAAAACGACTTCGTCATAGATCAAGGAAACGGGCTGCGACGCGTTCAAGTCGAAGTCAGAGTTGCCCAAACCGCGCAAGTAAAAGCGTGGGAAGGTGCGGCCGAACGAGCTTTCAACAACCAGCGATGGAACGCGGCCAGAAAAGGCGTTCATATCTGCGCCGCCAGAGGTCAAAGTCGTCAACGCATCACCACGCACCGTGGTCAGCGACGCAGGCACGTCTTGGCTGCTTTCTTCGCGCTTACGAGCAGTCACGATGACGGTCTCAATGCCGGTTGGCTCTTCTGCCGCTGCTGCGGTTTGGGCCGCCGCGAAACCTGGGGCGAATGCAAGGGTGCTGAAAGCAACGGCGCTAACCGAGGCCAATGCAAGGTGACGTTTAGAAATCATGTGAGGTCCATCCTGATTGTCGAAATCGCTAAATCGGGTTTTCGCTCCAGAAAGACCGGATTGGTCGAGGAGGAATCTGAAGCGCCGAAATGCTGATGGGCGAGTGCGGTAACGTGCGGGCACGGAGGAATCTACCATGCCAATGGTGAAATTCACGTTCTGGGCGACTCTAGTTCGCGTGTGTTGCGTTGTTGCAACAATTTCGCGACAGATTTGCTGCAGGATCGTGTCAGGGTTACGGGTCGCCTCCAATCGCTGCGCACATCTGGCAATTTCCTGCGACTTGTTTCACATGCCCCTCTTGCGTCAGAAGGGGTGTTCGGGCATATGCGGCGGTCCGCGCCCAAGGTCTAACGCCTTCGGGCGCGGCGCGCTTTAGGGGTTTAGCTCAGCTGGTAGAGCATCGGTCTCCAAAACCGAGGGTCGTGGGTTCGAGTCCCTCAGCCCCTGCCAGGCGCGGGACGGTAATAGAAACACGGTGGCTTCACTGAAGAAGTCACTCAATGGAATGCAAAACAGGAATGATTGGGGCTGGCGCTTTCGGGATGCCCGCACCACCTAGAAAATTATGGCACAAGCACCCACCACGCCCACTCCGGCTCCTAAGCCTGCAGTCAAAAAGTCTGGCTTCGTTCAGTACTTTAAGGACGTGCGTTCGGAACTTCGCAAGATTTCCTGGGCGTCGCGCAATGAGACCTTGGTTTCGACTGTTTTCGTTTTCTTGATGGTCGTGGTTGCCGCGATCTTCTTTTTCTTAGTTGACTTGCTGCTTCGCAGCGCAGTCGGTTCGATACTCGGTATTGGCGGGGGACAATAGGTTGAGCGCCAAATGGTATATCGTGCACGCTTACTCGAACTTCGAGAAGAAAGTTGCAGAGCAGATTAAAGAGACAGCTGCCCAGAAAGGCTTGGCCGATAAGGTTGAGCAAGTTCTGGTGCCGTCGGAAGAAGTGACAGAGACAGTCCGTGGCCGCAAACGCGTCAGCGAGCGCCGCTTCTTCCCGGGCTATGTTTTGGTGAAGATGGAGTTGGATGACGCCACCTATCACTTGGTAAAGGACACCCCAAAGGTGACCGGTTTCTTGGGTGCTGATGCTGGCAAGCGTCCAACGCCTGTGTCTGAGCGCGAAGTTCAGCGCATTCTAGGTGTGGTCGAAGAAGGCGTTGAGCGTCCAAAGCAAGTTATTTCGTTCGATTTGGGCGAGAAGGTGCGGGTTATGGATGGCCCGTTTGCTTCCTTCGAAGGCCATGTTGAAGAAGTTGATGAGTCGCGTCAGCGCCTCAAAGTAGCAGTTTCAATCTTCGGCCGGTCGACACCGGTTGAACTTGAATATGCGCAGGTGGAAAAGCTGAGCTAATCCATCAGTGCATGAGATGTGGGAGGTTCGCGCAAATTAGCCAGCGCGGCCGGACCACGTAACCCTCGATCTACCAGTCTTAACTGGATGGATCGAAAAACCCAAGCACACCTGAATAGGGTGGCTTTTAGGAGTGGGACTATGGCGAAGAAAATTCTCGGGCAAATCAAGCTCGAGGTGAAGGCAGGCGAAGCAAAGCCTGCTCCACCAATCGGGCCTGCGTTGGGTCAACGCGGCTTGAACATCATGGAATTCTGCAAAGGCTTTAACGCCAAAACGCAGGAAATGGAAAAGGGCACCCCATGCCCAACCGTGATCACCTATTATCAAGACAAGAGCTTCACCTTCGAGATCAAGACGCCACCTGCGTCGCACTATCTCAAGAAGGCAGCCGGTCTCGCGAAGGGCTCGTTGAAGCCAGGTCGCGACCGCGCTGGTTCGGTGACCATGGCCCAGTGCCGTGAGATCGCTGAAAAGAAAATGAAGGACTTGAACGCTATGGACCTCGACGCCGCGACGAAAATCATCGCCGGCTCGGCACGTTCCATGGGCTTGGAAGTGGTGGCATAATCATGGCTAAAGTTGGAAAACGGCTCTCCGCCGCCCGCACAAGCGTTGTTGCTGAAAAGCTCTACACCTTGGAAGAAGCCATCGCGATCGTGAAGGCTAATGCAAAAGCTAAGTTTGACGAAGGCGTGGATATCGCTGTCAATCTGGGCGTTGAACCAAAATACGCAGACCAAATGGTCCGTGGCGTGTGTAACCTGCCAAACGGTTCAGGCCGTTCGGTTCGCGTGGCCGTGTTTGCCCGTGGTCCTAAGGCAGATGAAGCCCGCGCAGCTGGTGCTGAAATCGTTGGTGCAGAAGACTTGCTCGAAGAAGTGCAAGGCGGCCGCATGGACTTTGACCGCGTCATCGCAACCCCAGACATGATGGCGCTGGTTGGTCGTTTGGGTAAGGTCTTGGGCCCACGCGGCCTGATGCCAAACCCAAAGGTCGGCACTGTGACCATGGATGTCAAAAAGGCTGTTGAAGATTCCAAGGGCGGCGCTGTTGAGTTCCGCGTGGAAAAGGCCGGCATCATTCACGCAGGTATCGGCAAGGCAAGCTTCACGGAAGCCGCTTTGGCTGAAAACGCCCGCGCATTGGTCGACGCCCTTGTGAAAGCAAAGCCAACCGGCGCGAAGGGCACCTATGTCCGCCGCGTGTCGATGTCTTCGACCATGGGTCCTGGCGTTAAGGTTGACACCGCTTCTGCGATCAACGTCCCAGCCTAAAGTTTTGATGGGCAGGCCAAAAGGTCTGCCCATCCAACCCATTCAAACGGGGGCAACCCCGCGCGAATGCTCTGTGTTGTGTTGTTATCGACGCAGAGCAACCTGTCCGAGATCATGGATGCCAGCAATGGCTTAATCAGAAGGGAGACTTTCTGGTCCACGTTAGACGGGAGCGAGTGTAACTGATGAGAGGTTTGGCAACAAACGGATCAGAGGTCCTTCGTCCCCGGGCAGGCCTGTCGCCGCCCTTTCTTTGGGAGGTGGCAGTCACCGATAGATGGGATGGTCCTATCTATCAAACCTGAGGAGACCGCGATGGATCGGACCGAAAAGGCCGAAGTCGTCGAGACACTGAAAAGCGTCTTTAACGAGAATACCGTTGTTGTGTTTGCGCACTACACCGGAATGACCGTCGCGGAATTGACGGACCTCCGTATCAAGGCTTCGGCCGTTGGTGCGGGCGTGAAGGTGGTTAAAAACCGCCTCGCGAGGCTGGCTCTTGAAGGGCATGCGGGCGAAGGCGCCCATGTGCTTCTAAAAGGCCCGACAGCTGTTGCTTTTTCGGAAGACCCAACGGTCGCACCGAAATTGATGGCAGATTTCGCCAAGACGAACGACAAGCTCGTTCTGACTGGGGGCTTCATGGGCGCAACAGTACTGGACGCTAATGGCGTCAAGTCGCTGGCTACCTTGCCATCCTTGGATGAGCTGCGTTCGAAGATCATTGGCGTTATTCAGGCACCTGCCCAGAAAATCGCTGCTGTGGTCCAAGCACCTGCCGCCCAGTTGGCCCGCGTTCTACAGGCTTATGCCGACAAGGATGCTGCGTGACGTCCGTCGTCCGCGATACCATTTACAAACCTATCCAAGTTAGGAAACACGAAAATGTCTAAACTCGAAAAGTTGGTCGAAGACCTGTCCGCATTGACCGTTTTGGAAGCTGCAGACCTTGCAAAGCTTCTTGAAGAAAAGTGGGGCGTAACCGCTGCTGCGCCTGTGGCAGTTGCTGCTGCCGGCGGCGCTGCTGCTCCAGTTGAAGCTGCTGAAGAGCAAACTGAATTCACCGTCGTTCTCGCCTCGTTCGGCGAAAAGAAGATCGAAGTGATCAAGGAAGTTCGTGGCATCACCGGTCTCGGCCTGAAAGAAGCCAAGGACCTGGTCGAAGCAGCTCCAAAGCCAGTCAAAGAAGGCGTGTCCAAGGACGAAGCCAACAAGATCAAAGCTCAGCTCGAAGCAGCTGGTGCAAAGGTCGAATTGAAGTAAGCTTTCGGCATAGGCTGAAAACAAAGGCGGGCACCTCTGTGATGGGGGTGCCCGTTTTTTATGACCGGTAATCCGTCCGTGATCTAACAATTATTCGGTTCTCGCGCGATTGTACTTCTTGGCCAGCAGCTTTTGCCTTGATGGTCAGTGCAGGTGTCTTATTTCAGCATGAAGTCTTTGAAGAATTAGCGGAAATGGTCTTGGCTTTTGCCGTTTTTTACGCCTTACTAAGCTTGGCTCTGCGTACAAAAGTCGCCTCGGTCCCAGCTCTTGTATAAAACAGCTGTGAAGACTGTCTGATCCCCCTTTACTTGCAGGGCGACGTAGGACATACGCACCTCGCACCTTCATTTCTCCACGCTACGGTCCCACACGCCTGCGGGACCTTTTCTTGCGTTTGAAGGGGGCTTTTTCCCGAGCAGGCAATCATTCGGCAGCCTGCGCGCCCAGCCCCCGCTGGATGATCGCGCGGCCCCACAAGAAGGGAAGAGCGATGGCTCAATCGTTCACGGGTAAGAAACGTATTCGTAAATCTTTCGGCAAAATTGCCGAAGCAGTGACAATGCCGAACCTGATCGAGGTTCAAAAAAGTTCCTATGACCAATTCCTTCAAAAAGATGTGCCGCAAGAAATGCGCCGCGACGAAGGCATTGAGGCCGTTTTCAAGTCGGTATTTCCAATCAAGGATTTCCAAGAGCGTGCTGTTCTGGAGTATGTCTCCTTTGAGTTTGAGCCACCCAAGTTTGACGTGGATGAATGTATCCAGCGTGATTTGACGTTTTCGGCTCCTCTGAAGGTCAAGCTGCGTCTGATCACGTTTGAATCCGACGAAGACACCGGCGCAAAGTCTGTCAAAGACATCAAAGAGCAAGACGTCTATATGGGCGACATTCCTTTGATGACTGACAAGGGCACCTTTGTCGTAAATGGCACCGAGCGCGTCATCGTCTCGCAGATGCACCGTTCGCCTGGCGTGTTCTTCGACCACGACAAGGGCAAGACCCACTCTTCGGGCAAGCTGTTGTTTGCAGCGCGTGTCATTCCTTACCGCGGTTCGTGGCTCGACTTTGAGTTTGATGCCAAGGACGTCGTCTATGTCCGTATCGACCGCAAGCGCAAATTGCCTGCAACCACCATTCTTTATGCGTTGGGCATGGGTGCGGAAGACATTTTGTCGACCTTCTATAAAACCATCACCTACACCGCAGCTGAAGGTGGCTGGAACATTCCATTCGTGCCAGAGCGTTGGCGCGGCCAGAAGCCTGCCTATGATCTGATCAATGCCGCCAACGGCAAAGTTGTTGCTGAAGGTGGCAAGAAGTTGTCGGCCCGTAACGCAAACAAACTGGCTGAAGAAGGTGTCACAACCTTGTTGGTGCCAGACGATCAACTGATCGGCCGTTTTGCGGCCTTCGATATTGCTAGCGCCGAGAATGGTGAAATCTACGCTGAAGCTGGCCAAGAGTTGAGCCATGTTCAAATCGTGGAAATGCGCCAAGCCGGCGTGACTGAAATCGACGTCCTCGACATCGACAATGTCACTGTTGGTCCTTGGATGCGCAACACCATCGTTCTGGACAAGAATGACGGTCGCGAAAGCGCTTTGACCGATATCTATCGCGTCATGCGTCCAGGTGAGCCGCCAACGCAAGAAACCGCGCAAGCCATGTTCCAATCGTTGTTCTTCGACAAGGAGCGCTATGACCTCTCGGCTGTTGGCCGTGTGAAGATGAACATGCGCCTCGACCTCGATGTGGATGACGAGATGCGCGTGCTGCGCAAAGAAGACATCATCGAAGTTCTTAAGGTTCTGGTTGGCCTGCGTGATGGCCGTGGCGAAATCGACGACATCGATAACCTCGGCAACCGCCGCGTGCGTTCGGTCGGCGAATTGATGGAAAATCAGTATCGTGTCGGTCTGTTGCGTATGGAACGTGCGATCAAAGAGCGGATGGGGTCGATCGACATCGACACCGTGATGCCGCATGACTTGATCAATGCGAAGCCAGCGGCGGCTGCGGTTCGCGAATTCTTTGGTTCCTCGCAATTGTCGCAATTCATGGACCAAACCAACCCGCTGTCGGAAATCACCCACAAGCGCCGTCTATCGGCCTTGGGCCCCGGTGGTTTGACCCGCGAGCGCGCAGGCTTCGAAGTCCGCGACGTGCACCCAACCCATTATGGCCGCATCTGCCCAATCGAAACGCCAGAAGGCCCGAATATCGGTCTGATCAACTCCTTGGCGACGTTTGCGCGCGTCAATAAATATGGCTTTATCGAAAGCCCCTATCGGCGTGTGATCGACGGCAAGATGCAGGAAGAGGTGATCTATCTCTCCGCCGTTGAAGAAGCCAAATATGCGATTGCACAGGCAAACTCGCCCGTCGACGCAACCGGCTATATCACCGAAGAATTGGTCGAAGCCCGTCAAAACGGCGACGCAACCATTCTGCACCGCGACCTGATTGAGTTCATCGACGTGTCGCCCAAGCAGGTTGTTTCGGTTGCTGCGGCGCTGATCCCATTCTTGGAAAACGACGACGCAAACCGCGCTCTGATGGGCTCGAACATGCAACGTCAGGCCGTGCCTTTGGTGAAAGCCGAAGCGCCACTGGTCGGCACCGGTATGGAAGGTGTTGTGGCTCGCGACTCTGGTGCCACCATCGTCGCCCGTCGTCCCGGCATCGTGGAGCAGATCGACGGTACACGTATCGTTGTGCGGGCTACCGAAGAAACCGATCCAACCAAGCCAGGCGTTGATATCTATCGCCTGATCAAGTTCCAACGTTCTAACCAAAACACCTGTATCAACCAGCGTCCTTTGGTGCGGGTTGGCGATTTGGTCCGTGATGGTGACATTATCGCTGACGGTCCATCGACGGATCTGGGTGAATTGGCTCTGGGCCGGAACGTGCTGGTCGCGTTCATGCCTTGGAATGGCTACAACTTCGAAGACTCCATCCTGATTTCAGAGCGCATCGTGCGCGACGACGTCTTCACCTCGATCCATTTGGAAGAGTTTGAGATTTCGGCACGCGATACCAAGCTCGGCCCCGAAGAAATCACCCGCGACATTCCAAACGTTGGCGAAGAAAGCCTGCGAAACTTGGACGAAGCAGGCATCGTGGCCATTGGTGCTGAAGTGAACCCAGGCGATATTCTGGTCGGCAAGGTAACGCCAAAGGGCGAAACCCCCATGACACCAGAAGAAAAGCTCCTGCGGGCAATCTTCGGTGAAAAGGCGTCTGACGTCCGAGACACCTCCTTGAAAGTGCCACCAGGCGTTCAAGGGACGGTTGTGGAAGTCCGCGTGTTCAACCGCCATGGCGTCGACAAGGACCAGCGCGCGATGCAAATCGAGCGCGAGGAAATTGAGCGTTTGGCCAAGGACCGTGATGATGAGTTGGCGATCCTTGAGCGCAACATCTATGGCCGCTTGAAGGAATTGCTGGTCGGCAAAGAAGGCCTGTCAGGTCCTAAGGGCTTCAGCAAAGGTGAAATCACCGAAGAGAACTTGGCGGATTTCTCCAAGGGTCAATGGTGGCAGATTGCTATCGCCGATGAAGCCGCTATGGGTGAAATCGAAGCCATTCAAAAGCTGTTCCAAGATGCAAAGCGCAGCTTGGATGCCCGCTTTGAAGACAAGGTTGAAAAGCTGCGTCGTGGTGACGAATTGCCTCCTGGCGTGATGAAAGTGGTCAAAGTCTTCGTAGCCGTGAAGCGCAAGCTTCAACCCGGCGATAAGATGGCCGGTCGTCACGGCAACAAGGGTGTGATCTCGCGCATCACCCCAATCGAAGACATGCCATTCCTCGAAGATGGTACCCATGTTGATATCGTGCTGAACCCATTGGGCGTGCCTTCGCGCATGAACGTGGGTCAGATCCTCGAAACCCATTTGGGTTGGGCCTGTGCGGGCCTTGGCAAGCAAGTCAAGGAAGCTTTGGAAGCCTATGAGCGGGCAGGGGACAAGGCACGCTTTGTCGATACCCTGACCAGCATCTATGGCCCCGATGAAGAATTGCCGACGAGCGAAGAAGACCTGAAAATCTTGGGTCGGAACCTGTCGTTCGGTGTTCCCATCGCGACCCCTGTGTTCGACGGTGCACGCGAAAGCGACATCCGGGAATTGTTGCGCCGTACGGGCAATGATGAAACCGGTCAGAGCACGCTCTATGATGGTCGTACGGGTGAGGCGTTCAAGCGCAAGGTCACCGTGGGCTACATCTATATGCTCAAGCTGCACCACTTGGTGGATGATAAGATTCACGCCCGTTCGATCGGTCCATACTCGCTCGTCACCCAGCAGCCGCTGGGCGGTAAGGCCCAGTTCGGCGGTCAGCGCTTCGGGGAAATGGAAGTCTGGGCACTGGAAGCCTATGGCGCCGCTTACACCCTGCAAGAGATGTTGACGGTGAAGTCCGACGACGTCGCTGGCCGCACCAAAGTGTATGAGAGCATCGTACGCGGTGATGACACATTCGAAGTCGGTATCCCTGAATCGTTCAATGTTTTGATCAAGGAAATGCGTTCCTTGGGTCTGAACGTCGAGCTGGTCGAAGGGATGGGGGCTGCTGTTGGCGATGGTGCCGGCGGCCAACTCCCACCGAAGAAATAATCCACATTTGATTGAGTTTGCGGGGCGTGGTTTGCACGCTCCGCTTTGTTCTCTTCACGAGAACGGGAGACTGGGTTCTATGAATCAAGACGTGATGAACATCTTTGGCCCACAAGCCATTGCCCCACAATTCGACAATATCCGCATTGCTTTGGCCAGCCCTGACCAGATCAAGGCGTGGTCCTATGGCGAAGTCAAAAAGCCAGAAACCATCAACTATCGGACCTTTAAGCCAGAGCGCGACGGTCTGTTCTGCGCCCGCATCTTTGGACCAATCAAGGACTATGAGTGCTTGTGCGGCAAATATAAGCGCATCAAGTACAAGGGCGTCACTTGCGAAAAGTGCGGCGTGGAAGTCACGCTTCAACGCGTGCGCCGTGAGCGCATGGGCCACATCGAGCTGGCAGCGCCAGTTGCCCATATCTGGTTCTTGAAGTCCTTGCCTTCGCGCATCGCTTTGATGCTGGACATGGCTTTAAAGGATGTTGAAAAAGTTCTTTATTTTGAACGTCATATCGTCATTGAGCCAGGCATTACGCCCTTTACAGAGCGTCAGCTGATCGATGAGAACGAGCTTTATGAAGCCCAAGACACCTATGGCGAAGACAGCTTCACCGTGGGCATTGGTGCCGAAGCAGTTCGCACCATGTTGGAAGCCATCGATCTGGAAGAAACCGCCAAGCAGATCCGCATCGACATCTCTGAGTGCACGACCGAGCTGAAGCCAAAGAAGCTCGCCAAGCGCTTGAAGCTGATCGAAGCCTTCATGAATTCTGGCAACCGTCCAGAATGGATGATCATGACGAACATCCCCGTCATCCCACCAGAATTGCGCCCCTTGGTGCCGCTGGATGGTGGCCGGTTTGCAACGTCAGACTTGAACGACCTCTATCGTCGTGTGATCAACCGCAACAACCGTTTGAAGCGCCTGATTGAACTGCGGGCACCAGACATCATCGTGCGCAACGAAAAGCGCATGTTGCAAGAATCCGTCGACGCTTTGTTCGACAACGGCCGTCGAGGCCGCGTCATCACCGGCGCGAACAAGCGTCCGCTGAAGTCCTTGGCTGACATGCTGAAGGGTAAGCAAGGTCGCTTCCGTCAGAACTTGCTCGGCAAGCGCGTCGACTATTCGGGCCGTTCGGTGATCACCGTGGGTCCAGAATTGAAGTTGCATGAGTGTGGTCTGCCTAAGAAGATGGCTTTGGAATTGTTCAAGCCATTTATCTACCAACGTCTGGACGCCAAGGGCCTGTCCAGCACGGTGAAGCAGTCCAAAAAGCTCGTTGAAAAAGAGCGGCCTGAAGTTTGGGACATTCTCGACGAAGTGATCCGCGAGCATCCCGTGATGCTGAACCGCGCACCAACTTTGCACCGCTTGGGCATCCAAGCCTTCGAACCGAAGCTGATCGAAGGTAAGGCGATCCAGCTGCACCCGCTGGTCTGTACCGCATTCAATGCCGACTTCGACGGCGACCAAATGGCCGTTCACGTGCCATTGTCGATTGAAGCGCAGCTTGAAGCCCGCGTGCTGATGATGTCGACAAACAACATCTTGAGCCCTGCAAGCGGCAAGCCCATCATCGTGCCAAGCCAAGACATCGTCTTGGGCCTTTACTTCTTGTCGATTGAGCGGGATGGCGATATCGGCGAAGGCAAGGCCTTCCGCGATTTGGGTGAAATCGAAGCGGCTTTGGATGCGGGCGTTGTCACGCTGCATTCCAAAATCAAAGCGCGCTATGTTGGCGTCGATGATGATGGCAAGCCCGTCACCAAGACGATCAACACGACCCCAGGCCGCTTCATGATTGCAGATTTGTTGCCACGTCACCCCAAGGTGCCGCCAACAATCGTCAATCAGTTGATGACCAAGAAGGAAGTCTCCAACATCATCGACCAAGTCTACCGCTTCTGCGGCCAGAAGGCGACGGTGATCTTTGCAGACCGCATGATGCAATTGGGCTTCAAGGAAGCTTGTAAGGCCGGCATTTCCTTCGGCATGGCCGACATGGTTGTGCCACCTGAAAAGGAAGCCATGGTCGAAGCAACCCGGACCAGCGTTGAAGAATATGAGCAACAATATTCTGACGGTCTGATCACCAAGGGCGAGAAGTATAACAAAGTCGTGGACGCTTGGTCGAAATGTACCGACCGGGTTGCAGATGCGATGATGGAAGAAGTTTCGAAGCTTCGCCCAGGTCGCGACGGCGTAACCTTGGAAATGAACTCCGTTTACATGATGGCGCACTCCGGTGCCCGTGGTTCGAAGAATCAGATGAAGCAATTGGCCGGGATGCGCGGTCTGATGGCCAAGCCATCGGGCGAAATCATCGAAACGCCGATCATCTCGAACTTCAAAGAAGGCCTGACCGTTCAGGAATACTTCAACTCCACCCACGGTGCGCGTAAGGGCTTGGCCGATACCGCCTTGAAGACCGCAAACTCGGGTTATCTGACCCGCCGTTTGGTCGACGTGGCGCAGGATTGCATCATCACCGAAGAAGATTGCGGCACCTCGATGGGGATTGAGTTGCGGGCTGTCACCGAAGGGGCGGAAGTTATCGTCTCCTTGGAACAGCGCATTCTGGGCCGGACCTTGGCGCAAGATGCGGTTGATCCGCAAACCGGCGAAGTCATCTACCCACAAGACACCTATGTGGATGAAGACATTGCTATCGCCATCGACAAAGCCGGCGTGCAGACCATTAAGGTTCGCTCACCCCTGACCTGTGAAACCCGTAACGGCGTGTGCGCGACCTGCTATGGCCGTGACCTTGCCCGTGGGACCCGCGTCAACCACGGTGAAGCGGTGGGCGTTATTGCCGCTCAATCGATTGGTGAGCCTGGTACCCAGCTGACCATGCGGACCTTCCACATTGGTGGTGCGGCACAGGTGGCCGATACCAGCTTCATGGAAGCAGGTCTCGATGGTGAAGTGCGCTTCATGAACCGTGCGACGGTGAAGCGCGATGATGGCGATCTGGTCTGCTTGAGCCGTAACATGGTGATCGCCGTGTATGATGGCGAAGGCAAAGAGCGTCAGTCCTTCAAATTGCCGTTTGGTGCGCGTATCCGGGCAGAAGACAAGACCAAGGTCGTTCGCGGCCAGCGTCTGGCCGACTGGGACCCGTTTGCAACCCCAATCGTCACCGAAGTTGGCGGCCGCGTGCGTCTGCAAGACCTCGTGGACGGCATTTCGGCGCGCGATGAGTTGGACGATGCCACCGGTATTTCGTCCAAGCGCGTGATCGACTGGCGCGGCGCTAAGGCCAATAATGACCTACGTCCTGCCGTCGCTCTGTTGAACGACGATGGTAGCTTTGTGAAATTGGCCAATGGGGCAGACGCAGTCTATACCTTGCCAATCGATGCAATTTTGTCGGTCACCGATGGTGAAATGATCGGGCCAGGTGCCACTCTGTCGCGTGTTGCGACCGGTGGGGCCAAGACCCGCGACATCACGGGCGGTCTGCCACGCGTTGCTGAATTGTTCGAAGCCCGTCGTCCGAAGGACCACGCAATCATCGCCGAAATCGATGGCCGTGTTGAATTCGGCAAGGACTATAAGAACAAGCGCAAAGTGCTCATCATCCCGGATGACGAGGCTCTGGAGCCCGCAACCTATCTGATCGCCAAGGGTAAGCACTTGTCGGTTCAAGATGGCGACCGGATCAAGCGCGGCGAATATCTGCTCGACGGCAACCCTGCACCCCAAGACATCTTGGCGGTTCTGGGCGTGGAAGCCTTGGCCGAATATCTGGTTGAAGAAATCCAGAAGGTCTATCGTCTCCAAGGTGTGGGTATCAATGACAAGCACATTGAAACCATCGTCCGTCAGATGTTGCAGAAGGTGGAAGTCACCGATCCAGGCGATACCGACATGATCAAGGGCGACGCGATTGATGAAGTCGACCTGATCGATGAGAACACCCGTATGAAGGAATTGGGCCTCCGCGAAGCCACAGCAGAGCCTGTGCTTCTGGGGATCACCAAAGCCTCCTTGCAGACCCGTTCGTTCATCTCGGCCGCGTCGTTCCAAGAAACCACCCGCGTCCTCACCGACGCGGCGGTCAATGGCAAGCATGACACGCTGGAAGGCCTCAAAGAGAACGTCATCGTGGGCCGCCTGATCCCAGCTGGTACCGGTGGTGCACTCCGCCGCTTGAAAGCGATTGCCGCCTACCAAGATGCCGATGCTGCGATCGAGCAAGAAACCGCGATGGAGCCTCTGCCCGCCGAAGTGGCTGGCATGGACGTTGTCGACCTCGGCACCGAATAAGGTCTTTTGACGTCGGGAAACTGAATAGGCCCCGGAGCAATCCGGGGCCTTTTTGGTATTGGGGTGGGCGGCGCTCCCCTCTCCCAAGAGGAGAGGGGCTTTTCCATCTGGAAGGCTTTGGCGCAGGCCCTGCCTACACCAAAGGCCAGCCTTTATTGTTTGTGGGCGATTTGGCGGGGCAAGTCCGCTTCGCGCCGCTGCGCGGCAGATTTCTGAAGGAAATCTGGACTTGACGCGACAAATCGCCCGGTCACGCTAGAGGAAGCGGTTTGGTGGACCTGAGGGATCACCAAAACGCGTCCAGATAAACTCTCAATTGCAAACCTATCATCCCCGCCGGAGCGCGAGCTGCGAGCGGGGATCTCAGTTAGTTTGCGGATCAAGATCAGGGACTCGGCTGCGCCGTCCGGGAGGATAGGCTTTTCCCAATCACAAACCCCTCACACAAAAGTGAGAAAGGCTTAACGCCTTCCGGTTAAGTATAGTCTTGAATAACGACGAGGGATGCGGCCATGAAACGTGTGTTGGCAGGTGTTGGAATTGTAGCTTTGGTGGCAGTTATCGGCATTGGCACCGCCAAAGCTTTGATGAGTGGCGAAGCGCCTCATGCGGCGGCAGAAGCAAAGCATGATGCCGCCGATGCCCATGCGGCTCCAGCAGCGCATGACTCTAAAGATGCCCACGAAGCCCCAGAGGGCGAGAAAAAGTCTATCTTGTCGCACTTAATCCCCGGAAAAGATGGGGCACATTGGGGTTATGAGGGCTCAACTGGGCCTGAAAATTGGGGCCAAATCGCTGAAGCCAACAAGGCCTGCGCCTCTGGTCTCGAGCAATCCCCAATCGACTTAACAGGCGGCGTTGATGCCGAAGTCTCCAATATCGCGCTGCACTGGAAGCCTGCGGAATGGAACGTGCTCAATAACGGCCACACAATCCAAGTAGAAGGCAAAGATGGCGGCTATGCCACCATCGATGGCGAGCGGTTTGACTTGCTTCAATTCCATTTCCACACGCCATCGGAACACACAATCGATGGTCGCAATTATCCAATGGAAGTTCACTTTGTGCACAAAAATGCCGAGGGCAGACTGGCCGTTATCGGCGTCTTGATGATGCCGGGTGGCGAAAATCCCTTGTTCTCAACCATCATGGAAAAAGCCCCGAAGGAAGAGGGTTCAGCCAGCGTTGGCATGATTGAACAGCGCGGCATGATCGCGCCTATTGATGGCATTTATCGGTATCAAGGATCGCTGACCACACCCCCATGTTCGGAAACGGTTTTGTGGACAGTTCTTTCGACTCCCATTCTGGTTTCGCAAAAGGATGTCGAGGCATTCCAAGCCATGTTCCCCATGAATGCGCGGCCAATCCAGCCCGTCAACCGCCGCTACGTGTTGCGCGATTAGGGTTGAAGGTTGGCGGGGCCTGCTTCCGCCGAACCCTTCCCAAACCCACAAAAGAGTATACCCTTCTCGCACAAGCCTAGGATTTTGTCCCGGCTATCGGGGAGACTTATTGTCATGGTGCTAAAGACGGCGACTTCAGCTTTCGCGTTTCGCTTACTCGCTTTGGGAATGGCGATCTCCGCACTTTTTTTACCCCGCGCATTGGCCGCGCAGGCCGCGCCAAGCCCAAATCCCGGCTATCTGGTCGTTGTTGGGAAAACAACAGACCGCGCCAAGATCGCGACCTATGCGGCACAACTCCCACCCATTTATGCAAGTTTGGATGGCTATTATCTCGCTGTTGGGGCACCGGGGCGCGGGGTGACGTGGCTCGAAGGCCCTTGGACAGATCGTTCGGTGATCTTTGCCAAATTTCCGACCCGCGCCGGGGCCGATGCTTTCTGGTGGGGGGAGGCTTACCGGACCGCCATTCGTAAGCGCGACAATGCAGGCGTGTTCAGCGTGGTAGCGATCGAAGGCGTTGGCCCAACGCCGTTTGAAGGGGCAGGGGCAGGCTTTATGATTGTCATGACGGGAACCACGGGGAAGGGACCTACTGAGCAAGAGGCCTCTGATCGCGCCGCAGCCAGCCTTATAGAAGGCGTAAAGCGCTCTGGCGGACAATTGGTCAATTCACCCGGCATTGGCCAGTTCACGCCCATGGAGGGCGACACGGTTTTCGATCGCTTTGTGGTTGCTGCTTGGCCCAGCCTCGCAGCACGTGACGCGTACTTGGCGAGCGCCGATGCCGCAGAGGCCAAACGTCTGCGCCAATTGGCGGGGATAAGTGCCGTGGCGTCTGCAAACGGGGTTCCACGCAACCAAGCTCCGACGGCTGTTTCGCCCAGATAATGCGAATCAAACTGCGCGATGTGAGGGCCACTTGACGTGCTTTTTCGGGCGATTTGACTGCCCGATTTTTGGTGCCATGGTCGCCAAAAAAGGTCTAAATCGCACTTAAAACAGCGTGAACATGCCCCCTATGCGGAATTGCAACGCTAGCGTAAGCGCCTAAAACTTTTATCATAATTCTGTTATTTTTCCCCAAATTCACGAAAGTCACAAAGGGCGACTGCGTTGCTGCGTTTGCGAAGGGGCACCTGACGGGGTAAAAGCGCTTCATGAAGTCGGGACAGACCGGCCTCTCTAGGACCTTCGCGCGTGATGCTGCGACCGTCCTAGGGACTGTGTGTTTGATCGTATGCCTCAGCACGATCGCTCATGCAGAACCTGTGGTGGAAGATGCCCAGGTTGATGCCGACATAACCACGACCCAATCCCAGGGTACTCCGCAATCGAAGCGCAACACGGCCGAACTCGACCGTGCGCGTCAGGTGCGGTGTCTGGCTGAGGCAGTGTACTACGAAGCGAAGGGTGAGCCCCGTCGCGGCCAAGAAGCAGTAGCTGAAGTGGTTGCAACGCGGGTGGCTTCAAAGGCATATCCAAAGAGTTTCTGCGGCGTTGTTTATCAACGTTCAGGACGGAGTTGCCAATTCTCTTGGGCGTGCAGCGCTAAGCGCGCCCCAAGTGGTCTTCAGTGGCAACGTGCCAATGAGATCGCAGAACGTGTCGTCGATGGGTGGAGACCCGGTGTAGCACCCGGTGCGACCCACTTCCATGCGACGTTTGTTGCTCCTAGCTGGTCGCGCGTTTATCGCCGCGTCACAAGCATTGGGGGCCATGTCTTCTACCGCCCGAATGTGCGGTAAACTCAAACGAAGTCCATTTTGACTTCATACCTAACATATGCCCTCGCTCTCTCCGGCGAGGGCATTTTGTTTGGGCTTAGCTATTCAGGACACCTTTACGCATTTGCTTGGCCAAATACTTTGGCAAGAATCGGCTGAAGAAGTGCGCACGATCCGCGGCCTTGCCGACTTTGACGATGACGTCATCGCCATGGACAGCATCCCAAGTTCGTGCGGCTGCCATCTCGACCGGGTAGATTTCAATGCCCGCCATGGCTGGACGCTCTTTCGAGTTTGATCCCTCTTTCTGCACCATGTCGAGGATGGGGGTGTCGACGAACCAAGGGCATAAGGCGACGACGCGAATATTCTTGCGCGAAAATTCAACGTCTAAAGCCTCGCTCAAACCGCGTACGGCAAATTTGGTTGCCGAATAAACGGCAAGGCGAGGTGAGCCAACAAGTCCTGCGGTCGATGCTGTGTTGATGACACGGGCACCTGGCGTGGTTTCCAAAAGGGGCAGGGCAGCATAGACGCCATTGATCACACCCTTCAGGTTCACATCGACAACAAGGTCGGCGTCATCTTGGGCGACCTCTTCATACCAGCCATGTTTGCCGATCCCGGCATTGTTGAAGAGAACATGCATCCGCCCACCCGTGGCATCGCCAAATTGGCTGACGGCATTGCTCCAGCCATGGCGGTCACGGACGTCGAAAACGCCTGTGCAATAGGAATCAACCGGCATATCCGCCGCTGTTTCCGCAATGCCAGCGGCATTGACGTCATAGAGGCCACAATACCAGCCGCGTTGGGCGAAATAATGGGCAGTTGCCCGGCCAATCCCGGATCCAGCCCCGGTAATGAAAATCGTTTTCCGGCCGCGCGCTTCACTCATGTTCTTTCCCCACTGGATGATCTCGCACGCCAATGGGCGGCGCTGTTCAATGAGACCTGCAGAAACCCTACCGAACGGCACAAATGAACTGCGGTCAAGTGTGCTGGAATGTGATTGGCGCGCTATATGAAGGCGCAGGACAGGAGAAATCTGATGGAAGACCGCGAGACGTGGATCAAGCAATTGCGCTATCGGGCTTGGCGGCGCGGGTTTCGCGAACATGATTTCCTGATGGGTACCTTTGCGGACCAGCATTTGGTCCGTGCCAGCGCAGAGGACTTACACCTCTTTGAAGCCCTGCTCGATCAAGCTGACTGGGATGTCTATTATTGGATCGTCGGCCAAGTACCGGTGCCACAGAACTTCCAAGGGCCAGTCATGGAAAAACTGCAGGCGATGAGCTTCACGGTTGAAACCATTCGTCGAACAAGTTGACGGGAAAGGGCGCTCCCCACCCTTACGAACGCCACATTCTCATGTATAACTGAGTCCATGGCAGCTGAACTAGATCATTACCCCAGTGTGTGGGCGCGACGGGCGGACCTAATCGTCCATCTCGCGGGATTGACGTTGGCTTTGTTTGGCGGCGGCCTCGCTTTGGGTCTGGCGGTCAGCAACGGGATGTTGGGCAAGGTGGCGGCTGTGTCCATCTATGCCTTGGGCTTGATCGCGATGCTGGCGTTCTCACTGGCCTATAATTTTGCTAAGCCGAATTGGCAGCCGTTTTTGCGTCGTTTAGACCATGCCGGCATTTTTCTGATGATTGCCGCCAGCTACACCCCCTTTACCACCCAGGCTTTGACCGGGGCCTGGTCCATTGGCATGACGACGGCAGTCTGGTCTTTGGCGGTCCTAGGGATGGCAGGCAAAATGTTCTTGCCCGGTCTTGGAAAAGCGATTTGGGTAGTCCTTTATCTGGCTTTGGGTTGGATGGTCGTCATTGCCATTAAGCCGATGATTGAAGAAGTTCCCGCTGTCGCGATGTGGCTGTTGGCGGCGGGTGGCGTTGTTTATTCGGTGGGCACGATCTTCTACGCGGCAAAAGGCCTAAAGTTCCGTCGCGCTATTTGGCATGGCCATGTCGTGGCCGCTGCGGGTCTGCATTACGCGGCCATTCTGGTCGGCGTCGTACTGGTTGGGACCCAATAGAAAGTCCCTTTAGCGAACTTGTGTCGGCTTTCTGCGGAAATGCTTCTTGTGGGCAAGAACATTTTTGATCTCCCCTTGTCACCCCTTTCGACCCTGCATTTAGGTGGGCGCGCTCATCGAGAGCCCTGATGCACAGGTTGTTTGGAGAAACGATATGAACATGATCACGCGTTTGGCTGCGGGCGCAGCTTTGGCCATGGCAATGACAATGGGTGCTGCTGCGCCGGCTATGGCGCAAGAGTCGAGCTATAAGCCAGGCTCTGTATTTGAACTCAGCTATATTGAAGTGCTGCCAGGCCAATTTGAAAACTATATGGATTATCTTTCCGACCGCTGGAAAAAGTCCAATGAGTTTTTGAAAAAGGAAGGTGTGGTCCTCAGCTACCGCGTGTTGGCGATCAATAACGCCCGCGATGGCGAGCCAACCTTGGTGCTCCTGATCGAGTACAAGGACTATACAACCAACGCGCAAAAAGACGCGATTGGCAAGAAGCTGAACGAATACATGAGCCAAACCGACCGCAGCTCAGAAACGGCGTCCGCCGCTCGCGGGAAAATGCGTGAGCAAAAGGGCTCGATTGAGCTGCAAGAGCTCGTCTTGAAATAAATCCACCACTTCTGTTTCAAGGGGCAAGCGGCTGTGGACGGACCTCGTCCACAGCCGCTTTTGTTTAAGGCGCCCGCTTGACGCTTCTTGGCAAGCGCCGCACAAGATCCACCAAACAACAGGGAGAAAACATCATGGCGAGCATCGGTTATGTCTGCGTTGGTACGAATGATTTTGACAAGGCCACCGCATTTTACACGAGCCTATTGGCAGAAGTCGGTGGCAAGCCTTTGATGCCAACCCCTGCGGGCTTGATTTACCGCTTGCCGACAGGCGCGATGTTGATGGTGACCCGCCCGCATGACGGTGCAGCTGCGACCTTTGGCAACGGGACCATGGTGGCCTTTCAAGTCGATTCTTCTGAACAAGTTAGCGCCTTGCATGCTAAAGCCTTGGAATTGGGTGGCACGTGCGAAGGCCAGCCTGGCCCGCGCGGTGCGTTCGGAGAATTTTCTTATTTCCGGGACTTAGACGGCAATAAACTGGCTGCTTATTACTCGGCTCGCTGAACTTAGGCACGGAGTTTCGGCTACTGAGCACTGACCCTCGCCAAGGGGGCAGGGGATCGCTATATCGCGTGACCAGCCTCCTCAAAAGCACAGCGCCCGATGCCGATCTCTCTTGTCGAAACCCTTGCCAACGCCGTTGGCCCGTTGCGCGTGTCAGGTGCCGTTGAAGGCTATGACGCCGGGCTGATTGCGCGTGCCGCTTTGCTGCGGGGCGGGGTCACGTTGCATGTGGCACGCGATGATGCGCAGGTGTCGAGTTTTCTCGCTGCGGTACGCTTTTATGCGCCAAGTCTGTCGGTGCTGCGCCTACCAGCTTGGGATTGCTTGCCCTATGACCGCGTCGGGCCAGCCCCTGAAATTAGCGCGACGCGGCTTTCGACCCTCACCCAATTGATCCGACGCAAAGAGGGTGATGCGCCGGTCTTGGTGTTGACGACAGGGGCGTCGCTTCTTCAGCGTGTTGCGCCAAGGGACCGGCTAAGGGCCGCGTCTTTCTCGGCCAGACCCGGCCAGATCCTCGATGTCAGTGCCATTCAGGCCTATTTTGCCGCCAATGGCTATGCGCGCACCGCGACTGTTCGCGAACGGGGCGACTTTGCCATCCGAGGCGGGGTGATTGATTTGTTCCCGCCGGAACTGCCAGAGCCCGTCCGCCTCGACTTGTTTGGCGATACGCTGGAAAGCATCCGCAGCTTTGACCCAGAGACGCAGCGCTCAACCCATCAATTGCAAGGCGTGGTCCTAGCCCCGGTCTCTGAAGCCATTCTAGATGACGTCGCCGCTAGCCGTTTCCGCCTTGGCTATTTGGAATTGTTTGGCGCAGCCCAAGGCGATCCGCTTTATGAAGCCGTGACCAAACGGATGCGCCGCAATGGGATGGAGCATTGGTTGCCGCTATTCCATGAGCATATGGAGACGGTGTTTGACTATGTCGGCAAGGATGCGCTGATCAGTCTCGACCCCCATGCCTTGGACGCATCAACAGAACGTGCGGCCCAAGTGGCCGATTATTACGAAGCGCGCCGTATCCCACCGCCCAAGGGTTCCGCACCCTATAACCCCCTACCACCTGAACGCCTCTATGCTACTGTCTCCGAACTGGAAGGCTTGCTCGCCAGCCGGGATGTCCGCCGTCTCAGCGCCTATCAGGAAGCAGAAGGTAGCCAAGCTCTGATCGAGAGCGGCGCCAAGGCCGGCCGCAATTTCGCGGCAGAGCGCGCCACTGAAGGTGTCAATGTTTGGGATGCGGCCCGCAAGCATGTGGAGGCTTTGGCCGCACAGGGCATAAAGCCGATTCTGGCTGCGTGGACGGAAGGCTCGGCAGAGCGTTTAGGCCATGTGTTGCAAGAACATGGCATGGCCGCCTTGTTCCCGCTGCCCAATGCAGATGCGATTGCCCTGATGCCTAAGGGGGCGATTGGTCTGGCTGTCTTGCCGCTAGAGCGCGGCTTTGTCGCCGAAGACTACGCCATTCTGTCGGAACAGGACATTTTGGGCGAGCGCTTGGGCCGCGCCCGCAAGCGCCGAAAAGCGGCGAGCATTATTCTGGAAGCGGGCAGTCTATCGGCAGGCGACCTTGTGGTGCACATCGATCACGGCATTGGCCGCTATGAAGGCTTGCGCACCTTGGACGTACAGGGCGCGCCGCACGACTGCTTAGAGCTGATCTACGCCGGTGGCGACAAGCTGTTCTTGCCAGTTGAGAATATCGAACTGGTTTCACGCTATGGCTCTGAAGATGCGACCGCACTTCTGGACAAGCTAGGCGGTGTGGCGTGGCAAGGGCGTAAGGCCAAAGCCAAGCAGCGCCTGAAAGATATGGCTGAGGCGCTGATCAAGATCGCCGCCGCACGTGCCGCTAAAGTGTCGGAGCCGATTTTGGCTAGCTCTGGCGATTATGACGAATTCTGTGCCCGCTTCCCGTGGGATGAGACCGACGATCAATTGTCGGCGATTGAAGACATCTTCAATGATCTTGCCGCAGGCCATCCGATGGACCGCTTGATTTGCGGTGACGTGGGCTTTGGCAAGACCGAAGTCGCGTTGCGGGCGGCCTTTGTCGTGGCGATGAGTGGCCGGCAGGTGGCGGTGGTCTGCCCCACAACCCTGCTATCGCGCCAGCATTTCAAGACGTTCAGTGAACGCTTCCGGGGCTGGCCGATCCGCGTGCGGCAATTGTCGCGCATGGTGGGGTCCAAAGAAACCGCCGATACCAAGCGTGACCTCGCCGATGGCAAGATTGACATTGTGGTTGGCACCCATGCGGTCTTTGCCAAGGACCTGTCGATCCGCGATTTGGGCCTTGTGATCGTCGATGAAGAGCAGCATTTCGGCGTGAAGCACAAAGAACGCCTGAAAGAGTTGCGCACCGACACCCATGTGCTGACCCTTTCCGCCACGCCTATCCCGCGCACTTTGCAATTGTCGCTGGCTGGTATCCGCGAAATGTCGATCATCGCCACCCCACCAGTGGACCGCTTGGCCGTGCGCACTTATGTGACGCCGTGGGACCCGATCACCATCCGCGAAGCCTTGTTACGTGAAAAATATCGCGGCGGCCAAGCCTTCTTTGTTGCCCCGCGGGTGGAGCACCTTGAAGACATTGAGCGCTTCATGAAAGAAATGGTGCCGGAAATGACCTATGCGGTCGCGCATGGTCAGATGAGCCCAACCCAGATGGAGCCCATCGTGACGGCCTTTTATGAAGGCGTTTATGATGTGCTGATTTCCACCACGATTGTAGAGAGTGGCTTGGACATTCCTCGTGCCAACACGCTGATTACCTGGCGGGCCGATATGTTTGGCCTTGCCCAAATGTATCAATTGCGTGGCCGGGTGGGCCGCTCCAAGACCCGCGCTTATGCCTATCTGACGGTCCCGGCGGAAAGGCCGATTACGCAAAGCGCGGAAAAGCGCCTGAAAATCCTGCAATCACTGGATAGTCTCGGCGCTGGCTTCCAATTGGCCAGCCACGACCTTGATATGCGCGGCGGTGGCAACCTCTTGGGCGAAGAACAATCGGGCAATATTCGTGAAGTGGGCGTCGAGCTCTATCAGCAAATGCTAGAAGAAGCGGTGGCCAGCCTGCAAGATGGTGGCGAAGTCGTCTCCGCCCGGTCGTGGTCGCCGGCCATCAATCTGGGCGTCGCGGTCCTGATCCCGGAAGATTATGTGGCCGACCTCAATGTGCGCCTGTCGCTTTATCGCCGCTTGAGCGAGCTTGAGAGCGATGCTGATCGCGACAGCTATGCCGCAGAACTGGCAGACCGCTTTGGCCCGCTACCCGAAGAAGCCCGTCAATTGATCCAGATTGCGGGCGTCAAAGCGCTCTGCCGCAAGGCCCATATCGCCAAGCTCGATGCCGGGCCAAAAGGGGCGGTGCTGACCTTCCGGCCAGAGTCTGCGCCCGATCCGATGAAGCTGGTCGCCGCCGTGCAAAAGCAGCCCGCTTTGTTCCGCTTGCGGCCGGACGGCAAGATGGTCGTCAATGGCGATTGGTCTACCCCAGAACAACGCCTTAAGGGCGCCCGCCGCGCTGCAGCTTTCTTGGCTGCAGAAATGGGGTGAGGGGCGGGGGGCAGCTATTTCGCTTCGGAAGCGCTTTGGTGCTGGCCCTGCCTTGCACCAAAGACGCAAGGACAAGGGTGTCCTTGCACGCGACGCAGTCAAGCCCCATGCCCGCTGCGCGGGTCGCCCGGAGGGCGAGGGCTTGACGGCGGCTCGTGCAAGATATGACACTAGAAACAGACTTGAATGAGGTCAGAGACCGCCATTCAAGTCTTCCAAGTTTATCTACTTTTGGACCCATTATGAAGCTATTAGGCCCCATAGCGTTTTTGATCCTTGTTTCTGGCTGCCAAGCGATTGGACAAGCAGACATGTGTTCATTGCCGCTCGAAGAGACCGAACGCCTCCTCTCGCTCAATTTCGAACAATTCGACCAAGACCTTCAGGGTGGTTGGCGAGCCATTGCGGATCAGAATGGATGCAAGGCACGCGCTGCGCACATAATTGAGGTCTATATCCGCAAGCACCAGAGGGATATCCCAGCCGGACGCATGTCCACGCTTCAGTGGCATCAGGGTCAAATGTGGGCGGCGGCGGGTGCATCGGGCAAAGCAGTGGCGGCTTTCAAGGCGACAAAGATTGAGGGCGATATCGCTCAAAATCATTATGCAGATGCGACGATTGCCTTTCTGCAGCGTGACAGAAGGGCCTTTGATCTTGCGCGGGCGAGTCTGGCGGCTTTGCCGCCGCCAAAGAATTGGGACAAGGCGGTAGCCGACTTTCAAAAGCGGTTTAATCGTCCAGGGCCAGTTTGGCCGATGAATCTTGACGTCGTGGATCGGCTCGGCGCCTGTTTTGATCAACCCTACAGTCAAGCCTATGCCGGTGCATGCTTGACCGACACACCCCCAACTGCCCTCAAGCCTTGAGTTTTGAGCGTGTTGCTCCTACATGACCGCCATCACGCACGCGAGCTCGCGGCGCGCGAACCCTTTTTTATTCCTTTGGGGATGGGGCAGGGGTCGTTCGTCCATCCGGCGCGGTTCTCATCCGAGACCGCTCCTGCTCGCGGAGGCTAGCCGGAAAAAGGATTGAAATACCATGGCAGTGCCAGAATTTACCATGCGCCAATTGCTCGAAGTGGGCGCACACTTTGGTCACCAGACCCACCGTTGGAACCCAAAGATGAAGCGTTTCATCTTTGGTGAGCGCGCCAACATCCACATTATCGACCTCAGCCAAACTGTGCCTTTGTTGCATCAGGCTTTGCTGCGCGTCCGTGACGTAACCGCAAAGGGCGGCCGCGTTTTGTTCGTTGGCACCAAGCGTCAAGCTTCGGACCCTGTAGCCGCCGCTGCAAAGCGCTGCGCTCAATATTATGTCAACAGCCGCTGGCTGGGTGGCACGTTGACCAACTGGCAGACGATTTCGAAGTCGATTGCCCGCATGCGCGAAGTCGAAGCCATTGTGCAAGGCGACGCACCTGCAGGTTTGACCAAGAAAGAAATTCTGAACCTGACCCGCGAATATGCAAAGCTTGAGCGTTCGCTCGGCGGGATTCGCGACATGGGCGGTATTCCTGACTTGATGTTCGTCATCGACACCAACAAGGAAGCGATTGCGATCAAAGAAGCCAAGAAATTGGGTATCCCCGTTGCGGCGATGATCGACAGCAATTGCGATCCCGACGAAGTTGATTTCCCGATCCCAGGCAATGATGACGCTGCGCGTTCCATCCAATTGTTCTGCGACCTGATCGCAGACGCCGCTTTGGACGGCTTGGCCGAAGGTCAATCGTCTTCGGGCGTTGATTTGGGTGCCATGGAAAACCCAGTTGAGCCAGTTTTGGCTCAGATCACGGAAGAAGCTGTCGCAGAATCGGTTGAAGGCGACGTCGAAGCTCCTGCTGAAGCTTAAAAATTCCCGCCTTGGTCTGTGCTGACACAGGCCAAGGCGGACCCAAGAAACACTCTACCCTGGAGGCGATTATGGCCGAGATTACGGCTGCCCTCGTTAAGGATCTTCGCGAGAAGACCGGCGTCGGCATGATGGACTGCAAAAAAGCGCTGACCGAGAACAACGGTGATATCGAAGCATCGATTGACTGGTTGCGTGCAAAGGGCCTTTCGAAGGCTGCCAAGAAAGCTGACCGAGCGGCGGCCGAAGGTTTGGTTGGCGTTTATGTTGAGGGCAACACGGGCGTGTTGGTCGAGTTGAATGCTGAAACTGACTTCGTGTCGCGCAACGAGCAGTTCCAAGCAGCTGTCAGCGGCATCACGAAACTGGCCCATGGCTTTGACGGCTTGGACGCCTTGGGTGCTGCCCCTTCGCCAGCGGGTGAAGGCACTGTCAACGACTATGTGACCAATCTGATCGCCACCATTGGCGAAAACATGACCTTGCGCCGCATGGCCAAAGTGTCGGTCAACCAAGGCGTTGTGGCTTCTTACATCCACACCGCAACCGGTGAAGGCTTGGGCCGTATCGGCGTGTTGGTTGGTGTTGAAACCGGTGGTGACGCTGCTGTTGCCAATGATATCGGCCGCAAGGTTGCGATGCACATTGCTGCGACTGCACCTTTGTCGCTGAAGACCGACGATCTCGATCCAGCTGTGGTTGAGCGCGAGCGTCAAGTTCTGACCGAGCAAGCCCGTGAAAGCGGTAAATCGGACGATGTAATCGCACGCATGATCGAAGGCCGGATCCGCAAGTTCTATGAAGAAGTGGTGCTCTTGCAGCAGCCGTTCGTGATGAACCCAGATCAGACAGTTTCAGCCTTTGTGGCTGAAACGGCAAAAGCGGCTGGTATCAGCGCAGAAGTGACTGGCTTCGCGATGTTCAAGCTAGGCGATGGCGTTGAGAAAAAAGAAGACGATTTCGCCGCAGAAGTGGCTGCTTTAAGCGGTACTTGAGCCAAAGAAACGTCCTCTTTTGGCCGTGATCGCCAAATAGACGGAAAACAGCAAAGTGGAAGATGACACTTTGCTGACAAGAAACAGGGCGGCATGCTTGGCGTGCCGCCCTTGGTCTGTCAGAAGACCTGCCTGCATGCTTTCGGGCGAGTCATGTTAGGACCTGTCGAGAGCTGGGAGACGCAGAAATATGAATGAAGTAGCCAAGCCAAGTGACCAGAAACCGCGCCGCATCTTGTTGAAGATTTCGGGCGAGGCCCTGATGGGCGATGGTCAGTTTGGGATTGATCAAGAGACTTGTTTAGGATTTGCGCGCGATGTGAAAGCTGCGCGCGATTCTGGTATTGAGTTATGCTTGGTTATTGGGGGTGGCAACATCTTCCGCGGTATCTCTGGCGCTGCCAAAGGGATGGAGCGTGCGACGGCGGACTATATGGGCATGTTGGCCACCATCATGAATGCGCTGGCGCTTCAAGGGGCGCTTGAAAGCATCGGTGTTCATACCCGCGTTCAATCCGCCATTCCGATGCAGACGGTGTGTGAGCCTTACATTCGTCGTCGGGCGATGCGGCACATGGAAAAGGGCCGGATCGTCATTTTTGCTGCAGGTGTCGGCAGCCCCTTCTTCACAACCGATTCTGGTGCTGCCCTGCGCGCAGCTGAAATGGGTTGCGATGCTTTATTAAAGGGGACGGGCGTAGACGGCGTCTATACCGCCGATCCTAAGTCTGACCCCACTGCGACCCGCTATGACAAGCTGTCCTATACAGACGTCTTGGCAAAGAACCTCAAAGTGATGGATGCGTCTGCCGTATCGATGATGCGCGACAGCAATATCCCCATTATCGTTTTCAATATTCGTCAACCCGGGCGCTTGGCCGAGGTGCTTGCTGGCACCGGAGTCTGCACCGTCATTACGGACAACTGAACCATGCCGACATTTGACATCCAAGACACCAAACGCCGTATGGAAGGCGCGATCACGGCCTTGAAGAACGATTTTCAAGGTCTGCGTACCGGCCGGGCCAACGTCAATCTGTTGGAACCCGTGATGGTGGAATCCTATGGGGCCATGGTGCCCTTGAACCAAGTTGGTGCGATTTCTTCGCCAGAGCCACGTTTGCTGACCGTAACGGTTTGGGAAAAGTCCATGGTGAATGTGGTCGACAAGGCCATTCGCAATGCTGGCATTGGCCTCAATCCGGTAGTGGACGGCATGACTTTGCGGGTTCCCATCCCGCCACTGAACGAAGAGCGTCGCCGCGAACTGGTCAAATTGTCCGGCAAATATGCTGAAGCCGCACGCGTCGCTATTCGCAACGTGCGCCGTGACGCCATGGAACAATTGAAGAAGTCTGAGAAAGATGGCGACATCAGCGAAGATCAATTGAAGAAGCTCTCCACCCAAGTCCAAGAAGCCACCGACTCCTTCGTTAAGCAGGTCGACCAGACCGTGAAGACGAAGGAAGATGAGATTATGCAAGTCTAGGATGGCCGGGGCGCTCGCCGACTGGGCCGCAAAGGCCGCCGATCACCTTTCGCCACGTGGCGAAGACGGAGAAGGTGCGCGTCCGCGTCATATCGCCATCATCATGGATGGAAATGGCCGCTGGGCCACCGCCCGTGGGATGCCGCGGGCCTTTGGACATTCCGCAGGCGTCCAAGCCTTGCGCAATACGGTTGAGGCGGCTGGCGATCTTGGCATTGAAGTTCTCACTGTCTATGCCTTCTCGACCGAGAACTGGCGCAGACCACCTGATGAGATTGAAGCCTTGTTCGGCCTATTGCGTGGTTTTATTCGTTCGGATCTGGCGCGTCTTGATCGTGCGGGGGTTCGGATCCGTGTTCTGGGTGAGCGCGAGGGCGTCCCGGCCGATATCCTAACTCTGATGGATCAGGCAGAAAAGCAGACCGAAGGCAATACAATCATGACCTTGGTTATCGCCTTCAATTATGGCGGCCAAGCTGAAATCGCGCGTGCAACCCAAGAGATCGCACGCCAAGCGGCGGCAGGCCTGCTTGATCCAGAGACGATTGGCCCTGAGACAATTGCGCAATTCTTGCCCAGCCGCGATTGGCCGAACCCAGATTTGGTGATCCGCACCAGTGGCGAGCAACGTCTGTCGAATTTTCTGATCTGGCAGTCTGCCTATGCGGAATTCCTTGTGTTTGACACGCTATGGCCGGATTTCGGTCGGCCGCAAGTAGAAGAAGCGCTTCGCGTCTTTGCTAAGCGAAACCGCCGCTACGGGGGCGTTTAACTTTGAAGTCAGCGCCGGAGGATGATCCCAAGCAATCTGCATTATCCATTGGCGTAGCTGCCGACAAAGTAGGGGAAGACCTGTGGGTTCGCTTTGCCTCAGCTTTGGTGATGGTTGCGCTAAGCTTGACGGGCGTATGGTTTGGCGGAATTGGTTGGGCGCTCCTCGCAGCAAGTATTATGGCCGCTGTTGCATTCGAATGGGGGCGAATGATCGCGCCCAAGGCGGTCGATCTGGTCCCGCGTTCTTTGATAGCTGCACTATGCGGGCTTTGCTTTGTGCTTTTGCCGCGCAGTTTTGAAGCGGTGGCGGCTTTCGGCTTTTTTTTGGCACTGGTACGCTCACCGCGTGAGTTTGGTTGGCTGGCGATGGCTGGGTCGATCTATCTCGCTTTGTCTGGTTGGGCGCTCGCAGGATTGCGAGGACAAGATGACATTGGCCGTAGCCTAATGTTTGGCCTGTTCGCCATCGTTTGGTCGACCGATTCCATGGCTTATCTGGTTGGCCGCGTTGTTGGCGGACCAAAATTATTTCCTCTCATCAGTCCGAATAAGACCTGGTCTGGCTCGCTCGGTGGCACCGCAGCAGGTATTTTAGCGGGCGGTCTGTATGGATTATTGGCGGGTGCTAATCCGGTGGCTTGGGCTTTGGTGGGCTGGCTATTAGCCGTCGTTTCGCAAGGGGGCGACCTTTTGGAATCTTTGGCGAAGCGTCATTATGGGGTGAAGGATGCATCAGGGGTCATCCCAGGTCATGGTGGGGTACTGGATCGTCTGGATGGGCATTTAGCCGCGGCCTTGGCCTTTGTGGCCATTTTGCTGGCGATTCCTGGTTTGCACGCTATGCTGACGGGAACATGACGAAATCTTTGACTGTTTTAGGGGCTACGGGCTCTATAGGCTTGGCCACATTGGATGTGGTGATGGAGGCCAATGCACGGGCACGCGCCGCAGGGCAGGATGATGCCTACAGGGTAATCGCGCTGACCGCCAACCGGGATTGGGCAAGCTTAGCCGAACAAGCTATTCTAACTGGTGCGACCTTTGTTGCCTTAAGCGATGGCCGCTTTGGCCCACAGCTTGAAGCCGCCTTGGCCGGACATCAAGTCGAAATCGGCCTTGGGCCTGAAGCTTTGGTGGAAGCCGCTGCGCGGCCCGCCGATGTGGTGATGGCGGCCATTGTGGGGGCCGCTGGGCTGGCACCGTCACTAGCAGCAGCCAAGCGTGGGGCAACCATCGCTTTGGCTAATAAGGAATGTTTGGTCTGTGCGGGATCGGTTTTCCTCAAAGCGGTGCGCGATGGTGGTGGCTCGATCCTGCCTGTCGACAGCGAACATAATGCGATTTTCCAAGTCTTGGACCAATCGGACCGGGTGGAAAAATTGATTCTAACCGCGTCGGGCGGACCTTTCCGGACTTGGACTGCAGCAGCAATAGCCGCAGCAACGCCAGAGCAGGCGGTCGCTCATCCCAATTGGTCTATGGGGCAGAAAATCTCTGTCGATAGTGCCACTTTGATGAACAAAGGCTTGGAACTGATCGAGGCAGCGCTTCTTTTTGGGATGCCTGAAAACAAGATCGATGTCCTGGTCCATCCACAATCGGTAATCCACAGCTTAGTCGCGTACCAAGATGGCAGTGTTTTAGCACAATTAGGTGCAGCGGATATGCGCATCCCGATTGCCCACGCTTTGGCTTGGCCCGCACGTTTGGTCACGTCTGCCCCGAGGCTGGACTTAGCGGCCATTGCGAAGCTCGACTTCGAAGTACCTGATTTGGAAAAGTTTCCTGCGCTTAGTCTTGCGCGCAGTGCGCTACAAAAAAAGGGGGCAGCCCCAACAATCTTGAACGCGGCTAATGAAGTGGCCGTGCAAGCCTTTCTGGATCGTAATGTTTCCTTTCCAGAAATTGCCGCAATCGTGTCGGAAACCATGGATGAAGCCTGCCGCCTTGGCATGGATGCTGCTTTGGGAGACTTGGATGATGTCTATGCTGCTGATGAAGCGGGCCGTAGCATTGCCACTCAAAACATTGCGAAACGCAAATATGTCGCCGTTTAGGTAGAGACCTATGCGTATTCTGGGCCGGAGTTCTTGGTGAGATGTTAGAAAATATTGGTAGTATAGCAATCAGTCTCGCGTCCTTTGTGACGGTTCTGAGTCTCGTGGTTTTCGTGCACGAATTTGGTCACTACCAAGTCGCGCGTTGGTGCAAGGTCAAGGTCGAATCGTTTTCGATTGGCTTTGGTCCAGAACTTTTCGCTTGGACTTCGAAAGTCGGCGTGCGTTGGCGGATCGGAGCTTTGCCTTTGGGCGGCTACGTCAAATTTGAAGGCGATAAGGACGCAGCGTCCCAACCCGATTTCACCCAAGCTAAGGCCGACAAAAGCAGTGGTTTGTTCCATGCTCAGCCCGTAGGCGTTCGCGCCGCGGTTACAGCGGCGGGGCCTGTTTTTAACTTTGCTTTTTCCATCGCCGTATTTGCGGTTTTCTTTGCGATGTTTGGTGAAACCGTTCAACGCCCGCTGATTTCAAAGGTGCTTCCTGATGGTGCCGCAGCGGCCGCGGGCATGAAGGCGGGCGATGAGGTTGTGGCCATCAATGGTCGTCGGATCGATGACTTCGTTGAATTACAGACCGCCATCATGGTCTCTGGCGGCAAGGAAATGCGTCTCTTGCTCAAGCGGGATGGTGTCGAAGTCCCAATAAACGTTACGCCCAAAGTCGTCGAGCGCAAGACTCCCTTTGGCGATACCGAAACGCAAGGCCTGATGGGCATTGAAACCCGCTTCACCAAGGATACAATTGAGCATCGCACCTATAATCCGATTGAAGCAGTGGTACGCGGTGGCGAACAAACCGGTGAGATCATCAGCACGCAAGTGAATTTCATAACAGCTTTGTTGCGTGGTGGCATGTCGGCAGGTCATTTGAGTGGGCCATTGGGCATCTATCAGATCGCTGGCAAAGTCACAGAGAATTCGGTGGAAAGTGCCGGCCCGGATGCCGACGCGGCAAAGGTCGCCGAATCAGTCGGTATCGGTTTGGTCCGACTGGCGGCAGTGCTTTCCATTGCCGTAGGCTTCATGAATCTGCTGCCTCTGCCAGTTCTCGACGGCGGACACTTGGTATTTTACGCGGCTGAGGCTATTCGTGGTAAACCGATCCCTGAAAAAGTGCAGGCAGTCAGCTTTCAAGTTGGTCTGGTTTGTATCTTGAGTTTATTCGTTTTTGCGACTTTCCAAGATCTCGACAGGGCAGGTTTGTTCAATGCGCTGAAAGGCTTTGTCGCCGCGGGCTAGGATTGCTGTGCCAAATTGTCTATCCACCACTTCTCAAACTCGGGCGTGACCTTCATGGCACGCGTGCAACAAGGTTTAACGGGCTCCTGTATGGCATCAATTAAACGTCTGCTCATTGGCGGCGCTGCTGCATTTGCAGCAAGTGCGTGCTATGGCCCGCTGGCCTTTGCCCAACAGGCTGGAGACGTCAGCGAAACTGCGGCCCCGCAAATCATCACAAGTGTGGCAGTAGAAGGCAATCAACGTATTGAGACAGCCACAGTGCTGGCCTATGTTGCCATTCAACCCGGCGAAGCCTTCAGCCCCGAGCGGATCGACATCGCCCTAAAAACGCTATTTGCGACTGGTTTTTTTGCCAACGTCGAGTTTGAGCAGCGCGGCCAAACCTTGGTTGTGAAGGTTGCGGAAAACCCAACCGTCAACCAGGTGCTGTTTGAAGGCAACAGTGCGGTCACCAAGGACAAGCTTGAAAAAGAAGTCCAGATCAAGCCACGCTCATGGTTTACGCAAAACCGCGTGCAGGCAGACATCCGACGCATGCAGGAAGTCTATCGCCGCTCTGGCAAGTTTGCGGCCAATATCGTGCCCAAGATTAAGGTGCTGCCGTCTAACCGTGTCGATCTGATCTTTGAAATTAATGAAGGTCGCACGACGGGCATCCGTAAGGTCAATTTCATTGGCAATCAGGCTTTTTCAGATTCGCGCCTGAAAAGCGTTGTCGTCACCCAAGAGTCTGATTGGTGGCGCTTCTTTTCCAGCAAAGACAATTATGATCCAGACAAGTTGGATTATGATCGCGAACAATTGCGCAAGTTCTATCTCAATGAAGGTCACTATGATTTCCGAGTGAAATCAGCGGTGGCGGAATTGACGCCGGACCAAAAGGACTTCTTCGTCACCTATGCGGTGGAGGAGGGACAAAAGTACTCGTTTGGCGACATCACGGTAAACACCAAGAATTCAAAGCTCAGCGGCGAAGTTCTGCGCGCCTTTGTGCCGATCCGCACCGGTGCGATGTTTGAGCGGGACTTGGTGGAAAAGGCGATTGAGTCGATTACTTTCGCGGCAGGTTCATCCGGTTATGCTTTCGTGGACGTGCGCCCGCGCGAAACGGCCGACCGCGATAACCGCAAGGTCAATATAGTTTTTGACGTCGACGAAGGCCCGCGCGTGTATGTTGAGCGGATCGATGTGATCGGCAATACCGCGACTTTGGACCAAGTCATTCGTCGAGAGCTGCGATTGGCCGAAGGCGACGCCTTCAACCGCGTCTTGATCGACCGTTCTAAGAATCGCGTGAAAGCTTTGGGCTTCTTCAAAGAAGTTGAGATTGAAGAAAAGCCTGGCTCGCTGCCCGACCGCACGGTTGTGGAAGTCAAAGTTGAAGAGCAAGCAACCGGCGAATTGGCCTTCAGTGTCGGTTATGCCTCCCAAGAAGCCTATAATTTCGCGGTTTCAATCTCGCAGCGGAACTTGCGAGGCCGTGGCCAATTCTTGCGCTTCCGCGTGGAAACCAGTTCGCGGACAAAGAATATCGACATTCGCTTTACCGAGCCGCGTTTTATGGGCCGCAATATCGCAGCCGGGATCGACGTCTTCTCGGTTGAGCAAGATTATTTGCGCGAAGCAGGCTTCTTGACAAATTCCACGGGCTTTGGCGTGCGTGGTGGGTTCCCGCTGGCCGAAGACCGTAGCTTAGGGCTGCGCTATACGTACCGAAATGACACCAATGAAATTCCATCCGTATCCTGCTTCAATGCCGACGGTACGCCTTTGTTGGACGCCAGTGCGCTGTGTCGTTCGCTCGGTAAAACGACGACCTCGTTGGCTGGCTATTCGTTCAACTGGGACCGGCGCAACGATCCCCGCCGGCCGACGCGTGGCTTCGATATCTCTCTTAGCCAAGATTTTGCCGGCGTGGGTACTGGGGTCAAATATCACCGCAGCGAATTCAACGGCGGGGTCTATCGTGGGCTGTTCCCGGGCTGGCGCGCCAGTGCCACTTTGTCAGCTGGCCATATCGCGGGCTGGGACGACGACACGATCCGCGTGAACGACCGCTTCTTTAAGGGTGGTCAGAGCTTCCGTGGCTTCGAAATTGCCGGTATTGGCCCTCGTACGGTCTTCTCCGTCCGTGATGCCGATACAAGTCAACCTAACGGCCTATCCCAAACAGTGCGGACAGTTTATGGGGACGCTTTGGGCGGCAAGACCTATGGTATCGCGTCGTTTGAGTTGACCGTTCCAACGCCGCTGCCGGAGTCCTATGGGATCTCCGCAGCCTTGTTCTTGGATGTCGGCACCCTCGGCGGCCTTGATCCAGTCGACAAAGTAAAGGGTGACATTAGTTACGGTACCTATCAAAATACCCGAGATGGATTGGCCTTGCGCGCTTCGGCTGGCTTGTCCGTCAACTGGGTTTCCCCGTTCGGCCCTGTTCGTTTTGACTTCTCAAATCCATTCATGAAGCAGGACTACGACAAGGCTGAAACCTTCCGCTTCTCAACAGCGACTAACTTCTAGGGCTATTCGCCCTCAATGTTTCAGGAGAAACTTCTATGAAAGCACACTATTTCATGGCTGGCGTTGCAGCCTTATTGGCTGCAAGTTCGGCTCAAGCTCAAACCCCGGTTCCCGTCCCAGCACCTGCGCCCGCTGCCGCGCCTGCACGCCCAGCGGGTTCGCCTGCTGTGTTGAGCCCCGTTGTCGTCTATGACCTCGGTGGCCTCATTCAAGACAGCTTGGCTGGCCAAGACATGTCCAACAAGCTGAAAGCCATCCGCGACCAAATCAATCGCGAGTTGGAGCCAGATCAGCGCCAGCTAGAGTCTGAATTGCGTGCGATTTTGACGAGCTCGGTGCAAGAGTCGCAAAGTGCTGCAGGCCGTCAGCGCCAAGAAGCTTTCCAGCGCCTCAACAATGAATTCCAACAGAAGCAAGAACGTTTGAGCCAAGTCATGCAATTGACCGAGCGCAATGCGATTGACGCCTTTAACAAGGCTATTGCGCCTGCATTGCAGCAAACTCTGGTGGCCCGCAATGGCTTGATCGCCATTTCAGCCAATCAAGTCGAAGCCTTCATCCCTGGCGTCGACATGACCGCTGATTTGATCACGCGCCTCAATGCCACGACCAAGACAATCAACGTTGTTCGTGCGACTTTGCCAACACAAGGCGCCGCAGCGGCACCAGCAGGGCCTGGCGCACCCGCCGCCGGTGCACCATTGCCAGCACGTCCGCCTGCTGCTGCACCAAAGCCTAAGTAAGACGCGATCTGCCCGTCTTAAGGGCACAGGCAGTCTAACCAAACCACCATCTCTCTATCGCGCGGTCTCCTACTTGGGGGCCGCGTTTTCAATCCTGCGTGTCAAGCTTGCGTGCGCCAGCGATAATTCGCTTATAGGGGATTAGTTTGTCCGACTCGGAGCCTAAATGATGATTGATCCACGCTTCTATAGGCTCCTTGGGCCAAAACGTCTGCGTGAATTGGCCCAGATCGTGAAGGCTGAATTACCCGCGAGCTTCGACCCTGACTTAACGCTGACCAGCTGCGCACCCCTCGATCAAGCTCAAGCCGGGGATCTCGCCTTCTGTCAGGGCCCCTCTAAAGGCAAGTCCACGATTGAGACCGGGGCAGGGGCCTGTTTGGTCCGGGCGGAGCATGCAACGCTGTTGCCTTCGGGTGTTGCCCCTTTGATCGTCAAGGAGCCGCGCGCCGTCTTTGCCGCCGCTGCCGCTGCCTTAATTGCGCGGCGTGACTTTGATCCCACGGCACCGGCTGTGCCCGCTTCGGTGAAGCTAGAGGCCGATGTGGTGATTGGTCGGGGTGTTGTCATCGGCGAAGATGCTGAAATAGGTCAAGGCACGACGATTGGGCCTAACAGTGTGATCGGGCCGGGTGTCGCCATTGGTCGGAATTGCCGAATTGGCGCGAATGTTGTGATTTATTGTGCCCTGATTGGTGATCGCGTGACCATTTCGTCGGGCAGTGTAATTGGCGAGGTTGGCTTTGGCGTTGCCCCCACGGCCTCTGGTCCGGTCGATGTGCCGCAATTGGGACGGGCAATTTTGCAAGATGAAGTGTCAATTGGTTCGCTTTGTGCTGTTGATCGCGGCGCCTTTGGCGACACTGTCTTGGGGATCGGCTGCAAGATCGATAATTTCACGCAAATCGCGCATAATTGTCAGCTTGGACTGGGCGTTGTGATTGCCGCTTTTGGTGGGATATCTGGCTCGTGTGAGATTGGGGATAATGTGTTGATGGGCGGCCGCGTTGGTTTGGGTGATCATATTCGCGTGGGTGAGGGCGTCGTCATTGCGGCTGGAAGCGGCGTTTTAGAATCGGTCCCCGCTGGCCAAGCGTGGGGTGGCTATCCGGCCAAACCGCTGCGACAATGGATGCGAGAATCGGTGGTCCTTAAGCGACTGGTCAATCCAAAACCACAAACAAGCCCTAAGGGCGGGGAATGAAGATGAGCGACATCATTGATTGTGACGAAATTGAACGCCTAATCCCACATCGCTTCCCATTTCTGCTCATTGATCGCTGCTTCGACTATGTCGAGGGCCAAAGCATCCGTGGGATCAAATGCGTGACGGCGAACGAGCCTTTCTTTCAAGGCCATTTCCCCAACCGGCCCCTGATGCCCGGCGTGTTGCAGATTGAAGCTATGGCACAAGCCAGTGCGGTTTTGATGTCGAAGACGTTGAAGGTTGACGCCAAAACGGCTGGGATCATGTTCATGTCCGTCGATAATGCCAAGTTCCGCCGTCCTGTTCGGCCCGGCGACGTGCTGAACATTCATGTCGAAGTGCTGCTGGGCCGTCGCAATATCTACAAATTTGCCGGTAAAGCTGAAGTGGATGGCCTATTGGCCTGCGAGGCGGAATGGGCTGCCATGAAAGTAGATTTGGCATGAGCGCGACCATCCATCCTTCCGCTGTTATCGAAGAGGGCGCGATTATTCATGATGGGGCCAAGATCGGCCCCTTCTGCTATATCTCAGGCCAAACCACCATTGGCCCGGATGCCCATTTAGTCTCAAATGTCACGACGTATGGCCGGGTCTCGATTGGCGCAAACACGCAAGTTTGGCCGTTTGCCGTTTTGGGTGGCCCGCCCCAGATCCATCCCTATCAAGATAGTGATACCCAACTTGTCATTGGCGAGTCCTGCGTGATCCGCGAGCATGTGACCATGCATCGGGGTTCAACCCGCGATCAGGGCCTAACAAAAATTGGCGACGGCTGCTACTTTATGGACAATTCCCACGTCGCCCATGATTGTGTGGTCGACGATAATTGTATCCTCGCCCGCAGCGCGACCTTGGGCGGCCATGCCCATTTGGCCAAGGGCGTCTATATTGGCGGCTTGGCAGCTGTGCACCAATGGACGCGCATCGGCACCTTCGCCTTTATCGGCGCTTTGGCCTTGGTGACGCGCGATGTCATTCCCTTCGCCATGGCCAATGGGAACCCGGCGCATCTCAAAGGTTTAAACATTGTGGGCTTCAAGCGGCGCGGCAATTCTACGGCGCAAATCCGCGATATCTTGGCCGCGTTTGACATGTTGTTTGGCGATGATGTTACGCCTTTGCAGGATCGGATTTCCGACGTCAACGAGAGTTTCCAAGATAATGAGCAGGTTCAAGCCATGTTGGACTTCTTGAATGGCACTTCCAAACGCGGGATTTGTAGCGCGGAACGCTAAGACCTCCTACATGGAGGCTGACGGACCTAAAGGGACAAAATGCGCGCATTTTCGAAATTGGGCATTATTGCAGGGGCAGGGGACTTACCCGTCCTTTTAGCTCAGCATTGCCGCGATTCTGGTATGCCGGTTCATGTCAGCCGCATTAGAGGCATGTGCGACCCGCGCCTTACCTTGTTTCCGGGAAGCGAATGCGCCTTGGCCAATTTTGGCGAGCGCATGAAAGCCCTCAAAGCCGATGGCGTGGATGCTCTGGTGTTTGCCGGTCTCGTCAATCGACCCGATTTTTCGACCCTCAAGCCAGACCTAAGGGGCGCGCTGGCGTTACCGCGTATCATGGCCGAAATGCGCAAAGGCGATGATGCTTTATTGCGTGCTGTGCTTGCAGAGTTTGAGCGCGAAGGCTTTGCTATTGTGGGCACAGACGAGGTCTTGGCCGATCTATTGGCCGAAGCGGGCTTGATTGCAGGCGCAGAGCCATCCGAGACCCAGCTTGAAGACGCGAACAAGGCCATGGCCATTGCCGCTGAAATTGGCCGTCTGGATATTGGTCAAGGTGCCATTGTGGTGGACGGTTTGGTCTTGGCGGTTGAAGCACAAGAGGGAACCGATCGGATGCTGACACGTGTGCATGAGCTTTCTACCCATATTCGCGGCACCAAAGCGGCCCGTCGTGGGGTTTTGGCCAAGCGCGCTAAGCCCGATCAAGAACGTCGGGTAGACCTTCCCACTATCGGCGTGAAAACGGTCGAGGGCGCTTCAAAAGCAGGCCTCGCGGGCATCGTGGTTGAGGCCGGTGGGGCGCTGATCATCGACCGCAACAATGTGATCGCGGCCGCAGAAGAAGCAGGACTGTTCATTCTGGGTCTTCAATTGGATACCCAGCCATGAAACCCTTTCGGGTCTTTGTCGTAGCCGGTGAGCCATCCGGCGATGAACTGGCCGCAGAACTCGTCCAAGCCCTCAGGACCCGTCGACCTGATCTGGTGATTGCAGGCGTTGGCGGCGAAAAGCTTGCCAGCCAAGGCATACAAAGCGCTGTGTCGATTGAGGGGCTATCCGTTCTGGGCCTGACTGAAGGCTTGGCGGCCTTAAAAACCGTGACTGCGCGGGCGGAAGAAACTGGGATTGCCGCAGAAGCCTTTCAGCCTGATGCCGTTGTGTTGATCGATTCCTGGGGTTTCACGCTGCGCGCTGCCAAAGCTATTCGTGCGCGTGTGCCACAAGCCCGCTTGATTAAAATGATCGGCCCGCAAGTGTTTGCCACCCGTCCCGGCCGCGCCAAAACAGTTGCCGAGGTCTATGACGCCTTATATTGTATCCATGACTTTGAAGTGCCCTTCTATGAGGGAACAGGCCTGCCAGTGACGATCATTGGCAATCCGGCGATTGCGCGGGCGGGAAAAGGCGATGGCGCAGGGTTTCGGGCGCGTCATGGATTAACGGACAAGAAGATTGTCCTTCTGCTGCCGGGCTCCCGAAGTGGAGAAATTCAACGGGTTGCACCCGCCCTAGAAGGGGCAGCAGCGCTGATCAGCAGGAAAGACCCACAGGTCCATGTAGTAGCTGTTTTGGCACCTAATGTGGCTGAGCGCTTAGAGACGCGCGCCGCGACCTGGACTTTCCCGCATAGTTTGGTGGGCGAGGATGAAAAGCTCGACGCATTCGCCGCTGGCGATGTCGCGTTGGCCTGCTCTGGTACAGTCACCACTGAAGTGGCCCTGCAAGAAACGCCGATGGTTCTGGGCTATCGGTTAGGCGCAGTCAGCGGCTTCATCATTTTGACCTTCTTGCTAAAAAGCCGCTTTATCTGCTTGCTCAATATCGCGCTTGGGCGGATGGCGATCCCTGAATTTGTGCAAAATGCTCTGACACCAGAAGCCTTGGCAGAAGCAGCCTCCAAGCTTCTCTATGATCCAAAAGCCGCGCAAGACCAATTAGGCGCGCAAGCCTTAGCCCTCGACAAAATGGGCCGCCATGACCCGCCAGCCGCCGAGCGAGCAGCAGAGGCTTTGTTGAACCTGTTAGACGCCGCTTAATCGAACAAGCTGCCTTGAACCGGGCCATCGCTGGCACGGACTCTCACATCCCCATCCAGGAAGGTCAGGGTCAGACGCGCATCGGCCTTGATGGCAGACTTGGCGCGCACGACCACGCCCTTATCGGTGCGCACCACGGCAAAGCCGCGCTCTAAAGCCGAGCGATAGGATAAAGCCTCTAACAAGCTCGCTTGGCCAGCGAGATGGCGCGTCTTGGCCTCTAGGCTGCGGCTAAGGCCTGCCTGCAGGCGTTGGCTGGCAAGGGCCAAGCGCTGCTCGGACCGCTTTAGCGCGTCGTGTTCAAGCGCTGTTCGGCGGGTGAGGGCGGCACCAAGTCGCTGGCCAAGGCTTGTGACGAGTTGGGCTTTGCGCGTCACATCTTGGTGCAGCACTTGCGGCCGTAATCGCCCGCCAATCGCCGCAAGACCGTGGGCTTTTGCTGCGACCAAGGTGCGCAAGGACGGGCCAAAGCGCAAATCGATCACATCCATACGCTGGCGCGCGCTGGCGAACAGGGTGTCGGCGCGGGGCAAGCGCGCCGAGGCTGCGCGGAGTTCGATTTTGGCACGTTCTAAGCCACGCACCATGGCGCGCGACAGCCGGGCACCGATCAGGCTCATGCGCTCTTGTAACTCTAGCCTCACGGGGACCGCGATTTCAGCAGCCCCCGTTGGCGTTGGTGCGCGGCGGTCAGAGGCAAAGTCGATCAGGGTGGTGTCGGTCTCATGCCCAATGGCGGAAATCAGCGGGATGGCGCTGGCCGCTGCTGCGCGTACCACGACTTCTTCGTTGAACGCCCAAAGGTCTTCAATCGAGCCGCCACCGCGTGCGACGATCAAAAGATCAGGGCGCGGGATTGGTCCGTCGGCAGGCAGGGCATTGAAGCCCGCAATCGCGCGTGCGACTTGGTCAGCAGCCTTGTCGCCTTGCACCAGAACCGGCCAGAGCAGCACATGCACAGGAAAGCGCTCGGACAGGCGGTGTAGAATATCGCGGATCACGGCACCCGTCGGGCTGGTCACCACGCCGATTACGCTGGGCAGATAGGGCAAACCCTGCTTGCGCTCAGGATCAAATAAGCCCTCCGCCGCGAGACGCTTGCGTCGCTCTTCCAATTGCGCCAGCAATGCGCCAACACCGGCTGGCTCTAGGCGCTCAATAATCAATTGATACTTTGAGGAGCCGGGGAAGGTGGAGATTTTGCCTGTGGCAATGACTTCCATCCCTTCTTCAGGCCGAAACTTCAGCGCTGCCGCCACACCCTTCCACATCACCGCAGACAAAACTGCATTGGCATCTTTCAGGTCGACATAGACATGGCCGGATCTGGCCAGCGTCACCCGCCCCATTTCTCCGCGCACGCGCACATTGCCAAAGTCATCTTCGAGGCGGCGTTTGATCGCGCCTGAAAGTTCAGAGACAGAAAATTCCGGTGCGTTAGAAGGCTCTTTGCTCATGATTTCTGTCTAATGTGATGTGCGGCTTGGGGGAAGGGTCTTTGTATTTGCGCCAACTGGGTCTGAAACAGCATCTAAAATTACAATTCAGAGAGAAACATCACGAAATTGGGTTCTGATACATCCAGTTGAACCGGGCTGCGTAGACTGTCTCAGAGCTATCCCGCTCGACTTCTAGGATTAAAACATGTTCACTTTCAAAATGTTCGCTTCGGCGGCAGCCGCCCTCGCTTTGTCTGCAGCACCGGCAATGGCAGAATGTGCTAAGACCCGCACCGACGCCGCAGCCCAAGCGGCTGGCTTCCAAACCATCGGCTATCACGCAGCATCCACCGCCAAAATCCCTGTGAAGGCCGCGACGGGCGATATCATCGACGTCGCTGTCGGGGCGGGAAGCTTTAAGACGCTAGCTGCAGCGCTGACGGCTGCTGGCTTGGTCGATACCTTGAAAACCGCTGGGCCGTTTACTGTCTTTGCGCCAACCGACGCTGCTTTCGCCAAACTGCCTGCTGGCACCGTGGAATCGCTTTTGAGGCCTGAAAATCGCGCGCAATTGGTCTCAATCCTGACCTATCACGTCGTGCCCGGCAAAATCACATCCAACCAATTGCTCGAGAGAATTACGCCGGCCACGACCGTTCAAGGACGTCAGGCCACAATTGATGGCCGCAATGGCCGCGTGACCGTCAATGGCGTCGCCGTGATTGCCGCCGATGTCGCCGCGTCTAACGGCGTGATCCATGTGATCGACACAGTGTTGATGCCACCTGCGCCAAAGAGCCACTAGGTCGATGGGCCGCCTGCCTAAGCAGGCATAGTCAACACATGCCAAAGTGGAATGGTGACCAAGGCGATCAAAGTCGTTGCGGTCACCAAACCGGCCATTAAGGGGGCGTCGCCACCTAGTTCGCGCGCGAGGACGTAGGCCGCTGGGGCGCTCGGCATAGAGGCCACACCGATGGCCACCGCACTGGGCAGGGGCGCTAGGCCCAGCATTTGTGTGACGATCAGCATCAGAAGCGGCGCGACGGCCAATTTCGAGACAACACCAACCGCCAAGCGAAGCGGTACTTTACCCAGGCCCTCAAAACTTAAAGCCGCCCCAACGCTCACCAAAGCAACCGGCATCGCGGCCCGACCTAGGAGGGCAAGCGCTGGCTCTAGCGGGCCAATAAATTTGGTTAGTCCGATCAGATTGGCGACAATCCCGGTTAAACTTGCCAGCACCAACGGATTGCGCATCACTTCGCCCAGCGCGCCCTTGAGGCTCGGCACAATGTCATTCTGGCCCCAACGAGCCATGACAAAGACGCTCATCAAATTCACAAAAGCGACCACAGGCCCAAAGCCCAAAGCGATGAGCGCGAGACCCTCTTGTCCATACAGGGCTGGGGCTGCAGCCAAAACGATGAAGCCGTTCCAGCGCACACTGGCTTGAAAGATTGAGGTAAAAGCGGGCCCATCGTCACGAAACCACAGCCTCAGGCTAAGCCCCCAGAGGCCAGCCAAAGCAAAGCCCACGACGAGGCACGTGAGAAAGTGTACGGTATCGGGGCCTGAGAAATCGGCACTTGCTACCGTAGAAAACAAGAAAGCCGGATAAAGCATCCAATAGCCAAAGGAATTGACGGCCGACCAAGACGTATCGGGCACAATCTTGGCGCGCTTGGCCACAAAGCCGATTGCGATAACCAAAAAGACTGGCAAAATGGCAGTAAAGGCAACGTTCATGCGCGGGGGCCGAGGCTTAGCCCGCCTTGCAAGCGGTCCAGAAGGCCCTGCAACATATAGGCAGCCGCGGCTGCATCAACGACGGCAGCGCGCTTGGCCCTTGTCATGTCGGCGGCAATCATTTGGCGTTGAACGGCGGCGGTTGAAAGCCGCTCATCCCACATCAAAAGCGGCACATCGCGGACGTTTAGCAGGTTGCGGGCGAAGGCGCGCGCTGCTTGGGCAGAAGGGCCCTTTGATCCGTCCATATTGATTGGATGACCAACCACAAGGCCGCAGGCGGCGCGGTCATCATAAATTGCAAAAATCGCCAAAGCATCGGCGGCCATCTTCGTCCGCTTAACCCCGCCAGCTGGGCTGGCGATCAGGCGTGTGACGTCAGAAGCTGCAACCCCAATGGTCGTCGATCCGGGGTCAATCCCAATTAAAGCCTGCCTGGCTGGCAAAGCCTCGCAGAACGTCGGATAGTCCAGAATTGGCATCAGGAATTGCCGGGCGCGGCAGGTTCTGGTGCAGTTGCTTGCTCAACACGCGCCCGGTCTAGGGCGGCCACAAACGTGTCGACCCCTTGCGCACCAACGACCGCAAAACTCTGATTAAATAAGACGGTGGGGACGCCAGTTACGCCCATACGTTGGGCGATTTCCAATTCCTGCTCAACTGGAGCTACATCGGCGTCACTAGCCAGTAGGCGCGCGACAAGATCGCCATCCATCCCTAGGCCACGGGCTATCGATACCAGCGTGGTGGCTTGGCTCAAGTCCTCGCCCTCGACATGATAGGCTTGAAATAACGCCTCAGCACATTCGACCTCAACGCCTGCCGACCGCGCCCAGCGCAGCAAACGGTGGCAATCGCGGGTGTTCGGCGTCGTTTTGATTGCATCAAAATTGAAAGCAATTCCGACTTGCAGGCCGGCATCGACAACAGCTTGTGAAATCTCTTTTAAGCGGGCCTCATCGCCACCAAATTTGGCCAAAAGACGTGCCCGACGATCTGCACCCTCTTTTGGTGTTGTTGGATCGAGTTCAAAGGGCCGCATCGATAAATGGGTCGGAATATTGCTTTGGGTGACGCAAGCCGTTACCAGCGCGCGAAATCCGACATAGCACCATGGACAAATCACGTCAGAAATAAAGTCGATCGTTATTGGGCGGTCGAGAACATTTGATTCAGTTGGTTGAGGGCTCATTTGGCCTCGCCTTGTTCTAGCTCAGCAGTAACGCGTTGAAGCAAACCCGTTGCGTTTTCTTGCGGCAACAGGCTCGCGCTTGCAATCGCCAGCTTGATCTGGATCGGTTGATCATTGCTATAGTTGGTGTGATCGGCCTGAACGTCAAAAGCGGTGCATTCGAGCACAGCGGCAATGCGCTCAGCCGCAATATTGGCAGCATCATCATCGGAGCTGGGGAAAGCGACTGCAAAGGTTGTCTGATCAAGGCGCGCTGCAACATCTTCAGCGCGTACCAAGCGCGATAGCATGGCCCCCGACTGGCTGACTAACCTTTCGATTCCTTGACGTGAATGTACCACGCCAAGGCTGGCTTCGGTGTCGAGGCGGGCCAAGGCAATCGACAAGGGCCTGTCGGTTTCATGTGCCCGGTGGGCTAGGCTTTCCAAATGCGCCAAGAAGAATGATGGCGCATAAAGGCCGGTGGTTGCCTCCATAGCTGCCGGTGCCCTGGCTGCTGCAAAGGCCAAGTTCAAAGCATCGCGGCTGCGCTTTTCTTCAACAAAGTTAAACAAGCGATCTGCGGCGGCAGCGTCATCGTCACCTGCAATCGCAAAATCTGTTGCCCCACGCTCAATCGCTTCATGTGGATTGTCGAAGTCCGGCGATCCAAGGATTAGGCATGGCATATGGAACATGCGCGCATTGCGCCGCATGGCGGCACAGAATCCCAGCGCGGTGGCCCGATCATCTCGGGCAAGGATCACCACACCATCAAATTCGCTCTCGTGAAGATAATCAAAGGCCGTGAATGAGGTGAAGGCGGCGACCGTCTCTGCACCAAGTTGTGTGAGGGCAGTCGTGAATTGCAACAAATCAGGGTCAGGCTGACCAAACAATAGGATTCGGGGCACTTTGGCGCTGCTTAGGATGGGTGGATGCGCGGGTCCGCCAAAACGTGCCAAGGTTCGAAACCGCATTTTGGCTTCATCCGCCATGACCGCAATGCGCAAGCTGGACCCAAGGCGGGCCGCCAAAACGCTGGGTGTCGCAAAGGCGTCCAAAACGCCATCAAACGCGCTGACGTCGAAATTGTCTTCGCCATTACTCCATGCCATGAAAAGGCCCGCGCGCGGGCCTAAAGCGGCCTTGAGCGATCGAACCAGTTCGCCGGCCTTGGGCCCGCTGTCGCCGCGCGTATCGACAACAATCGCGGCTGTCTGGCGACGTTGATGGTCCTCGCCCGCAATGGTGAAGCCAGCTTGCGACAACACCTCACTTGCGTCATCGTCGGCGAGAACAAGAATATGTGGCTTTGCCATCCTATGCCTTCTTTCAAGGACCATTGCGTAATTCGTATAGCACCCTAGCGTGGAGAAACTGAGTCGTCAGTAAACGAATATGAAAGGCCCACTATTTTGACTGCCAGCCCTATTTTGATCCAGCCCGATTTCAGCCTTCACGGCAAGACTGCTTTGATTACGGGGGCATCCTCTGGTCTTGGTGCTCATTTTTCGCGTCTCCTTGCAGGGCTCGGCGCAAAAGTGGTGTGCGGTGCGCGTCGCGTGGATCGCTTAGAGGCTTTAGTCGGGTCGATTGAGGCGGAAGGCGGGGCTGCCCAGGCTGTAAAGCTAGACGTGCAAGACGAGTCTAGTGTGGTTGCAGCCTTTGACGCTGCCCAAGCAGGCCTAGGCCTGCCGTCCATCGTGATCGCCAATGCCGGCACCAATGAAATTGGCCTTGCAACCGATATTACCATGGAGGCCTATGATGCCATGATGTCAGTCAACGTACGCGGGGTGTTTCTCACTGCTCGCGAAGGGGCCAAGCGCATGATCGCAAGTGGCAGTGCGGAACGTGGGGATGGCCGGATTGTTTTGATTGCCTCCATGGCAGGTCTTAAGCCGCTTCCGGGCCTTGTGCCCTATTGCGTCTCCAAAGCTGCCGTTGTGATGATGGCAAAATCCATGGCTGCAGAATGGATGCGCAAGGGCATTAATGTGAATGCCATCTGCCCCGGCTATATTGAAACAGAGATCAATTCAGATTGGCTAGGCCAAAGTGGGGGGCAAAAGATGGTGGCCGGATTTCCACGCCGCCGCTTGATGGACGACCAAGCCCTTGATGGGGCAATGGCGTGGTTGGTATCAGATGCGGCCCGTTTCACCAGCGGGGCAGTGGTTCAAATTGATGATGGGCAGGCACTTTAATCGGTGAATTCCGCAAGCTTAGTAGATTGCACTAGGTTTGGCATTGCTGATTTCTATTTAAACCTGCGCCGTTTTTTGTTCTTGATTTTTTGGGTTTGCTCAGAAGATGTCCGTACGTAACGGCATCTGTTGAAAGGGCATCGATTAAAATTGCACGGTTTATGTATAGCTCAAATTGACCAATTCTTTTTAGCCGTTGTTAGGAGCTTGCATGTTACCCACAGATAAGTGCCCTTGTGTGCCTGGCACTTTGAAGGATTTGGGTCAATGTCGTTCTCGAAGACATTATTGGCGACGAGCATCACGCGCAGTGAGCGCGGTAATGTCGCGATTATCTTTGCGTTGGTATCATCAGTCTCGCTCGGGGTGTTGGGCGCTTCGATCGAACTTACCCGTATCTCTAGTACCAAAGCCTCTTTGGCTGCTGCTGCTGATGCAGGTGCCTTGGCTGCAAAGCGCGAGCAAGCTGACAAGGGCAGTCTGGGCGACACGCTTGCCAAGGCTGCCGGGGTGACAGCTGGCACCAAGGCCTTTTTGGCGTCTGCACCGGGTGCGGATCAGGGGGTAAGCAATCTTCAGGCCTCTGTGACATGGGATGAAGACGGTTCATCTCGTCTCACGGGGACCGGCACTCAGTCCTTGATCTTGGGCGGCATGGTTGGACTGTCGAACGTTTCTCTCAGCGCTGTCGGCGTTGCCACCGCAGGAACTGACCGGCGCTTGGAAGTCGCCGTTGTGGTCGATACCACGGCATCTATGTTCGAAAAGGATGGTCGTCCAACCACGCGCTTCACCCAAATGCGCAGCGCGGCTAAGGGCTTTATCAACACTCTATTTGACACGGTCACCATTCCCGATCGCTTGCGGGTTGCGGTTATTCCTTGGACCACGACCGTCAATATTCGTAGCGAAGTTCCAGATCAAACTTGGAATAAAGATCCTGCGACTGTCCTTAGCCCCGCTGATGCGGGCACTCGTTCACTGCCAACCAATCTCGTGAACCGGACGGCTAACGTTACAGAGACCACTACCAATTTAAACTCGTTGTTTGCGCCCGTTGGCTGGCGCGGCTGTATCGCTGGTACAGGGGAAAGCCTTTCGGCCGATGATGAAACAAAGACTGGCATGAGCTGGAATGCTCTGCGGGTGCCGCCGCGCATTAACAATGCCACCCGAACCAAAGGGCAGAGCACACCGAAGATGTGCGATAACTGGACCGGTTGTCCACCACCACCTAAAGCCCCTCCGCCGCCCAAGTCACCACCTAAGGCGCCACCACCGCCACCACCGCCGCCGCCGAAAACGCAGGGCAAATTGATCTTGCCGGGCCAAAAGCTTGAGAGTTTCGCATTTTTGAACTTTGGCAAGACGACGTCGAACGTAGCCTGCGTCAACAATCCCTATTCTTGCCCCTATCTTTCTTGCCCTACTGGCAGCCAAAGTGTAACCGCCATTGCGTGTTCGCAAAACGACAATAACGGCACACGCAACGCCTTCTTCAACTTCACGGGCTCTCAAAGCTGCGTGAGTAATGGTGGGTGCCAGTGGGACCTCAACTTGGGCACGGCCAATGGCTGTGCGGCCGACTATAATGAAATCACTTGGAACAATGCCAATGGGTCTTGGTGTTCGTGGGTGCCGCGGAGTACGTGGGATAGCTTCCGCCGCATTACAGGACCAAACCTGAATTGCCCCATGCCGATGCTGGGTCTTTCAGCAAACCGGAGCCAATTGATCAGCACGATTGACCGCCTGTCGCCATCACCTGGCGGAACCCATGCCGATGTCGGCTTGCGTTGGGGCTTGCGGGCGCTGTCGCCGCGCGACGAGTGGAAAAACTTCTTCCAGCATAATAAGCCAGAGCCGTTTGATTCCTCGACTGTTACCAAAGTTATGGTTTTGATGACCGACGGGGCGAACGAACAAGCCGTTAACTTCCCTGGCTATTGGGGTTGTAGTGAGTCCGGCGCTCCGGGTTGCTCGGGTTCGCCGGATCGCGCCACGCTGGATAGCCGCATGCAATCATGGTGCACCGCGATCCGGGATACTTATAAGATTGAATTGTACACTGTGGCAATCAACGTCACGGATACGGACGCCGTCAGCCGCTTGCGCACCTGTGCTGGCAGCGACGACCGCGCATTTGCGGTCGATGCAAGCCAGTTGAATGCGACCTTTGAGCAGATTGCACGGGAAACCTTCAGCCTGCGCTTGAAAGAATAGGGTAGGTAACCGCCTTCTTCTGCGCTAAATGCGGCCTCGCTTGTTGCAAGCGGGGCCGCTTGCGCTTTATGCACACATCGTCATGACCCAATTTACTGCTCCTCAAGTCGCCCCACGCGAAACGCCATGCTCGCGGGCGCTGGCAGCTGGCAAAGTGCCCAGCTTTCAAGATATTATTCTCACCCTTTCCGACTATTGGGCGCGCCAAGGCTGCGTCATTTTGCAGCCCTATGATACCGAAGTGGGCGCAGGGACCTTGCATCCAGCCACCACCTTACGCGCGCTTGGCCCAAAGCCGTGGCGCGCGGCCTATGTGCAGCCATCGCGCCGCCCTAAGGATGGGCGCTATGGCGAAAACCCCAATCGCTTAGGTCATTATTACCAATATCAGGTGATCCTAAAGCCCAATCCACCCAATTTGCAGGAGCTGTATCTCAATTCGCTCTATGAAATTGGGATTGACCCCACCTTGCATGACATCCGTTTTGTCGAAGACGACTGGGAAAACCCAACTGTCGGGGCTTGGGGGCTTGGCTGGGAGATTTGGTGTGACGGGATGGAAGTTTCCCAATTCACCTATTTCCAACAAGTCGGTGGCCTCGATTGTAAGCCGGTGTCGGGCGAGTTGACCTATGGGCTAGAGCGCTTGGCCATGTATGTGCAAGGCGTCGAGAACGTCTATGATCTTGATTTTAATGGACTTGGTGTAAGCTATGGCGATGTGTTCTTAGAGAATGAACGCCAGCAATCGACCTTTAACTTCGAGGAATCCGACCCTGCCATGCTCAAGCGCTGGTTTGAGGATGCAGAGCACATGAGTACCCATTTGCGTGACAAGCGCTTGCCGCTGCCGGCCTTTGATTGGGCGCTGAAATGCTCGCATTTGTTCAACTTACTCGATGCGCGCGGGGTTGTTTCGCCGACTGAGCGGCAAAGCTTCATCGCCCGCGTCCGTGACCAAGCCAAAGGCTGCGCTGTCCTGTGGGCGGAAACCCAAGCCCCCGCGCAAGAAGAGGTGGTCTGAACCATGCCCCAATTCTTGCTCGAACTCTTTTCCGAAGAAATCCCGGCCCGCATGCAAAAGCGTGCCGCTGAAGACCTCAAAAAGCTCCTGATAGATGCTTTGTCCAAAGCAGGCTTCTTGCCAGGTGGGATGGAAACCTTCAGCGCGCCCCGCCGCCTCGTCGCGGTCGTGGAAGGCCTGCCAGAGCGGACAGCCGATGTACGTGAAGAGCGCAAGGGCCCCAAAGTCGATGCCCCCACCCAAGCCATTGAAGGCTTCTTACGCGGTGCGGGCCTGACCGACATCGCCCAAGCCCGTGTGGTCTCTGACCCGAAGAAGGGCGATTTTTACGTCGCGGATCTGGTGAAGCCCGGCCGGGCAACACCGGATGCCTTGGCCGAGATCGTACCTGATATCATCCGCAACTTCCCGTGGCCGAAAAGCATGCGTTGGGGTGAGGGGACATTGCGTTGGGTGCGGCCGTTGCATCGGATTTTGGCCGTGTTTGACGGCGAGATCGTGCCGTTTGACGTCGACGGCATTGCCGCGAGCAATATCAGCGAAGGTCATCGCTTCCACGGAACGGGCACCTTTGAAGTCAAGGATTTTGAGGATTATGAGGCCAAGCTGTCAGCTGCCCATGTCGTCCTCGACCGGGATCAACGCAAAGCCCAGATCAAAGTAGACGCCCAAACCCTTTGCCATGCCCGCAACCTTGAACTCATTGATGATGAAGGACTTTTAGAAGAAGTCTGTGGTCTGGTGGACGAGCCACATGTGATCATGGGCGACATGGATCCATCCTTCTTGGACCTGCCGCCAGAGGTTATTCGCTTGACCTTGCGCGTCAATCAGAAATATTTCGTGGTCCGCGATCCCAAGACCGGCGGCCTCGCGCCACATTTCATCATCGTGTCCAATGTGAAAGCAACCGACGGCGGCAGGAAAATCGCGCTGGGTAATGCCCGGGTGCTCGCAGCGCGGCTCAATGATGCGCGCTATTTCTGGGACTTGGACCGCAAGGCGAGCCTCGAAAGTCGTGTGCCGAAGCTGGATACGTTGGTGTTCCATGAAAAGCTGGGCAGTGTAGGCGATAAGGTGCGCCGCATTGTGGCACTGGCTGGCGAGATTGCGCCCTTGGTCGGGGCCGAAATGAAATCTGCCCGACACGCCGCTTTGTTGGCCAAGGCTGACTTGACGACCGAAATGGTTGGCGAATTCCCAGAGCTTCAAGGGGTTATGGGGCGCTATTATCAGATGGGTAAGGCTGTCCTCCCCCGTGCAACGGGGGAGGGGGACCCTGCGCAGCAGGGTGGAGGGGGCAACCCCCCCTCAGTCGGCTCCGCCGACAGCTCCCCCGCGTCGCAGGGGAGCACAGGGCGTGCTTCCAACCAAATCATCGCCGACGCCATCCGCGATCACTACAAACCCGTCGGCCCATCCGATCAGGTGCCGAGTGAGCCTGTCGCTATGGCCGTGGCTTTGGCCGATAAACTTGATACGTTGACGGGCTTTTTTGCCATTGGCGAGAAGCCAACCGGGTCAGGCGACCCTTATGCACTGCGCCGCGCGGCACTGGGTGTCATTCGGATTGTGCGGGAAAGCGGCGTTCGCTTTGTTTTGGCAGCAGGGCTTAACACTGCGCGCAGAGGCTATGACAAGGTCTTGAATGCCGATGCTCTTATTGCGCCACATCAATATTCTGTTTCAGCGGTCGAATCCTGTGCCTTCATCCTAGAACGCCTCCGCGTCTCTCTCCGCGACGAAGGCTTTGCGCCCGATGTGCTCGAAGCGGCCTTTGCCATGCCCGATGATGACATCGTGAGAATCGTCGCCCGTGTGACGGCGCTTGCCAAAGTCCTCAAGACCGAGGACGGGGCTAATCTCGTTGCGGGCCTCAAGCGCGGGGCCAATATTCTGCGCGCTGAGGAAAAGAAGGATGGGGCTGCGGCAGAAGGCGCGGTTTCAGAGGCATTGCTGGCAGAGCCAGCCGAGCAGGGGCTGTACCAAGCCCTCGTGGCGGCCGAAAGCCAAATGGAACAAGCCCTCGCCACAGAAGCATTTGACATCGCGATGGGCGCTTTGGCAGCGCTTCGTGCGCCAGTCGATCTCTTCTTTGAGAATGTCCTCGTCAATGATGCCGATGCAGCCATTCGTCAGAACCGCTTGGCCTTATTGGTGAAGTTGCGGACAGTGAGTGAGCGGGTGGCCGACTTCTCCAAGCTGGCAGGCACCTAGTTTCACGCCTGCCGGTCAGCCACGATTTGCGCCAAGACAAAGACACGGCACTTGGCCCAAGTCTTGCTGCCGTGCTGACCTCAATCCGGGCATTTGCCCGGATTCTGGACAATTCTGCGTGTTGTAAAACTACATGCCCAGAAGGGTGTGTGTCTTGCGACACACTTCGGCCATTCTGGGCTCTCATGTGGGTTGATACTTCACTGGACTGCCTTAGAAGGGCCGCTAACACGCGCCTGCGGCGCAGGAATCACATGAGGCACAAGCTACATGAGTAAATTGGTTTATAGCTTTGGAGCAGGGCTCGCCGATGGCGACGCCAGCATGAAAAATCTTTTGGGTGGCAAGGGCGCAAACCTTGCCGAAATGAATAAGATCGGGCTTCCCGTTCCTCCAGGCTTTACCATCACGACAGAAGTCTGCACCGCCTTTTATGCGTTGGGCCAGAAATACCCTGACGCGCTGGCCGATGAAGTCAAAGCGGCCATGATGACGGTTGAGACCACCGTGGGCAAAGGCTTTGGCGATGCCGCAAACCCGCTTCTGGTGTCGGTCCGCTCTGGCGCGCGGGCTTCCATGCCCGGCATGATGGACACGGTGCTAAACTTAGGCCTGAACGATGAGACGGTGGAAGGCCTTGCGGCCCAATCCGGCAACCGCCGCTTTGCCTTTGATAGCTATCGCCGCTTCATCCAAATGTATTCCAACGTGGTGCTGGAACTCGATCACCACATGTTCGAAGACATTCTGGAAAGTTATAAGGAAGTCCACGACTACACGATTGACACCGACCTTCAGGCCGAAGATTGGGAAAAAGTCGTCGTGAGATATAAGGCCGCGGTGGAAGCCGCGATGGGCAAGCCATTCCCGCAAGACGTGAACGACCAATTGTGGGGCGCAGTTGGTGCTGTGTTCCGGTCGTGGATGAACGACCGCGCCGACTTTTACCGCAAAATGCACGATATCCCCGAAAGCTGGGGCACCGCTGTCAACGTCCAAGCTATGGTGTTCGGCAATATGGGCGAAACTTCCGCCACGGGCGTGGCCTTTACGCGTAACCCATCGACGGGTGAGCGTTTGTTCTATGGCGAATATCTGATCAACGCCCAAGGCGAAGACGTGGTCGCAGGCATTCGTACGCCAAAATCCATCACCCGCGTCCAACGCGAAACCATGGGTGAGGGCGGTCTTTCGATGGAAGAGGCGCTTCCTGAAGTGTTCCAACAATTGGTGCAAGTTTATGGCCAGCTCGAAGGCCATTATCGCGACATGCAGGACATTGAGTTCACGGTGGAGCGCGGCAAATTGTGGATGCTGCAAACCCGTAATGGCAAGCGCACCGCGAAAGCTGCTTTGAAGATCGCGGTCGACATGGTCGCTGAAGGCCTCATCACCGAGAATGAAGCCGTGATGCGGGTTGATCCTGCAGCGCTGGATCAATTGTTGCACCCAACAATTGCCCCAGGGGCGGTGCGGGACTTGATAGCTGTTGGCTTGCCCGCATCTCCCGGTGCCGCCGTCGGCGAAGTCGTCTTTGACCCCGATGAAGCCGAAGAAATGTCCAAGGCCGGTAAGTCGGTTATCCTCGTGCGTGAAGAAACCAGTCCGGAAGACATTCACGGCATGCACGCCAGCCGCGCCATCGTGACCTCACGCGGCGGCATGACCAGCCACGCAGCGGTTGTGGCGCGCGGCATGGGCCGCCCGTGTGTTTCCGGTGCCGGTGAAATCCGCATCGACGAAGCAGCAGGCGTGTTCAAAGTGCGCGGTCGCGAGATCAAAAAGGGCGACATTATCTCGGTCGATGGCTCCAAGGGCGAAGTCCTGTTTGGCGCGGTTGAGATGGAGCAGCCTGAATTGTCGGGCGACTTCGCAGCCCTGATGGTGTGGGCCGATAAGGTCCGCCGTTTGAAGGTCCGGGCGAACGCAGAAACCCCACTCGATGTGCGCACCGCACGTGAGTTTGGGGCCGAAGGCGTCGGTCTTTGCCGCACCGAGCATATGTTCTTCGATGCTGATCGGATTGCCGCTGTTCGTGAGATGATCCTCTCGGAAACCAAAGCAGGGCGCGTTTTGGCTTTGGCTAAAATTCTGCCGATGCAACGCCAAGACTTTGTTGAGATTTTCACCATCATGAAGGGCCTGCCCTGCACGATCCGCTTGCTCGATCCGCCTTTGCACGAATTCCTGCCCCACAGTTTGGAAGACGTGGAAGCTGTGGCCAATGCAACTGGGCTGGATAAGGCCAAATTGCTGGAGCGTGCCAAGGACTTGCATGAAGTGAACCCGATGTTGGGCCACCGTGGTTGCCGCCTCGGCATCACCTATCCTGAAATCTATGAGATGCAGGCCCGCGCCATCTTTGAAGCTGCGATTGAAGTGGCCAAAGCAGAAGGCGAAGCGCCTGTGCCTGAAATCATGATCCCGCTGGTCGCGACTGAAAAGGAATTGCAAATCCTGAAAGACCGGGTGGATGCCATTGGCCGCGAAGTCATGGATTATGAAGGCATGCAGATTGAGTATTTTGTCGGCACCATGATCGAATTGCCGCGCGCGGCGCTGAAAGCCGACGAGATTGCCCGTCAGGCCGCCTTCTTCTCTTTCGGCACCAACGACCTAACGCAAACGACCCTTGGCATCAGCCGCGACGATTCCGGCCGCTTCATGGGGGCCTATGTGGAGCAGGGCATTTTTGAAAAAGACCCGTTCGTGACTTTGGATCAGTCTGGCGTCGGCGACCTCATCAAGATTGCCCGCGACCGTGGCCGCGCCACTAAGCCAGACCTGAAACTGGGCATTTGTGGTGAACATGGTGGCGACCCAGCCTCCATCACCTTCTGCGAAAAAGCCGGCCTCGACTATGTGTCGTGCTCCCCCTACCGCGTGCCCATCGCGCGCTTGGCGGCGGCACAGGCGGCTTTGAGCTGAGGTAGCCCCTTCAGTCCGCTTCGCGGCCAGCTTCCCCATAAATGGGGAAGCGGCGTGTCTCAACTGTTTCCGCTGCCGCTTCCCCGTTTACGGGGAAGCTCCGGCGAAGCCGGTGAAGGGGTGCCTTGTGGACGACAGGCCCCTCAGTCCATCCGGACTTTCTTTTTAAACGACTTTTTCCCAAAGGGTGGCGGGCCGCCTTTGCCGCGGGGTGGGCCGACAATGCCACGGGGGCCACGTTCACCGGGCGCAACCGGCGCGTTGGGTTTACCTTTATTGCCGCCCTTTTTTTGGTCGCCCCGTCGTGGGGCACCTTTGGCGCTGCCGGGATCATTGGCGGGTTCAATCCGCATGGCGTCATCTGGGTGGTTATAAACTGCTTGCATAAACCGGTCTGCCACGCGGGCGTCGATTTCAAACACGGTGTCGCGATCAAAAATGCGGATATTGCCGATGTCATTCTTGGTGACATGGCCGAGGCGGCAGATCAGTGGGATTAGCCATTTCGGGTCAGCGTTTGAATTGCGACCGACCGACAGCCGGAACCACGGCGCGCCGGAGCCTTCTTGACCGCCAAAGTCCCGTGGGTCGCGTTCCGGACGGTCGCGCATGCGGGCAGGGCGTTCACTGCGTTCTGGCCGTTGGCCACGGGGTTCGGCCACGGGCTCAAACACATCTTCTGGCTCTGGCAAGCGTGAGCGGTACAGGCGAATGAGGGCGGTCGCGACTTGTTCGGGGCCTGCCGCCTCAAGCAGGGCTGCGGCCAGGCCCACATCTTCCTCGCTTGCAGGCTCTTTTAGCATCGGATCATTCATCAAGCGGTCGCGGTCCGCTGCCCGAATGGATTCAGCGCTTGGCGGGCCCGACCAAGTGGCGGACACGCCTGCCGAATGCAGCAATTGTTCGGCCTTCTTGCGCCGTGTGGTTGGTACCAAAACGACCGAAGTCCCCTTGCGGCCAGCACGGCCTGTGCGGCCAGAACGGTGAAGCAGGGCGGCTTTATTCTGCGGCAGTTCTGCATGGATCACGAGGTTGAGGTCTGGCAGGTCAAGACCGCGTGCGGCCACATCAGTCGCAACGCAGACGCGCGCATGGCCATCGCGCAGGGCTTGTAGCGCATCGGTGCGCTCTTTCTGTGACAGCTCGCCCGATAGAGCTACGGCGGAGAAGCCACGTTCCCGCAAGCTACCAAACAAATGCCGCACGCTCTCGCGCGTCGCACAAAACACCAAAGCCCCGCCCGTACCATAAAAGCGCAGCACGTTGACGACCGCCAATTCAAGCTCGTTCGGGGCAACCCGAATGGCGCGATACTCAATATCGCCATGGGGCACATCGCGCGTGGTGGTATCAATGCGGATCGCATTGCGCTGATAATGCTTGGCCAAAGTGACAATGTCTTTGGCCAAAGTGGCGGAGAAGAGAAGGGTGCGCTTGTCTTCCGGCGTGCCGTCTAGAATGGCTTCCAGATCATCCTTAAAGCCCAAGTCGAGCATTTCGTCGGCTTCATCGAGCACAACGGCGCGCAGCGCGCTGAAATCTGCCCGGCCGCGTTCCATATGGTCGCGCAGGCGTCCCGGCGTGCCAACAATGATATGGCAGCCCGCTTGAAGCTTCCGGGCTTCTTGGCGCGCATCCATGCCACCGACGCAGCAGACGACTTGCGCGCCGGCTTTGGCATAGAGCCATTCGAGTTCGCGGGCGACCTGCTGGGCGAGTTCGCGTGTCGGCGCGATGACCAAGGCTAAAGGCGCGCCGCCCCGGCCTAGGCGTTCTTCGCCAGCTAAAAGCGTCGGGCCAATGGAAAGCCCAAAGGCAACGGTCTTGCCAGAACCGGTTTGTGCCGACACCAAAAGGTCAGCGTCAGCGCGTTCTTCTGCCAGAACGGCCGCTTGAACGGGAGTAGGCTCGCCGTAGCCTTGTGCCGTCAAAGCGGCTTCAAATACGGCGGGTAGGGATGGGAAGGGCATGATGATCCTGAAATCGCGCTTCTAGGTCGCGAATGAATGGTACAGATTGCCGGGAGCAATATTTCAAACCGTCCTTTAACAGGATTTGGCAGCAACAGCCACGTATTGACCTGTGATTGGCTTGTAGCCGTTCTGCGGACCCCCTAAAATGCGCGCAACCGACCCCCGATTTTTATCGGCGTCCTATTGGTATGAGGTGATAACATGCGTGCGTTTCTGGTCGCTGTTTTGGTGTTTCTAAGTAGTTCGCCTGCCTTCGCGTGGGGTCAAATTGGCCACCGGGTGACCGGAGCGATTGCCGAGCCACATTTGTCGCCGAAGGCCGCCGAAGCCGTGAAAGCAGTCTTGGGTACTGAGTCTTTGGCCGAAGCCTCCACTTGGCCAGATGAAATGCGCTCTAGCCCCGAAGTTTTTTGGCAGAAGACCGCAAATCCTTGGCATTATGTCACGGTGCCCGCAGGCAAAACCTACCCCGAAGTTGGTGCGCCGCCGGAGGGAGACGCGGTTACCGCTTTGGCAGGCTTTGCAAAGACACTGCGCGATCCAAAAGCCAGCCTAGCGGACAAGCAATTGGCCCTGCGGTTTACCATTCATATCATCGGCGATCTTCACCAGCCTTTGCACGTCGGCAATGGCACCGATCGCGGTGGCAATGATGTTAAGGTCCAATTTGGTCGCGAGGATACCAATTTACACGCAGTCTGGGATAGCAATCTGGTCGACCGGCAGCAATTATCTTACACTGAAATGACGGCTTGGCTGTCGCGCCGGATTACCCCGCAAAACCTTAAAGACTGGGCAAACCCCGACCCATTGGTTTGGGTGGCGGAGAGCGCCACATTGCGTGACACGGTTTATCCGGCCGATTCGCGCTTGGGTTACACCTATGCGTTCCAGCAAAATGAGGCCTTAGACTTGCGCCTAATGCAGGCCGGGGTAAGAATTGCTGCTTATTTGAACGAACTCTATCAGTAGGGAATGTTGTCGCTGTACCTTCTTTGGTCACAACTCTGCAATTGGGTGTGGATGAGACAAGTGAGCTTCATCTTTCCTTCATTCACTGCTCGCAAACCGTATTAACCGCAACATCTCCTTGCAACCGAGGCGAAGCGGGCCAATATCTAATGTTCCGGAACACATTTGGCGTGTTCTGAAAGAGGCATTCATGACCGATCATATCACACGCGCACTGGGCTTGGTCCCAATGGTTGTCGAGCAAAGTTCGCGTGGCGAGCGGGCCTTTGACATTTTTTCTCGTCTGTTGCGCGAACGCATCATTTTCGTGTCCGGTCCTGTTGAGGACGGCATGGCCGCTTTGATCTGCGCCCAGCTTCTTTTCTTGGAGTCTGAGAATCCAAAGAAAGAAATTGCTATGTATATCAATAGCCCAGGTGGCGTCGTCACCTCTGGTCTGTCGATCTATGACACGATGGAATATATCCGCTCGCCCGTCTCTACTGTGGTGATGGGGCAAGCCGCATCCATGGGTTCGCTTCTGCTAGCAGCCGGTCAAAAAGGTAGCCGCGTCGCGCTGCCAAACGCCCGCGTGATGGTGCACCAGCCTTCTGGTGGCTTCCGCGGCCAAGCAACGGATATTGCCCGCCATGCTGAAGATATTGTCGCAACCAAGCGTCGCCTCAACGAAATCTACGTCAAGCACACCGGGCAAGACTATGATGTTATTGAGAAAACTTTGGACCGCGACCATTTCATGACCGCCGAGGAAGCCAAAGCATTCGGAATTGTGGACGAAGTTTTTGTGAAGCGCGAAGACCCAAGTCTGCCGAGTTAAGCGCCTTTTGAGGCCCCATGGTATCTATTTTGCTTGGGGTTTAAGCGGGTGACACTAATTGCTTCAGTTTTGCAACGGATCGTTGACAGATTCCGTGCAAGACTGGACAAAGCTTTTTGAAGCGACCGTCAGAGGCTGCTTTTAGCAGCACCGTGACGGACTGGAGTAGATATGACCAAAGCAGCCAGCGGTGATTCAAAAAATACGCTCTATTGCAGCTTCTGCGGCAAGAGCCAGCATGAAGTCCGCAAACTGATCGCGGGGCCAACGGTCTTTATCTGCGATGAGTGCGTCGAACTTTGCATGGATATCATCCGCGAAGAGAATAAGAACCAGCTTGTGAAATCCAAGGACGGCGTCCCCACGCCGCAGGAGATCAAGGACGTTCTCGACGATTACGCAATCGGCCAAAACTATGCCAAGCGCGTCTTGGCCGTGGCTGTGCACAACCATTATAAGCGCCTTGCCCACTCCCAAAAGAATGGCGATGTGGAACTGGCGAAGTCGAACATTTTGCTGATCGGTCCAACCGGCTGCGGTAAGACCTTACTTGCGCAAACCCTTGCCCGCATCATCGACGTGCCCTTCACCATGGCAGACGCTACGACTTTGACCGAAGCGGGCTATGTTGGAGAAGATGTTGAGAACATCATTCTGAAGCTGTTGCAGGCTTCGGACTATAATGTTGAACGCGCCCAGCGCGGCATCGTCTATATCGACGAAATCGACAAGATCAGCCGCAAGTCGGACAACCCATCCATCACGCGCGACGTGTCGGGTGAGGGTGTGCAGCAGGCTTTGCTTAAATTGATGGAAGGCACGGTTGCTTCGGTGCCGCCACAAGGTGGCCGTAAGCATCCGCAGCAGGAATTCCTGCAAGTCGACACCACCAATATCCTCTTCATCGCTGGCGGGGCCTTTCCGGGCCTTGATACGATCATTTCGCGCCGTGGCACGGGTGCAGGCATTGGCTTTGGTGCCAATGTGCGCAGCCCTGATGATCGCCGTACCGGCGACGTGCTGCGCGAGTGTGAGCCTGAGGATCTGTTGAAGTTCGGCCTGATCCCTGAATTCGTCGGCCGGATGCCCGTGTTCGCAACCCTGGAAGATTTGGACGAAGCCGCTTTGATCCAAATCCTGACGGAGCCCAAGAACGCTTTGATCAAACAGTATCAACGCTTGTTTGAGATGGAAAATACCAAGCTGACCTTCACCGAAGAAGCTTTGCGGTGTGTGGCCACCAAGGCCATCGCGCGCAAGACTGGTGCACGTGGTTTGCGGTCGATCCTCGAAGGTGTGCTTTTGGAGACCATGTTCGACCTGCCATCTTATGAGGGCGTGGAAGAAGTGGTGGTCAATGGCGAAGTCATTGAAGGCCGTGCAAAGCCGCTTCTGATCTATTCAGAGCGTCGCGATCAAGCAGCCCCTGCCGCTGCTGGCTAAGCTAAAGGCGAGATCATCATGACGGAAGAGGCCTTTGTCGATCCAACACGGGCGGCCTTTGACTTGTTCAAATCGCTGCCGCGTGATGAGCCGATCTGGATGCTCAATCAGGTTCGCTTTCGGCCGCTGGCGGTTTATCCCGCCGATCATCCAGACGCTAATCTCGGCCGCACGGGCGAAGAAGCTTATCAGGAATATGGCCGCACCAGCGATCCAATCTTCAGCCGTCTTGGCGGTAAGGTCGTCTGGCGCGGGACCATGCAAGCCATGGTAACTGGTCCAGAATCAGAGGTTTGGGACACGATCTTCATAGCAAACTATCCCAGTGCCGGTGCATTCTTGGCCATGGTAACCGACGTTGATTACCGCGAGGCCGTCAAACATCGCCAAGCGGCGGTGCTAACCAGCCGCTTGGTGCGCTGCCAACAACAAGACGCCAGTGGCGGATTTGCCTAAGACTGTGCTGTCCCGCCCAGTCTGGGAAAGAATGCCTCACTCCTTCAGCTTCAGCGTCTCGCCCACTTTGGCCGCTTCGATCTGGGCGGGTGTAAAGGGCAGGCGGTTCCAGCGCTTCTCGGCATAGGCCTTGGTTTGATCGGCATAATAAGGCGAGGCTGGGTCTGTTGATTGGGCATAGCTCAAAATCGCATCGGCAACCGGACCTTGGTCATCAAAACCGACAATTTGCACATAGCTGGTGCCAGAGCGTGGCACGAGGGTTTGGCCGACTTTCTCAGAGACTTGCACGTTCAAAACGCCCAAATTGCCATGTGCGCCATGAATGGGGATGGTCTCGCCATTACGCGTCACAAATTGCACGCTTCCCCAAGCCACATCCAAGGCATAGCCCTCCTTGGTCAAGCGCTCTGTTGCCGCCCGCAAGGCACCGCGCAGTTGCTCGGCCACAGGCCCAGTCGTGACCAAATCGCGTGGGGTGTTGACCGGGTCCTTCAGATCGAAGGGCGTCGCCCATTTACCTGGAAGCTTGTCGGCCATTTCCCAGAACGCCCAAAAGAGATAGGCCCCTTTGCTGTCGTTGTTATAAAGCCTGTCCCAGCTTTTCAGCGTCTGACAAGCCGCGGCCAGATCAGCTTGGTCGGCACAAAGTCCCAGAACGGCATCAAGGGTAAGTTCCGCGGCCAATGTCTTATTCGCAAACTGCATGGCACGGGCGGTCTCATGATCGACCTTTGTGCTGGTAAAGCCGTCCGAGCCGGTTAGCCTGCGGTCAATCTCAATCAGGCCAGAGCGGGTGCGCAGGCTGCGCGCGACTTCTGCGGTGCCCAGAATTGGCGACAAGACACGATAGGGGCTCTTAGGGTTCGTCAGCCAATAGCTATCATTGCTGTTGGCGACATAGTCGCGGCGCTCGACGATTGCCTGATCGCTTGCGGGCATCAGGCCCGGGGCAGGGGTGCCCGGTGCAACATCCCAATCACACGCCGATTTGCTGCCATCCAGCACGACTAGCCGTTGCGCCAAGGGGGCCGAACGCGGCGTTGCGCAATCCTTGATCTTTTGGGTGGGGACATTGGGAACCGCCGTCACATCGGCCAACAAAGCATTGCCATAGCGGTCCGCGGCGATGGTGTTCACCCACGGAATGCCAAGGGTTTTGGTCACAGCGTTGCGAATATCGCCGACATTCTTGGCCAAATTGATCCCAACCCACGCATCAATCAGGCGGTTATTGCCGCTATTGGCATCGCGCAACGCAAAAGCGCGCTCTTTCGTCCAAGAAAGCCCTGCTGCTGGCATTACCATAAGCGGGCCAAAGCGGCTGACATAAACGGTGCGCTGCACTGGCCCTTCAGGCGTCGGCACTTGAATGGTGCGGACTTGCATCGCTTCGCTCTTGCCGTCGACAAGATAGCGGGTGGGGTCTGCGGGATCGAGGGTAAGTTCAAACACAGTGGTGTGCCGGGCCGCACTGACGGTGTGGGTCCAAGCAATGTCTTTGTTAAAGCCAATGGTCGGCAAGGGAGAGCCCGCCAGTGTCGCCCCCATGACGTCCACCACGCCCGGTATGGTGATGTGGAGCTGATAAAAGCGCGATGGACCTGCCCAAGGGAAATGCGGATTGCCAACGATCAGGCCGCGGCCATTGGCGGTCGTTTCGGCCCCAAAGGCCCAGCCATTACTGCCGAGGCCTGCGGCTTCCATGTCAGGCAGGGCAAGGGCGGCGACTTTATCGGCTTTCACCTCTTGCGGCGGGGCCGCATTGGCGATGGCTTGGGCCAGTACCAAAGCACCCGAACGCAGCGCATTCTTTTCGGTTAGGCGCAGCATGTCATCGGTCGAGATAGGTCGCACCCAAGCCTTGCCCCGACAGGCCTCTGGCACACGCTCGGGCCCTAAATCCCGCAAAAGGCGGTTATAGCCAGCGACATAGCCTTCGCTCAGGTCACGTGAGATTTTGCTGGTCTTCAAATTGTCTCGGCGCAGAGCTGCCAGATCAAGATTGGATCGGAAAAACGTATCTGCGGCCAGATTGTCCAAGGGATCAAAGCCGAGGCTCGTTTTTTCCTTCGCGCCAAAGTGCAGCGACCGCTCGCCCGCCACAGTGGCGAAATCTTCGGCTAACATACACAAATTGTCCTGCGCATAGGCATAGCCGACGCCATAGCCGATGCCTTTCCAGTTCTTCGCGGTGATGTGAGGAATGCCATAAGTCGTGCGCGTGATGCTCGCTTCAAGACCTTGCGGCTTCGCTTGGGCTTGACCGGCAAGCAGACAAGTCAAGACAATCAGGGATGCTGATTTATAGCGCATATTTTCCTCCAGAGCAGTCCGTGACAGCTTACTTTTTTCTTTATCCCTAGGGTGCCACGCCGTGCGAAGCAAGGATGGATTTGGCAAGGGAGGGGTGGGGGCCAGATCGGATCCTTGCCGATCCACCAATCACGGAAACAGAGCGGCCCTTGAACGCAGCCCTAGGCGCATCCATTTGTGGACTAACATCATCGCGGACTTGCAAAAGACCGCAACACGGCGCCATCTCTCCTGGTGGAGCGCGCTTTGGTCCACTTGGGTCAAAGTTGCGCCCCAAAGAAGAATTAGGATGCCTCAGGCTAAGTCTAAGGAAACTGAATGACCAAGACACGTATTCTGCCGCTTCTGCCCCTACGCGACATCGTCGTTTTCCCGCATCGCGTTTCGCCTCTGTTTGTTGGGCGTGAAAAGTCGGTTCGGGCGCTAGAAGAAGCGATGCGCAGCGATAAGGAAATTGTGCTGGCAACCCAAAAAGACGCCAGCGCCGACAATCCAGGCCCCGGCGACGTCCACAAGATTGGCGTCATCGCTTCGGTTCTGCAATTGCTAAAATTGCCCGACGGGACGGTGAAGGTTCTGGTCGAAGGCAAGTCACGCGTTTCGATTGAGAGTTTTGATGCGACCGAGCCTATGTTCACGGTTCAAGTCACTGAGATCGAAGATATCGATGCTGATAGCCCAGAGGCAAAGGCATTGTCGCGCACGGCGATTGAGCAGTTTGAGAATTATGTAAAGCTCAACCGCAAAATCCCTCCTGAAATCGTCTCTGGCCTCGGCCAATTGCCGACGGCGAGCCAAGTGGCGGACGTGATTGCAGACAATCTGGCGATCAAGCTGGAACAGAAGCAAGAATTGCTGGAAATCTTCAGCGCGACCAAGCGCTTAGAGCGCATCTTCACCTTCATGGAAGGCGAAATGGGCGTCCTGCAAGTTGAGCGGCGCATCCGTAACCGCGTGAAGCGGCAAATGGAGAAGAGCCAGCGCGACTATTATCTGAATGAGCAAATGAAGGCCATTCAGCGAGAGCTGGGCGAGCAAGACGAAGGTCGGGATGAGCTTCAGGAGTTGGAAGAGCAAATCCGCAAAACCAAATTCTCTAAAGAAGCGCGCACCAAGGCCGAAGCCGAGCTCAAAAAGCTGAAGCAAATGAGCCCAATGTCAGCGGAATCGACCGTCGTGCGCAATTATCTCGATTGGTTGCTCGCTTTGCCTTGGGGCAAGCAAAAGAAAACCAAAAAGGATATTGATGCGGCTGAAGAGGTGCTCGACGGCGATCACTATGGCTTGGAAAAAGTCAAAGAGCGCATCTTGGAATATTTGGCAGTTGGTGCCCGCACCAATAAGCTGCGGGGGCCTATTCTGTGCCTCGTAGGGCCACCAGGTGTCGGCAAGACCTCACTCGGTAAGTCCATCGCCAAAGCAACCGGGCGCGACTTTGTGCGCGTGTCTCTGGGTGGGGTGCGCGATGAGTCAGAAATTCGCGGACATCGCCGCACCTATATTGGTTCGATGCCCGGCCGCATCATTCAGTCGATGAAAAAGGCAAAGAGCGCCAATCCGCTGTTTTTGCTCGATGAGATCGACAAAATGGGTGCTGATTATCGTGGCGATCCGGCGGCAGCTTTGTTGGAGGTCTTGGACCCCGAACAAAACAGCACCTTCAACGACCATTATCTGGAAGTCGACTATGACTTGTCCGACGTGATGTTCGTCACCACGGCCAACTCGCTCAACATGCCCCAGCCCTTGCTGGACCGCATGGAGATCATCCGCATCCCCGGCTATACCGAGGATGAAAAGGTTGAAATCGCTAAGCGTCACCTCTTGCAAAAGCAGATCGACGCCAATGGCCTACGGGCTGGCGAGTTCTCGCTGTCTGATGACGGCTTGCGCGAAGTGATCCGCTATTACACGCGTGAAGCTGGTGTCCGTAGTCTTGAGCGGGAAATCGCTAATCTGGCCCGCAAGGCCGTGCGCGAAATCAGCCAGAAGAAGACAGAAGCCGTCACGATCACACCTGAAAATGTCAAAGACTATTTGGGTGTGCGCAAGGTTCGCTTTGGTGAAGCCGAGACTGAGGATCAAATCGGGGCCGTAACGGGCCTTGCTTGGACCGAAGTGGGTGGCGATACATTGACCATCGAAGCGGTGCAGATGTTTGGCAAAGGTCGCATGACCGTTACGGGCAATCTGCGCGACGTGATGAAGGAATCGATCTCGGCCGCCAGCTCGTACGTTAAAGCGCGCGCCCCGCACTTTGGCATCAAGCCGACTTTGTTTGACCAAACCGACATCCACGTCCACGTCCCCGAAGGGGCTACACCAAAGGACGGGCCATCGGCAGGCGTGGCCATGATGACGGCCATCGTCAGTCTGTTGACCAATAATCCGGTGTCACGCTCAGTCGCCATGACGGGCGAGATCACCTTGCGCGGTCGCGTTCTGCCCATCGGTGGCTTGAAGGAAAAGCTGTTGGCGGCCTTGCGGGCTGGCATCAAAACCGTGCTGATCCCCAAGGAGAATGAGAAAGACCTCGAAGACATTCCTGAGAATGTGAAACAAGGTTTGACCATTATTCCGGTTTCGACGGCAGATGAAGTTCTGGTCCATGCGTTGACCCGGCCCATCGTTGAGATCGACTGGAACCCTGAAGATGCGGCGGCGGCCTTGGCAAAACGTCTGCCAGAATCTGGGGACCCGGCCGGGGCAACAGCCCACTAAGGCACCGCCTATTCAGACTAGAAGAGGCCCTGACAAGTGTGTCGGGGCCTTTTTCTTGCGGGGAATGCGGGTTTGAGCTCTGCTTCCCGCCAGCTCACGGCTGCACGAGGGGCCTTGCCAGAAACCCCATCCAGACCCTATGGAAGCGGCGTGGGGCGGTTAGCTCAGTTGGAAGAGCATCTCGTTTACACCGAGAGGGTCGGCGGTTCGAGACCGTCACCGCCCACCATTTCCCCATAATCCCTATTTGGCCGCTAAGGCACCTTCGGCATACTAAGTGGAAACTTAGACACATGCAGGCGCGCCATTGCGCAAGGAACATTGTTGATTTATTTGTTTCCTGTTGGTAATAGCATGAAGAATAGTGAGTTGAAACCTAGAAGTTGAGCATGGGTGACTGTTTGGCCGTTGACGCGATTGACACCCAAGAATGTGTCTCAAACCCGTGTCCGATCACATCTGAACCTGCTTTGCACTGTCACGAAGTTCATAAGCATCCGGGATTTGTCGAGGGCGCACGCCGTTGGGCAGCCAATATGCTGGTGTTGAGCGATCAGGACCGAGCCGTCGATGGCATTTTCAAAGATGCAGGCCGGTTTGTCGCCGCCATGTGTGCCGTGTCCATGCGGGAAGAGGGGGTTACGCTCGTCAAGCTAAAGGCGCTGTGTGCGCGCTTTGGATTATTAAGTGCCGGGCGCGCGCGGGCTGTCCTCTTGTTCCTTCGCTATCTGGGTTACGTGGAAGTGTGGGGGCAAAGGCGTGCGAGTGGAACGACCCATTATAAGGTCAATCCTACCTTTGTTGAGGCGTGGCGCTTGCAACTGGAGGCGATTTTCACGGCGCTAAAATTGATCGACCCGCGCGTTGGTCGATTGCTGAACCATCTTGACGATGACGCGACTTTTGACGCGATTTGTGCCTCACAGATTGACGAATTGGCCGATGATGTGGAGGCACTGGGCCGCTTTCCTGAAATCACGCAGATTTTTGTTAATCGGGCCGCCGGGTCGCAAGTCCTCTGGTACCTGTTAAGCTTTCATCGCGACAATGTGTTTCCATCGCCAAAACCGGTTCCTTTCAACCCGTCGATTTTGGCAAAGCGTTTCCATGTCTCGACTGTCCATGTTCGTCGTATCTTGAATGCGGCGGTGGCAGCCAATTTATTGCGCTGGGTGGATGACGGGCATTTGATTTTTACGCCAAAGGCGCTTGCCAATTTATACGATTTTTATGGAGCGCAAATGTCATGCCTGTTGCGCACCGCCCACCACACCCTCGAACTTCTCGATTAAGGCATCAACAAGTGCTGCACCGGTGATCGGAAAAGCGCTCGACAATTAACTGTCCAGTCAGTTATATAGATCACATGAACGTGATCGACCCAAGCTCAAATCAGCCAAAGTGGACGCGCAAGCCAGGCGCGCGGCCGGACGAGGTGCTGGAAGCCGCACTTGATGTCTTTGCCCTCAACGGCTTTGCCGCCACGCGGATGGACGATATTGCCAAGGCTGCTGGCCTTTCTAAAGCGGCGATCTATCTTTATTTCCCGTCCAAGGATGATGTGTTTAAGGCATTGGTTGAGCAAAGAATTGGTGTCTTGCAGAGCCATTTTGACGCCGCAGCTAGGGAGCAAAAGCGCGATCCAGTAGCGGGCCTGCGCCATGTCGCGCGCATGTGGGCCACTTCGTTTCAGGATTTGCGGGTCGCTGCGCTGCCGCGTATCATTTTGGCCGAAGCGCTTCGGTTTCCAGACCTCGCCGAATTTTACCATCGCACCGTGATCGAGCGCACGCAGGGGGCTTTGGTCGAATTGATCCAAGCCGGGATAGATGCGGGTTTGTTTCGACAAGTTGAGCCGCTCTTGGCTGCCCGCGCGTTAGTATCGCCATTGGTGTTTGAAATTCTGCGCAGGCAAGCATTTCCAGCCCACAATATCGGCCAACCGATGGAAGTTTTGGTCGAGGCAATTTTCGACTTGTTTTTAAATGGCATTGCGGCCGATCCGTTGCTGCCTAGTGCCGGAGTGAAGCCATGAACCGAAAGACAATTTTGCCCATCATTGGCGGCGTAGTTGGCCTTGGGGCGCTCGGGGCGATTGGCAGTTGGCTGCTGGTTGGGCGCTACCATATTTCGACCGATAACGCCTATGTGCGCGCCGATATCACCATGGTGGCCGCCAAAACCGAAGGCTATGTCCGCAAGATTGACGCGCATGACAATGCGAAAGTCCTGACAGGTGCCTCCTTGGTGATCTTAGATCCGCGCGACTCCCAAGCCAACGTCATGGCGGCAGAAGCTGACCTCGCGCGCGCCAAAGCCGAAGCAGCACGTGCGCGGGCCGAAGCCCGCCGCATCGCCTCGGAAGCCACTCGCATGGGGGCAGAGGCAATGGCATCTGCCGCAGGGGCACGACAGGCTGTGGCGCTGGCCAATCAAGCGCGCGCAGAGGCCCGCGGCCGCACGCTGAGTGTAACTGTGGCGACTGAGCAAGTGGCAACCCAGTCGGATTTGGTTGTGCAGGCCCAAGCTTCCTTGCGCGCGGCAGAAGCAGCTAATCAAGTCGCGGAAGCCGATCGCGGCCGCTTTGCTGCTTTGGCTAAGCAAGGCTTTGTCTCGCAGGCACGCATGGATCAAGTCGAAGCGCAAGCTAGCGCCGCCGCGGCGCGGGTGGCCGAAGCACGCGCTGCCGTAGCCGTTTCTCGTCAACAAGTGTCGGTGTTGAGTGCCTCGCGCTCTAAATCAAGTAACGACGTTGGCTCAGCGGGCGCAGGCGCGCTTGGCGCACAATCAGGTGCCGAAAGTGCAGCCGCCAAAGCGCAAGCTGCTGCCGCTGGAGCCGTTTCAGGGCGCAGCGCCATTGGGTCTGCTGAAGCTTCCATTCAGGCTGCCGATGCAGCCGTCTTGGCCGCACAAGCCCGGCTTGACGCCGCCAAACTTGGACAGGGCTATGCGCAAGTCACCGCACCCGTATCTGGCATTGTCGCCAATCGCACGGTGCAAGTGGGCCAATTGGTGCGTCCCGGCACGATTATGATGGCGCTTGTACCCCTTGATCAGGTCTATGTGGTCGCCAATTTTAAAGAGACCCAAATTGGCAAATTGGCACCAGGACAAAGGGTGACCTTTAAGGTCGATGCGTTCCCTGATCAAAAGGTGACCGGTAGGATTGAAAGCGTCGCCCCAGCGTCAGGCTCCCAATTCTCGCTATTGCCCACGGATACAGCCACTGGCAACTTCACGAAAATCGTTCAACGGGTGCCGGTTCGGATTATGATTGACCCGCAGTGGCGGGCTAAGGGCATTTTACGTCCGGGCCTCTCAACAGTCGTTGACGTCGACACGCGCAAAATTGAGCCTGCCGCTAAGGTAGCCCAAAAGTGAGCGGGGAGGCCCCCACGGCCCCGACGTCCCCCCCACCGCCAGGGCCAGGTGGACTGATCTATCCCAAGCCAACAATCGGCCTATGGATCGGCTTTGCCTGCATGGCTTTAGGCAATTTTATGTCCATTCTGGACATCCAAATCGTGGCAAGCTCGCTGCGCGAAATCCAAGCCGGTGTATCGGCGAGCGCGGACGAATTGGTCTGGATCCAAACTTCGTATCTGGTGGCAGAAGTGATCGCCATTCCCTTATCGGGCTTTATGGGCCGGGCGCTGTCGATCCGCAATTTGTTTACGGCCGCCGCTATTGGCTTTACCTTGGCGTCTCTGGGCTGCGCCTTTGCTCAAAACATCGGGACCTTAGTTTTCTTTCGGATCATCCAAGGCTTTATGGGTGGGTTCATGATGCCCACAACTTTTGCCGCTGGCTTTTTGCTCTTTGCGGAAAAGGATCGCGCAACGGTCAATGTGATGATGGGGATGATCATGACGTCCGCGCCTGCCATGGGCCCCGCGCTGGGCGGTTTTATCACCAGCGCGCTCGGCTGGCATTGGTTGTTTTTAGTCAATTTGGTCCCGGGTATCATATGTGCGGTTGGCTGTTTCATGCTGATCCCACTTAAGACCCCAGACTGGCCTTTGTTACGCCGGATTGATATCATCGGACTGATAGCTCTGGCGGTCTTCCTCGGCTCGTTAGAGATTGTGTTGGAAGAAGGACCGCGGCAAGGCTGGCTTGCCAGCAGCGAGATTGGCTTCTTCTTAGCCACTATGTTGACAGGCGGTGGCGTGTTTTTCTGGCGTGCTTTCACTTTGGAAGAGCCGATCGTCAAACTCGATGCCTTTACGGATCGAAACTTCGCCGTCTGTGCGCTCCTCGCTTTTACCGTTGGCATCGGCCTTTATGGCTCGGTCTACCTGCAGCCTTTGTTCTTGGGCCAAGTGCGCGGCTATAACGCGCTCCAGATCGGTCAGATCATGTTTGTGACCGGTGTTTTCATGTTGATCAGCGCGCCTTTTGCCCGTCAACTCATCATGCGCGTCGATCCAAGGCTTTCAATTTTTGTAGGGGCAAGCCTCGTTGGCGGTTCCTGCCTCTTACAAGCCCATTTGACAGCACAGTCGAGCTTCTGGGACTTCTTCTGGCCACAGGCGATGCGCGGCAGCGGCTTGATTTTGTGCTTTGCCACCTTGTCGACCATCGCCTTGGGAACGATGCCACCACACAAAATCCAAAGCGCATCTGGCCTCTTTAATCTGACCAGGAATTTGGGCGGTGCCATTGGCTTGGCAGTATTGTCGACCATGAATGACTATTTCACCGTATTCCATCGCACCGAACTAGGGTCTGCCATGAATGTCGGTGACCCACTCCTTGCCGATCGACTGGCTGCCTCTGCGGCCAATCTAGCAACCCATGGGGTGGCAAACCCAGAGACCGCTGCTTTGGCGCAACAGATTCAGTTGCTCAATCGGGAAGCTGCCGTCATGACGTTCAATAATCTGTTCGTCCTGATCGCTGGCTTTCTGGCCTTGTCGATTTTGGTGATTCCGTTGCTGGCGCGTGCAAAGCCCAATCAGGGGTCTGGTGATGTTCATTAGGCAATTTCGGGCTTTGTAGCGCAAAGTCCTTGGGGGTCCCCGCTCTGCGCTTCGCTTCGGCGGGGGGGGGGAGGAGCGCGCAGGGACTGCGTTAGGAGGGGGCTCTCCCCTCTCCTCTTGGGAGAGGGGACGGGGGTGAGGGCCTTACACTCATAATCCTGTGGGTTGGCTTGCTCAGCTTTAGCCATAAGAGGTAACGAGCTTTTGTCCCCGCAAGCCCTCACCCCCGACCCCTCTCCCAGTAGGGAGAGGGGAGAGCACAAAACAAAATCTATCCCCCTCCCGCCAAACCGCCCTTAACCTAAGCCCATCTCCGACGAGAGGGCGTTGTTGCTGCAGCGGTGACACCGGTTGGGGATGGGTAAGCGGGACTAATCGGGGCAGACGTGGCTGCTTCGTGTTTTCATGAGGATTAGCTGTCCTCATGCCCGGTGTGCTCAAGACCGACTGCCGTGTGAAGCCGGAGGTCAAGTCTTTCACTAGGCT